>Ga0326760_1001291_pt1 | contig 11326 bp, 7 predicted proteins | sample GCREP_S_FD_207668 | JGI IMG/M metagenome (GOLD analysis project Ga0326760, IMG submission 207668) | Hot spring sediment microbial communities from Geyser Creek Basin, Yellowstone National Park, WY, United States - GCR.EP_S | ecosystem: Environmental > Aquatic > Thermal springs > Near-boiling...
ATGTGGGTCGTCTATTACGGTGGTCCTCACGCCTCTTGAGCCTCGGGCCCGTTGAGATTCGCTCCTAAGCCTAAGGCCTTTCTCCCTTTCTAGCTCTATTTCTTCAGCGCTGAACTTCTCTTCCCTATCCCCTAGTGCTAAGGGAACGAGGTCGCTACCTTTCTCCTGTCCTCTCCATCGCTCATTCGAGTTAATTCTACTATTTCTTGCATCATCCTGCCTTTTACCCTTGTTGTCGTGGGGGTTGCGTTCTTGTCCTTGTGGAGGGCTAGGTGGTTGAGGTGGTTCCTCAAAAGGCCTCGACTTAACTCTGTGCGGTAACGCGAGCTCCATGGCCTTCTTTAAGTCGTCGAAGCTCACTACCTTTCTCCCATCGAGAGCGGCTATGGCCTTAGCGGCTCTCACCGTGACTATCTCGGCCCTGTGGGTCCTTATGCCCATCTCCACAACGGTCTTCGCCAAGAGCTCGAGAAGGTCGTCCGGTACCACGACGTCGTTCAGCACCTCTCTAGCCTTCACGACTCTATTCCTCAAATCCTCTTGCAAAGGCTTGTACTTCTCAATAAAGGATATCGGATCCGATTGGAACTCCTCAACTTTTTTCACTATTTCTATCCTCGTCTTGGGGTCTAGAGGGGCCTCCACTTTCACGAAGAGGCCAAACCTATCGAGAATTTGAGGACGAAGCTCTCCCTCCTCCGGGTTCATGCTCCCGACAAGTATGAACCTGGCTGGGTGTCTTACTGAGATCCCCTCTCTCTCCACGATGTTCCACCCCATTGCGGCGCAGTCAAGCAAGACGTCGGCCACGTAGTCCTCGAGGAGGTTGACTTCGTCTATGTAGAGTATGTTTCTGTTGGCCTCGGCCAAGAGTCCAGGCTGGAGGGCCCTTATCCCCTCCTTCAGAGCTCTCCTTATGTCGAGAGTCCCGACGAGCCTGTCAACGGTTATGCTGAGAGGCAGGTCGACTACTCTCATCTTCCTCTTCGCTACCTTCAGCTCCTCACCATTCACTGCTCTTTCATAACATGAGTCGCACATCTCAAGCGGGTTCCTTGGATTGCATCCAAAGGGGCAGTCGGCGACTACCTCTATTTCGGGGAGGAGGTCGGCCAAGGCCCTCACGAGAGTCGTCTTCCCCGTCCCCTTGTCCCCGCTGAGCAGTACTCCACCGACGGCTGGGTTCACCGCTGCCACTAAGAGAGCGAGCTTGGCTTTCTCTTGGCCGACCACCGCAGTAAAGGGGAGGACGTACCTCCTCTCGACCCTCTCCACTACTTACTCGCCCTCTTCAGCAGGCTGATAGCCTTCTCAACGTCGGTTAACCTCTCCTTCCAGTGCTCGTCGTCCTCAGACGTATAGACTCGAATGGCACTTCCCTGTACCTCCCCCTCTCCTATGGACTCTTCAAGTATTCCCTCTATCTCACCATAGACCTCTCTCAGCCTCTCCAATAGTTCTTCGGAGGGCCTCCACAGTCCTCTTTCGGCAGCCTCTACGAGCCTCCTAGCTATCTCCTCGAGGGCCCAGATGTTGTTCCCCTCGAACCACTTCCTCATCTCCTCGTCCAAGACGTAGGTCTTGGCTATCTCGTCAAAGATCCAGTCGTCAACTAATTTCGTCGTTGCAGACCATCCATAGAGGTGCAATATCTTTCTAGAGAACTCGTTCGCACCCCTGTAGCCGTGCTTCTTCATCTCGTCTATCCAGACTAGGTTGAGGAGCTTCGCCCTCACTACTCTTTCTATCTCGTCCTTCATTCCCCTGACTTGAGTTGATGAGATGTCCCTCGTGTCGACAGTTACTATCTCCACGTCGTCCCTCCCAGTTAAGGCCTTGACTGTGTTGAAGAACCCTCCGTGGTATGCGAAATAGCAACAGCAGCCGAATATGTCGTGCTCGTCGCTTACATGGTTCCTGTTCACTACATCCACTTTAGAGAGGTTGAGGACGAGGCTCTCAGGGGCTGGTTTCCCAAAGTGCTTTCTAGAGTAGGCGTAGCTAGCCCACTGTATCCACGTCTTCGCGAGGTCTTCATCGCTCTTCCAAGCCGAGGCCTCCACGGCGAAGTTCACGCCGGCCCCGTAGGAGCCTGGAGGAGAGCAGAAGACCCTGCACAGGGCTATGTCTCGCGCTTCTGCCACGTCCTTGCCCATCCCTGCGAGTTTTGATAAGTGCTCCACGTAATGCTTCTTCACGTAGTTCATGTGGAGCGGCTCGTCTAAGAGAGCGACCTTCGTCACAGCCTCGTCTATCAAGTAGACATAGTTCGGTAGGGTGTCTCTCACTATGCCACTTATCCTCACGACGCAGTCTATCCTCGGCCTCTTGAGCTCCTCGAGCGGGATTACCTCGAGGCCCTTAACAGACCCGTCGGGCCTCCAGACAGGCCTTACACCGAGGAGGTACAGTATTTGGGCGAGCTGTTCTCCATCGGCCTTGTATGCATCGATGCTCCAGAGAACCTGTCCAACGCTTTCCGGGTACCTGCCATGCTTCTCTAAGTAATACTTAACCAGCTTCTCGGCCGTCTCGACGCCAATCTTCCAAGCTGCGGGGGTGGGCAAGGTCGTGGGGTCTACGGCATAGAAGTTCCTACCAGTCGGCAGTACCTCGATCTTCCCCCTTGTCAGGGCGCCGCTGGCTCCGGGCTCGACGTAGCCGCCGCTCAGCCCGGTGAAGAAGCCCTCACACTCCGCCACGCCGCTCCTCTCGATCCTCTCAACTATTTCCAAGGCCCTCAGGAAGGCCTCCTCGACCTTCTTCGCGACGTCCTTCTTAACCTTCAGCTCATACCTTAACACGTACTTCACCCCCAAAGGCCGACCTCAATTCCTCGTCTAAGACCTCCAAAATGTTACTCTTCAATTCAGGACTTCTTATGAGGGCTTCAACTACCTTGACGGCTATCCTCCTAATGACCTCGAGGGTCTCGGAGTTCGTCATGCCTAATTCATTCACTCTCAGCGAGTTGGCCCTCATCTCGTCGTAGTCCAGCCCCATGTACTCGGCTATGGTCCTTATTATCGACGGGAAGTTGTGAGAGTCATAAGCCATCACCGTGATCGCATAGTTCGCAAGCTTTGAGGGGTCCGTGGGCGAAGAGCCGAAGACGTGAAGCCCCATGTTTATTTGAGTGCCTCTCACCATGTCGAGGTACCTATGCACTTCTTCCACTACCTCCTCTGGGCTCCTCCCCCTTATCGGGACGTTGTTCTTCCTCGCCTTCTCCAGTATTTCCTTGTACGCTATCTCGGCCCTCGTGAAGTCTCCGCTCTGCTTGGCCTTAGCGTATTGGTTTAGGAGGAGCTCGAGCTCCTCGAGGACCTCGGCCATAGCCATTGGTGGATACATGTGGTCAATGATCTCGGCGTACGACCTCCTCTTAGCTATCACGCCCTCCATGGGGTTGGATACCACGTAGACGTAGAGGTGGGGGACGTCGTCAATCGATATCTCGGGCCAGCACGACGGGGAGAGCCCAACGCCCTTTCCAGGCCTGAACTCGAGGTAGCCGTGGGTCCCGAAGTGTATTATCACGTCCGCCTTGAAGATCCTCGTGATCCACCTGTAGACCGCCAGCCACTGATGCGGCGGGGATATCGTCGGGTCGTGGAGTATCCTGCAGACCTTCCCGTCGCAGGCAGGGCCAGCACACCCGAACTTGGGCTGGGGCGTTATGAACACGTTCCCGAACCTTATCCCCGGGACGACGAACTTGTGGTCGTATACCATCCCCACGAAGGCCCTGTCAACCTTCCCATTTAACACGTCAGAGGGGTACCCCCAGTCCTTCACCATTCTCTCCTTGACGTCGTTTGGGAGCTCGTTGAACCACCTCAAGTAAGTCTCCTCATCGACGAAGGCCGCCGCTCCGCCACTCTTCACTATGTCCTCGATCGACGTCCACCTAAACTCGCTTATCGCCTTCCTCTCCATTATCATTCTCATCAGCTCCTTCCCATCTTTGGGGAGCTCGGACGGATCCCCGACATCGTAGCTGAGCTCCTTCAGCCTGTGTAGTAGCCTAGCTATGGATTCAGGGACGTCAAGTCCCATTCCGACTGCCACATTAGCCTCGAGGCCCTTGCACGGCGGGTTTATGAGGACTATGGCTATCCTCCTCTCCTTCGGATGCTTCCTCCTCAGCTCGATCCACCTCTTCACCCTCTTGGCGACGTATCTCGCGTGGGGCTTGTAGGCCTCGTAGACCTTCACGCCGCTCTCGTCCATCCTCGCTCCAGCGATGAATATGGGCTCTATAGCTCCGTCGACCTCGGGCATGACCACGTTGTAGACCTGAGTTAGGTAATCAATGCCTTGGGGGTCAGAGAGCCATTCGTCGACGCTCTTGTAGTGGGAGAGGACTAGGTTTATCACGGGGACGCCGAGTCTCTTAAGGAGCTCAATTCCCTCCGCTTCAGCGAATTTTCTCTCTCCCCATTTACCGTGATCCAAGAGGAAGAAGAATGTAGTGTTTACCAGCGCATCTATGATGGGCTCTCCGTTCTTCATGAAAAACGCCCTTATCGAGTCTTCCTTGGAAGGGCTTCCGACGGTGACGTCTTTCCAGCCATGGGTGAAGACCGGGATAACCCTCATCCCCTCTTCCTCGATGAAGCTCACGAGGTCGTCGATGTACTTCGCGTTGCCGTAGAGCCAGTAAGTCCTGTAGAACAGGATCCCGACGACTGGTTCCTTCAGCTCATACACTCGAAGGTAGCTATCAAGATCTCTGAAGGTCCCGAGCTTGGGGTGGTATATGCCGTGCCAGGGGACGTCCTCGACAGGCTCCACGCTCACTGAGAGCCCGAGTTCCTTGAGAATGAGGTGGACCAAGCTCCTAAAGTTCTTCTCCCCGCCCACCTTGAAGTACTTCTTTATGTCAGAGAGGAGTGAGGGGGGACCCCTCGACAGGTGTAGGTGATAGTCGTCTATCGAGGCTAAGACCCTTGCCTTGCTCTCTTTCAAGGCGCTCTCGACGCTCTCGGGAAGCTCGTGAGTGTATAAGACTATAGCATCTGACCCCGCTATTTCTCTCGAATATCCTTCGGAGTGGTCGCTCTTCACTACGAGGTATTCGAACCCATGCTCCTCGGCCTCTTCCTTCAAGATCCTTGAGAGAGGAGGGAGCATGGACGCTCCGTATCCAACGATGAAGGAGATCCTCATGGCATCACCTCCAGCGGGAGCACGAGCCTCCCCCTCTCGTTATCCACTATCTCCACGTCCATTCCATAGACGGCCTTAATGTTCTCCTTCGTGATGACGTTGTTGGGATCACCAAAGGCCACTATTCTACCACCACTCATGAGAGCTATCGCATCGGAGAAGAGGTACGCGAGGTTGGGATCGTGGAGGCTCATCACGACCGCGACGTCCTTCCTCTTGGCCACCTCCCTAACGACTCTCAATACCCTGAACTGGTTCCTGAAGTCCAAGTGAGCCGTCGGCTCGTCTAGGAGGATGACCCTCGGGTCCTGAGCCAAGGCCCTCGCTATTAGGACTAGTTGCCTCTCTCCACCGCTTATCTCCGTGTACGGGCGGTCCTTTAAGTGGTTCAACCCGACCAGCTTAAGTGCCTCCTCGGCCTTAGCAACGTCAGCTTTAGAGGGCCTCTGGAAGACACCTAAGTAAGGGGTCCTGCCCATGAGGACCACGTCCAATACCGTGTAGGGAAATGTGGGGCTGTGCGACTGCGGGACATAGCCCATGAGCTTTGCCCTCTCGTCCTCCCTCATCTTCAACACGTCCTTGCCGTCCACGTAAACGCAGTTGGTCCTCGGCTTCAGGAGCGCGTTTATGCACTTCAGCAAAGTGGTCTTGCCAGAGCCGTTGGGCCCAAGTAAAGTGACCACGCTTCCTCCCCACACCTTCAGGCTTATCCCCTTTAGCTCAAAGCCGTGCCTGTAGGAGAAGGACAAGTTCTCGACGACTACTCTCTCCACGCCCTCGCACCTCCTCTCTTCAAGAGGTAGAGGAAGAAAGGCGCCCCTCCTATGGTTGTGAGGACGCCCACCGGGAGCTCGTAGGTGGTCAAACACCGAGCCGCGTCGTCTGCCAGCAGTAAAAGAGCAGAGCCTATGCAGGCCGACGCCGGTATCACGACTCTATTGTCTGGGGACTTCAAGTACATCCTGGCCATGTGGGGGACCATGAGCCCCACCCACCCTATTATCCCAGCCACCGAAGTGAAGGAGGAGACCATTAATGTGGCGGCGAGCAATACGACGAACCTTTCCCTCTCGACATTAATTCCTAGGGACCTTGCCTCCTCGTCACCCAATGAGAGCACGTTGAGCCTCCACCTCATCAAGAAGAGAGCTATGAACCCGGCCAAGACCAGCGGGGCTATTGTCGTGACGTCCCTCCAACCGGTCACCGCGAGGCTCCCCATGAGCCACGTCACGATCCCCGCTAGCCGATGGGGGTCCGTGAAGAACTTTATCAGCGATAGAGCAGCACTGAAGAGGGACGACACTATCACGCCGGCTAAGACGAGGGAGACGATAGGGGTCCCGCCTCTGGTCTTAGCTATGGAGTACGTGAGGAAGAAGGCTATGATGCCAAAGGCGAAGGCCGACAGCTGAATGCCGAGCACGTGCGGGAATACCGCTATCGCCAGCGCTGCTCCGAACCCAGCCCCCGCGGTGATGCCGAGTATGTAGCTGTCCACGAGGGGGTTCCTGAAGACAGTCTGGAGAGAGGCTCCCGAGACTGAAAGAGCTAGTCCTCCAAGCAAGGCCAAGGCTATTCTTGGAAGCCTTATGTTAAAGACTATCGTCTCGTAAACGGCAGGCCAAGGTGAGTGAGTGCTAGGAGAAATTAGTTTCATGAAGATCATGTTAAGGATTGTCTCAGGCGGGATGAAGTAAGTGCCCAAGAAAAGAGAAAGGAGTCCTACAATAGGAGGTAGGACTGCAAGAGTGATAAATGGAACCTTTTTCATAGATTATTCCCCATAGTAAGGTTCTAGAGGCACTCCATAGACCTTCTTCGTGAACTCCCTATAGAATTCATCAAAGTCCACGTCCTTGAAGCGATTCGGGTAGGCCTTACTTGCATAGAAGAGGGATAACGTTGCGAATTCTGGAGACCATGATGACATTAGGGGGAGCTGGTATACTCTATGGTTTTTGACAGCGTTTATTTGTTGCCACTTAACATCATTATAAATATCCTCTGCTGTGCATCTACACCAAACTCGAGGTGCTAGAAATATGATGTCAGGGTTCCATTCTATTATGGTCTCTAATGGTACCTGGCCATAGCCAGGAGGTGGCATTTTTCCTTTAGTGACGTCAATCAGTCCAGCTAGCTCAAAAATGTGAGCATGCGTAGTCCCCCATCCCCATACGTTTAGAGTTTTGGGACTGTATAGATAGAGGGCCCTTAACTTCTGGTCACTTGGTATTTCCTTCGTTCCATCTCTTACAAAATTGATCACCTCGTTCATTAATGATATAATTTCCTCTGCCCTCTTCTCTTTTCCAAATATCTTACCTAGAAGACGGATGGTCTCTTCAAGTGAGGTCAAGTTTTTTATACGTATCGCTACCACAGGTATTCCTGCGGACTCTATGTCCTCTATGACTTTAGGATAGACATCCCACGTTATTACGACCTCTGGCCTCAAGGACAATAGCATTTCCATGTTTACTGACGATGAGGTGCCCACGATTGGTATGTCCTTTATGTTCGGGACAACTCTTTGTATAGTCCGATCTCTCTTCACGACATATTCTTGAGATCCAACAACCTTATCGAACGCCCCTAGCGCGGCAGTGATTTCGTAGCCTTGGATGACAACGGCCCTCTCTACAGGATAGGGCAACATGACCTCCTTTCCACGCACATCCTTCACTATCACGTACTTCTTCACGCCATAAAATTTAGTCAGTAACTCATCCGCTTCCTTCCTCCAGTCCAAGTCCTTGAAGTACTTCGGCTGAACGATCTTTGCAAGCTGCATGTAGCCTATGAGCATCCTCGGGCCCCAATCCAAGAAAGCCTCCCTGTACCTGCCTCCGGCGAGAACCCCGTATACCCTCCCGCTCTTGGCAGCACTCGTCTTGTTCCACGGGTCCTTCATGAGGGCCTGCATCGTCTGGCCGAGCGTCTTCTCGTCCCAGGCCACGACTATTATTATCTCTGGGTCCCAGCCGAGCACGGTCTCGACGTTGACCTTGGGCCACGCTTGGCTTGGGATGTTTCTGTAGGCCAGGTTTATCCCGCCCACGTCCTCTATTGCCCTGCCCCACGTGCTGTTGGAGTACGTGCTGACGAGGCCCTCCTTTATCGAGCTAAGCATCAGGACCTTGGGCTTCTCCTTCTCCGGTATCTTCGACGTAATATTCTTTATCTCGTTGAACTTGCTACTCAGGTAGTTAACGAGCTCCTCCGCCTTGCTCTCGGATCCAAGGACCTTGCCGATTATCCTTATCGCCTTGAGCTGGTCGTCAAAGCTCTGGCAGAACATCCTCACGACTGGTATCCCTTGGTCCTCCAAGGCCTTTATTATCTCCTCGGCCTTGCCGTAGCCCGTGTCGGTTATAACGACGTCTGGCTTGAGGGCTACGACGGTCTCTAAGTTCACGCCAGTAAATATGTCGCCCACGACGGTCCTGTTCTTCACGGACTCGGGGATCCAGATGGAATCTTGAATGTGTTTCCCTATTCCTACTATTTTATCGCCTCCTCCGAGGAGGCACGCCACCTCGGCCCAATAGCTCTGCAGGACTACGACCTTGCTTACTGAGGCCGGGACGTTGACGGCCCTTCCGGTCATGTCGACCACTATGGTGTACTTCGGCCCGCCGGGTGCACTAGGCCAGAATTGCGTGAGCAAAACTCCTGCCGAGATCCCAGCCACTATTATGACCACGAGCAATATTGCCCATATCTTCGCCAAGCCCTTAGAGCCCTTGCGACTGTACATATAACCCACCCTAGTGTTATCAGAGTCTGAGACAGTAACACGATTTATAAAGCTTTCCCCCTAAGATCATGGCCAAACGTTGAAAGACGTAGAGAACGTCGATGCCATTTCAAGAGGCTTAGAATGACCTTTCAGTTGAAAGGACAACTTCTTTGAGGGCATTTGCCATCATTGCTATCTCTCTTCAATCCTCTTTTCATGAGATTCGGGGCGTCGTGGTCAAGCAAGCTTCGTACTGTAATTCTAGACCCCCCTTTGAGGGTGTATGGTGCTTTAGGGACGAGATTGGTAAGGAAGAAAAAGAAGAGGAGCTTAGCACAAAAATCACTTCTAGCAGGGAGGTTTTAAGGCCTTACAAAACCTTTTCAAGGAGGTGTAGGGCTGTTGCATTGCATCAAAAGTTTGCATAAATGGGTGGTGGCATCGATTAAAACCATTACTATCTTCTTCATTTAAAGTAGCTAGGGTTATTTTTAGGTTAATTTAGTATAGTGCGCTTAGTAAAGCTAATCCATATGGTCTTGAATACTCTAGTCCACCTGTAGCAGGGTCAACCTTTACTCCTAGACCTTCTAGAACCACTGCTCCTAACAAGGGCTCAGGGGAGTCCATTAAGACTACTGGAAACACACCCTCTCTGTCCAGAACCCTGAAGTAGGCTAAGGAAATGTTGACAATAGCTTCCCTGCTATCAGCCATTAAAAGCCTTGTCTTAGCCAAAGGCTCTATGTCAAGCTCCTTAGCCAAGTCAAGCGGTATAACAGGAAAGAAAGCTCCTGTGTCAATTAGGGATGTGACCTCCTTCACTCTCCTCCTACTAGCATCGCCTATCAGCACGCGAGTTCTGACGTAACCCATAATGGGCACTTCTCAGTAGTACCTTTCACTGAAGCTAATAAACTCAGCTTAAACTAGCATTACGAAGAGCCCTAAGATACTAGTTAAAGACCGTGGAAGGCTTGACAGGGCAACTTTTTATAAACGGCTTAAATGACTATCGCTTGAAATCTATGTCCACGAGTACAGCTATTGAACAATTAACTGTTAAGGCCCTCGGAGAAGCCGTTTCGAGGATTGCCAAGAAGGTCTCTGAGGGCAAGAGGCTCAGTGATAGAGAGGTGGTCGTTCTGGTCATGAGCTTGATGATGAGGAGGTTCGAGGACTTCAAAGCCTACGTCGATGGGAGGTTCAACACCGTCGAGAAGAGGATGGACGGCTTAGAAAGAAAGATGGACGGCTTGGAGAGGAGGATGGAGAGCTTGGAGAAGAGGATAGACGTGGTCTACAGCGAGGTCTCATCGATAAAAACCGACATAGTCAAGATGATGAAGGAGCTCCTCGAGAAGGCCTACGAGGGGAGGAAGGACTGAATTTAAAGAATGCTCGGCTTCGCTATCTTTCTTGGCTTATCAAGTCATTGGCCTAGCAGAAGCTTTGTAAGACGAAGGAGAGATTGGGATGGGTTAATTCGCTTTACTGAAATGTGAGCTGGAGTTAAGAGCGAGAGTCGTCTAGGTCGGACCTGGCAACCTAGGATGCCAGACGCAACATGTTAAGTTGCCAGGTCCTCTAGGTCTCGCGTAAGCTTTATATTGTGTTATCCTCCCCTACTCAAGGTAACACTAATAGGGTGACAAGAATTGACGAGACGAGCTTACATATTGGTAGCATTGGTAGTATTGGTAGTGTTGGCGGTCGCTGTAGCGCTCCTCGCCGGACTCCCCCGCCCCTCCCCCATGACTCCTGCAACTCCCGAGACCGCTCCGGGAGCCCTCGCGCCGAAATATCCCCTGACAATTACCGACTCGGCGGGCAGGTCCGTAACTTTTGAAAGGCCGCCTGCGAGAATCGTCGCGCAAAGCTACGCGGCATGGATCTTGGCCGCGCTAAACGCCACGGATAAGATAGTCGGCGCGGCCGACTCGGCAATCAGAGACCCCCTGCTGAAGCACAGGCTCCCGAGGAACGTCACGTCGGTTGGCGAATTCTTCGGGCCAGGCGCCAAGGTAAGCATCGAGAAGATCCTCAAGCTAGGGCCGGATCTGGTAATCGCGCCCACCACGTACCCCGCAGAGGAACTGGAGGCCAAGCTGCCTCCTCACATCAAGGTTGTGAGGCTTGACTTCTGGGGCATAAGCAAGCTGTTCGACGAGGTGGAGAACCTCGCCCTCCTCGTGAACAGGACGGCAGAGGCGAGGCGCCTTATAGCAAAGTACAAGGCCGTAGTGGAGGAGATCAACAAGGCGGTGGCGGGGGCTGAAAGACCGGCCGTGTACTACGAGTGGTACTCGGACTACAACACGGTCGGCAGGCTTAACGAGTGGCACAACGCCGTGGAGATGGCGGGTGGCCGGAACGTGTTCGGCGACCTAGAGCAGTACAGCGTTA
>Ga0326760_1001293_pt1 | contig 11316 bp, 9 predicted proteins | sample GCREP_S_FD_207668 | JGI IMG/M metagenome (GOLD analysis project Ga0326760, IMG submission 207668) | Hot spring sediment microbial communities from Geyser Creek Basin, Yellowstone National Park, WY, United States - GCR.EP_S | ecosystem: Environmental > Aquatic > Thermal springs > Near-boiling...
CTATTGTTATTGTTGTGCTCCAGTCCACCACTCTTTCATAGACAGTTGTTGGCGTGGTTACGGTTAGTGTAGCTGTTTTCTCAACTGTTCTCTCTGTAGTCACCGTAGCAATACTTGTTGTTGTAACGGTTTCACGTTTCGCAATTGTTTCTGTTATTGTTGCTGTTTCGTAGACCCTGATTGTTGTTGTGAGTGTTGTTGGTATTGTTGTGGTTATGGTTTGGGTTAGTGTTGTAGTTGTTAGTATGGTTACTGTTGCTGGTACTACTGTTGTTGTTTGTGGAGGTGTGGGCATGGTTGCTGTTATCAACGGCTTCAAATCATTTATAGACGTATCGATGATGTCAGCCTCAGCTGTGCCAACAAAAGGTGTTGTGGTCTTCTCATAATACCACACAAGAACACCTCTATAATACTTAACCGTGGCGTTACCAAATGTGTAGGTTCCTGTGTAGTTTGGGCTTACCAAGAACCTCTTTGATTCGGGTGTAGTTGTTCTAAAATCAACAGGTGTTGCAGATTCAAACCCCAAAGCTATGACAAGAAGTGTTGTGAATCCTTCGCATAGCTTCCCCCCAGAAACCATACCTTCTAAACCAGCATCATACCTCACATGAGTGGCATTCACCTCCCTAATAGTTACCCTAATAATCCATACGCAAGTTTCATTAGATGTTTTAATGATGTACCTATACTTTATCCAATCACCTGGCCCATAGATAGGTTCCGTAGCACTAGCATTAACAGTAGGCACTACAATTGCTAAAACCATTAACACAAATACACATGACAATGCAACAGCTTTAAATCTCAGCACTGACACCACCCACAAAAAAGCGTTATTGCAATAGGAAAAAGGCTTATCTCTACCTCAAAACTTGTAGCATCAAGACTTTACAGCCCATGAAGTTGCTTAAACATTGCAACCAATTAATGGCCGCAATGGTTTTATAGCTATATTTTTAACATCAACACCCTCTTTAGAAAGCTTTGCTTATTTCAATGTGAAAGCTCTGCAATTGTTACTACCTACAAATAACTATTTAGTCTGTACTTAAAGAAATACCTAAGGAGCTAAGCTTAGGTTGTATTTCCATGTCCTCGCCCATCAATGTTAAAGATGTTGAGGCTTTGATAGATAGCTTGGTTAGGAAGGGCGTTGCTTATGCTGTAGCACTGTACCCATTTTTGTACTCGTTTGATGAGCGTGGGTATGCCAATACAGTTAGAACTCTTGAGCCTGCATTTGGCAGGGATGTTGCTGAGAGGGTCTATTCTGAACTTGCAACAATGTTTAAGAATGTTGATTTGCGGGTTAAGCTCGTTATTGAGGGTAGGGAAACATATTTGGGGGAATACCTGCAGAAGTATATTCTAAGGGGTGAGGTTGCAAGAGTAATTGTTAGTGAGATTGAGAAGAGGATTAGTTCGATGCCTGAAGAGGACAGGAAGATTCTTTCAGCCGCCTGTGCAATCATCGATATGTATAGAAAGAAATCATATCCAGGTATTTCGATAAGCTATCCCTCGTATCCTACAGGAGGAATAGGTGTTTCCTCAACAGATTACGAGTACTTCTCACCGCTAATCTCATCTATTCTAGGTGTTAAAATTGATGACATTAGAACCTACTTTTACAGGTACTTACTAGGATTCGAACAGAGCTGGTCCTCACAAAGACACGATTACTACAAGTTTGAGATATACCCCTTTGCTGTACCCTATGTTCAGCGACTAGCATTAGATGTACATAAATATATCAAGATACCTGATCGATTTACAGTTAGATCTGCTCTTGAGGATCTTTATCAGAAGGGCGAGCTCTATAAGCTTGCATTGGTTGAACATAGCCTTAGCTATCCATATGGAGAAAATTTAGAGCTAATTTCACAGTTTACTGGACTTCCAAGGGAGCAGCTATGCAACGTTAGGGTTGAGGGTGTGATAAGCAATTGCTTTGTGAATCCCTTTGCATATGATTACGTAAAGGAAGGTATTGAAGAGCTTTATGAGAAAGCTTTAAGCGAAGTTAAAGCGGTGATTATAGACGTCTTTAAGAGGGAGGGATATAGTATAGAGTGCATTTCCCACCATTGCATATTTACAAAAGCCACTTCCAGACCTATACACATATACATATATCCATGGCTGAAAGACTCCTACTTCCTAGAAGACTTCAAAGGAGCTATCAAAGCCGTAGTAATACAAGGCATACCTATGCAGACGATTCTTCAGTCACGAGAGCTGCAGTACTATGCTTCTAGGGGGTATCTCTGGCTATTCCTAGAGAAAGGCAAGATTATTGTAGCTCCGAATACATATAAACGTGAGGATCATTACGAACTTCTAAATATCTTGAGAAATTACTTTGCATTAGGAGTTATAGGTCCTGCTCCAAAGGAGCTTGAACCCTTGCTAACCCTCACCACGCCTACTGCTTCTATGGAGGTTTCTAGGGTTACTCCAAAACCTGTTCAAGTTATTAAAAGGTTTAGTGCCAGGGATCCTCTAGAAGATGTTGTTGCAAGCGTTTTGGAGTCTTTGGGCTTCTCTGTTAAGGTTGATCACAGGATTGTTAGTAGGGCTGGTACTGAGGTTGAGGTTGATGTGTGGGCAGAGAAGGTTGTTGGTGACATGAGGTTTGCTATATACGCATCATGCAAAAACTGGGATAGGCCTGTAGATGTTGGTGTTGTTAGAGAAGAGTTCGGCAGAATCCTTCAACTACCATTCATACCACATGTAAGGGTAATCGTAGCACCGCTCTTTACAGAATCCGCTAAGAAGGAGGCTTACGCAGACGGCTTCGTAGTTATTGAAACTGGGGAGAAGACTACTGAGGAAAACATGGAGAAAGTATACCAAAGGGTGTATGAGAAGCTGAACAAGCTATTCATAGGTGTAGCACCAAAGTGGATGCAGGAACTAGCAGAGAAAGCTAGGATAATAGCTGAGGAGATTAAGAAGCTAAGTGAAGAACTAGAAAAAGCAGCAGGCATCGCTAGATAAAGGCCTTGTAACGTTTAGACATGTTTTCCAAATTTAACAATCTCAATTACTTTTTAAGATCATCATGTAAAGGAAAGGGGAAGAGATATATTACATTTGTACAATGCTTTTTTAGAGTTCTGTTGACTTAGTCAAGGTATTAAAATCTGATGTGTTTATCGGTCATGTAGCAGTATTGGGATTACCAGCATTAGCTATGGAGGAAAGAATAAACAACATAAAGTTGCTATGCTTAGAACAACCCCACGTACACCTCTCTACTCTCGGTACACCCCCAAAAGGTATTAAGTTCCTTAAATACTTAATGACTTAAATATATCAAACGCTCATTCCATTCAATTTACATTACCATTGAACGCTCTGATTAGCCACACTCCTTATAAAAATTTTAAATAGTATATAATACTTGGCTTGTACGAGATAACATAGTTAAGGATTGAGTTGTAATGGACTCCAGTAACAATTTGGAGAGAAGGCTTGGGACGTTTTTAAGCGAGGTTCAGCCTAATCCTCGAAGCAGTACTAGTAGCTTTCCAGCCTCTAGCCTCATTTTTGATGGTACCCTTGATGAAGTATTTGGTGGTGTTAACGATTATATTCCGGATGTTCGTATAGGTTTTCACGAAATTGAGTTTGGTATTCCATACCATGTTTATGCAAGGATGTCTGAAAGAAGCTATCCTAAAAAGCGTAAGAAGGGTGCTGTAGTTGCTCTCTATACAGCTCTATACGTTTTACCTGAAGGTACTGATACTAGGTTGCATATAAAGCTTGGTTCTCACTCCCTCTACTTCTACACAGCTGGATTGATCTGGTCTCAAGCACCTCTTTACGCAAAGATTATAGGAGTCTTCGTTATTGATGAAGAGAGGTACACGGAATATCTTGAGAGAAGATGTGAGAGATATATTGAGAAATCTCTTGCTAAGCTAGTTGGAGAGGAATATAAAGAAAGAGTTACAGTTAGTACGTTAACTCCGAAAATAGAACACATAGTTGATATGTGGAGAAATGCTGAGAAGTTTAAGGAGCGTGTAGAGGAGTACATAAGTATTGTTGATAGAATTGCTGAAAGATGCTTTAATCGCATATCCAAGGATACAGAGAAACTTAAGGTAAGGGTCTTATATGGAAGCGATATATGGTTCACCCCACCTATGCATCCATTAAGAATTAATGAGGGTTACGTTAGCGGTTTGCAGGAACTATCTAAAGTGATTAGGAATGGTGACATTATCGATGGCGAGCTTACTGTACTACCAAATGGTCTGTGCATGTTCAAAGCACCAATTAAAAACCTCAGTAATGGCAAGGCTATCTATATAGACAGATGTAGGGTTTTTCACTATACCCTCAGCTTCTCATTAGTAGGTGATTAGGGGCTAAGTACATGAGCTATGTGAGGTACATAGTTGAGGGTTATAAGCTAAATGTTGACTTATCCAATGATAGTGTAGTAGCTTTGCAGGTACCTGCACAAAACCTCAGTACTTTGCTAAGCATATTAAGCAAGTATGGAATCCTACACTCTTCCCCATATCGCGATGCACATACAACTGCATACACGGTTTACATTCCTAGCACCTATATAGAAGAAGTTCAAGATATAGCAAAGGATTTGGTTGCCAATATAGGCAATCCAGTGAAATTAGATCATTTAAGCAACTCCATAGAGATCATTGGGTCTATGAGCTATAGAGGCATTCGAATGGATCTTTACAAATCTCGTGGATGGAGTAGGGCATCAGGAGGAAAAATCTACAATAAAAATATGAGTGTTACACCACCCGAAATTAAGCAATTGACTGGTGAAGCTGTAGAAGTATTTAAAGCTTTTAAACTAGGCTATGACGTAATTAACTATTCTCATTACCTTTTCGTAGATGCGCATAGAAAACTTGAGATAATTAAGAGTATTGATCAGTTAGAGAATAGCTTGGGAATGAAGCTCAGCACTATTTCATGGTTTAAGGTAATAGATACAACAACATCATTTACTGTAGTTGGAGAAGACAAGAAAATAACTATAAATGACATACTCAGCACCATCTCAAGAGATAAAGTAGAGGAGGTTGTGAACAAGGCTATTGAATATCTTAGCAACATAGGCAAAATAAGCGAGAAATGGACACAAAAACAGTACAAAGTTGATGACCTATTCGAATATGCTCTTACACCAAAAAGTATTGCACTTAGACAAGATCTAATTAGTAAAGGGCTTATGTTACGAGACCCTAATAGAAATATTGAAGTTCTCTTCCTGCCAAAAGAAATGTTAACACCAGTACCAACACTAGATACAATAAAGAAGCTTTTCTTCTCAGATGATCCAAATGCCATCAAATACTACTCTGACTTTGTTGAGTTGCTAAAGCTTTCGCCAAGTAATAGACATTCAGAGATTCAAGGTTTTATAAATGAGTTATTCAAAGATGGCGACATAAAGTTAGAACCCTTAACAATATCTATTGATATTGATAACCCACTATTTACAGTTCCAAGCACTGTCTTAGCTAATCCACGATATGTTGAGGCTATAGATGGAGACGCAAAGCATAGAAAGCCTCAAGGCAGGTCTACGGCAACGCCCAGCTTCACCGAAATCAGCAAGTTATGGAGTTCCTACGAAAAACTTAGAAGTATTAGGAATGATCTATACCTACTGATTGTGAGTATTGGGAAGAATGATGTTACTGAGGAGGTGCTAAATAAACTACATAGTGAGATATGTAAGGACATTAAGGATGCTAATCAATGTCAGAAGATATTTAATGAGGTTATAGCTTACGAATCTTATGACACTATTAATGATGCGCTTAATAGTCTCGATTCTATTGTATCTAAGGTAAGGTCTAGTAGTAGAAGATTTAAGGGTGTTCTGTTTATTGGCCCTGATTACTATCTTGATGGACGTGATATAAGAGATTTAATAGAGTATAGGATGGCTCTCAAAGGTATTTTCTCTAGATATATCAAACTAAGTGGTGGTGAGACATACTATAAGTTCCTATCAGCTTTAGGAAGCTTTGTAACGATAGTGCCTAAAATACTTTCACATAAGCTTAAGCCTCTCATAATTTCAATAGGTAAAAAGAAGTTCATTGTTGATAGAGTCATAGGTATTGATGCTACAATAATCGGTATGGAGAGAGGTGGCTATAGAGTTGCGTGCGCAATATCAATGCTAGATATATCTAAAGGTAGATGCGTGATAAAACCTGTTATCAGAATTAGTGACGTTGGCGAGGATGAGGCGCTAGCCTATATCCTAAAGGACTTGGTGCTCAAGAAACTGGAGCAGAGTACTCCAAATACTATCACATTAGTTTATGTTAATAGGGCTAAGCCCGAGATTATGTTACGCAATTACCTATCTGGAGAAGAAGTGAAGGCTATTCTAAATAAAGCAATAATTGTTGGTGCTACAAAAACCCATAGCTATTCAAGAGTAATAAAGCTTAAGGATCGATCCGGAATACCAGTAAATCCAGAGCCATCTATATGCATCCCATTGTATACAGGGAAAGTGTTGCAGATACAAGGAGTAAATGTGAAGATCTCTAAATACCTGTTTGTACCTGTGCAACCCCCGCAAAAGATTGCCTCATCCCTAACTGTTATGCCAATACTTCTAACATTTATCATAGGAGAAGCATTTGCAACAAACTTGAACCTTGATAAAGAATTGTTAGATTTCACAGCATCTCTAATAGCATTAAATAATATCTCGAGAGCTTGGATTCACTCACTTCCATGGCCATTACACGAAGCTAACAGAAAGCTTAGAACAGCACAAAGATTAGCGCCAACACCATCTGATGTTATAGAGCTTTTACGTAATGAAGTATTTGAGGTGCTTTAAGAAGCGCATATCAATAGTCAATAATAATCGTTCCAATCCAATTCTTAACTAGACCTTCCCGAGCTCGTAACCAATCTTCTTAATTTCATCGGCCAAGTCCACTATTTTTGTGCTCATCGATTGGAGAATTGGCGATGCTAACCCTAGGAATACTTCTCTAAGCTTATTATAGATCATGTTGTACACCTCTTGAGCATTCTGAGATGTGGCCTTCTCTCCAAGCTCTATTACTATGAAGCCATTATCAAGAGCTAATTTTCTTGCGGGGTCAGACAGGCTCTTAACAACGAGAATCCTTAGATGAGGAAGTTGATATAGTTGTAGAATTCTACCAAATTCATGATCTAAAACATGCCTATCCACATCCCTATCCCAATTCTTACATGATACGTAGACTGTGAATAACGCATTACCAATCTTCTTAGAGGCCCAAACATCAACCTCTACATATCCTCCTCTAGCAGGCAACGGTGCATTTACCTGAACCTTAAATCCGAAGCTCTCAAATACCTTAGTAACAATAGTTTCGAGAATTTCACGAGAGAGCAGAACATTTTCCGGTATAAAGCTTTTGCTTTCAGCCTCTACCCCCCTCTCCTTAGAAACCTGCATAGGTGCTTGAACAATTGATACAGTTTGCTGCGATACTATTTGTAGAGATGCCGTTAAGCGTCGAATATACGTATCTACATAAGGTGCTGGAACAATAATGCCATAGCCAATAGGTTCAGGTATCACTATCACAAAGAGACTTAAATCGATGAACTCCTTAAAAGATACATCAAACTTCTTTAGGTATAGGTAGCCTTCCCTTGAAGCGAAGTTATCATGACTTAGTACTATATAGAAGGAACCTGCACGAGTCTTGATTGCAGCATTTGTACTTAACGAAAGTAAGGCTTGAAACACCTTTCTCTTACTATTAACAGCCTGAATAATAGAACCAGCTCTTCCTGTTATAAATGTGTGAAGAGCTCCTCTAAAAACATTATATAACTTATACTCTAGTTCTTCAGCAAGCTCTCTTCCAAGCTGCATCCTTTCAACTAACTTCACAAAATCATTCAATACATTCATAGCTTCTTCACACTCTTTACTGCTTAATCGTTGTTTTAGAACATCGTTAGCATACTTAGCAATTTCTTTCAATTCTTTGAAGTATATTAATAGTATTGCCAAATATATGGCTAATATCTTTACAGGACTTTTTAGGTATTTCTTATTTCGAAGCGTCTGTATCACATTTTGTAGTACTGAGGTAGACGACATTACAGTAAATGCCTCGGCAGGCTATATAGTAGCTAAGTATATAACAGTTTTAATTTCTTATTTTTTAAATTAATTTAGCCATACTAATTCGGATCCACAGAATCTATCCATCTCATTAAGGAACTTGGTGAAGTCTAGTGCTATGTATAGATCCCAGCACCTTCTTCTCTTTTCCTTTAGCTTCTTACTTCCTGTTGTTCTAATTAGCCATATCTTTAGCTCTCCACTTCTAGCTCTATTCTTCGTTCATGAATCCTTGGAGAATCCTATATCCCTACGCGCCTCTGGCAGCTCGTTTTGTGAAGACCTTGTATACACGGCTTTTACGTATTCTCTCGAAACTAATCTGTTTAGGATTCTGTCTGTTGAGTCGGGATTCGATGTTTTTAGATCTCGATATGTAATAACAGCTTTTCCTTCATGCTTTAGCTACATCAATCTTCTTAGCTAAGTTCAGCTCTTCTTGGTGCCTGCCTCATTGTTAGGTCTAGAAATGTCATGTATAGTATGTCTGTGTACATAAGTGTTTAAAGAACTCTGTAACCCTTCCCTTAACTGCATCAGGAGGTAGTATACTTGTTAAAGCTTTAATCACATTCCTATTGTGTAGAGCTTTATTTTTATTCCCTTATCCTTCATCTCGTTTCTTAGTATAGCTTCGCACCATATCAAGTCTCCTAGGTGTAACAGTGAATTCCAGAGTCTGATCATCGCCCATACTTCATCAACCCTCTGCGCTTACCATGTATAATCAAAGGCGGCATTGTTGGTTGCTTAAGATGGGGGGTGGGGGTGCTAAAGCCGTGCTCTCTTCTTAGATCCTCTCCTGTAACCGCATCCACTAAACCTTTAAACCCTGCATGGGAAACCTCGCAGAATCTGTTCTCTATAGCACATTTGTTTTGTAGGTATTCAGCGTATTTACTGGCTTCAACATGCTTATCAGGAGTTGTATATGTGAGGTCAAACACATACCAAGTCCCATTGGCTTTGACCTCAGGAAACTCGTGATCCAATGCCTTGAATGTCACCATCCTAGTTTCACAACCAAGCGAGTCTCTCAATAGCCTTGCCAAGCCCATTGCAAACTCACCACATGTCCCCATCCTCGCAACAGCACTGAGCATTTCTCGTAGCTCCACTGGTATGAGATCAAAACTCTCCAATCATTGGAAATAGCTTGAAGCCAACACGCTCATTTATGCCATACACATTGAAATACGTTTTGCTAAACTCCTTAGCAACAAGCCACGCATTCTCTAACGAGCAGTGGGATCTGTAACGGGTCTTCAGATTTGTGACGTGCATTGGGTAGAGGAACTGTGCAGACAATACTAGCATGAGGAGATATACAACTGAAATTATGAGTAAAGTTAAGCTTGCCAGAACTTGAGGCTCCTTAAATCTATTCCTAAGAATAGCCAAAACAACTAGTATAGGCATGGCTAGGAACATCAAAGCAATGAAGATGGATACTCTTACCCATGAAAAGAAGAGAAATACTACCTCCGGCCACACCACCATAATGACTAGAGAAACATACAATATAGCAAGACCTGCTGTAATAACAATTCTGAGACTTCTGCTATTGCTATATCCTGATGTAATCTTAAATAAGGATGTAAGAGCTATAAGTATTATCATTATCATAGCAGGGAGACAATTTGCTAAGCCTGGATAAGCCCTTAAATGAGAATTATAAGTACACAAAGTGAAAGTATTAGGATTATTAACAACAATATTAATTCCTTAATTTGTTTCCTCAAGTCCATACATATTCCAATATTTCATTTATATCAAGCAGATTAATAAACTTTCAATCACTTAATTATGGCACACATGTGATAATAAAGCTAACTAATTTGGGACACTAAGGCTAAGGAGTCTGAAAACAAATTCGTGTTTTATGTACTATGTACATTGAAAGTAATGGCTATGTTTAAGTTAAAGAGCTGCACGATACTCTCTTATAACTGTTCTACTACTCTTCTCTATCTTCTTCACGTTTCCTTCTGTAGGAGTAAGAATAGTCTTTATATAGTTTTTGCAATCCACGTTCATGTACAGACATATCATCGGCTTTATTCTGCTGTAGAGTAGTTTGGATAAAGCAATTAATAATGATCCGATTACAGCTAACCATACATGTACTGTTGTTTGTGGAAAGACAAATACTACAAGTATTACTGAGAGTATTGATGAGACTATTGCTGCGCGGCCAGCTACTTGAAGAACCTTATACAACATGTATAGCTGTTGTATCTTCTTTCCCTCCCTCTTAACAAACCTAATAATCTGTATAAACTTTGTGAAGATGTATGCAGTATTCCTAAACATAGCCTTCATCGCACCAACAATGCTGGTTTTTCAGTTGAGCGCAACTTATTGGGTTCGGTGAAGACTTTCTCATTTAGGGCCATGTTAACGCCTTCCCTAATAGGTGTAAAAATATCGAAATTGTTGATCTCATGCCTAATAATCTCTGTTATTCCCTCTTCAAAGATGTCGTGAAGTTCATCAACCTGAATAGTGTAGGCATCGTATGCCCCCTTAATTTCTATAGACCTAGTTATAGGGCCGTCCTGAGCATAGTGTAAAGCTCTTGCTAATCTCTTCATGCATTCCCTAGCCTTACCACTAATACCCTTGCTAGCCTCTAAGCAATCCTTTGCAGCTGTATATACATAGTACCACCATAATTCAGTGTTTACGCCTTCATGATGCCTTACCGGTTTTTGCCTAAGTTCGGGTTTTTGTGGTTTGCATCTAGGTATCTTCCTAAGCTCTTCCTCTATAGACCTCCTCTCATCAGGACTAGAAGCAGATGAAAGCCTTTGCTCATGCTCTCTCCTCCTAGACATCAACTCGTTACATCTATCAATATCAACTTCCTTACCATCACAAACACAGTACTCAGCTATTTCTATAACATAATCAACAAGGTTGCGATTATCTGGATCACAAACACTATTGATGAGAACATCTCTATTGCCACCATCAATTAAGCGACACAAATCAATAAAATCCTCAAACTCATTGCATAGCACCTTCAACAAGCTCTCTAAGCCTCTTAGAAACCTCATCAAGAGAGTAGCAAACCTGTGAAGAGCTTGAAGCACCAGACATTGTATCTACACCTACACACCAATTAAAAGGAGCAGATTATGAAGCTTATT
>Ga0326760_1001294_pt1 | contig 11316 bp, 10 predicted proteins | sample GCREP_S_FD_207668 | JGI IMG/M metagenome (GOLD analysis project Ga0326760, IMG submission 207668) | Hot spring sediment microbial communities from Geyser Creek Basin, Yellowstone National Park, WY, United States - GCR.EP_S | ecosystem: Environmental > Aquatic > Thermal springs > Near-boiling...
CAAAATTGAGATATTAAATGTTAATATTGGAGAGATGCGAGAAATTTACGAGACGGCACGCCAGCACGGACTTACAGTGTATGACGCTGCATACCTATACGCGGCCAAGAAGTTAGGAGGAGTGTTAATAACTGAAGACAGAGAGTTGCACAGCAAATCTAAACAGCTAGGAGTAGAAAGTAGAACAATAAGTTAAACAATAGACCTTCTCTCTACCTGAAAAAGACGAGGCTTTCAGTTGCAAACTATCGAAGTACGTTAAACCATGTTTTCCCTCTCAGCTCTCACTCCTCCGTTAGATGTTTAGATGTTTAGAATCGGGCTCGAAAAGCCTCTCACCATCCATGTAGACAATCCACGCGAACGAGGGGGTGTATGTAAAAGTCTACGATAAACCCGGTCCCAGCGAGGGTAACTGTGTAAGGCTCCCAGGCACTGACCCTTGAAGACCTTGGAAGCTAGATCCTAACAGCTTTGGGACATTCTTAAACTTTAGTGAGCACGTCTAGGTTTACGGAAAATTATCAAAGGTTTCCTAAACTTGTATTACATGTGCATAGCTTCTCCGCAAATCAATACCATAGATTTCCATGTCCGCTAGACTCTTATTTCATTATTTATGATGAGAATGATTATGATAAAACGAAATGATTACTTTTACATAACATTATTCGAGTTGTTATGACGGATCTAATGAGATGTACTTAAGAAGAGGTATTTTAACATAATCCCAGCTTCTACGTGTAGTGAGAAAATTCTGCAACTTCTTTGCATAGTATGACTTCCAATAGTCTAGGTGTCGCACATAGTCGCTTAACATATCTATGAATTTTTGCGGTGAAGAAGCCCATAAAACCTCGTCCTTGTAGTCCTGCCTTTCCACATACTTTGGATGTGTTAATTTAGCTACTGGAATTCCAAGCAACACGGCCTCAATGGAAGTCAATCCCAATTCTTCATCAATACATCTCTCTAGGTACAAGTCTGCTTGTGCTAGAAGCTGAAGAAATCTGTGCCTAGGTAGGGGCTTTATAAATTTAACCTTAAGGTTATCGTATTCTTCCTGTCCCTCCTTAGCTCTTGGATCAATAACTAGTAATTGTATTTTCTTACTTGGGACTCTTTTACTTATACTTATCATTAACTTGATGATATAGTAGGGCTCTAGAAATCTAGGTGCTGCTGATGTGTATGTAACGATCTTAACTTCATTATAACTAAAACCGCCATCTTTTGTCAAGATACTGCACAGTTTACTATAACTCTCCGTTTCTTCCGGGAATATAAACTGCGGTAATAAGATAAAGTCTTCGTCGATTCCATTCATCTCGCAGGTAGTGAGACTATGACAGATATAGAGGTCTGCGCATCCCAGTAATCTATTTAAATTCCACGACTGAAGTAGATACAGACTTTTTATCTTTGTTCTCAATGGTGCGCATGGATCATTTAATACACTCATAATTTCATAAACTACAAAACCGTGCAGGAATATCAAGATCTTCGTTAATCCCTTAATAAACCAGCAACTTGGATAAGGTATTGACCCCGTATAGATAACTGTATCAAAATGGCGCAGGAACTTTATGTTTTTGAGATCTTCAAATGCTCTTACAATGCGGTTTTTGCCGTGAAGGTTTATACGGATAACGCTAAATCCCTCCCTTCTCAGTCCGATTATTAACTTATTTATTATTGTCTTGACCCCTCCAGAACTCTCTGAAACTATTATAGTTATTTTTTTCATAGCCTAGCGCCCCTCATATAGCTCCCTCTGTGCGACGCACACTATTCCTGCCACACATTACCCACTCTCGGCTTAGGAGCCTCTCAGTCTAAAAATGTACGCGAAACCGTTTCCATAAATTAATGAGTTTGCAGACTTGATATGTGGCAGATACTCACTCAAATCATTAAACTCTGTAACACTTATTTGAATAGTTCTTCCAATTACATTATACGAGCTCAAAAATACTAAATATATGAAATGGGGATGTGCTTTCTCGTCACTTAGTGATACAAAATAGTTGACGAATGTAATATTACATGTTTTTACACAGACGTAAATAAAGGGGATTCTACCTATGTAGTCTGAGCCAATATAAATTTTATTATTAATAGGAGTCATATCAACAACAAATATTGTTGCATGCAGATCAGCATGTGTCAAGCTCGTTATGTATTTATAATTAGGATTCATGAATATACTATTCTTCACATCGCTAAAAATATATGGTATAACACCTACTGAAATAAGTAAACGCGTAGCAAGAATTAGTGAAACTAGTAGCAATGTTGTTATTGCAGTATTTCTAAAGATCCCAAAAAGTTTGTGAACAATTAATGCCATTGCACTAAAGAAGTATGGTGCCACGAATATTAATAAAGTCAGAAATACTCTTCCAATGCCCAGTGTCGAAATTCCTAGAAGCTCACTTACCGTCCCTAAGGAAAGTATTACTGAAGATACTGCTATTAATGAATCTATAATATTACCCTTTTTAATATTCATGAATGCTAATACTCCTGAGACTAATATGCTTATAACAATAATTCCATTAATACCAAGCCTGATTATATTTACAAGAACATGTAATGGCACATTTATTTTCTCATAGTAGTATCCGGCTTCTTCTAAAGTGAATAAGCGTGTAATTAGATCTACTATGGGCTTTATAATGCTCTGGAACATAATGAAATACCATGTAATCCAGATTAAAATAAAAAAGAGAACAATGTAGCTAATAGTCTTCAAGCTCCTGGATAGGAAAAGAAGACTCTGGCTCTTGGATTTAAAGACCATAGCAACCAAATAGAATAGTGCTAAACTCATGAAAAACACTATAATAATAGTACCAGAGGTTAGGTAATGATATCCAGTTAAACCCGTTACTAATATAATCAATGTAGGAAAGTCCTTGCGAACTTCACCCCACCCTAAAGTTCTTAGTACTAATAAAATCACTATAACAGCCAAAAATAATGATATTACATGTTTTACTGTAGAATGTAATGTGATTATGTATGTGGATTGGACAAATACTAGTACGCTTGCGATTACTGCTGATTTTTTATCATCCATAAGACGATAGGTATACATAAATGTTACTAATGGAATTAGACCAAGAATTAACGAATTCCACAAAAATTTGATCACATATAATGAGTCTATACCAAGTACCCTACTAATCATATCTGAATAGAATATCAAATTAAGTATTTCACTATAGTATTCAGGGATCCCAAATAATGCTTTAGCTTCTTTTTGAATTTCCGTTAATTGGGTGCATATTTGCATTTTCTTAATTACAAAATATTCGCTATGGACGTCTGCACCAAGTGGATACTTGGAAATTAACTCATATGAAAGGTTCAATACCATAGGAATTAGTGTTACTATGAAAGTTAGTAATGCTATATCCAGGCCACCTACAAAGATTATCGATAATATCACGCTTAAGGCTACAACAATTAATCCTACTAGTTTAAAGTAGGGTATATTCCATGCAACTCCATATATTGTTAATACTGATAAGAGTACAACTATTAACAATAATGTTTTTATGATTAGTGCTCCGTTAGGTCTAATCATCGATGAGCGCCTTAAGAACTCGATACCTCTTTATAGCACTATGAAGACTTAGATACCTTTCTATAAATTTTCTACCTTTATTAGATAAATTTTCTAGCTCAGCGTCCTTTAACATTAATAAAATCTTTAACGCCCTGCATATGGATGCACATGTAGGGCTATCTAAGAGTATACCGACTCCTCCAGTATTGAATAACCACGGAATTCCGCCTACTTTTGATGCAACTGGTATTGCTCCGCACGCTAGGGCTTCGAGTAGTATCGTGGGCACGCCTTCTTTCTTTGAGGATAGGACGAGTATTTTTATTTCGTTTAGTACTCTTGGGACTTCACGATGAGGAATATAGTCTAGTACACCGGCATCTATCTTGTTTTCGCTTAGAAACTTCTTCGCATATCCTAGTAATGAGCCGCCGCCTCCCATGAAGACACGTAGTTTGTACCCCTCCATATGGAGGAGCTTGATTGCACATAGGAACTCCAGTAATCCCTTTTCTTGCTCAAGTCTTGCAATAAATCCTACATCATAAATTCTCTCATTAATTGGCTTGACTATCTTAAACTTGTCTAAGTCAATAAACCTCAGTGCTATCGGTAATCTCATCCTAGAATACTTTAATTTAATTGGATCTTCGTACTCGGGCTCTACGATCTCGGATATAACAATATCGGCCAATTTCATTGCTAGCCCAGCAGCGATTCTCTCTACCTTCACACACTTCACCTTAAGGCTCGCAACTTAGTAGATAACTATTTTCTTATTCAATAAACGGAGAAGTATGATGACGGAAAGCATGTGTGGTATTCCTATGAACAGTAGTGCTACTTTAAACAAATTACGTAGCTTAATAACGGCTTCAATCAGACCTACTTGGATTTTTATATAGATAAAAAGTTTCATGAAAAGATGCGTTGGCTCGCTTCTACTTGGCAATTTGCTTCCTATGTCGTAAACATATATATTCTTTTTATTAGCAAGTCTCAGATCTTCTACTATATGCAGAAGGTTCTTAATAAAGCCGCCTGTTATTACAAGTACACATGAATATATATGTGAAAGAATTGTTATGAGATTTGCTAATAAGGCATAGTTTGTTGGACTAGGTAATGGAAACATAATTACAGCAATAGCATCATTTAAGTTAGTTTCACCTTCGTATCTCATGTTTATGTCACCGGGATTTTCAGCACCTAATAAAATTCCGTCATAGCTCATTATAGACCCTAATATAGTATCTTTCAACGATATTACTCCATGATAGGTTATTCTCAGCAAATTCTCTTGCATTTCTCCCTAGACGCAACCTCAAATTCTTGTCTTCAATGATTGTAGCAAGCCTTGCCGCAAGCTGATTAATGTCTCCCTTCTCAATAATGATAGCATTATAGCAGTTAACCAAAAAATCATAGAATGGAATATTATAGACTATGATAGGAAGTCCTGAAGCCATAGCCTCCATTACGGCCAGCGGTGTTGCAGCTTCTACAATAGAGGTATGTACGTATATATCACTTGAAGCCATAATGACGGCTACTTCTTTGTTTGGCACCTCTCCTAAAAACATCACATAGTCTTTTAAATTATTTCTTTCGATATAACTTCTCAATAGAATATAGTATGGATTGAACCCTTGCACACCAAAGGCTCCTGAAAGAGGTCCTATGAAGGCTAACTTGAAATTTCGTAGACCATACTTCTCTATTAAAATTTTTGTTGCCTTCAGTAGGTCAAGTTGATTCTTTTCGGGATGTATCCTAGCAACATATATAATCATTATCTCCTTACCGGATAATAATCTCTCCCACAGCTCATCGTTCCTTTTAGATGGATGGAAAAGGCTGGTATCAACACCATTTGGAAGCAAGAATGTTTTTGCTTTATAGATATTTCTAAGCCAGTAAACAATAGCCTTTGAAGGTGCTGCAAAGGCGATACCCCTATTTGTTAAATGCTTTAGCATCAAATGCATTACAAGAAATCTATTCTTAGTTCTGGTTCTCCAAGGAGGATAGTGAAGTGTTAGTACAATGCTCTTTGCATCTAATGTTCTGGTATATGTCAAGCACAAGCTAATGTCATGAAAGTGAAAAGCTGTATTTCCATAACTAGATAGCTGTTTAATATTGTAAAGTTTGAATATTTTTATGTGTCTTGCTATTGGGTTACTAGATAAAGGATTGAAAATAAGTACATTAAAACCTCTTTTTGATAGTTCTATTGATACTTTCCGTATGATCTCCTCAATAGCTCCTTTCTCGCTAGGTATTGGGAGTCTGCCTGGGGCTATGAAAAATACTGTCTTTGTCAAGTTACTGCACCAACTCATTATACACGTTTCTGAGTTTGGTCATAACGTTTGTAGGGTGGTAACACTTTATTGCAAGATTCTTCAAAACCCTAGATGCATTAATTAAAGTCGAACTTTGACCTCTTAAATTACAAAGAATAGTTTCCAATTCATCGATTGTATTGTAAATAGGTACCGGAGGAATATCATCAAAGAGCTCATTTACAAGTGAGGATTTACGTAAAATAAAAGGTACTCCGGCAGCCATAGCCTCGCAGACAACAAGCGGTGGGTAGGTGAAATAAAAGCTTTCTCTAAAGCCGAAAAAGAGTATGTCTGATAATGTATAAAGCTCCCGTAAGTCTCTTCTGCCGATCAGAACTACTCTTTTCTCTAAGCCATATCTCATAATTAGCCTCTTAAGTAGTGTTAGGTAATCAATTCCGAAGTCTTTGAAGACCATGCCGCTATGGGAAATAACCAGCTTTAGAGAAGAGTCGCACATTGACGCCTCCTTAAACGCTTTAATGAGCTCAAATACTCCTCTTTGCGGGGTAATGTGACCTATATAGGTCACTACGAAATCGGTCTCGCTAAATCCGTACTTCACTTTAATGCGAGGCGAGGTCTCCCTAGAAGAAATGTAATCAAATTGAAATAAATTTTCTGGAACTAAGGGGGAAATAAAGAATATACTGCCACTGTATGATGGAAGGTGATTAACAAAGTATTCTCTAAGCGCTTTAGATGTGGTAATAATAGCATCAAATAATCGAAATCTCGATAGGAGTTTTATAGGAAGATATTCCGGCTCTCTAAATGCTAATGGGTGATAATACAGGTGTGCTATTACCTTAGGCCTTCTAGTAGTCGTAAGTTTGCTCATCAATGCTGGGAAAATCTTATTATACGCCAATATGTGTATTACATTGGCGGATTTAGAAAGCCTAAGATTAAAGAAGCCCTTTATGGTACTGGACAACCAGTCTATGTATCGTGGTCTAATCTCTCGGTAGTATACATTATGCGTCCTTTCTTCTAGATTCGCTCTTTCCAGCGATACCACAAATATATCCCAATCCGTTGTCTTACTTACGACGCTGATTATTCTATCAGAAAGTATTTTGTAGCCTTCAGTAATTTTATTGTTGAAGTAATGGCTCGTTAGAAATACAAGAGTCTTTCTGCCATTTCTAATTCTACGAGTGTATATTATTCGGTACATTTCTTACAGCCTGATCGTTTCCTCTGGAGGAAGCATGCCTATCCTCCTAAATAGTAGTCCGACTCCTCGTGAGCGGGGTAGATTAAGAAGTTCAAGTAGTTGTCTAAACCTGCAGTTCTCTATAAGCGTCCTAGTAGTCTTCATGTAGTTGTTCGCTATAATGAATAACGGTAATGGAAACTCTCCCTGCTTTTTCTTAAGTGCTTTATAAACACTTTTCCTAATGAGCAAATATTCTAAATTGTTTTCTGCTTCATCAACTACCAGGTATTTGCCTGCATATATAGCATTCCTTAGAGAGCAAGCAAGATGGTTAAGTAGTTTGAAAGGCTTAAGTAAGTATGGGTAATATTTGAAAATGTCTTCAAGAACGCCTTTATTACTGATCTCTCGCAAATACTCGAAGTATAGAATATTCGCCAAAGAAATCGAAAAATCTTTATAGAAAGCATGACCCAACACAACTATCAGCTCTAATTCAGGTCTAAGTAAGTTTAATTTTCCACTACCACATCCCAGTTTGCCTACAATTTTTCTAATACCAGGTATCTCAATATATTCGAATGTGCCGGCTGCTATTCTCGTTTGAAGGTCTAAGTCTATATCAAGTCCTTTAACCGTTTTACGTAGGGATATCGAGTATGTACCCCTTGCGATGGGTTCGAATCCAAGTTTCTCTATCAGCACCTTAGAAGCTAGTAGCATTTCTCTTTTGTCGACGAATAATAAATCTAGATCCGTCATATCGTATGGGAAGGGTTTGAGGGTCTTGAATATGTAATGCACTATTCCATTAGCATTCAATTCATCTCCTACAATAGCTAAGTACTTAGCGTATAACTCCGTCAATAAACACCTTTTCTCCAGGTACTCTCTACTACGCCCCGTAAATATGTCCCTATACTCGCAAAAGAGCGAAAGAAGCTTCCCCTCTTTGGCCACTTTAAAAAACGAGTGATCTGGACTACCCGGAATAGTCGTTTTAATGCCTCTTATCAAGTCTATTATTGTTCTGTATGGAAGTGTGTCTCCCAACATTTAATTCTCAAGCACTAAATTCTTGAGACATGAGAGTACCTGTAATAGGGACTCGAAGGGCGTTTTGTTCGTTGTATCAATTGTATAGTGATGTATATGCGCATTTATATGCTCATATCTACTAGCTAAATATAGCGTAAACGATGGGTGCAGTCTTTCCCCCTTCTTCCTAGCTACAGCAAGATGGAGGTCAACATATACGTAGAAGTAAATGATGTTGAGGCGCACTAATTTCTCGAGAAACTTATGTATTTTTAGGAGTTTGTCATCGCTAATACCACTAGCATAATGCAACATTACTATGAAGTCTGGGAGGAATCTGTCTGCAACAAATACTGTAGGTCTTCCTTCAAATATCTTCCTGGGAAGGACCTTTATTAGGTACCAAACTAATACGCTGGCAACCTCTAGCACTACATACAGTTTCTGCTTTCCAAGGTACTTTTTTATGATGTAGTTAAGAAGAATAGGCATTCCCCGGATCGACTTATAATCATAGCCTTTGAGCGAGAAAAAGACCCGTATTAGTAAGTACATGAGAGTGTGGTGCGCTCTTAATCCGACAGAGTAGACCCTCATCTGCTTCTTTCTAAGTACTCTCACTAAGAGGTCTGCTAATGTTGTCTTTCCAGCACCATCGATCCCGTAGAAGGCAATAATTAAAGCTTCACTTCTTGCCATATATAGAGCCCCTTAAATCGCCTATAAACATAGCGAGATCTATCAGGTATTTCATTAGTGACACCTCGATAGATTCTCTAATATTTCGCAATGTGGCGAATGATCTACCGGCGTAGAGAATGGACAAAATGGGGAATAAGACGTTGATGTGATTAAGTCGGCGTGCAAGAACGTAGCCTCTTAAAATACTTCTGCCAAGTGATATTAAGTCTCTATGGATGCCGAGTGCATACCTATAATGCTTCTTCCAGTACGACCCGAAGCCGGGCTCATCTATCTTGAATAGTTTTAGTCGTGTTGAAAACTTGTGACGGAATCCAAGCCTAATCGCTAGAGCTGTGGCTATTCTGTCTTCCCCGAAAAATCTAGAGCTAATCGGGTAACCTCTAATTCTCTCCAATACTTTACGTTTATATACCCTTGCGGCGGGTGGAACATTAAATAGTGTTGCATTAGAGTTCTTGAGAACCAGAGCAGTATGGGTATATAGAAGCAAGTTAAACGTGCGCGTTGCCCTATCCACTGGAACAACTATAAACAAAGGCGATATTAAATCGTGTACTGCTAGTTCTTCCTCTAAGTAGTACTTAAAGCTACTAGTGAGCCCGGTGTCTCCATCAAGGAACACTACTATTTCACCCTCCGAGTCCATGAATCCTATATGCCTAGCGTATGAGAGTGAAATACCGGGATCTCTCAGGATCTTCACTGAGAAATAGAGATGCTTAAACTCATTTGTAAAATTGGAAATTATACTGTATGTATTATCGACAGAACCCCCTTCAACGATTATAAGTTCGATGTCATAAGCATTGGCCAGCGTTAAAGTGGATCTCAAAACATGCTTTATTGTTAACTCATTGTTCTTTGTTGATATTATGATACTACACCAAGGTTTCAATATGTTCCACCTTACCGAGTTTGCTTGAACAACAACTTACATTTCGCTATTGTATAATTTTTCGTATAGTGGGAGTATCTTGTCCCACAGAAACTTTTGGGACCATTTTGTAGCGTTTTCGCTTAATTTTTTCCATAAGTTCTTATCGATGAGCAGCTCTATTATTCCTTGCGCATAATCTAAAGGATTTGGTTTTACCCATACACTAACAATGCCTGGTGGAGCAACGTAGTACTGTCCGCCATACCCTGTTATAACAGATGGTAGACTATGCTGTGCTGCTTCTAAGAGGGTTATTCCGAATCCTTCGTATAGAGATGGGAGTGCATATATGTAGCTCTTCAGGTAAAGCTCATGCTTTGTTTTCTCCGATACCGTGCCTAAGTACTGTAATTTAACGTTCTTTTTTCTAGCGTATTTAATGAGCTTTCTTGCCATACCCTCATCGGGTCCTGCTAGAGTAAGAGATACTTCACTTATGACTTTAGACACGAATGCCATGGCTTTTACTAAGAGGTCTATATTTTTGTCTTTACTTATTCTACCTAGGTAGAGCACTTGTCCATCGATTCTACTCACTTTCGCTTCTCTGCACCTATTCTCGTCAATTCCATTCGGTATGATGACGATTTTGTCTCGTTCTAGACCTAGTTGAGCAGCTCTTTCAGATTCATAAGGCGTCAACGTTATGTAGACGTCATAATGTCTAAGGTAACTAGTTAAAAAGGTGTCTATGAAGCGATGATAAAACCATGTTGTAAGACCTAATTGACAAAGTTTATAAAATGGTGCATGACCATGTAAAATAGCACTGAACTTCAGGTTTTTCTTTAGCTTGGCGACCTGAAAGACATGGGGATGCCTCCACACATGAACATGAACTACGTCGGGCTTTAACTCTCTGAGGACTATAGGTAATTCTGAGCTGTAGCTCCCGTGAGACCATATGAAGTCTGGTCTAAGCCTAATCACGTGAACACCATTGATATTCTCATATCTTGGAAGAGAACCTGCACCACCTCGCCTAAGCCTATTATAGGTAACAACATAGACATCGTAACTACGCGTTGCTAAGAATTCTGCCACCCTCCTAACAACTTCCTCAACACCACCAACAACGGGTACGTAGAAGGGTGTTACGTGCACCACTTTCATAGTCAATGCCCAGATATTAGGCAGGGTATTAATATGTACATATCTCCGAGCTGCTCTATCGCTGTATAACCTAGGTCCTTCAATTCTTTAATTGCTAACCTTTCTGCTTTATTATGCACCTCAAAGAATATCACTGGTTTGCATTTAACAATGGTTTTGGTAGCGCCTTTTATTATTTCGGCTCCCGCTCCTTCAACGTCGATCTTTACAACATCAATGCATGGCAGATGTAGTTTTTTGACTAGTATATCTATTGTTGTGCATGGGATTTTCTGGTTCGAGATTGTGATTGTGCCTTCGGTTGATGAGAGAGCTATGTTTAATGGTATTACATTGCGTGTACAGGAGTTTAATGCGATGTTGCGCATCATGTATTTATATTCTGTTGATAGGGGCTCTACAGCAATTATCTTGATTGAGGGATTCAGTTTGCAGG
>Ga0326760_1001295_pt1 | contig 11310 bp, 12 predicted proteins | sample GCREP_S_FD_207668 | JGI IMG/M metagenome (GOLD analysis project Ga0326760, IMG submission 207668) | Hot spring sediment microbial communities from Geyser Creek Basin, Yellowstone National Park, WY, United States - GCR.EP_S | ecosystem: Environmental > Aquatic > Thermal springs > Near-boiling...
CAAACGAAGAAGTAAATGTATATTTAGATGTAAATAAATTGATAAGCAGACATCTTGCAATTTTATCGATTACTGGAGCAGGAAAATCGAATACTGTTGCAGTAATTGTTAACGAATTGCTAAAGTTTAATGGCACTAGCTTGATTTTCGATATGCACAGCGAATATGTAGATGCGGATTTTGAAAGAAAAAATCTTATTCCAGCAAAAATAAATCCGCTGTTTTTAGATGTAAACGAATTTGCAAGGTTAATAAATATTGGAGAAGAGGCATACGTTCAAGCAAGGTTTTTAAGAAAAGCGATAAAAGAGGTAAAGAATAAAATAAGTTCGAATGAGATAAAATTGGATTGTGAAGAATACTTTAAAACTTTGATAAAAATTTTGGAAAGTTATGCTAGAAACGAAGATTATGGAAATAGAAATTCTATTTTTAAAGTAATCGCAAAGATTGAAGATTTTCTTTTAAGGTTTAGAGAAATAGTTGATATAAGTGTAAAGGATAGTGTTGAACTGATTAAACCAAATTGCGTAAATGTTTTAGATTTGGGAAGTGTTGATGAAGAGACAGCAGATGTAATAGTTAGTCATACATTAAAAAATATTTTAGAAAAAAGAAAAAACTATAAAATTCAAAGAGATGGATTAAACTTTCCAATATTTGTTGTAATTGAAGAAGCCCACATTCTTATTCCAAAAGAAAGGGAAACCCTTTCAAAATACTATGTTTCAAGGATTGCTAGGGAAGGAAGGAAGTTTGGAATAGGTTTATGCTTAGTATCTCAAAGGCCTAAAAATATTGATCCGAACGCATTAAGTCAAATGAACAATATGATCATTTTAAAGTTAATCGAGCCGAGCGATCAAAAATACGTTCAAGAAGCAAGCGAACAATTGAGCGAAGAATTACTAAAATACTTACCTTCTTTAAACGTTGGAGAAGCAATAATAATAGGGCCTGCAATAAGAATTCCCGCTTTAGTAAAAATTAAGAAATTTGAAAAGAAAATAAGCGGTACAGATATAGATTTTGTTGAAGAATGGAAAAAAACTGAAGAATTAGATTTTTAATTTCTTTAGTTCTTCTATCAATCTATTTACTATTTCTTCTACAGGCCTATTTACCCAAATTTCTACTATTGGTATTTTTGTCTCTTTTTTAAAAAATTCTAGTACTGGCTTTGTTTGTTCTTCATATATTTTTATTCTTTGCCTAATTATTTCCTCTTTATCATCATCTCTTTGAATCAAAGGAGATCCGCATTTATCGCATATCATATCATTTTTTGGAAGAAGTGCTGGCAAATAGTATTCAATGCCTTCAACAACTTTGTGAATGTTTGCAATATTGTAGTTTCCATCGCATTTTGGATTTGAGCAAATCCTTCTTCCTAGCATTTTTTCTACCAAAATTTCTTCATGTATGTTTAGCTTTATTATTGCGTCTATTTTTGTTAATTTTAAAAGTTCTTTTGCTTGATTTACTGTTCTTGGAAATCCGTCTAAAATAAATTTTTCTAAACCTTTTATCCTTTCCTTTACTACTTCTATTACAATTTCATCTGGAACAAGCTTTCCTTCTTTTACATATTTTTCAACCTTTCTTCCTAGTTCGCTTCCCTTCTTTATTTCTTCCCTAAAAATATCTCCAGTTGCTATTTTTTCTACTCCAAACATTTCTTTAAGTTTTGAAGAATAAGTTCCTTTTCCAGATCCTGGAGGTCCAAAAATTATTAGCTTCATAAATATTGAAAATAATTTCCTTTTTTTATTATTTTTCTTTTTAAATTTTTTGAAAGCTCTTTATCCAATGTTGCAACAATAAATTCATCTTTACTTTTTAGTATCAATTCGTCAACTTTTCCTTTTTTGTTTATTACGTTTATTATTTTTTTATTTATTAATAACTTTACGTTTTTTAAAACTTTCCTACTTATATTTCCGATTTCAGCCAGACTACTTTCAAAAATATATATTTCATACTTTCCAAAATTTTTATCTAAAAAATCTAAGAAATCGTTAAATCTTTTATTTTTTATTAAATATACTAAAAAATTTGTATCGAGCAAAACTTTCATAATATTTATGGAAATCTATCCGATTGCATTCGATTCTTTGGGGGTAAGAAGTATGGCAACATTTATTAAATCTTATGAAAAAATTTTTATAGATCCATACGCATCTTTAGCTCCAAAAAGGTTTGGATTGTATCCGCATAGCATTGAATACGAACATTTAAATTTTATCTTAGAAAAAATTTATAAAATTGGAAAGAAAACAGACATTGCAATAATTACTCATTACCATTACGATCATCATCCAAGACCTTTTGATACAAAGTTTTTTGAAAGTTTTTCGAACGCACATTTTTTAATAAAAAATTTTGAGAATGAGCATAGAAGTGCAAGAATTAGAGGAAAGAAGTTTGTTGAAAAACTAAAAGAATACAAAATAAGCTATAATTTTGCAGACGGAAAAGAATTCATATATTCCGAAAGAATTTTGTTTTCAGAGCCAGTATGGCATGGAGAAGAAAACAGTAAAGTAGGTAGAGTAATAATGGTTTTAATAAATTCCTTTCTCTTTGGGAGTGATGCACAAAATTTAATGGATAAAAAAGCATTAAAATTTGTTTTAAAAAACGAACCAAAATATCTAATAATTGATGGGTTTCCAATAGTTTTTTTAAAGAAGTTTGGAGAAGAAAAACTGAGAGAAAGTAATAAAAACATTATAAGAGTAATCGAAAAAATTGATTTTGAATGGATGATTTTAGATCATCATATTGCTAGAAGTAAAGATTTTAAAGATAAGATAAGTGAAATATTAAATTTTTCTGTTGAAAAAAATAAAAAAGTTTGTACTGCAGCGGAATTTTATGGGCTTGAAAATTTGTTATTAGAGGCAAACAGAAAAAAACTTTATAATGGAATGAAAGTTGATATAAAGAGTTTTGAAGAAAGGTTTGAAAAAATTTTAAATGTTTGAAGAAAGAAAGAAAAAAGCATTAGAAAAACTAAACGAAGCAATAAAAAATAGAGAAGTAGACGAACCAATAAAAGATTTTTTAATAAAGATTAATGAATATAAAAATGTTTACACTACTTCTAGCTGTGCTGGAAGGATTATTGTTCTTGTTGATAAAGGAAATAAAAAAGACTCTTTTTTTGTTGGAAAGTGGCATGATTTGGTAAGAGCTGAAATCGTTTGGAATAGAATTGTAGAATATAGCAAAGAAAGTTTGGTTTGGTTAAAGCAAGAACCTTTTATTTTGCATATCGTTTGTAAAAAATTGAAAGATGCAGCAAACATTATAAAAATTGCTAGAGATGTTGGTTTTAAGCACAGTGGAATAATAAGCATGAAAAAGGAAAAAATTGTTTGTGAAATAAATGGAATTGATAGAGTAGAAATTCCTGCAGTAATAAATGGAAAAATTGTTATTTCTAAAGATTTCTTTTACGATTTAATAGATTTTATGAATTCAAAACTTTTAAGAAATAAATACTTAAGAGAAAGGTTTTTTGAAAGTCTTTTCAAATATTTAGATTATTCAAACAGATAAATTCTTGCCTTTAAAGTTCCATAATCTATTTCATACAAGTGCTCTTTTTCTAAAAATTGTGCAGTCAATATTACTGCTTTTTTTGCTTCATTTTCAACTTTTTTAATGAATTTTTCATACAAATCTTTATCAAACTTACTTTTGTATCCAAACGGCATGTCAGTTATTATACAATCATAGTTAGAATAATCAATTTCTAATGCATTTTTAACAAAAAAGTTTACTTTTGCAAAAGAGTTTTGCAGATTTTCTTTTGCTTTTTCTATTTTTTCTTTACTAATGTCACATCCAAATATTTTTAAGTCTTTTTCTTCGATATTTCTTTCTAAAATTTTGAAGTATTCAGATTTATCTAAAAAGTAAAACTTTTGAAATTCAAAAAATCTATTATAATTTGGAACTTTCTGAATATAATGATATGCCTCTATTGGAATCGTACCAACCCCACAAAACGGATCTATTATATTTTCTTTTGTTTTTGAAATGATTACCATTGATGCAGCAACACTCGGTTTTAATGTTGGAAAATGTTTAAAGTACCATCTCTTATGTAAAGATTCTCCTGTTGTATTCAACGCGACTATTAACAAATTATTTCTTACTATTACTTTTATACTTATGTTTGGATTTTCGAGATTTACTTTTAATTTTATATTTTTTTCTTTTAAATAGCTATCTATTACTGCTTGTCCAGCTACTTTTGCTATATCTAAGCTTGTAAAATCGTGTTTTCCAAATCTATCAGCATCTATTGCAAACGTTTGAGTGTGAAAAATATATTTACTCCACTCTATTTCAAAAATTTTTTTATAAATATCGTTTAATCCTTTTATTTCATCAATTAATAATAATAAGTAAATTTTATGTAGTGTTTTAGAAAAGAGATTTAATTTTATTATATCTTCTTCTTTTCCTTCAAAGATTACCGATCCCTCAAAAAGTTTTTCAGCTTTGGAGTTTATAAGCTCTTTTATTTCTTCTTTTGAAACTTCCTCTAATCCTTTATTGCATGTAGCAAATAGTTTCATATGCAATTTATTATGATATTATGAATAAAAAATTTTTTGTTGTAATCGCATCTATAATTTTTCTATTTTTATCTTTATACTTTAAACTATTTTTGATTTCTCAGTTAATCTCGCTTTTTTTAATTTATCTATTTATTTCTTTTATAGTTTCAAACTCAAATATCGAAAAAGGATTTTTAACATTTTTTAAATTTTTATTTATATTAATAGGAATAATTGTTATTCTCTTTAATATAAAACTCGAAACTTATGGTGCTATTGGTGCAACAGTGTTAGGTTTAGTATTAGGTTTGGCCGCTCAACATACTTTGGGAAATATTTTTGCTGGAATTATAATATCATCTCTTCGAATTTTTAAAATCGGTGATAAGGTAGGAATAATAAGTCCTTCTGTTCCATACTTTCCATTATTTCTTCCTCCTTTCAAGTTTTTTTCTTTTGATTATTTAATACCTTATAAGGGAAAGATTGAAAACATTGGGGTTTTCTTTTCAAAAATAATAACTGAAGATGGAATGATAATGTACATACCAAACTTAGCTTTTTTAACTGGAGGAGTAATAAATATTTCTGAGTCTAAAAATGAAATTGGAAAATTAAAAGTGAGGGTTGAAGTTCCATTGAAAAAGGATGTAGATAAAATAATTGAAAAAATAAAAAAGAGTCTTTCAAAATATACATCTGAAAGATTTTTTATAAAAGAAATAAATGTAAGTGAAATAGATTGGACGGATCCGAAGAATCCAATGTATATTTTGGAAATAATTTGTTATGTTAGAGGGTTTGATATAGATGATACTAAGAGTTTAATACTGAAAAAGGTTGGAAAGATACTAAAAAGATAGTTCTTATACAAGTTTTAGATGAAGAAGATTTTCTCACAAAACTTAATATAAATAAAAACATTAATAGCGGGGGGTGGATTTGAACCACCGACCTCCGGGTTATGAGCCCGGCGGGCACTCCAGACTGCCCTACCCCGCTTTCATATTATTATTTCTTTAGGAAATAATTTTCTCTAAATATTATGATACTCAGTGATAGAGAAATAAAAGAATATTTAAGGAAAAATTTACTTGTCTTAAATGCAAAAATGGAAAACGTAACGTCTTGTTCTATAGATTTAACTCTTGGAGATGAGATAGGATATTACGAAGAAATAGGACTACCGTATTTAGATATAACTCCTGAAATAAATCTTAAAAAAATAAAAATAGAAGATAGCTTCTTTTTACAACCAAAAAGTTTTGTGTTAGCAACAACACAAGAATATATAAAATTGCCGAACGATATAGCAGCTATAGTAGATGGAAAAAGCAGTTTAGCAAGAAGAGGATTATTAGTGCATGTATCTTCAAGCTTAGTAGATCCAGGTTTTGAGGGAAATCTTGTACTGGAAATGTTTAATGTTAATAACGTTCCAATAAAGATATATAAAGGAATGAAAATAGCAAAAATATTTTTTGTAAAACTTTCTAGTCCTTCAGAAGTTCCTTATTATAAAAGAGAGGATGCAAGATTTAAAAATCAAAAAGAAATAAAATTGTGAAAGAAGCTATATTGTACAAATTTGATGAAAAAATAAATAGAATAGTTTGTACTGCTTGTGCAAGGTATTGTAAGTTGGCAGAGGATCAAGTTGGATTTTGTGGAATTAGAAAAGTAAAAAATGGAAAACTTTATTTATTGAACTATGGAATTTTTTCTTCTTTTGCATTAGATCCTATAGAGAAAAAACCTTTTTTTCATTTTTATCCAGGAAGCACTGCACTAAGTTTTGGAACTACTGGTTGCAATTTTGCTTGTAAGTATTGTTGCAATTTTGATATTTCTCAAAGAAGAAGAGTTGAAGGGATTGAAATTTCAATAGAAAAAATATATGAAAAGGCAAAAGAATTGAAGGAAGTTTTTAATGTTTCATCTATAACTTTTACTTATAATGAGCCTTCAATTTATTCTGAGTTTATTTACGATGCTTCAAAAAAATTGAGAAAAGATTTTAAAATAACTTTTGTAAGTAATGGATATTTAAGTGATGAAGCAATAGATTTCGTTTCAAATTTTGTAGATGCAATAGATATAGACATAAAGGGAAATGCAAACAATGAATTTGCAAAAAAATTTATTGGAGTAAATAATTATAAAGAAATAATTTTTAATGCGATTGAAGAACTTTTTAGAAAAGGAATTCACGTTGAAATTACAGATTTAGTTGTTCCAAGAGTTGGAGAAAATTTAGAAGATTGTAAAAAATTGTGCAAATTTTTGTATGACTTAATGGGAGAAAAAAGTTTTATACATTTTCTAAGGTTTTTCCCAAGTTATAAAATGATGGATTATCCAGAGACAGATTTAAAAATTTTAGAAAAACATATTGAGATCGCAAAAAAAGAAGGAATAAAATATGTATACATAGGAAACGTTTGGGGTCATGAAAACGAAAATACTTTTTGTCCAAACTGTGGAAAAATTGTTATAGAAAGGTATGGATTTTCTGTTGTAAGAGTTAATTTGGAAAAAAATAGGTGCAAATTCTGCAATTATGAGCTACCATTAGTTGGAGAGGCAAAAATTTCAAGAATAAATTATCCGATTTTCATAGATTTTTATGATAGTAGATTATAACATTGTTTTGTCTTCTTTAAGAAAGCAACAAAATTTCGTTTTACTTTTATCTATAATTGCAATAACCGTTTTTTCAATAACAGTTTACTTATAAAAATAAGGCTACTGCGATGTTTTTGTGGAAATAATTAAATGGATTTCTTTAATTCTTTCAATTTACTATCTAATACATGCTTTAATAATAACTAAGATATTTTGTGAAAAACATTTCAGTAAGAAGCGATAGACGCATATCCAACTATTAAATCTTCTTCATTAGTTATTTCTGCAGAATTGTAGTAACATAAAAGCTTTGGCTTTAAATCCAATTTTTTTGAATAAAAAACGAATGCTTGAAAAGTGTAATATCCACAAACAGTTGGATATTTTTTATAACTTTCTAAAAATTTTTTTAAATCCAAAGTTAAAATAGATTTTATAATTTCCATATCAGCTTTTCTCTGATTTTCCTTTCTTTTTTCTTTAAATGCAATAAATCCATAGATTTCTCCGTGATGTATTAAATCACCAGAAAATATTGAAACTGTTTTCTCATCGATTATTTTTACTAGATTTTCAATAAATTTTTCTATTTCTTCCGAAGTTAAGTTATTTAATAATATTGGAACAATTTTAAAGTCTTTAAAGAAATATTCTAAAAATGGTATTTGAACCTCTATGGAATGTTCATATTCATGTGCATAATCGCTTATTTCTACATTTTCAAAATCTAGAATTTTTTCAACAAACTTTCTATCAACCTTTACTTCTCCAAAAATCCCTTCCCAATCTTCACTTCCTACACAAACCTTTCTACAATTTCCTAAATGATCAACCCCAAAAATTATAATCCTTTTTGCGTTTTTGTTTAAGCTTAAAAAGGAATGTAATGCACAAAACCCAGAATATTGATAACCTGCATGAGGAGTAATTACAGCTTTTGAACCTTCTTCAACTTTTATTTTTTTAATGTTTTTTTCAATAAAATTAATAATTTCTTCCTTTTCAAAAAAATAAAACGTTCCTCTATGTTTAAGCTTTCTCATATTTTATTACTTTCTTTCCTCTTTCTTGCGGTACTATTTCTATCTTTGCATTTTCAAACTTATGATAAAACTCTTTACTTTCAAAAAACTTATCTAAAAATATTGCAAGTGCAGCGATTTCTGAATGAGGCTGGTTTGTTATTGAAATGTTATAATCTACTAATTCATAAACCTCTTTTGGAACTTTCTCTGATCCAACTATTACCAATATTTTTTTGTTTTTTCTTATTTCTTCAATTTTTTCCAACAGTGGAATTCCGTACATAGTCAAATGAACTTTTAACCCATCAAAATTTTTGATCAATTCTTTCCAATTTTTTACGTATTCAATTTCAAAACTTCCTCCAAAAAATTCGTTAACTTTTTTTATTTTCTCTTCAATTTTTTCATCTTTATCCCCGCTATAATACATTTTCTTTGCCAAAAATGCTCTTGAAACTAATGCACAATGTGTTGTAACCCTTTTATCTCTATTTATTCTATGACTAAGTCTTAAAACATAGATTTCGTGCATTATTTTATTGTCATAAACGGTATTCTTCCATAACTAATGAGAAATGTGAATACAACTATGGAAATCAAAGTCGCCGCTATTATTACTATGACTATCAAAGGAATTTTTTTATCTTCTGGAATATAGTAGTTTGAAATGAATACAACTAAGAGTACTAACAATAATATAAATAAAGTAAACCATGCAACGGATTTGCTATAGTGTATTTTTTTAAACCTTTCTATTACTATAAGTGTTATTCCTCTATAAGCAACGATAAATGTAAATATAATCGCGGAAATAAAAATTATTGTTAGTACTGCAAGAACTATCAAAGGAATTTTTTTATCTTCTGGAGCATAGTGGTTTGAAATAAACATATATAAAAGGATTGGTAAGAGTGCAAATAAAGTAAACCATGCAACGAATTTGTTATAATATGTCTTTTTAGACTTTTCTATTATTATAGCAAGTGGTATTTCTCTATAACTAACGATAAATGTAAATATAACCAGGGAAATTAAAATTGTTGTTAATATTACAAGAATTATCGGAAAAGTTTTTTTATCTTCTGGAGCATAGTAATTTAAAATAAACATAGATAAAAGGAATAGCAATACTATAAATAAAGTAAACCACGCAGTATGTTTACTATAATATATCTTTTTAGATCTGGATTCGTTTTTTATTATCATAAATGGTATTCCTCTATAAGTAACGAGAAATGTAAATACAACCACTGAAATAAAACTTATTGATATTATTATCATTGCAAGAGTTATCGGAAAAGTTTTTTTATCTTCTGGAACATAGTAGTTTAAAATAAATAGAAGTAAAAGGAATAGCAATACTATAAATAAAGTAAACAAAGCATTGAATTTGCTATAATGTATCTTTTTAAGTTTTTTACTCATAATTTTAGATTATGGAATTAAAACTTCATAGTAAAGAATTTAATGAAATAATAAAGTTAGAAGAAGTACCAATTTTTCCAACTTTTATTGGAGAGTGGTATTTTGGAAGGGAATATAATGAAGTAAAATCTCCCATAGATCTTTCTGTTATAGCAAAGGTTACAAAGCTAGAGTATGAAATTGCTGAAAAAACTATTGAAAGAATGCAAAAAAATAAGGAATATTTAACTATAAAGGAAAGGTTGGAATTAATAAAAAATCTTTTGAATAACTTTGAAAAAGTCAAGGAAGATTTAATAAATCTCTTAGTAATAAATGCTGGAAAACCAAAAGATCTTGCAAAGGGAGAAGTTGAAGGATGTATAAAAAGGTTGAGAGTTGCAGAATATGAAATAAAAAATTTTGAAGGAAGGCATATAGATGGAAGCTGGAATAATGAAAAAATTGAAGGGATTGTAAAAAGAGAACCTGTTGGAATTGTACTAATAATTTCTCCATTTAACTATCCTCTATTCAATGTTGTTGATAAATTCGTTCCTTCATTCCTTTTCGGAAATTCTGTGATAATTAAACCTTCTTCTCTTGTTCCACTTCCTGCAATTCTTTTTGCAAGACTTCTGGAAATTTCAAACTTTCCAAAAAATTCCTTTTCAATTTTTACAATTGCTGGAAAAGAAATGAATAAAATAGTTAGCGATAAAAGGATTTCGGCAATAATTTTTACTGGTTCTTCAGAAGTTGGAGAAGAAATTGCGAAAAATGCCGGGATGAAAAATTATATTTTAGAATGCGGTGGTGGAGCAATATGTTTTGTTTTAAAAGATGCAGATTTGGAAAAAGCTTCTGAAAAAATTGTAAAGGGAATGACATTGTATTCTGGTCAGAGATGCGATGCAATAAAGATAGTTTTTGCGGAAAAAGAAATCTATGAAAGTTTAAAGGAAAAAATTGTTGAAAAAATTTCAAAATTGGAAGTTGGAGATCCTAGGGAAAAGAGTTTAGGACCAATTGTTGATATTTCTGCAGTAGAGGAATATGAGAAAGCATTGGAAGATGCAAAGAAAAAAGGAGCAAAAATACTTTATGGAAAAAGAATCGGTAAAAACTATATTTTACCAACAATAATTGAAGCAGATAAAAACGTAGCTAAAGATCTTTATGCATTTAATAAAGAAATATTTTTATCTTTATCAATCTTAATTAAGGTAGAAAGTTTTGAAGAAGCTATAGAAATTTCTAATCAAAGAAATTACGGATTAGATGCATGTATTTTTGGGAAAGATTTGAATAAAATCAAAGAGATTTGTGATAAAATAAATGTTGGAGCTATTTATGTTAACGATTATCCAAGGCATGGAATAGGATATTTTCCATATGGTGGAAGAAAAAATTCTGGAATAGGATTTTGGGGAATTGGATACTCTGTAGAAAGGTTGACCAACTATAAATCTATAATATTTAATTTTGAGTAGTTATTCTAAAAATTCTCATTTACTTTTTTTGGGTTGCAAGTTTTTTTCTACGATTTTACAATTAATCCAAGCTCTCTAGCTTTATCTAAAGCTTTCCTGTATTCTTCTAATGTTATCCTTCTGTTTATTTTTTTGTTTTCTAAAGCTTTGAAGTAAGGATAGTACTGATCCATTAAATTTACTATGCAA
>Ga0326760_1001296_pt1 | contig 11304 bp, 11 predicted proteins | sample GCREP_S_FD_207668 | JGI IMG/M metagenome (GOLD analysis project Ga0326760, IMG submission 207668) | Hot spring sediment microbial communities from Geyser Creek Basin, Yellowstone National Park, WY, United States - GCR.EP_S | ecosystem: Environmental > Aquatic > Thermal springs > Near-boiling...
AAACCTTGCGCGCTCGTGGTGAAAGCGCAGGCACTAAACCACACTAGCCAGACCGTAGTCGTGTGGGACTACCTCAGCTCTTTGGACCCCCTCGGCGTACTCGCCGGCATGCTTCTTGAGAGGTGGTCCCCAGAGAGCGGCGTGCCCCTGAGCTACGTGGAGCTTGTCCTGGAGAACGAGCTACTCGTCTATGCATGCATAATAGCAGCAGCGATACTTATCTGGATGCGTAGGCGCAAAGGTCGAAGCCCGGGCTAGCGCGCGCCACGAAAAACGCTAGAAATAATGCAGGAAGTACTCCTAAGAGAAATAGTCATAGACACGCAAACTAATCGGTGGATAAGAGTCCATGAATGTGTCAGCTGCCTCAGGGGCTCAGCGGCCACTTCTCCAGCTGCCTCATCTTCGGCTCTACAAAGACGACCTTGAACACTAGAGCCCCGATCCTCAGCTTGGCCGCGTAGTCGAGGAGCTCCCTCTCCTTAGAAACCATGTACTCCTTCTCCATCAGCTCTGCTATCTCCTCCAGTTCCCTAATATCCTCCATAGTATACGTGTCCGGGTCCCTGCTTAGTATCTCCCTGAGCCTATTCTCAACCTCCTTAGTATAATACTTCGACCTACCGCTGGGAACCAGTCCCTTAAGAGCAGCCGCAAGCATCATAGCCTCGGTCTTGCTCACCACACCCTTAGACTCTAGAACCTTCAAAAGTAGTTCATTGAACCCGTAAATACCCTTCTCAAGCCTATCAAGCCTCATCTCTATGCCATCAATTCTCATCTCTATCCTCTGAAACCTAGCATCAATCTTTCCAAACTGCCTCGCGAGCCAATAGCCTAGGCTAGCCGAAGAAGAGACTACGGACAGCAAAATAACAAAAGTACTGATCGCCTCGTCCACGTCACCAAGCACCTAACAAACATACATTCTGGAGCTTATAAGCTTTCACCACTGCATGCGCCATCGCGTTGCCCAGCCATTAGTGCGGGGGTCATGGTTTCACTCCTGAGTGTGCACTAAAGCGCGCGTGCTAGGTTGCAAAAGGTATATGTCTTGGGACTTTTCACAACTACGTTCAGAGCGGTGACGTGAATGCGTCGTGAGCCCAGAGTCGTTGGGGACACCTTGCTCGCGGCTGGTAGGAGGGTTAAGCTTTTTAGGAGGGTTATAGAGGTTGGCGGCGAGACGTTTGAAAAGGACCTCGTGACCTTTGGTAGAAGCGTTGTCATCGTCCCCGTTCTTGGAGATGGAAGGGTTGTTTTCGTCCGCCAGTGGCGTGCGCCCATTGCTAGGTGGATCATCGAGTTGCCCGCTGGGAGGGTTGAGCGGGGGGAAGACGTGATCGCTGCTGCTGGAAGGGAGCTACTGGAGGAGACCGGCTACACCGCAGGGTCCTTGCGCCTGATCGGCGCTTTCTACGTTTCTCCGGGTTACAGCGACGAAGTCATGAGCGTGGTGGTTGCTGAGGGGCTTAAGAGGGGGAGCTCCAGGCCTGAGGAGGGGGAGATACTCTCGACCGTTGTCATGAGCCCCCAGGAGTACTTGGGGATGGCTGGCGGGGAGGTTTTGGACTTGAAGACCGTTGCTGGTTTACTCCTCTACTTACTGGGGAGGTGAGGTGATTGGGGCTTAAGGCTTCGGGTCTCCTGTTCTACACCGAGAGGATTTACAGCACTCTCGTAGGCTTCCTATTCGTGCTCCTGGTCACCAGGAACCTCTCACCGGTAGAGTTTGGGTCTTGGAGCGTCATCTCCTCCATTCTCACGTATGCATGCCTGGCCACCTTCACGAACTACTGGGTAACCAGGCTGAGGGCTAGGGGGGTAGTAGAGGCAACTACGAGCGGGCTCATGCTCTCAGTAATCTTTGCTGGGGTGGCGTCCTTGGCGCTCCTTTTCCTCAAGCCCCTGCTTTCGAGGGAGCTTCACGTCCCCGAATCCGCGCTTTTCATAGCGCTCTTCTACGTGCCAGCTATATACATCAACTCCACCGTCTATGCGAGCCTATACGCGCTCAGCCCCTCGAGGGCTGCGGTCTCGGAGTTCGTATTCGAGACGGGGAAGATGCTCGCAGCAGTTCTCCTCTGGCTCACGTGGAGCATTACGCTTGAAACAGCACTGCTAGCTGTCTTGGCTGGGCACGCCTCACAAGCGCTCTACCTCCTCGCTTCAGCAAGGAAAGACTTCGCGAGCAGGCCCAGCAGAAGCGTAGTTAGGAAGGTGGCTTCACTCTCGGTCTTCAACCTGGCCACGCAGCCAGCCTCGCTAGTGGCAGGGCTCGACGTACCTCTCATCTCGTTGCTAACCGGAAACCTCGCCGTGGCATACTACACAGTTGTGAACACCTTCTCCGGCCTCGTAGGCTACTCATACGTCCTTGCCCGCGGTCTCTACCCATCCATGCTTCGGACGGACGATAGTGGCGTTCATAGGAGGAGTGTCGAGGAGTCGCTGAGGCTACTACTCCTCTTAGGCGTGCCGATGCTCGCGGGCACGGTTTTCGTTGCGCCCAACCTCCTCTACCTCTTTAGGCCTGAATACACGTGTGCAGCAGACGTGTTGCGGGTGGCTTCCGCTTCTGCCCTGCTAGGCTCGGTGGGCGGCGTGCTTGGAGATGCGCTCCAGGGGGCTGAGAGGGCAGACGTGGAGGGCAGGAGCTTGAGGGAAATAGCAAACTCCAAGATATTCAGGGTATTCATGCTCGGCTACGTGAGGCTTGCAGTCGGCTTCCCGCTGCTCCTCGTAGCCGTTCTCCGAGAGACGGATCCGCTTAAGGTTGCTCTCTACGCGAGGCTTGCCTGGCTCACCGGAGACACTGCTGCCCTGGTGCTCCTCTCTTACTGGGCAAGACACCTTGCAAACTACAGAGGCATTGCATCTTCGACAGTGAGGTACTTGGTGGGGGCACTGCCAGCGGCAACTGTTGCGTGGCTCGTAAACCCGCTAAAAATCCGGGAGGCTCTCTTAGCCGTTATCCTCGCCGGAGCCATATACTTCTCCATTTTATATGTAATCGACTCGTGGTTCAGGAGACAAGTAGCGGTCCTCATCTCGCGGCTATCAGCTTTGAAATCGCGCAGCAAGCGACGAGAAAGAAGCTTTGCGGTGCGCTGCTAATTCTCATGTATACTGTCAGCACCCCCTGACTAGCTGAGCCCGGCGATGGATATACTATCAAGCATCAGAATGTGGAACGTATGGATGGCTCAAGAGAGACTATTTTGCTCGTGGCTGTGCTGGTGTTAGCGGTCTCTAACCTAGTCCTGCTTGCCATGCTTTACAGCTACACTGGAAGGGGGAGAACAGCCACCACTCCCGTCGTCGAGGAGCGTAATGCCTCTCAGGCAAGGTGCTTTACGGAAGCAAACGTGACAAGTGCAAGTACTGCTTTGAATGTCTCTGAGGGAGGGCGCATCGAGAACAAGACTGCAACCTTTCCGCCTGTCAATAGGACTGCTCAGTACGTGTTTACTCCCCTCGCCTACTTCCTTAAGCTTGAGGCTCTCAGCGGCCCAGACTCGAACTTGAGCGCTGTGCCGCTGATTCCCGAGAACCTCGCTGTCCAGGTTTTGTACCTTGACAGGACCAGGTATCCTACTATGTGCGAAGTTACCATGAGGGCGAAGATGGAGATGGGGGCTGCCTTCCTCAACGTCACCCTGCCACTTCCGGGCGGCAAGTGTTATAGGGTGGAGCCCGTTCTGGTGAGCAGGGCTGGCACCGAGGTCTACTACAGGCTTGCGTTAGTGGAGGATCCCGAGGGGGCGTGCGGCTACTGCGCTATGTTCACGGTTAAGATTTTCTACCTGCCTCCCGGGCACTATATGGTAACCATTGGACCGATCCTGCAATACGGGGGATGATCCTCTCTGCATTCTAAAATCAAAGCGTAAGGGCCTGCGGGTTAAGTAACTCTTCCGGAAAGCCGCGCATTGGAAACTTCGGGCAACTCGCCTCAAAAACGGGAGCTGCAAGTTTTCTGCAGCAATCGCACCAGTAAGCTATTTTAGGCAAGTTTAATAAGTTAAACTAAAGCAATAAACATTCTTAACTTCTTGAGTTTTAACTATGCGTAGGAGCATGCTTATAGCCCTCACAGCCATGAATGCTGCGCTCTACTGCGCTGGCAGCTTAGCCACCGCATACATACCAACGGGTGCTATAATCCAGCTGAGACCTGCTGTGTTAATCCCAGCGCTCTTTGCAGCGCTCTTTGGGCCGTGGGTTGGAGGTCTTGGCGCGGCTATGGGTACGTTTATAGCAAGCATCATGCGCTATGGAACACCCATCCTGACCTTAGCTAGCGGAACCCCTGGCAACTTCGCGTGCTACTATGTTCTCGGCCGCTTAACATGGGCTACGACAAGAAGGTTGCGGGGGAGATGGGTTTTGGGCTACCTGCTAGGATGCCTGGTGGGGTATGCCGTTGGTCTTGGAATAATAGGCGTAGGGCTGTACCTGCTGGCCTTGGCAACCATAGGAGGGTCAACCGTAGGGATGCCTTTCCTTAGCCAGTGGCTTAATCCGCTAACTATGATCATGGGGCTAGTAGTCGTAGGCTTTTTGCCGGAGTTCGTTGTATCATTTCTCGCAGGGGTCCCCATAATAAAGCTCGTATGCGCTGCTTACCCCAATGTTCCCTTCAATGACATTGTCAAGCATAGCCGCCAGCCCTCTTAGCCTCTAAAGCGCACTCGCGATCCTCGATGCATTCCCCTAGAGTCTATGCGGCAGAAACCCCACCTGCTAGTTGGAGGCGCGCGTTAAACGTAATACTTGTGGCTGCCCGCACGTAGGCTCTTTACCGGGGGGCCCCTCCCTCTATTCCAAGCCTCCTAGCCATTCGCACGGCATGCCTGTCGATCGGTGTAGCTAGCGCGCGCTGTTACAAATATGGAGAATACTACTCAGTCGACAAGCTCCGAGAGAAATACCACAGCCAAAGTCAACAATACATCGGCCGGCAATCAGCTAAACGTTACAAGTAACGAGACCTGCAACAAGACTACGAGCATTCCACTAGTTAACTGGACAAAGCAGTACACGTATAGCCCGTACAACTACTTCCTCAAGCTGGAAGTTGTAAGCGGGCCCGACATCAATATTACGGCTAAGCTGTCCCTACCCAGTAACCTGGCAGTTTTAACAGCGTATATAGACAGAACCAACTATACCAGTATCTGCGAGGTAACAATGAAGACAAGGATGGAAATGGGCACCGCATACATAAACGTGACAATGCCGCTGCGAGGGGACCGGTGCTACACAATAAAACCTGCACCCGTAAACATGACAAACACCACTGCCTGCTATAGGCTAGAACTCGTACCAGGCCTCAACAGGACATGCGGCTACTGTGCAAAATTCACAGGTAAAAAAAGATATATTATTTACCTCCGGGACGCTACCTAGTCACAATAGGACCACTCCTAAGAGGATAACCCCTAATACCTCAGCTCTGCACGGATTAGCACATAATATTATTAAGTGGGGGGGCGGTTTCCAATTGTTGTTATGGCTTTTTGTTTTTGCTTAGTGTTTCTTTTACATAGCTCAGCAACCACTTTGCATGCTCGAGGTCTCCTTTAATGTCTTCTGTGCTGTACTTCGCCTCGTGGAAGCCCCCAGACATGTATGTCGTATGCAATAGCCCATGTATATTCAAGCCTCGGCTCGTTTAATATTCTTGAAAGCCTACGGGCCGCTTTGCCGAGGAGCTGTGTCCACCACCCGCCCTCTTTTATGGCTGTTTGGTACTCGGGTGTATCAAAGAATTGAGCTAGTGTCTTGATGCAATCCTCCACGGCCTTATACAGTTTTTCAGAGGCTTGTACGGGGTCATTTTTGGAAACGTATTCTTCGGCTTCCTGGAAGTATTTCTCCGCCATTTCAACGCGAGCTTCTAATGCAACGCTAGGGTCAATCTTTAGTGAAGAAAGTATAAGATCTGTGATGCTTAGTCCTCTTTTATCCATCTCTTGGAGTATTTTCTCGGGTATGTAAACTGGCTTCTGCATTTTTCCGTGAATAATAGTTAATGAATTAAAATTTATGTCTTTCCAATTGTTCCTGCAGTGTTCTTCTGTTAGAATAATTCTGGGAGATGTGGGACGACTCCGAGAGTGGGTAAAATACGTTGCTGTCCTCTCCGTAGTCTTCCTGTATCGCTACAGCGTCGCATCCCTCATAGATGTAGCTTAGGGCATCGTAGCCTATTATCTTATTGAAGGAGCTTGTGGAAGCACTTGTGGGTACTACACACAACGTAGATGCTTTAACGGCTTTAGCGGCGATAGACATCTTGTAGTAGTGGTCGATGTATTCCCACTTTTTCTCTCCAAAACCGTAGACAGCTCTTTCAATCACTAATGCCACGCCTGAGAGATTAAGAGAGACACCTCCCACGGGGCCGAAGACATAATCTGAATTCCAGAAGTTTATCGCTACCACTAGGTTTTGCTTTTAACATACTCGATGAGCCCTTCCTGTGTGTAGTCTAGCCTGTTGATTGTTTGAAGCAACTTTTCCCACCAAATAGTCAAAGCTGAACTCGTCAAGGAATATCCCCGTGACACCCATCTCCGCCCATAAGTCTATCCTACTTTTAGCCTCATCAAGTGGCAGGAGGTAGACTGGACATACCCATAGAAGGTTGCTCTAGATAGATGAATAATCTTCAAAAAGTTGAGGTGGTCTGGACGTTTCGGTGACTCAAGCCCAGCGCCTAATACCACGACGTCGTACTTGTCGAATAGACTTGTTACATCCCGTATAGTGGAGCTACCGTTGAAGAGGCTCGGGTAGCCGTAGTAGATTAGCAGCTTTTTCTGGCTTGTTTGGAAAGGAAACAGAAGGAAAACTATAGGAATTAGCTATTATGATAAGCATCAAGATGAGCGAAGCTAGTAGACTACCCTAAACATATTACCCCTATCTGCGATACTTCTCTCTCCGCATTTCCCAGCAAGGGGACATTTCTTGCACATTTTGTTGGAACAATAAGTCGTGGCGTGATAATAGAACACTGTTTGGACCCAGCCTGTGACAGTTCCATATCTGTGGCTGAGCACAGCCCTTAGGCACGTGTTTTTCGCGGGGCACTCTCCACAGGTATACTTTATGCATAGCTCTTTTCTTGGAGGCTTTCCCTCTATCCCTAGGCGTCTCGCCATTCTAAGGGCGTGCCTATCTATCGGCGCGGCGGATGCGTCTATACCTGTAAACAAAAGGTATGCATCTGCGGTCTTTGGTCCCAAGTTGCTTAGCTTTAACAGTGCCCGTCGTGTTTCCCACGGGTCGGTTAACGGATAAACATCTTCAACATACTTCTTGAACACCTGGTTTAATTGCCTTAGCTGGAAGCTTGACCCAAAGCGTGTAAAATCTAGCCGAAGCAGTTCATCTATGTCGTCTTTTTCGAAAATCTTATGTGTCCACCTTAGGACATTTGTTTCCCAGGAAGTAGCGCGGCTCAAAAACACGGCTATGAATATCAGGTGTCTGTCACTAGGACTAATTGCAAGCCCCAGCTCTCTATGAACATTGAATAGTGACCCAGCCCTCTCCAAGATTTTTTCCTTCCCGAGCCACAGACCGCTCCATTGCTTTAGGTCTCCTGCATTACAGTCCTCGCAATATACATTTGCACCGTATTGCCAGAGCTTTGCTCCTTTTCCTTTGCCTGCAATCTTGACATAGTAGAAGTCCTGCCGCAGAAAAAGTGGCCTTATAAATGATGGTTTGAGCGTTTCCTCTAAGCTAAAGCCTTCCCAAGATAGGATATGAAGCATGTTTAGCATAATGGAAGAACCCGGGGTTTATATTTCTCCCCTGCATGACAAACTATTTCTAGATAAAAACATGTGAGAAAATTAGATATGTCTACGCATAGCAACACGTCAGAAGGCTACGACCCATTAAAACTTGGTGAGCTAGTTCAGGCGCAAGTTGTGAGAGGAGACAAGAGGAAATACTATCGGTTTAGGGGTGGGAGGTGGTATGGCGGCATTGCTACTGCGGACTGCGTGGGCTGCAACTTGAGGTGCGTTTTCTGCTGGGGGTGGAAGGCTAGGGATGGCTTCAAGAGTTATGGGGCGTTTTATAAACCGGAGGAGGTGTACAGGAGGCTGGTAGGGATAGCTTCGAGGAGGAGCTACAGGTATGTGAGGGTTTCCGGCAATGAGCCCACACTTGGTTGGGACCACCTGCTAAGGCTGTTGGAGCTCTTCGAGCGGGACGGGAGATTCCGCTTCATCCTTGAGACGAATGGTATAGTTATAGGTGCAGACAAGTCGAAGGCAAGGGACCTTTCAAGGTTCAGCGTTGTGCACGTGAGAGTTTCGTTGAAGGGCGCAAGCGAGGATGAGTTCCACATGCTTACGGGAGCCAGGGGGGAGTTTTTCCAGTACCAGCTAATGGCGCTGGGGCATCTCCTCGACTATGGTGTCAGGGCACATCCTGCGGTGATGCTGTCGTTCTCAGATGAGGGGAATGTTGAGAAGCTCAAGGGCAGGCTTGCTGAAATAGACAGGAAGCTAGTCGAGGATTTCGAGGAGGAATACGTATTTCTATACCCACATGTAGTTGCACAGCTGGAGAGGGCTGGCTTAAAGCCCAGAATTGCGTACGAGCCTTGCAGTATCCCCGAAGAGCTAATCTAGCCTCCATTAAGGAAAATACTAGGCTATTCTTTCACTTTTAGGCTCGCTAGGCCAGTGCTCTGTGACTTCTTGTCGAGGTTTTTGTGGGGAAACCCTGAGGTTAGGTTAATTACCAAGCGTACGTAGGCTGATGCCGGGGTTCTCTTGAGCTTTGCGAAGTACGCTGCAGTGGTTAAGAACTTGAGGGGCGTAGTGCTGCTTAATCCCAGGGAGGAGGGGGCGCTGCGGGGCTTAGAGTGGCTTGTCAAGCGCTTCAAGTACAGGAATTTAGGCGTCCCTCCGTCGCTCGTAGATAGCGCTGGAAGTTTGCTCACGAAGTACCTGGGCGGCAAGCCGCTTCGAGAACTCGCCCTGCCCGTGGCTGCGCTGAAACCTCTCCCAGGAAGGCTCGCTGGCTCCCTCCGCTTGCCCCTCGAAGTTGCCGAGCTACTGGTTTACGCGTCCTCCTACATCTCGCCTGCGCTGCTCATTGGCAGGAGCTACTTGGAGCACCTGACAAGCCTCGCCGCTGGAGTGGTGAAGGTTTGCAAGGAGATGGATACACAGTCCTGGAAGCTTCACCTGCGGATCGCTGACTACTCCGTGCTCGACTTCTATGAGCAATGCGTAGACGAGGCCCTCTCAGTGATTGAGGGCGCGGAGCCTCTCCCCCTCCTTGAGGCGAGATCCGAGAGGGTTAGGAGGGATGCGAGGCGGTACTGGAGGGTAGCGTGTGACAGCGGGGAGGTGTTCCTCGTGTATGTTGACAACCTAAGCCTAGCGTTTCAGGCTGGGCTTCACAGGGGTGTGGAGCGGGATGCGGCAGCAGCCCTCTCGATCGTTCCCGTTGTCTGCATACCGCCCATGAGCGTATGAGTAGCCCCCTTGAGCGCTGTGCGTTAGGAGGGATTGATTATGCCCAGAGGAGCTGATTCTCGCGAGTACTCACTTCCCCGTCTTCCTCACCCCCGCTTTAAGGTAAAAATAAAAATCGGTCGCTTACACATACATGGTTGGCGAGGGTATGTCCACGGGAAAACTTGGGCTGGGTAATCGGGTAGAGCTCTTTAAAGTAAGCTTCCTGAGGAGACTTGTGGGGGTCCTGGGGGTCGTGTGCTCAATCCTCACGATGCTTTTCTCGAGCTGGCTTTCCCTCGTCCCCCTGCTTCTGCTCGCTTTCGAAATCAGCCTTGCTGCCTCTAGGCCAGCCTTGAGGGGTGCCAGGTTTAACTTGAAGATTTTCCTCCTGGCTTTAGGCTCTGTGATCCTTCTTGCACTTATATTCCTCTTCGCCACAGTACCCCCGCTATACCTGTCCTGGATCTCTCTCTTCGGCTTCCTCCTCCTATTCTCACTGAGGAGCCTCAGATCCCTGCTCCTCTTCCTAGTTCTCACCTCTGTTGCTCTGCCCTCCCTGGCAGCTTTGAGGGGCTACCTTACTGTGACCTCCTACAGCATTGTTAGGGTGGGGTCTCCGGAGGAGCTGAGGGGCTTGTTCGATAACCCTGCATCGGTTGTGCTCGTCGGGCACGCGATGGCTGATGCGATCGCCCATGCTCAGCTCTCGCCGAACGAGAAGATTGCAGAGTGGGAGGAGGTGGTCATTAACGGGACCCCTTACTGGATATTCGCTGTCACGCCCCTGAACACGGTCGCGCAGAACTACGTTAGCAAGCTCATACTTGTGCACGTGCAGAGCGGGGAGGTCAAAACCATTCCTGTGCGCATGTCGGTGGGCTCCGGTCTCTGGCTCACGAGCAACATTGAGCTCAGGAGCTTCCTCGCGAGCAGCCAGCCGATAGGCAATACCTACCCGTTCATCCACGGCGGCAAGCCTTACTTCGCTGCATGCGTCAACAGCTTGGCGAACCTGGGTCTCTCGGAGTACCCAGGCGAGGTTTACGTGTACGATGAGCAGGGGAATCTGAGGGTGGCTAGGCAGTTTAGCGGGGACACGTCGATGCCCGAGAACTACGATTGGGAGTACCTGGACTGGTACGTTAAGGTGTGGCTTTACTACTTGTCTAGTATTTCCCCCGTCAGGTTTTCGCTGTTCCCAAGGGGCTTCCTGTGGGTCCCTGCAAGCCCTCACAGCCAGGACCTGCTCAACATGACGCTCCTCCTGCCCGGGAGGTCGGGAGGCACGGTCAGGGTCTACTTCGGCGTCAGCCCCAACAACCCCAACAGCGTAGTCTCGATAATCGTAGCCAACAACACCGGCGTCTACTACTACGACGTCAAGGGGCTTGGGATCTACAGCCCCTACTACGTCCAGTCCCTCGTGCAGGCTAGGCTGCCGGCGATCAGCGGCGGGTACCTCTACTCGAAGTACTCCCAGCTTATCTACTCGAAAGGCTACCTTTGGGTTGTGCCTGTGTACGCCCGGACGAACGTGGTCTCCCTTTGGGGTCTAGCCGTGGTGAACGCCACAAACCCCTCCGAGATGAGCATTTACCAGTACTCCCCGAGCTACGGCTCCTACGCCGACTTCCTAGCCACGGTAATCACCCTCGGCGCCGCGCAGGCAGGCCGGCAGGTCTGCGAGGTGGTCTCGGGCAACGTGACCCGCACTCTGCAGTTCGTCTACAAGGGCGACACCTACCTCGTCCTCGAGGTTAACGGCAAGCTGCTCTACGCGACCCCGGACATAGGACTTGAGGAGTTC
>Ga0326760_1001297_pt1 | contig 11298 bp, 14 predicted proteins | sample GCREP_S_FD_207668 | JGI IMG/M metagenome (GOLD analysis project Ga0326760, IMG submission 207668) | Hot spring sediment microbial communities from Geyser Creek Basin, Yellowstone National Park, WY, United States - GCR.EP_S | ecosystem: Environmental > Aquatic > Thermal springs > Near-boiling...
ACCCTTCATCGACAGCGACGATCAAGCGAAAATATTTATTTCTTGCTACGAGAGTGCCCCGAAAGTATTCGACCACACCTTATATTCTTTTGCCGAGCCGGTTACGAGAGACCCTGCGCGCCGTTTCTAACCTCACCCTCTCGTCGACATACTAGTGCATCTTGGTTGCCATCAGTGCTCTCGGCTAGACCTTGGCTCTAGCACACATCACGTGATTTCGCATCTCGACCTTGAATGCCTTACTGCGCTAAAAATATTTATTCCTTTCGCAGGATGGCGACCCCGCAGCCCGCGCTGCTGCACTGGAGCAGGACCGCCAGCCTCACCCTCCCCTCGAGTACGACGGTGATGTTGTGCGCCGTCGGGACCCTCAGCTCGACGCCGCACTCCGAGCAGGAGATGCCCTGCGCGCTCACCACCACGCCCCTCAGATAGTACTCCCCGACAAGCCTGCCGCCCGACTGGTAGACCGCTAAAACGTCGCTTGCCAGCCTCCTCGCCTCTGTGCAGTAGTCGGGCTGGGGCCTCAGCCGGGAGGCGCCGTAGAGCGCCGCCGCCACCGCAGCGGCGACAGCCAAGTAGACGATCAGGCGGTCCACGCTCTCACCCCTGGAACAGGACGGGCACCGCGATCCCGAACTCGTCCTTCAGGTCGTAGCGGTAGACCTGCGAGCCGCTGACGGTCAAGGGCCCTTTCGAGAGCTCCAGCGGCGCGCCCACCAGCCAATCGCACTTTCCGACACGCTTGAGATCCGCAACGCTGTCGAGGGCGCGCAGGCTCGGGCAGAGCGTCACGTTGAAGAACGGCGAGCTGTAGCTGTGCGTGTACGTCACCTTCACCTCCACCATCGTGTAAACCCTGTCGCCTAGCTGCTTCGAGTACCTCCTCCCCGTCGGCTCGCTCGCGGTTGTGACTGTGATCCGCACCTCCTCGGGGTTGTTAGTGAACTCGGTTTGCAGAGTCTTGATCCTGAAAACCGTCGCGTTGGTGACTGTGACCGAAGTGCTGGAGCTGTTGAGAAGGAGGTTCAGCACCCGCTTCTCGCTTATGTTGTACATCCGTGTGGGGTACGTCTGGTTGAGCCAGCTGAGGATGTCCACGAGAGCTTTGAGCTTCGCGTCGTTGCAGGAGCCGGTGGCCATACACGCTCTCGCCAGGTGGACGAGCTGCGCCGCTTGGAGGTGGCCCCGCTCGTACGTGATCTTGGGCTGGAGCGAGTACGCCGAGAGGAGAGCGATCAGCGTCGAGGCCAAGACGATGACCCCGATCAGCGCGAGCTGCCCCCTCCTCCTCTCCGCGGTCCCGCGCCTCAACGCGACCACCTCAAGGCCCCGCGCACACCACGATGATCTTCTCCACCCCGCTCGTCAGGTTGACCAGCACCGCGCCGTAGCAGACGGAATGCCCCGGCTCCAGCGGCTCGCCGGGGTTCAGCACGTGGACCTCGTAGCTGGTCCCGTTGAGCGCGATGCTCACTAGCCTCGTCACGTTCTCGGGGCTCTGCGCGTTGAGCAGGGCCCAGGCGAGGGCCCGCTGCGCGCCGACGCCGCTCGCGCCCGCGCCCTGCCTCGCCGTCAAAGCCACCATGTACGCCGACGCGATGGCGAACACCAAACCGATCGCGGCGGCCTCCAGGTGCCTCACGCGACGAAGGCCGCAAGCAAACTATTTATTCTTTGCGAGCGGCGATGGCCACATATAGCCCCCGCTCGAGATCCTGCCGCGGGGGATGAGGAGCACCGCGTTGGCGAGGAGTGAGCGGCGCGGCTCACATCCGACCCCTAGCCCGCGCTAGCAGCTCCTCCAGGTCGAGCTTCAGCTCCCTCGCAGCCTGCCTCAGCCCCTCCCCCTCCTCCAGCTTCAGCCTCGCCCTGTGCGCCTTCAGAGCGCGCTCGAAGCTGGCGGTTTCGAAGCTGGGCTTCAAGCCCCTCAGGGCCCGCAGCGCGAGCTCGACCGCCCTCAGGGGCTCGCTCTCGACAATGCGCAGAGCCTCCTCCAGCGCCTCGACTGGGGAGAGCCACGCAGCCGCTTTCGGCGCGAGCTGCCTAGCGCCCCTCCCCGCCACTTCAGTCGCCACAGCTCACCACCTCCAGCCTCACCACGCGGACCTCCCTCCTCCCGGTCCACGTGAACGCCTCGGAGCCCAGGTCGATGCTGCCGCCTTGGCTTGAGGAGAGGATGTAGTCTGGGGTCGGGGCGGGTTTGAAGCAGACGCTCGCGCTCCTCTTGGGCGCGCTCGGCGGAAGCGCGACGTACCGTATGGTGACGGTGGAGCCGTCGTCCGCCACGTCCACGAACGAGGCTGCACCGGCGTGCGTCCCGTTCCCCCACGCCCTCCAGAGCAGCGGCAGCCTATCCTCGTAGACCGGCGCCGACCTAGCCCTGAAAAACACCAGTACCCTGCTCAACCTCAGCGTGAACTTCCTGCCGTCCAAGGTGGCGTTGAGGAGTAGGGTGCGCTGCTCCAGGTAGGCGTCGAAGGGGAGGGTGGCCCTGCCTGCCAATAGGATGCGCTTCAGCTCCAGGGCGTCCTCCCAGCCGTAGAGCGGCTCGCTCTTCAAGAGCGCGTTCGCCACGAAGTACGCCGCGATGCCCGTCGCGGCGACCAGCGCCAAACCCCAAACCAGGTACTTGAGCGGGACCATCGCCTGATCGAGAGGCACTCAGCATTTATTCTTTGCGCTGGGATCGAGCGGGAGGGAAAGAAAAAAGAAGTTTTGTTTAGGCGGGTTTCAGCCTCTGGCGCGCGGCGGGAACTTGGTGACGAGAGGCACCGGCACGGTTTTACCTTGCTCTACGGTGTACTGGTTGCCGGCGGGTATCGGGTAGAAGGCCACCCAGTAGTCGGGGTCGACGGTTACGGTGACCTTCGGGTAGACGCTTGTGAACGAGCTGCGGCCGAGCGGCGGGAGGGTGCCGTTGTACGGGTCCACCGGCCCCCACTCGTAGTAGAGGTCCGCCATGTAGTTGACGCCCATCCTCGCCTCGCCGAAGCCGATGCTGCCGCTCGCGAAGCAGTCCCAGTCGATCACCAGCTGCGACGGGTCGTTGTTCCTCCAGTCCGCGATGATCGCGTTCGCCGGCGCCAGCGTGAAGCTCACCTCGGCCTTCACCGGCACCCCGTCATCCACCCTGACGCCGGGCTGGCCAGCGCGGGCGACGAACCTCGCCACCAGCCTGAAGCCTCTCGCGCCGAAGTTGAGGCCCCTCGGCTCCCTGTAGAAGAGCTCCGTATCGCCTATCGCCAGCGTGTAGAGCCTGCCGGTGGCGCCGTAGGCGGAGCCGCGCGGAGCCCAGACCACCACTCCGGCGTCGTTCTCCAGCGCAACCCCCACGTTCCAGACGCGGCTGGGCTTGAAGCCCGCCATCCAGAGCGTCACGTTCGGAGGCAGGCTGGGCAGCGTCGAGTTCGGCGGCACGAAGGCCCAGTCCACCACCGCCTCGATCCACATGAAGATGGGGCTCCTCCTCAGCTGGCTATCGTAGCTGGAGAGCTTGTACCTCGCCACAGCGCTCTCGATCTTCAAAGCCGAGACCGCAACGGGCTGCCAGTACACCCACCCTGAATCGACGTGCTTGAACGTCACGTTGTAGAGCGCGAGCGTGGAGCCGTTGCTCAGCCAGACCGCGCTGATGGCGGCGCTGCTGTAGCTCTCGCCCGGCAGGAGCGGCCTCCAGGCGGCTAGGGCCACGAGGCGCCAGCCCCTGTACGCCGAGGGGGCGCCAGCCACTACCTGCGGGAAGTCGCTGACGCTGTTAGCGTCGTAGGCGACGTAGCGGCAGGCGTCCGCGTACGGGTTGTCGAGGGTGCAGTCGTCCAGCTTGTGCGCCAGCGCGTCCCAGTCCTTGTCCATGTAAAGCTTCCAGCTGCCGTTCACGGGGACCCACGCGCTCTCGAGGATGCTGGAGGGGTTGACGAGGAGCGCGTAGATCCAAGTGCGGTTATCGAGGTTGAAGGCGGTCTGCGCCTGACTCGTGAGCGCGGTCGCGTTGAGCAGCCACGTGCCCCTCCTCCCGTCGCAGCCTCCCATCGCGTGCTGCTGGTAGACGGGCCAGAAGATCGGGACCGGTATCCCCTCGCCGGGCAGGTACATCGTCTGGTTGCTGGGGCCGAGCCTGAACACAGCCCTAACCGCGAGGCCGTAGCTCCCTATGGTCAGGCTGATGATTGGATCGACCGAGTACGGGTTGCGGGGGTAGCACTCGGTCGCGGCATCCCACCTCAAGAAGCGCGCCGCCCCGCCCTCGACCGCCTGCAGCGTGAAGCTCTCGCCGGGCCTCAGCCAGAAGCTCGCGTTCCACGGCAGCATCTGGTTAACGTAGCCGCTGTAGCGGTCGGGCAGCTGGAGCGCCTTCACGCCCCACGGGTCGCTCCCGTAGCGCGGCTCGTAGAGGACGAGGAGGAGGCGCTCGTCCCAGACGTACGCTGTAACCGTAGTGTCCTGGTTGACGGTGAACGAGCGCGGGTTGGCGGTGCTCCCGTCCCACCACTGCCAGAAGGTGTAGCGGCGCCAGTACACGCTCAGCTTCTGCCCGTAGTACGTGTCGAGGACCTGCACCGAGACGGTGGAGCCCGCGTCCACCTCCACCGCGACCTTCCCGCTGCTGTCGGCGGTGTAGACCGTGTCTCCGATCTTCACCTTGGTGCCGTTGGCGGGCGTGCTGGTGGGGCCGCTCGCCGTCGCCCTGTACACCTGCACGGTGAGGGTGGCCTGCTGCGGTGGTGGGGGCGGGCTGCTCTGCTCCTGGTAGACGGCGGTGGCGCTCTTCGAGGAGCCCGCGCTCACGGTGATCGTGACGGACGTGCTGGTGGTCTCGCCGTCGCTCGTCACCCACTTGACGAAGCTGTAGGTTTTGCCGCCGCTCGTGACGCTGTCCGGCGCGGTGAGCGTCACCGTGAGGTTGCCCTGCTTCGTGAGCGTGAAGGGCGTGGTCTGGCTCCCGGAGAGGTCGCCGCTGTAGCTGACCGTGACGGAGAGCGAGCCGCCGGCCGCCGTTTGAGCGCTCACGTTGAGCGTCGCGTTGGACGGCGAGCCGCCCCCTCCCTGCTCCTTGTAGACGGCGGTGGCGCTCTTCGACTCGCAGGCGGGCACGCTCACCGTGACCGAGGCGCTGGCCGCCTCGCCGTCGCTCGTCACCCACTTGACGAGCGTGTAGGTTTTCCCGTCCTTCTCCACGCTGCTGGGGGCGGTGAGCGTGACGGTGAAGCCGCCGTAATTCGAGAGGGTGAAGGGCGTGAGCTTGATGCCGCTGAGGTCGCCGCTGTACTCGACCGCGACGGGGAAGCGCTCGCCCGCGTCGGTCTGCGAGTCCACGCGCAGCGTCGAAAGGAGGCAGACGGTAACCTCGGGGTCCAGCCACTCGCCCTTCGCGAGCGCGCTCGCGTACGCGTAACCGTCCAGGTACGGCGGGTAGACGGTAACCTCAACGTCCACGACCGCAACCAGGTTGGTGCCCTCGCCGAGCGGTTCAACGCTCACCTCAGCGTAAGCGGGCCCCCTAGCCCCCAAAGCCTCCACGCTCGCTCTGTACTCTATCGCGGGCCACTGACCCCCAGCACCGACGTAGCAGGCGCCAGGGCAGTATACCTCCTTATTGATCTCGCCCTCCACCCTCTTCTCTTTCCCTCCCACATTGATGTAGGCTTTGAGCTTCGCTTTGGCCCAGACGGTCCCCGAGAAGACGATCTGGCCGCCCTCCCCGGGTTTGAGGGACGCTTCCACGCGGGCGCGGGCGCCGCCGCAGAGGCAGGGCGTGTTGCCGCCGAACCAGATCTTCGCCGCCCGCAGATCGAACTCGTGGTACTCGAAGGGGTAGGAGATGTACTGGCTGCCGCTCCCCCCGCTGGACGAAACAGTGTCCCAGTACGATCCCGCCCCGCACGCTTGCGCGCAGTCCGCGCAGCAGGGGGGCGGGCTGGCGGCGGCCAGCAGGGCTGCGAGCGCGAGGAGGAGCGGGAGGGCTGCGAGCAGCACTACCCGAGCTAAACCGCTGCTCCCCATCGCTTTTCAATTGCGAGGACGGTATAAAAAATTTTGGTGTTGGAGCGGGCGCGCGCCGGGAAGCCGCTAGCGCGCGTCAGCCGGTCACCTCGACCTCGAACTCCACCACCCCTCCCCCGCTGCCCCCGTCGATGCAGAGCATGAGCCAGCCGGCTTCCGGCGGGCCCCAAGCCGTCTTGTCGTGCCCGCTGAAGAGGCAGTACGCGGGGCCGAGGTGGGGGAGCTCGCCCCGCTCGGCGCGGAAGCAGGGCACGGCGTTGCAGTCGCCACCCGCCTCCACCGCGGCGGCCAGCTTCTCGAGGCAGCCCCTATCGACAACGGCGACGGTCCCGTTGCCCACGGTCGGGCTCGCGAGGAAGACGCCGTAGCTCTTCGAGTGCGGCCGGCTCCGCGCGACGTAGTACAGCTCGAGGCGGCCCCGAAAAACCTTTTCCTCGCCGCCGATGACCTCCCTCCTAGTGTACGGCTTCCAGAGGTGGACGGTGACCTTCGCCCACTTCCAGTCGGGCGGCATCCTCACGAAGACGCAGCCCACGCCGGTGCAGCGGACCCTCGAGCCGCTGGCCTCGCAGGCGCCCATCTCGTAGTTGTAGTGGGGGTAGACGAGGGTCTCGTAGGGCCCCTGCGGCGTCTTCAAGGTCACGGCGGGCGTGAAGTTCGGCAGAACCGTGTAGACCGGTATGAGGGTGAGGTTGCAGGCGAGCTCGACGCGGAGCACGGGGTTCGCGCGGTCGAGCTTGTACTCTATCTTGTAGCCGCCCCACTCCGCGCTCCACGCGACGGTGCAGACCGCGTAGTGCTCCGCGTACGCGGAGTACCTGGGCGCGTTCGCGCACGCCCACGGGTCCGCGCTGCAGGGCGCGCACGCTCGCGCGAGCTCGAAGGTGTAGTTGCCGGGCGGGAGCTCGAGCGTGGCATTCGGCCCGACCGTCGCCTCGAAGCCGCCCCCGCGGACCCTGAGCGGGCTGCGTATCCTGCCCACGCGCACGGTGCAGCGCGCGCACGCCGGCGGCCTCTCGAACACCGCTTTGATCGTGGTGTTGCCCCTCACGCGCACGGTGAGCAGGCCCGCGCCCCGGCGGTATATCTCGTACGCTCGCTCTCCCTCCACCGGGCTGCCGTTCACCAGCCAGCCCTTGAACGCCCAGCAGGGCTCGGGCACCGCCTCCAGATACAGCGCGAACGGCTTCGTCAGGTTCCAGAGCAGCGTCGGGGTCCCGTTCGCCAGCACGGTGCCCCGCCCCTCCACCTCGATGGAGGCGATGATGCGCTGCTGCCTCGCGCCCCAGAACAGCAGCGGCAAGCCGCCCTTCGGCATCACCATGAGGATGAAGAAGAGCAGGAGCGCTAGGAAGGCGATCATCGCCAGCGCGACCAGCCAGTGCCCGTAACCCCTCCTCCTTCTCATCGCCTCTAGCGCGCAAAAATGCTATATAAAACCAGCGCTAGCGGAGAGCAGCTCCATCAGCTCCCCGGGCTTTTCAACCTCGAACGCGAGGCACTCGAGGAGACCGCTCCAGACGACCGCGGCGAGGTTGCCCGGCAGCTCGAACGCCGAGCCGTTGCGGAAGCCCCTCTTCAGGAACCTCGGCTTCCCAGCGTAGGCGCCGACGAGCCGGGAGCCGTCCGGCAGCTCTAGGTCCAGGGGCTTCCAGGCGAAGAGCGGCACGAAGATGCCGAGCGGCTCGAGCGCGGCGGCGCCCCTGAACCTAGCTCTACACACTCGGTTGAAAGCGCGCTCGAGGGCTTCAACGGCGTCCACGAGCTCGGGGACCTCTTCAACGCGGGTGCGGGGCTCGCACCTTGCCCCGCAGAGGGGGCAGCGCGGCTCCGGTCCCCACTCCGCCCTCTCGCCGCACTTGGGGCAGAGCCACTCCACCGCCTCCACCTTGACCAAGCGGAGCGGCACCGCCAGCGGTGGGGCTTCCCGCTCGCTGTGAAGCCTCCCCCGCCACCAGTACGCTACCTCCGCCACCGCCCCCGCACCGCCAAGTACGCGATGATCGAGGGAGGGCAGAGCAGGGCGAGCAGCGACCAGAGCTCCGCGAGCATCCCCCTCCTCCGCGCGTCCCCGTAAACCCAGCCCGCCGCGTAGTAGAGCAGGAGGAAGCCGGCGCCGAGGAGGAGCGCCAGGGCGAGCTCGCTCACGGCTTCCACCCCCGCCAGTACGAGGTAGAGGGCGAGGCAGGAGCCCGCGAGAAACGCTAGGATCAATACTAGGACAGTGACGCGGGAAAGGTGCTTCCCCTCTTCCTCCTCCCGCACCCTCACCTCGCGCCTGAACCTGTCGGGGTCCCAGCGCAGCACGCTCAACCCCTCGCGACGATCAGCGCCCCGTCCCCCGCCACCGCGTAAGCCCTGCACCGCTCTCTAGCCAGCGAGCCGTACCGCAGCGCGGTGCCGTTCGCGTAAACCACGAGCACCTCCCAGCCCCGCGGCGGGCTGGGCTGCAAGCCGGCGTCGAGGCGCGCCCTAGCTTCGGCTGCAACCTCCAGCGCCTGCCGGTAGCAGTCGTAGGCTCCCGCGTAGGCGGGCTTGAACCTCGCGTAGAGCGAGAGCATCAGCAGAGACGCTGCAGCGGCGGCCAGCGCGACCAGAGCCGCGTCCACCCTCACAAGCTCCAAGTGGGGGAGAGGATAAAAAATTTGCTGCGCGGCGCCCGTGAGGCGGTCTAGCGCTAAGAGCGGGCCCCTCGGCGCGCCCGCTCCCCCCGCCCCTCCTCCAGCCACCTCAAGCCCCAAGCCGCCAGCGCGAGCTCGAGCAGCGAGAGCGCCTTGACCAGCGGGCTCCGCGGCGGCGCGGCGCGACCCAGCACATCGAAGAGGAAGAGGAGGAGGCCGACCAAGCCGAGGAGCCGGAGGAGCGCGCGCCCCCTCTCCGGCGGCTCGGGGCGGCTGCCCAAGTGCCTCACCTTACCCCGCTCGACCGCTCTCCACTCCTCCGGGCTGGCTGGGGCGCTCCGGAGGTCCTGCGCGGCGAGCCTGTAGAGGGGGCAGCCCCCGCTCACGGCAGCGAGAGGGAGAAAAAGGTAAAAATTTGCCGGTTGAGCCTTCTCAGCCCGTCGGGGGCGGCGGTGGGGGCGGTGGCTGCTGGATGGGGTGCTCCCTCCTAACGATCAGGTAGACGATGAGGCCGATGATGCCCGTCAAGAGCACCAGCAGCAGCCATAGGGTCGCCTCCATGCCCCTCTTCTTGGCGTCCCTGTAGACCCAGACGGCCAGCAGGATCCAGACGGCGATGAGGCCGATGACGAAGAGGATGATGCCGCCGAATATCAGGAAGGCGAGGAAGGCGTAGCCGAGGTCGCCGGGCTCCGCGAGCGCGGTCGCCGCGGCAGAGGCCGCCGCTAAGGCAGCGAGGCTCAGGAGGCCTTTCGCTCGAACCAGCTTCAGCAGCCTCGCTCTGCCCACCAGTTTCGCCAGCTTTGCCTTCATCGCGTCCAACGCTGAAGCTCCAGTATTTATAACCACCGCCGGCAGCCGCAGCAAGCTTTGGAGGTAGAAAAAAGCTCGAGCTTCCTCGCTTCGAGCTAGGGGACCTTGGCTAGGACGAGCTCGTTCGGCAGCGAGTAGCTCTTCTCGACCTTCAGCCCCTCCTCCCTGATCATTTGGTAGAGCTCGGAGCGGGTGGGAGGGAGGCGGGGCGCGCCGAGCAGGTAGGCTGGCAGGGCGCCCGTCCAAGCGCCTTTCGCGTCCCTCACGCCCTGCACGATCGCCACGAACCCTCCCCTCTTCACGTTCCGCGCCGCGTTGCGCAGCGCGAGCTGGGGGCTGTTGCACCAGTGGAGCACGTTGATCATCACCGCCGCGTCCGCCGGCGCTTCGAGCTCGAAGTCCTCCGCGTAGCCCCTCAGCGCCTTGACCCTGTGGCCGGCGCGCTTGAGCTCCGCGTAATCCTTCACGTTCTCAAGGTTCTCCTCGTACGGGTCCACCGCTACAACGGTGCCGCGCGTGAGCTCGAGCAGGGCGAGCGTGGAGAGGCCCAGCCCCGCGCCCACGTCGACGAAGACCGCCCGCTCGCTCCTCCTCAGCTCCGCCGGCAGCAGCAAGGAGAGAGCGAGCTTCCTGAACCAGTTGTAGCCGAGGTTGTCGAGGAAGCGGGCGTAGAGGAGGATCAGCTCCCTATCCGTGAAGTACTTCCTCCGCCCCTCCAGGGCGTCGGGGAGGTGCCGCTCCACCAGCTTTTGGACAGCGGGCAGGTAGTCGGCGACCTCCGGCAGGAGGATCTTCGGGGGCTTCGGCCTCCTAACAAGCTCGAGGGAGCCGTCCTCCCTCCAGCGCGCAACCCTCTCCTCGACCAGAACTCCGTACACGTACCTCGCCAGCTCCTTGTCCGCCCACCCGTGCCAGGGCCTCTTCAGCTCCGGCTCCAGCACCTCCACCAGCTTGACGAGGAGCGCGCCGCGGACCTCGTACATCCCCTCCGCGACCTTCAAGGCCGTCTTCGGGCTCCCGAGCGCCAGCTTGAGGAGCGAGAGCTCCTCCCGCATACCCTCACCCCAAGAGGTTCAAGCGCTTGAGGGCGCGGAGCGCCAGCCGCACCTCCTCCGGCGGCGCGCCGCCCGCAGCCGCTTTAGCCAGCACCTCGCGCAGCGTGGCCGGCGCGTCCGCGCCGTCGATGTCGATCGAGTGGTAGCCCGCCGGAAGCCCCTCCACAACCTCGACGGGCTCGAGAGCCCTGAGGTTGAGGTCGTGGTCGAGGAGCATCAGGTGCGCAGCCCCGCAGGCCGAGCACACGAAGACCGCGTAGCCCGGCTTCGACGCTTCAACCGCGCTCTCGGCGCCGCACGATTTGCATCGGATCTTGAAGGGCTTCACCCTAAGCTCCACCCTCTGCATCGAGGGGTTAAAAAGTTTAAAAATAAATTCTTATCGCCGCCTGCTGCTTGAAGGGCGCCGGCGCGCCTCGAGCTCGGGGAGCGCGGGAGCCAAGTCTTCGAGGCTTGCGGAGCCCCGCCTTTCGGCCTCGCTTTCGAGCCGCTTGAGCAGGCGCCCGTAGTGCCAGCGGCAGAGGCGCGCGACCCTGCCGGCAACCTCCACCTCGAGCTCCGCTGGCCTCCCGCAGCCCCCGCGCGAGCAGAGCTCCGAGCGCCCCACCCGACCCACCTAGCGCGCGCTAGCGCTACGGTTCTTGAAGAGCTTCACGACTTCCAAGGCCTCCCCCAGACTCGGCGACCGCCTGCTCCAAGCGAGCATCGTGCGCACCCTCGCGAGCGCCTCCTCCACCGCCGCGGCCTCGCCCGCGCCGGGCTCCCTGAACCGCATCGCCACCTCCTCCAGCCGCGCTGCTTCCTCA
>Ga0326760_1001299_pt1 | contig 11280 bp, 15 predicted proteins | sample GCREP_S_FD_207668 | JGI IMG/M metagenome (GOLD analysis project Ga0326760, IMG submission 207668) | Hot spring sediment microbial communities from Geyser Creek Basin, Yellowstone National Park, WY, United States - GCR.EP_S | ecosystem: Environmental > Aquatic > Thermal springs > Near-boiling...
GCCGACCTAATGAGCTTGGGCTCGTCGATCCCCCTAGTAAGTACTCCGTAGTACGTAGCTACGCCCAGCAGTACGTGCGCCAAGCCCTTCCGTAGCTTATCTAAGGCCCTCGTAGTATGAGCTACAGTCACTTTCACACCGTAGCTCTCCAACTCCTCAGCAAGTTTCTTTAGGTAACTCCTCCCGAGATCCCTGGACACGAACACCAAGGTCCCATAGCCGAGGGTCTTAACGAGGTCCGCTATACTGGTAGAACTTAGGCTCGCCGAGAACTCCCTAACGTTCCTGAGGTAGTCAACTATACCGCCGACCTCGAAACCTATCAGCTCCCTCAGGACCTTTACCCTCTCCCTCTTACCCCTCCCCGTAGCGGAGGCTATGAGTAACTGACCAACTCTCCTAGACGCTATACTCCTAGCCAACTGCTCCTCTAGGGACTCTAGCTCCTTGAGTAGGTCCCTGAAGCGCTCGGGGGCTGCGTGCTTTACTGCGTAGGCCTCCTGCTTAAGCTTAGTAATCCTCCTAGCTACCTCCACATCCTCCGGGCGAAACCCGAGGGTATACAGTATGCAGTCCATTAGAGAGGACTTCTTAAGTAAGGCATCGAAATCGTCCGCAACTACTAGACCGAAGTACCTATCCCTCAATAGCTCCCTACTACGGAATAGGGCCATGTGCGTAGTTACGTAGACCCCCTGAGCCTCTCTAGCGATCGTGTTGTAGACCTCCACACCAAGTCTCCTGCCTAGGCTAGAGATCCTCTCGGAGACCTGCTCAACTAAGGACCTCGTAGGGACTATGTACAGTACCGAATCCCCGGTGGAGGATCTATAGATACTGTAGACCTGGAGTAGGGTCGACTTACCTACACCTGTTGGAGCTATAAGCGCGAAGGACTCTCCCGAGACCATCCTCCTAGCCCAAGCCCTTTGGAGAGCCCAGAGGGTAAAGCCCGTCACTTGCGTGAAGAACTCCGAGAAGTCCTGGAGAATGCTGTCTACTGGGTCGACAGTAGGTGTACTACTTAGAAGTACATCATCACTACACTCGGGTAGGTTACCCTCCAGGCATATGTGTCTGTAAACCAACATACTCCCTCCTAAACGACAGACTACATAGAGCTCTTCCTTATAAGGTATGGGGTACTATAGTCAGGAAGTGCTTAGACCAACTTCGGCTAGGTGTTCTCCGCGGTTCGTTAACCACGTAGGTGCACTTTAGGTCGACTAACCGGAGTCCGCAGTCTGAGAGCTACTTTCTGCAGGTCTTTAGGGGGGTTATAGTGACCCTACCATCTTTGGATATACTAACTACAGCACCGGTTTTCAGCACCCCGTTAACGACCTTACCCTTAAGGGATTTCACTATGTGTTTATAGAGCTCGTAGCTCTTCTCAGATACCTTTACCCCAGAGCTATCTGCTAGCTTGTAGATCTCCTCGACTATCCTATCCACGGAGGTTCCCGGAGGAAACCTAGCTGAGCATATGCTAACTATACTCTCGTACAGCTCTATAGTTCTCCTACACCTCTCTATAGTACTCTCCGCGGACTTTAATATAGCTACTACAGTAGCTCTACTAACGTTAAGTCTTCTAGCTATCTCTGACTTACTCAGTCCAGACGCAAGGTACTTAAGCACCCTTACCTGTCTCTCTGTTAAGTAGGTCCCCTCGTAGTACTTCACAGACAACCCCTACAGGGATTTCGCTAAGGAGTATTTACCCTTGATAGCAAGCTTCTTAGAACCGAAGGCAACCAAACCCATCCTGCCGAAGCGTCTCTAGGGTTAGCTATATTTTGAGCAAAGTTGGACAACTCTAGGTGGTGGGGCTGTGGAGTGCTCCGCTAAGACCCCGCCCACCTCATTACGCTTAAAGGGGGTTGGTAAAGTTCTGGAGTGCTTGGACGGGGAGACAGCTATTTTAAACCCCCTAGAGGATCTGCGGACTCTCCTAGGAACTCTAGTACCGAAGTACATCTCCGTTGCAGAACCCAGGGTAGAGTTCTCTGAAAACGAATCGATCGGAGACAACTACATTTTGTATAAGTACCACGTCTTTGATGGAGATGCCTTCGTAGCCTCCTGTAGGGTCGTACTGCTTAGTAAGAGACTACTCTCTGTCATCTGTACTGTGGACTCCTCCCAGGAGTCTAGACTAGCTACCGAAGGGGTCAAGCCCGGTAGGGAGCCGGTGCTTCAGAGGGTTGTAAGCTTTCGCAGCAACCTACGTGGTCAGAGGTACATAGAGGACTTCATAATCTACAGAATTCTCGGGAGTCCCGTAGTAGATGCTAGCTCGTGGAAACTTAAGGTGGAGGGCTTGGTGGAAAGGCCCCTAGCCCTATCGCTCAATGACGTACTGTCCCTACCTAGGGTTACTCTGGTCAGGGACTTTCACTGCGTCACTGGGTGGTCCGTCGCATCAGTTAGATGGGAGGGGGTTAGGCTAAGGCTGCTAGCAGATATGGCAGGGGTCATGGAGGGTGCTAGGTGGGTCTACATGGAGGGGTTAGACGGGTACTCCTCAGTAGTACCAGTAGAGGACTTCCTATCAGACGACGCCCTACTGGTCCTAGCTATAAACGGTAGACCTCTAACCCGTGAGCAGGGCTTTCCCGCGAGGATCTTCATACCACACCTATACGGGTGGAAGGGCGTTAAGTGGGTACATAGGATAGAGTTTAGGGAGAACTACGTGGACGGATTCTGGGAGGCTTTGGGTTATCACGAGCGTGGTAACGTATTCCTAGAGGAGAGGTTTAAGTCGAGTAGCTCACTACGATGAGGTTCCGTCCCCAGCTGTAGGACTCCTAACCTAGGTAGCCCTCCTACTTACAAAACTACGGTGCTTCACTACACTCCGCAGAACTCTCTGCTTTACGAGCCTCATCCTAGCTCTCCAGGCACCCTCCTGAACGAGGTACCCTGCTACGCTCACCAACGTAGCTACAGCTATAGCTACGGCGACGTGGGTTACCGTGGAGAGGGCTATAGCTACGGTAACTGCCCCGAGGACTACATAGGGTATGTAGACCTTCCTTAGGGAGGCTATGTAGGTGGCTAGAGCCACACCTACAGCTACCGCGTAGTACGAATCTAGCGGTAGACTAGGCTGCACCGCCCTTCCTATTAACACAAAGACTGCGTAGCCTACGGATAATGATGCCGCTAACCTGTAGGTGAAAAACCCTATGAAGAAACCTGCTACTGATAGTATTACAGCTACAGCTACCGAGGGCGTAGGTCCCTGTGGCTGTACTAGATTCAGGAGGTGTAGCACTACGGAGTACGCGGTAACAGCTAGGGCTGCAGCCGAGAGTAACCTCCTAGCAACTACACCGTAGAATGCTAGTATGAGACCAGCGGCTACCAGGAGTAGATCGCTAATCGTGCCACACACCCCTAAGCCTTTATCTCCCTACCTAGGAGGCTTTCAAGGAATGCTATCCTCTTCCATATCGGCGGATGGGTTGAGAGGAGCTCCTCCAACCCTACGAAGGGTTCGGCTAGGGCGTAGATGAAGAGGGTCCTGAGCTTGCTACTCTCTATATGGCTCCTACCGTACCTCCTGTAGAAGGAGTCTAAGGACTTTAATGCACCTATCATGGCGAACGGTGATGTAACCTTAGCACCGTGGGCGTCAGCGTAGAACTCCCTCAGTCTAGATAGGGCTAGGACAGCTAGCTGAACTAGCACACTCAGTACCATTAGTACCCCTCCAATAGCTGCTACGAGAAGCCCCGAGGATCCCTCCCTCCTTCTACTACCACCATCTGTGTAGCGCGTACCGAATAAGCCTACGTAGAGTAGGAACCTCCCGGTGTAATATATCAGTGTCGGGAATAGCCCGAAGATCAGCATTAGGGAGTTATCCCGGTGCTTGTGGTGGCCTAGCTCGTGACCTATAACAGCCTTAAGCTCGTCGACGTTCTTAACAGTTCTTAGGAGGCTCTCGGTTACAGCGACGTAGCGTCCAGCTATAGGTGATGAGTAGGCAAAGGCGTTGGGTATCGGCATAGGGGTTACCATGGCTACAGGAGGCTTCATACCGGCTCTAGTTGCGAGTTCATTAGTAAGTCTCTGAAGCTCGGGATCTCTTCTACACCTGTAGAACGCATTGATGAGGTATGGAGACAGCAACCACGATACTAGCGAGGGGATAGCTGCGAAGAGTATTGCTATAGTCACTATGGAGAGTGTTAGCTCTACCCCCAGTAGGTAGGCAACTAGCCCGAATACTAGGACTACGCCTCCCACTACAGCTGTAGCTGTGGATACCATGGAAGCCCTGAGGACATCTATATCGGCTGGAACCCTCCTCTCTATAAGTCTACCCAGGAAGACTCCCGAGAGTATTAGGGTAACCACAGCTAGTACGTAACCGACTACGTCAACTAGCCACCAAAGCCACAGGAACCTGAAGATTCCGAGACCTCTCGCTGTTTCAGGAAAGAGATAGCTCACCGCTAGGCTAACTAGCAGTAGAACTATTAATGAGATGGAGATGAGGGATAGAGCTAGTAGTACCTTACCCCTCATAGTTTCCTCCCGACACACTTATCCCTATTAGCAGTTAAATACTTTCTCTGGTGCTCAGCAACCTCCCTTAGAGCACTGAGGGGGGATGGTGCTGCTACTACCCTAGTACCAACTACCTCTACGTCAGCTCCATAGCAGAGGCCCTCCCCGGGTTCGGCACCAGCTACGAATATACCTGGGGAGAGTATGACGTATATGTCCCCGAAGGTCTCGCGGAGGTCCCTTATGATCGTAGTCTTACTAGCCGGAACTATGAGCCCCTCAGGGTCTACCTGCTTAATGATTTTCTTTACGTACGCGTAGAGGGAGTCTATGATGTACGATGATGGGTGATCGTAAGTTACCTGGAGTAGTAAGTCTACACCTAAGCTCTCGCACCTCCTAGACAGCCTATCCAAGGCACCCTCGTAACCTACGAAAGCTACAGCAACAACACCTCTAAAACCTACCTCACTCACCACCTCAACAGAGTACTCCATTATGTGGGGTAGGTCGGCTAGCTTAAGGTCTGCTAGGAAGTAGATGTCCGGGTAGCTCTCCAATAGGGACTTCAAAGCCTTAACCCCTCTACTCACTAGGAAGGGGGTCCCGAGTTTGAATCCCACAACTAACCCCCTCATCGAGGAGATCAGCTCTGCTAGAAATCCCAGGTCCAGCTTGGGATTGTCTAGCGCGACCATGAGGGGTAGCTGTGACCTCGTAACGAAGTTCCTTAGCATCTGCGCCACCACCCACCGAAAACTACCTTAAAGCTAATTAACTCTGTACAGCTGGGGCGGAGGTTAAACCTCCTCAAGTTAATGCTGTTAAAGCTAGTCTCTAAAAGAGAACGTGATTTAGTCTGCTTAGTGTCGTTAAGTACCGCAGGTCTGCACTATTATTAGCCTAGAGAACACTCTACGCTGTAGAGGTATCTGTGAGCAGCAACCTGTGTATACTATGTCGAGGCGGTTCGCGAAGGCTCTGTGGTCTAACCTACTGCCCCATAGTAGTTAAGGCTAAGTCCTCTTTAGCTCTAAGCAGGGTATCGTGGAGGTTAAGTAGTTCCACACCTCCCTCAGCTTTCGTAGGCTGGGTGGGCTACCCCAATATAGTAGTTGCCGCTGGGCTGCCCCCAGAAGTTGGGGATACCTCCCTCTACGACCTGCCGGAGAGGTGGCTTGAGCTACCTCTAGATGACGTAATAAGGTTCAGGCTAACCCTGGTTAGAGGTGGGAGAAGGGTCTCGGTACAGGATGTTAGTAATTCATTTGTTGAGCAGCTCAGGGAGATCTCGCTATCGGTAAGACCGGTAGATGTTGAAGCCGAATTCGAGAAGAGACCTAGACCAGACGTACTACTAGATGAGAACACCCCGCCAATGGGTCCTATAGCTATTGTTAAGAGGATTAGGACCGGGTCATCACCGTACATAGTTAGGGAGGTTGAGAAGGTGTACGAAGACCGCGACCTTAAGGCTAGAGATGCTATACTGTACCTCTACAGATCAGCAGTACCTATATCAACTATAACGAGGATCCTATCGCTAGGTGCTCTAGGCCTATGGAGGTATAGGAAGTTAGTCCCAACGAGATGGGCTATTACCGCGGCGGACTCAGCTATTTCGGAGAGCTTAATAAAGAACCTACTAAATAAGCCCGTCCTAAGTGAGTACAGGCTATACTCTCTACCTAGAAGTGGTAATCTCTTCGTAGGTATAGTACTACCTACGCGGTGGATGTTTGAATGGATCGAGGCGTGGTTCCCTGGGTCTACGTGGAACATATACGGGAGTGATGTAGCTATAGAGGGGGATTGGGAGCTTACACCTAGGAGGACTACATATCCCTCAATAGGGGGGTGCTACTACGCCTCCCGCCTCGCTGCAGCCGAGTTCCTGACCTCTATAGGGAGGCAGGCAGGTGTCGTACTCTACAGGGAGATATACCCGAGCTTTAACATACCCGTAGGTGTGTGGTTCGTTAGGGAGATGGTTAGGCAACTCTTCAAGACCTCGTTTAGGAGGTACGGGAGTTTAGAGGAGTTGCTGAGGGATGTAAGGGGGTTAACCAAGGTACCCCTGGATACGGTGATCGCGAAGTCTAGGATATTAACCCTACTTACTAGGGGTAGGAGGCTTGGTAGTAGAGTATTGCCGGACCAGGGTTAAGTCAGCTCTAAGTAGGTCTGGTCTTCCTGATCTAGACTACGCTCTAAATCCGTACGTAGGCTGCGCACACGGTTGTCTCTACTGCTATGCCAGAGGTTATACGAGAATAGCCGAGATTGTAGAGAGGTGGGGTCGCCTAGTGTACGTTAAAGAGAACCTCCTAGATGTACTGAGGCAGGAGGTGAGGAAACTTAAACCAGGGGTAGTGGGGGTCTCCACTATTACAGATCCGTACCAGCCTATCGAGGCTACCGAGGAGCTTACACGTAGAGCTGTCCAGATACTATTGAAGGGGGGCTTTAAGGTGAGTATACAAACCAAGTCCCCGCTGGTACTGCGAGACCTAGACATACTGCTAGAGTACGCAAGGTCCGTTGATGTAGGTTTCACCATAATAACCATGGATGAGGGGGTATCCTCCATCCTAGAGCCAGGTGCTCCACCACCTAGAGCTAGGGCTGAGGCCCTAACCAGGATCTCACGTACTGGGGTCAGAACGTGGCTATTCTACGGACCTGTAATACCCGGGATTAACGATGGGGTTGAGCACTTTGGGGAGGTTCTAAGACCTCTACATAGAGACGTAGATCTAGTCCTCATAGACAGGCTGCGGATCACCCCGGAGGTACGTCGCTCTCTCGGTCAAGCACTGGCTAACTCAGAGAGGGTCCTTAAGATAGCTGTAAGTAGGGACTGGTGGTCCAAGACTGTTAAGTCGTTCGAGAACCTGTGCTCAGAACTCGGGGTTAGGTGTATCCCATCCATAGCTGAACCGGAGAAGGGGGTTAGAAGTCTTGCAGACTACTCCCCAGGGACTATTAAATAGCCTACTCTACCTCCATCTCAATACAGAGCACCTCACCTATACTAGGTACATAGGTTGATGGACCTCCTCCACACGGAGTTTTTAGACCATAGATAGAGTACCATAGTCCGTTAGCGAACTCTATTAACCTATGGATGGATACGATGTCTCCCCTAGATATAGCTTTAGAGAGCTCTAGCGAGAGCATACCTAGGAGGTGAACTAAAGCCTCTCTACCGATGATGTAGGGTGTGCTAAGCTTGCTGTAGCCAGCTATACGTAGTACCTTAAACTCGACCACCTTGCCGAGTTCTACAAAGGCTTCGGAGTACCTCCATACGTAGTGTGTCCTAGTGAGCTCAGTAAACCTTAGTGCCGGTATGTATACTGGGAGTCCTAGCTCTATATCGATCCCAGCTGCGATACTCACTACATCCTCGTCTAGTTTTCCGTAAAGACTCCGGAGGATGCCGTTAGTTACTGCTACGTAGAGTAGAGGCTTAAAGGTGGAGTTACCCCTACAGATAAGCCTAAACCTTCGGTTAAGTAGCTCCTCTAATCTCCTTTTGAACTCGATAACGTAGTAGGCTAAGTCCTTGGGAAGGTATACCGTGTCTACACCTTCCCTGGGTACTACCTCAACGTGGGAATTTAGCACTACCCCAGATGCTCTAACCACTACTACAGGATTTACTGAGTTAGGTACAGGTATGTAAGCTAGGGGTAACGCCAAGTCGTTCCCCGAGCAACTTTCTAGCGCGTTAAAGAGTTAGAGACAGTGCCTCTACCAAGATTCCCGTATAGTGAGGGCTACGTGTAACCTCTTTAACTACGGCGTAGAAGTTAGACGTGTGGACTCTGGAGGAGCTAGTGGGTAGGGTTACCTTAATCTACGGGGTCGCTGGTAGTGGTAAGACCAACCTATGCCTTTGGACTATATCTAGAGGTTCTGGTGTAGGTCTGTACATTAGTACGGAGGGACCTGTTCCACTAGAGCTTTTATCAAGGTACGGCCTGACGGAGGGTGAGCGCCTCTTCGTTAAGGAGGTGTTCAGCGTTGAGGATCTAGTTGTAGAGCTACTGGATATGTACGTAAGTGGTTTACTGAATAAGTTCAGTGGGATATGTGTTGACTCAGTAAATGCGCACTACAGGTACGAGACTGCTTGGAGGACGGATGCGGGTAGGCTCTTGAATACCGCCCTCGCCCTACTCTCTCAACTAGCTTCACTACGCGGTAGCTACGTTCTGCTTACAGCCCAGGTTAGGGAGGAGGAGGGCGAGGAGGTTCCGAGTGGGTATGAAATGCTGGAGTTCTGGTCAGATACCATAGTTAAGATTACGAGAAGCGGCAGTAGACGCGTTATTGAGTGGCTGAAGCCCAACTCCCACAGAGGTCGGAGAACAGTGTTCACCATAGATGAGAAGGGGGTTGAGTTTGAACACTAACCTACTACTAGCTGTAGTATTCCTAAGTCCAGCCTTCGTAGCTAACGCAACTCCTCTAGTGGTAAAGAACATAGTTAGCAAGAGACACCCCATCGACTTCGGGAAGACCTTTATAGACGGACGGAGGGTTTTCGGGGATAGTAAAAGTTGGGAAGGGTTGCTGGCCGGAGTACTAACCGGGGCTTTAGTAGGGGCTCTACTAGCACCGGTATTCCAAGGTAGGTACGTGGAAACTGCGGTGAGCGGGTTTCTTCAGGGTACTGCAGCTATGTTGGGCGACCTAGCAAACTCCTTCCTTAAAAGACGCATAGGCCTAAAGCCGGGAGCCCCCCTACCCGTTCTAGACCAGGTATCGTTCATGGTTGCGGCTCTGATCTTCGTACGTCTACTTAACCTAGATACCTCAGTTGGCATTAGGGTAGGTCCCGCAGAGTCCACCGTAATACTGCTGCTTGCCCTAGTACTACACCCTCTAACGAACTACATAGCGTACCTACTGAAACTTAAGGAAGTTCCCTACTAGTCAGTACTTCCCTACTAAATCCCATCCTAAACTACTCAGCAGTTCTACCTCAGCTTAGCAGGTATTCTAGGATAGACAGCTTTTAAGGTCCGGTAGCTATACCTCGTAGGAGGAGCTGTGAAGGTACCTAAGGTAATCAGGACATACTGCCCTAGGTGTAAGACTCATACCGAACATAGCGTATCCATATACAAGCACGGGAGGAGGAGGGTTTTAGCTGAGGGTGAGCGTAGGTATAGACGTAAGCAGAAGGGCTATGGAAGTAAGAGAAAGCCTGAGCAGAAGAGATTTGCTAAGGTTACTAAGAAGGTAGTGCTTAAGCTGAAGTGCTCTAAGTGCGGGTTTATATCACATAGGGAGGGGATAAGGCTTAAGAAGGTTGAGCTAGTCGAGGTGGTGAAATGAAGAAGAGGAAGATCCTTATACCAGTACCCAAGAGTAGGTTCATAAGGGTTAGGTGCCCTACCTGCGGGAATGAGCAGATAGTTTTCGACCACGCGACGTTCCCAGTTAAGTGCTTCGTCTGCAGTTCGTTACTAGCAGTACCTACCGGCGGTAAGGCTAAGATCCTAGGGGAGATCGTGAGGATACTGGGGTAGGACCTTGCTAAGGAAGGAAGGTCTTCCATCAATAAATGAGCTCTGTATAGCTACGGTGGATAAGATCTTCGAGCTAGGAGCTTACGTAAAGCTAGATGAGTACGGAGGACTAGAGGCCTACCTCCCCTGGAATGAAGTTAGCAGTAAGTGGGTTAAGAACATAAGGGAGGTCATTAAGGAGGGTCAGAAGATCGTCGTAAAGGTGATCAGGGTAGATAGAAGGAAAAACCAGGTAGATGTATCCCTAAAGAGGGTTGCCGAGGTAGAGCGTAAGCGTAAGATTAAGGAGTGGAAGAGGGTTAAGCGTGCTTGGAAGATCTTAGAGACCGTTGCTAAGAGGCTAGGTGCAGCTCCCGAGGAGGCTTACTCAGGGGTTTGGCTAAAGCTGGAGAGGTCTTGCGGAGATGTGCTGACCTGTCTTGAGGGGGCAGCTACTGTGGGGGCTGAAGTTCTTAGAAAGGTCGGTGTACCCGATAAGTGGGTTGACGCCCTTATGGAAGAGATACCTAAGCACGTAAGGGTTAAGCAGGTGAGGATAGCTGAACGCCTAATCATGACGACGTACGAACCTGACGGAGTTTACAGAATAAAGGAGATACTCAAGGCCCTAAGGGAGGTCCCTAAGGAGGGAGTTACCGTTAGGATATACTCCGAGGGGGCTCCTAGGTACGTCGTAGAACTCGTAGGGAAGGATTACAAGGTTCTCGAGACGACCCTCTCCGAGTTGGTTAGTAAGGCCGAAACCCTAGGAAAGAAGCTCGGTGTTAGCATAAGCTTTGAGAGGATAAAGCTTGGTTAAGTCCCTAATAAGGAGGTGCCCTAACTGTAAGACCTACACCCTTAAGGAGGTATGCCCCAGGTGCGGGTCTAAGACAGTCTCGGCAGCCCCTCCCAGGTTCTCACCCATAGATAAGTACGTTAGGTACAGGTTGATGTCTAAGGGGCTGATTGAAGAATCTAAACCGGTAGAAAACAACTCCACAGCTAGCTACTCGAGCTCCTAACCTTCCTAGGGACAGAAGACGGGGGTACTACAGTAGGAACGGGGAGACCTGCCTCCTTTCTCTTACGTATCCAGAACTCCCTCCTATTCCTCTGTCTTGGAGGTAGGTTCCTCTTAGGCTTCGGCGGAATCTTAGGTGTAGCACTTCTAACCTTACCAGCCTTAGTCATGGACCCGTGTGTAGGCACTACCTTACCCTACGAATACTCC
>Ga0326760_1001300_pt1 | contig 11280 bp, 12 predicted proteins | sample GCREP_S_FD_207668 | JGI IMG/M metagenome (GOLD analysis project Ga0326760, IMG submission 207668) | Hot spring sediment microbial communities from Geyser Creek Basin, Yellowstone National Park, WY, United States - GCR.EP_S | ecosystem: Environmental > Aquatic > Thermal springs > Near-boiling...
TGGAGTGGATAGCGAGGAACACGCCGAGAGCCCTCGTTAACATCATGGACCAGTACAGGCCGGAGCACCTCGTGCTCAGGTACCCCGAGAAGTACAGGGAGATAGCTAGGAGGCCCACGAGAGAGGAGGTAGAGGAGGCCTACAGGTACGCCGAGGAGCTCGGAATAGTGTACAAACCCGTCAGCTAGGCTTCCCATCGTCACATATTTATTTATCGGTACCCATAATCGTAATGGATGGTTGAGATGAGCGTAGTTGAGAAGGTATCCGAGGCTATTAGGACTAGGAGAAGCATAAGGTGGTTCTCGCAGGAGCCAGTGCCAGATGAGCATATCAGGGAAATCCTCGAAGCCGGTATAAGGGCTCCTACAGCTAGTGGAGCTGAGCAGTGGTACTTCCTGGTCGTTAGAAGCGATGAGAAAAGAAGGATTATTCATAGCTTCATTAGGAGAGGCCAGATGATTTATCTCTCGAGGATGCTTAGGAAGAAGCTATCCGAGGAGGAGCTTAGTAGATGGGAGGAGCTCTTCGATAAGGGGATATATCTGGCTCCCATATACATCATAGGGTTGCTCAACTACAATAGAAGAAGCCTGACGGATGAGTACTTGCTATATGAGTATTTATGGGGAGTTGAGAGCGTGACGCTGGCTCTTGGCTACATGGGGCTGCGCGCCTGGTCGCTCGGCTACGGCTCTGTGTGGATAGCTGTCCCGCAGCTCCTCGAGGAGGAGTTCAAGGTGGCTCTAGGCATTCCGCAGAACACGTCTTATGTCGGCATGCTTGCTATTGGCAAACCAGCCGAGATGCCTCCCGTGAGGCCCAGGCTACCTCTGGAAGAAGTAGCATCGTTCGTGTGACTCAAAAGGATAAGAAATAAAAAATGTTTTTATCTTATGTACCTCGTCATGGCATCAACGAATTCCTTCTCGAATACTCTGTGAAGCCTGGACGACAAGCTTGGAACGGGCTTAGCCAGGCTCTCGTTGTACAGCCTTTCCGCCTCCTCCTTTTTCACCAGCCTTATAGCGCCTGTCGGGCACAGGTTTATGCACAGGCCGCAGCCAATGCAGTCCTTGGGGTTGCTTCTAACAACCCTTGCCTCGGCGTCATAGTATAGTGCTCCTCCCCCAGCATCTCTGCACGGGTCGAGGCACTTTCCGCACGCAATGCATTTCTCCGGGTCAACAAACGTTGCGCCCCACTCCTCGAAGTCCAGCGATGAGTGAGCTATTATCTTGCTTGTTACTCTACCAACCATCTCCTCTATGCTCGAGAATCTCTTCTCCCTCATGAAGCTGAGAAGCCCGTTAACCAGGTTGTCGATTATGCCATAGCCATACCACAGGACACCTGTGACCACCTGCACGCCGCGTGCCCCCACCATTATGTGCTCCACAGCATCGTACCAGCTGAGCACTCCTCCAAGCCCGAATATCTGTGCGTTCGGCACCGTTGTGTATACATCGTGTATTAGCCTTAGAACAAATGGCTTAATTGCCGGGCCGCTTATGCCCCCGGGCGTTGAGTACCCCTTAACGCTTGGCAACGGCTCCTCCTTGTAGATGTCTATGCCGATTATCCCTGGCCCATGAGTGTTAGCTATAGTGAAGGCATCAGCGCCGCTTTGATGAGCGCTTCTAGCGATGGGCTTTATATCAGTGACTATGGGTGTTAGCTTAACGCTCACGGGCACCCTCGCATATTTCTTAATATGACTAACTATTCTCGCCACTAGGCCCGCGTCCTGGCCAATATATGCTCCCATGTACTTCTCCGGGCTACCATGAGGGCACGAGACGTTCAGCTCGATGAAGTCTGTCCCAGCGTCCTGCATTCTCTGGAGAGGCTCAACCCACGTCTCAGGCTCAGGTGTCCCCATGATGCTTGATATAAGTACGAAGTCGCTTGGAGCCTTGCTCTTTATCTCGGAGACCCATTTCTCCCACTGGTCTACAGGATATGTAGTAAGCAACTCGATGTTTTCATTCACGAATGGGTAGCCATTAAGCCTCTTCAAGATTATGTGTGGTGTGGGGTCTTTTGTGGGCGGAATAACGACTGTTTTGTGAACAGCTCCTCCCCAGCCCATCCTGGCCGCTCTTATTATTCTCTCCGCATCCCTCGTTGGAGGACCACTTCCCAGCACGAATGGGTTAGGGAACTCCACCCCAGCTACGGTTGTGGCTAGCTCGGGTGAACGATGTCTCATTTTTCTACGCCATATATATATTATTATTACTTATATTTATTTATTGATAATGATAAAAAACAAACATTGGTGCTAAGAACGCCTTGAGTGAATGCATACTTGTCTTCGTTAAGTTCCTTGAGAACGAATCACTAATAGATGAACAAGACCTATCAACAATCGAGTTCTCTAAGAGGCTTAGGGAGCTGACTAGCTGGAGGGTGATAGCCGCGTCAATGATGAGTAAAGGCGAACTTGCAGAATACGCTTCCAGGGAGATATACTCGAGAGGCGTGGACCATGCTCACGTGGTTTTGAGTAAGGAATCCAATGTTCATCAAGACCTTTACTTATCAGCTCTCATCGCTAAGGAGGTCATCGAGAAATATGGCTGCAAGATAAACGTTTTCGGGGAGAGAAGCTCGGATACGAGCTTCGGCGGTCTGGCTGGCTATGTAGCTGGGATGATGAGCATGGCTTACTTAAGGTTCGTTGAGAAGGTAGTGAGCGTTGATGATGATGGCGTGAGGGCCGTTGTTGATTTGGATGGAGAGGTCGAGGTCAAGGCCAGGCTACCGGTGGTTCTTGTCCCCGTAGGAGAGCTTTATCCTCCATCGCCGGTCTCCGTTAGAGAAAAGCTGGAGGCCAGGAAGAAAAAACCCATCATCACTGAAGCTGAGCTTAGAGAAGCCCCGAAATTATTACTGGTTGGAATGAGAAAGCCTACCTACAGAAAACGCCTAGGCGTCAAGCTAGCGAGCGTTGAGGAGTTAGCCGATGTCATAAAGAGAATCGCTGGTGGACAGATATGAGGGCCCTGCTGTTCGCGACGGGAGCAGCGCTTGACAGGACTATAAGGGAGCTTAGCTCCGCAGCCTCCATCACAAGCAATGAGCACTATTTATTTATTTACAGCGAGGCTTGCCGCGATAAGCTGAAGTTGAAGGCCCCCTTCTCCATTAGAAAGGGGTGGTGCGCCGAGAAAACTAGTCCGCCACCCGTGCTCGAGCTAAAAGCATCTCTTAAAGACATAACAGAAAGCATGGGCATCAGGCACGTTTTCCTCGATGACTCCCCGCTGTCGTTCTGGGTTGCCCCGCTTCTAGCTGGCGAGCTCAGGGGTGCTTTCATCTCCGATGTGGTTTGGGCCAGGAGGGAAAAGGGCAATGTTGTCTTATCCAAGCCTTTGCAAGAGGAGAGAATTCTTGGCGATTACGCGCTTCAAGCCGAGCTTCTTGTAGCGATAGTGAGAAAGGGATTCCCCGCTGTAAGCACGGATTTCGTTGAGGTTGAGCTCGAGAAAATGAATATTGAGAGAAAAAGCAAAGGTGAAGTAGAGTATCTAGGTGCCCGCGAGAGGGTTACCTCCAGGCTTGAGAAAGCAGAGATTGTAGTTGGTCTTGGAAATGGCGTCCTCCAGAGCGGAAGCCTCGATTTATCCCTTGAGCTCGCCAAAGCCCTCGGAGCTGAGCACGCTGTTACGAAGCCCCTCGTCGAGAAGCAGGTCGCGCCGAGAGAGAGAATGGTCGGCGTTAGCGGGAAAAGGATATCGCCGAGAGCCTACATAGCCCTCGGAGTATCTGGCTCTATGTACCATCTCTCCGGTGTTCTCTCAGCCGAGACTATTATCTCAGTTAACAAGGATGATGGCGCGTTGATAAACGCTTACTCAGACTACTACTATGTGGGTGACCTAAGAGAAGTTCTTCCAAAGTTGCTCGAGCATTTGAGAAAGAAGTCTCCATAAACACAGCCAAACACAATACTCAAGATGAGAAATGTCCAGGTACTTAGGTCGATGGCAGGTCTTTTCACGCATCAATGCAAAAAACGTTTGGAGGAAGGTTTTTAAACAATCATAGACACAATTGTTTCCTTAGAGAAACAGAAGCATGGGTAGCAACTAAACGTTGGGAAAAGCGACTATGAGTAGAGAGATTAAGCTGATTGTCCTGACGGCTCTGCTGGGCCTGCTGGCAACGTCCATTGCGTACGCATCGGTGTTCACCTACTACCCGCTCAGCACCAGTATTGCTCCAACCCCCCCGCCGGTAGTACTAGTGCAGACGAACGACACGCTTGTGTGCACGGGCCTCGCGAGAAGCCGCGTTGCTCTTTACTACACGGATTTCGAGTCCTACCCAGTGCCGGGATGGACAAATATGGGTGGGACATGGAGCCTTCAGCCAGAAGGCTACAAGGGCAGCTCCGTTCAAGGATCGGACAACGACGGAGGCATCGGTGGTGCATCCCAGTACTACTACAACACGAATCTAACTAGCTACTCGTCTCTGTGGGCCTCGCTCAAGACAAAGCTTGATTCACGTAGAGGTTATTACGGTTTCGCATTGATTAACTCAGGATTAAACCAATTATATAGAGTCTCAATCAATACTCGAGGGACCATAGATGTTTGGAGCTACAACGTTGAATCATCAGCACGCTGGAGCCGACTGGCTAGTGCAAGAATAACCAGATATAACTCCGCTAACTGGTACGTCATTGTTCTGAACTACGTTGTTACCACCACGGCCGTTAACTTCTATGTATGGGTGTACGATACCAATGGTAACCAGGTTGCGAGCGTCACCGCCAGCAGCACATCATCTAATAGGTTTAACCCTGCTTACATAGGTCTCGAGGTAGATGTTGTTACCGCTAGGTTCGATGACTTCATCATCTCAACGGGTGACCCTAGGAGCTTGCTCTTCTCCGGCCTGCCCGGCGCTGGCTACGGGATCGAGGTTGTGGATGACCTCGGCAACGTCGTTAACTCCACTGTGTCCTCCTCGACAAGCGTCTCCCTGGGCGTTGTGCCGGATATAGTGGTTGGCACCGGCACGGATGGACGAATAAACATTTATCGCCCGAGCGGTTACGGCTGCCTGAGCTACGCTTCCCCCGACTCGATTCTCGGCGGGGACTCTTATACTTTGAGCACAGGGAGCATCGTGAGCAGCGTTGGGCCCAACTCCACCTCAGCTACCGCTAGCGTTCCTGTATCGGGCTCAAGCACGACTGCTAGCCATGCTCTTGCGCTCAGAATCAGCAACACTGATGCTAAGCCCTACTACGCGCGCCTCATCCTCGACAGCTCATCATCCATATCAGCGAGCCTCACGCTGAACGTTACCATATCTTTGTCTCCCACGGCAAGCGCCTCCCCACCCATACAGATAGTCAGTGGCGCCCCAACAACCTGGGCGACGGGGTGGGTTACCATAAGCCCCGGTCAGACAGCATACATCTACCTCTCGGGCTACCACTCATCTGCCCCCAGCTCATCAACCCTCAACATATTGCTACAGTACTGCTCGGCCCCGGGCGAGATGGGCGCCTGCGTCTACTATCCCGTAACATTGAGCGTTTACTCCTGAAGAATTAGTAGAAAGACCTCTCCCTTAACCAATCAACCAAGCCTGAGGAGCCTCGCTCTCTTCTTGTAGAGCTCCGCCTCCTCCCTCCCAGCAACATGAATCTCGAAGGGCTCCTTAAAGCCGGATAGCCACAGCCTCGCCATGACCATGGATGGCTTCAAATCAGTTACGACCAGCACATCGATATCGCTGGCGAGAAGAGCCCTCCCCTCAGCAACGCTGCCGAACAAGTATACCTCGGCCTCTGGGTCCATGCTCTTGACTACCTCGACGAGTCTTCTGAGATGCTTATCCAGGTTCCTGAATACCTCGGCCCTATACCTGGCCTCCCTTACCAACAGCTCTCTCCACAACCTCCATCATCCTCACAACCGCTTGGAAAAGCCTTGACGCCTCCTCCAGGGCGTACTCCCTCGGAATATATCTTGATGTTATGTAGGCGTCCTCCAGCGCCCCAAGCTCAACGGCGTACTCAGACAACAGTTCCCTAACCTCCTCCGACTCCGCGAGCTCGCCCAGCAGCTCCAGAAGCTTCCTCACGCTGTGCGTTCTGGGATAATCAACCCCGAGCTTGAGCAGAGAGGCCTTCAAGTACAGTTGCAGTGACTGCTCAAGGCTGAAGACAGCTAAATCGTAGAATCCTTTATCCATCTGCATTCTGGCTGTCTCGAGGAACCTCCTGGACCTCTCGATTAGTAGCCTGTACTCATCCAGCTTGGACATGATACCACTGCTTTACGCTGGGTTTACTCATTGTTTTACTCTACTTTCGCTCTAATAAAAAAACTGTCTTAGCGCATAGCAAAGCATAATAGCGAGACATACATCCTTATTCACAAGTGTTTTCCTAGACATGACTTGCTGGTTCTTTGGTGATGGGATTGACGGGAAAAATCAGTATAGGTGGGTTGTCGCGCCGGATGGTCACGGCCGTGGTTCTGGCCGCGACGTATGCTGGCCTCGTCCTCGTTCTCCCGGGGGTTAGCTACGGCCCCTTCCAGGTGAGGATAGCTGATGTTCTCTCGCCTCTGCCCTACGTCATGGGCCTTGAGAGCGTTGTTGGCCTCACGCTGGGAACCCTCGTGGCCAACGTCTTCTCCCCATACGGTGTCTGGGACATGGCTATAGGGACTCTCTGCACGTTTACCTACACGCTTGTTGACTGGGCGATTGGAAGGCTGGTTGGCTACAGGAGGCTTGGCTTAGTGCTCGTAGCTGTAATCAACTCCGTCGTGGTGGGCCTCTACATAGGCGCGCTGCTCATAGGAGTAATGGCGGGGGGAGGGGATCCCCTGATGCTCTTCCTCGTCCTCACGGCCGAGAGCCTTGTCCCCATGAGCATTGGCAGCTTCGTTTTGGTGCCAGCGATTAGGAGGTACATCGCTAGGGGAGGCTAGCGGGGGGAACCGCTTATTAATTAGTGCTGAACACAAATAACCATTCTAGGTGCAACATGTTGATACCAGCTGTACAGAAGCCATGCAGAGTAGTGGCTATAGTCAGCGGAGGGCCCGACAGCCTCTGTTACCTAGCCACATGGCTCAGCAGGGGATGCGACGCACACGTCCTGACATTCAATTATGGCCAGAAGGCCTCGAGGGAAATCGAGGTCGCGGGCAAAGTGATAGGAAAGCTTGCCTCAATAGCTCTTGAGAGGGGGTGGGGGAGGATCCTCGAGCACAGGGTCATCGATGCGGGCTTCCTCGCTGAGCTCTGGAGAGGCACGCAGCTAACGGACAGCTCCGTTGCTGTTGAGGAGAGCTACAAGCCATCCGTGGTTGTGCCTGTCAGAAACGTCGTTATGCTCTCAGTCGCCGCTGCCTACGCGTACACGGTTATGGAGAGCACGGGCCTGAGCACATACGTTATTTACGGCGCGCAGATGAGCGACGCAAGCTACGATGAGTCCATGGGGGACTTCAGGTACCCTGACTGCACTCCTGAGTGCGCGCTCGCGCTTGAACACGCGCTCCGGCTATGCCACTTCCGCGCGAGGAGAGGCATAGAGGTGTGGTCGCCCTCGAGGGAGGGCCTTGGCAAGCCAGCGCTCCTCAGGGCGTGCCACGGGCTTATAGGCGACCTTGTCTACGAGACGTGGAGCTGCTACCTCAGCGGGGAGGCTCACTGCGGCAGGTGCGAGAGCTGCCTGAACAGGGCCAGGGCATTCAGGGAGGCTGGCCTGCCGGACAAGACAATATATATCAACAAGCCAGTGTGAAGTGGTGCTGGGCGGGATGGTCCTCGTTGAGCTAAAAGATGTGTTCGTTAGGTTCAACGGGAAGCCAGTGCTGAGGGGCATAAACGCCTCGTTTGAGCGGGGAGTCCACGTCGTCCTGGGGAGGAACGGGGCCGGCAAGACAACCATGCTAAGAGCGATAGCTGGGCTCGTGGGCTTCGAGGGAGACATAAGGATTGATGGTAGGAGCGTGAGGCAGCTCCGGAGAAGAGAGCTCAGCAGGCTCGTGGGCTACTGCTGGCAGAACCCCTACTACGGCTTCATAGAGGCAACCGTGGAGGAGGAGCTGAGGGCCATACTAGATATACTGGGCGTTGAGGGCGACTGGGTCGTCGCCGAGGTCATGGTTCCGCTGGCGCTCATGGGGAGGGATCCCCTCACCCTTAGCGGCGGGGAGGCGAAGAGGGTCTCGCTGGCATCAATACTGATTGCCGGCCAGCCCGTCTGGCTTCTAGACGAGCCGTTCGCTTACCTAGACTGGGATGGCGTTGAGGCCGTCGCCAGGCTTATTGATTATGGCAGGAGGAGGGGCAAGACAATAATAATTACTCTTCACGAGCCCTTCTACGCTGAGCTTGTGAAGCCCGACACGTACCTGGCGCTGAGCGATGGCTCCGTTGTTTCCAGGGGCAGGTGGGGGGAGCTGACGGATGAGACCCTGGAGAAGGTTGGGCTTGCATCGAGGGGTGTGGTCTGTGATTCTCTCTGTTCTGGCAGAGGTTCTTGAGTACAGGCGCAGGGCCCCCGGAGTGCTTCTCCGAAAGGAGCTCGTGGCGGCCAAGGCGTTGCTGCTCGCCATATCTCTGGTTACCCCGCTTTCCGCGCCCATAAGCGTCTCCCTCGCCCTTGCGGCGCTGATGCTCGCGTTCCTAGCTCTGCTGGGCCTGAGGCTATCCGCGCTTTACGTGGCTTTCTCAGCCCTCCTCCTCTACGCTTCCATGGCGCTCTCAGCCATGATCTTTAATGGAGATATGGGCAGCGCGGCCAGGTTCTGCCTGGCGGCTGCATCCACGCTCTCGGCGTTTATCCTCATCACATCCACAACGCCTCCATCATTGCTCAGGAGGTGGCCCGCGCTCTACATACTAGCAGTTATCTTCAGCGGCGTCCTGAGGGAAATACTCGATATATCGGTTGTTCTGAGGGCAAGGGGCTCATCGGGTCTCAGGTACTGGCTGAGGGTCATAGTGGCGAGCGTTGCCGCCGCCCTGACCAGGGCTGACGCGCTGAGGGACTCGCTGTCAGCGAGGGGGGTTGAGCTCGGAGAATAGCCCCTCCCCCATCCATGCTTGAGCCTGGGTCTCTGGACGCGGTATCATTAGTGCTCCTGAGCGTAGCTCAGTATCAGCTTAGCTATGTTCTCCGCCCCGTCCGGGTAGCTTGGAGGGGGCCTGGACTCCGCCTCCCTTATAGCGCTCATTATGCTAGTGGGATCCATCTCCTCGAGGAAGACGCCGTTAAGCTTCTCCGCCAGCATTCTCGCGTCCTCCCTTGTCCCGGCCAGAGCCCATCTCGGGTTGTGGACTATGACGACTGGCTTGCCGTAGGCCAGCGCGGCGCTCAGCGCTGTTACCCCGGGGTGCGTGACGACCACGTCTGCCCCCGCTATCCACTTTCCTATGTCTGGGTCGAAGTCGAAGAATACCCAGCCTGGCCTGGCTTTCCTGTATGGCTCGGGGTCGATTTTTCCTGTCTGGACAACGGCTTTCTCCAGGCCCAGCCTCACCACCTGGTCGAAGAGCTCCTTGTACCCGTAGGTGCCCATCGTGAAGAGCACGTAGCCCCCCTTGTATGGCCTGTGCTCAGCTTTCTCGTAGACCGGGCCGACCACGACTCCCCTCGGGTAGAACCTGAGCTGCTCCTCCCACGCTAGGAGGGTTTCATCCGCGAGCCTGTACAGCAGCCTCGCGGTCCTGGTCGGCGTGGCTATCCTATCGCTGCACTCCAGGTTGAAGAGCCGTTTGCCGAGGGTTTTCGCTGCCAGCGAGGGCGCTACTGCCTGGCTGCTCCCGGTTGACACAAGGAGCGATAGGCCGCGGGGCATCCCTCTCAGGGACCTCAAATAGGCGGCAGCGAGCCTGTGGAGAGTCATTATGGCTGGGACTGGCTTGTCGGGGCTCCTCAGCCGGGGGACCTCGAGGAAGCCTCCCAGGCCCTTGACCCTGCCAACACTCCACTCATCACCGGCTGACACGAAGAAGAAGAGCCTCGCCCTGCCAGCAAGCCTCTGAGCAATAGCCACGGCGTAGCCCGTGTGCCCCCCGCCACCCGCTGTCAAGCCAATCAACGGCTCCAAGACGCTCACCGCCAGGCCCCTCCGCGCTACCCCACTAATCCACCGGTATTCCCGAACCAGGTCCACAATAACCAGTTAATCACTGTAGGCTTCAACCATAATTTATGCAGAGACCGTAATAATTATGTCTAGGGCGCCGGGGACCCCCCGCGCGGCGAGGCTAGCAGAGAAGCACCTGCTGACCACCCTCCTCCCACTGATAGCCGTGCTCTCGGCCAGCATCCCCACACAAAGGAGAAGAGGCCACAGGCTCTACCCAAGTAGCCTACAAAGAGGACTATTTAATGGTAAACCAAGAATTTCTTCCTGTCTTTATCGCTTTTATTGGAAAACATAGAAATACATAAAGTAATTAAGGGCTTGGCATTTCTCTTTTCGCGTACATGCAGGCGTTATCTCCCGATTTTTAACATTAAGATTTTTAATATTAAGGAGAAATAAGGGGTCCAATAGCTCCCGACTTTAATCTTGCTTATTTTTAACGAGGAAATGGCTAATCTTTCAATTCATTCTTTATCTCTTAGTCTTGCTTATTTTTAACCGTATTGTAACACATACAGCGTTAAGCTGACCGCTCTTAGTCTTGCTTATTTTTAACTGATAGAAAGGAGCTGGAGGAGGAGTAGCGCTCTTAGTCTTGCTTATTTTTAACATAACCAATTATATAAAAGATAAGGTGGTTCTTAACTCTTAGTCTTGCTTATTTTTAACGGGGAAGAGGCGGATAACCCCCAAGCAGTCATGGAGAGGCTCATCAACTCTTAGTCTTGCTTATTTTTAACACGAGGAAATACTTGGCTGGTGCGTCGAGTATGTTAACAGCTCTTAGTCTTGCTTATTTTTAACTATCTACTTCGATAGCTACCCATTTCCTATCTCTTAGTCTTGCTTATTTTTAACAAGATGTAGAGCTATACCCAATCGAGGAAGTCGTCTCTTAGTCTTGCTTATTTTTAACAGGTGATAGAATGGTAAAACACCTATACATTATGTTCTCTTAGTCTTGCTTATTTTTAACTGACCAACATCTCTTTAAAAGCAATGTCCCGCAATCTCTTAGTCTTGCTTATTTTTAACTGAGTGCTTCGTGGGGTTTTCCTTGCTGCCCTGCTCTCTGTACAGAGCTCTATTCCACGTTAACGTTAAATCCTCCCTCCTGCACCTGCCCTCAAGATACCTT
>Ga0326760_1001301_pt1 | contig 11265 bp, 9 predicted proteins | sample GCREP_S_FD_207668 | JGI IMG/M metagenome (GOLD analysis project Ga0326760, IMG submission 207668) | Hot spring sediment microbial communities from Geyser Creek Basin, Yellowstone National Park, WY, United States - GCR.EP_S | ecosystem: Environmental > Aquatic > Thermal springs > Near-boiling...
TTTATACGTTTCCTGTTTTACTTTTCCAAGATTAATGAGCTCTTTTACCATCCAGGAGAGTCTGACTCTGCTTTTTCTCAATAAAATCGTCTTCTGCATCAGGCTGGAGTCTCCTTTGAATAAGTAAAGGCATATTATCATCGCCAGTTCTATAAGCTCGCCACCTCTTCCTAATCCTCTCTGCTTGATCACAGCGATTAAGTCAGACCATCTGCAGAGCTCCATGACTTTAGTTGTTGCTGTCAATTCTCTGAATTCTCCTAAGCCTCTGATGGATTCTTCGATTTGTCGAAGTATTTCATTGCATTCTCTGCTGCTGCACTGGAAGTTATTTATTATTTTTCCATTTTTGAAGAGGGAAACCCCACACTCATTTCCCCATTTCTCCGAAAGAATTAGATATCTCTCCTCCCCTGATCGTGCCTCAAAAATCCTGAGATTTTTAGCGAGTACAGGCAAAAGCTTCTTTCGGAAATCGGGGTCGTAGATTTCCCTTATTTTCGTAATGGCTTGCTCTACTACATTTAAAGTCTTTTTATCGTATGAGCACAAGAAAAGTACCCTGATAGCTTCCTTCCCTATTGGTATTACTTGCGGCATGATTTTATCCGAGTAGCTCGCGCTAATTACCTTTAAGTTAATATTTGTTAACTTAAGTTAACTATGGTTAACTTTAAATATAACCAAGAGAAATTATGATAGGCGAGGCTGAAGTGGAAGAACTTGAGAAAATATTCAATGCGCTGGCTAATAGGAATAGGCTTCTGATATTAGCTACGCTTGATAAAGCGAATCCAAAAGGTTTGACATACTCAGAGCTGAGGAGGAGGCTTAACCTTAATCCGAATACTTTAAGCTACAACCTTGGCGTACTGATCGACGCGGGGCTTGTGGAGCGAAGAGTAGTGGAGAGCGAGCGAGGATACACGTCTTACAGGATAACAAAGCTAGGTAAATCCTATCTTGCTCGAGGGGTTAAGAAATAGTTTTAGCTTTCCTTGCTGTTATCCTTTGCTGAGGTTTAACGCGTGTGCTACTCGGTCTTGTGAATAGTGGGGCTTAAGCCTTGCATGGGGTTGTGAGCTAAGCAAGGAAGGTAGGGGGAGTTTAAAGGGCTAAAAGCATGAGTGTTATCCTTTGAATGTAGTTAACCCTGATGAATTTCTACTAACTTGGGAGACAAGTATATGCAAAGAGGTGTGTCCTCTACGGCAGGTATGGAAATTCGTCGTATGAGACTTAGCGATGACTACAATGTAAGTTACAGGTTTCTCTCAAGGAGCAGTAAAAAAGCTGTCGTACTGATTCACGGTAACCTTTCTTCGTCTCTCATATGGGAAGACCTCATTCCGAAAATCCCCAAGGAATTCGACGTTATAGCTCCAGATTTAAGAGGTTTTGGTGATAGTAGTAGAAGACCGATCGATGCGACTAGAGGCTTAAGGGATTTTTCTGACGACGTTCTGCGGCTCATGGAGAGGCTTAGATACGACCATTACATAGTGGCTGGGCACAGTTTGGGTGGTGCAGTAGCATTGCAGGCAGTCATAGATGCTCCAGCCAGCGTAAAAATATCTAGGCTTGTACTGGTGGATCCTATGTCACCCTACGGCTTCGGCGGCACTAAGGACGAGCACGGAACTCCATGCTATGAGGACTATGCGGGGTCTGGTGCTGGTCTGGTAGCTAAGTACAACCCTGATTTCTTACGGCTGCTGAGAGAGAAGTATACGGGTATTGACCACCCCTCTGCTCCAGCCAACGTGGCTAAAGTATACTTCGCTGACGATTTTGTAGTCAGCGGTGCACTGGTGAGTAGGCTCCTAAAAATGCTGTTCAGCGCTGAAGTTGGTGAGTGCAATTATCCGGGGGACTATGTTGAGAGTCCTAACTGGCCATATGTGGCTCCAGGAACGAAAGGAGTCTTAAATGCCATGAGCCCTAAGTACCTAAAAATGGGAGAACTGCTAAAGGTTGCAGAGAAGCCTCCCGTCCTCTGGGTACATGGGACTAAGGATATTGTCGTATCTGACTACTCGCTCCTCGATGTGGGGACGCTTGGACTTATGGGTCACATACCCGGCTATCCTGGCCAGGACAAGTTCCCACCGCAGCCCATGGTTAGCCAGATAAGAAGCTTCCTCGATGAATACGTGAGAAGAGGCGGGTACTACGAGAAGTTTGAAGTTGAGGGGGCTGGACATACTCCTTTCGTTGAGAAGCCGGAGTTATTCCTAGAGAAATTCATAGACTTCATAATGTAGTTGCATTCCAAGTCCAGCATTTGGAAGACTAAAACCCCGGCTTTTTCCCTAAAAATTAGGCTGTTGAAAAAGCGGAGAAGAGCTAATATACCTGTGCTGTGATTACTGATTAGAAGTGTCTGTGGCTGAGGGCCTCCTCACTGATATGGGCGAGTCTAAGACTCTAGTTACCCGTCCAAAGCCCTACATGTGCGCTAAATGTAAGGGTTCGAGGAGGCTGTGCGGCTTGCCGAATTGTCCCATCCTCCTAAGGCTCAAGGAGCAGCTTGGCATATTTGAGAGAATCAAGGAGGCTACCGGTATTGAGGCTCCCTCCCCTCCCTCGCTTCTTGTAGGCGAGAAGGGGTACCCATACGTTAGGGTGGGGGTAAACCTGGCTGAGGGTGGTGACGCTTCCTTGTATGAAGACCCGGGGTCGTGGTGGGGCAGGCTGGGGCTGCTGGACATAATCAGGATGAGGGCGTCCATGATCTATAGCTACAGGGTTCTAAAGGTCAGGAAAGCCTCAGGAAGGCTTGCTGAGACAATTCGGGAGGCAGCTATGTCTGTCAGGCCTGTCGATTCAGAGGTGTTGCTTAGCCGTCCTCTAAGGTTCACGCTGAGGTTTGACCCCTTGCTGAAGCCTGTAGGGTTCTCGGCTGAGGTTGAAAAAATAAGCTTGACCAGTAATCCAGTTATTCCTAGGAGGGTCGACAGCCTTGTTGTAGATAGGGTTAAGGCTAGGGAGGCTCTCAAAGAGCTCTACAGTCGTGGCTTCGATGTATACTATCTCCAGAGGCTGTTGTCGTCTGGCGCCCTCGGCGTCGAGAAAAAATTTGTCCCAACGAGGTGGTCGATAACTGCCGTTGATAGGGCTATCGGGGATTATCTGTTGAGCAAGGTTAAGACTTTTCCAGAGATAAGCGGGGTAGAGGTATATACTTCCAGCTACATTGGGAACAATTATATACTGTTGTTTTTGCCGGGGCCATGGTTCATGGAGATGGTCGAGATATGGTTGCCAAACTCTGTCTGGGTCCCAGGTACGGAGCCCTACATTACTCTCATACATGAATACAGCGATGGCAGGCCTTCTGGCCAGGACGGTGGCTATGACGCGATTAGACTCCCTGTCCTCGAGCATCTCTATAAGAGGGGGAGGCAAGCAAGGGTACTTGCAATAAGAGAAGTTACACCGGAGTACTTTGCTCCTGTTGGTAACTGGCAGATCAGGGAAAGCGTTAGAGCCGCGCTAGGCAGATCGCCTGAAAGGTATGGGTCTCTCCGAGAGGCTCTAGAAGCAATAAAAACGAGACTGAAGACACCAGCCGAGATAGCACTGAGTGGGAGCACATTTATAAATGTGACCACTAAGCAGAAAACACTCGTGGAGTTTCTCGGCTAGGGGCAAAAATGTCGTACATCCTTGTCAGCGCGCCGTCCCTTACCCCGCCTTTTCGCGGGGTTATGGTTTACTGGTATTAGTGCGCGCTCCGCCGGGTGTGGCTATAAAGCTTTTCGTTGTGATTGTGTTTGGCAGCTCTGCCTCTATGCCCAGCGCTTTTAGCCCCCTAGCCATGATGCTCAAGGCTGCGTTGACGCCCGCGTGCAACGTGTGCCTACGGGGGCAGTGGATGAGCCCCTGGGCTTCCTCTGAGGCGCGCGCTCTTCCATCTACAACTAGCCTAATAGGCTCCCATAGTTTTTCCAATGCCACGTTGCCTCTAGCTATTTCAACCCCCTTGACCGTTGGGACATAGCCACCGCCAGGTCCCGTCTTTGCCTCGACGGGACCCATGGCCTTCAGGGCTGAGATGACGTTTCTAACTGTCCCGTCGCTTTTACCCACGTATTCTGCAATCTCGACACTTGTGAGGGGCCGCTTCTCAGAACTGTATATTTACGATGGCGAGGAGTATCTCGTAGAAGCTCTGCGGAATGTCCATGCGATAACAATTAATTAACTCATCTTAATATTTAACGCTAATCTAAAAACGTTAGCCAAAAGTCGAAAAAGAAATAAAAACAGAGACAGGGAGAAATATTGAGCACCTTATGACGACCCCGAGACAAAAATTCGTAGGAAAAGCCCTCGTAAACAAGTACGGACTCGTAGGCAGAGTTGCGTCCCGATACCTCTACGCCGGGCTCCATGTAGAAATAAATCACCCAACACGGCTGGGACCCGTCCCGATTATAGCCAAAGGAAACAAACAAATATTTGCAATCGAAGTCCTGCGACCTAATCAGAACATAGATCAAGCAATTGAATCGATAGCTAAAAAAGCTCAGCTCCTCAAGGCTAGGCCTGTACTTGCAGTTCCGAAGACGCTAGTCAACAAGGAAAAACTTGGAACACTGCTTGAAAAGGCCAAGACAAACAATACGAAGATAAAGCTAGTATAAAGTCACGGGAGCTGTCTTCTTAGAGTTACTCCTAGTAAACCTATTTTATCTTTAGCTAATGATTTAATTCGCTAGAGATCAGCAAGTTCATCTATGTACAGGAGGTCGGAGAATTCGTTCTCAGCATCTAGCCGCCTTCCAAGGGCAGAATTGCTCTTCGTGACTGTAAAGCCCACTTTTTGTAGACCTGGATTGTTGTCCTTTACGCCTAGAGCGTGGTTATAGGTGTTGACATAGATAGTAATGTTAGGTCCGCTGATTACTATTTTTTCTTCTTCGTGGGCAGACTCGCTATACGTTTTGGAGCCACTGCCTATAGCTTTTACAAGCCGTAGAGCCAATGTATCGTTGAGGACAAGCCCAAGCCCTGAAAAATCAATGTATGTTTTTTCTCCTTCCCTGACCAGGAAAAAGGTCTCTATGTCCCTTGACCTCCCCCATGAAATTAGTCTCCAAGCCTCATACCAGGCGTCCTCTAGAGAGCCAGACGGGCTCCTTTCATTCCTAAAGACAAGAGTAACCTCGACTACACTTTTCCCCTTTACCTCATAGCTACAAAGATAAACTTTCTCAAGAGAGTTGCCAGCCTCGACATCAGCCTTTGGCTGCACAACAACAAGACCGAAATCGCTTGGAAAATCGCATCTCACAGTGGGGGACCTCTTGTCGACGCGCCCATAAACTGACTTTCCATAATTAAAATGTAGGGGGTCAATCTCGGAGATGCCAAGCTTCCGGAGAACAGAGTTAAAGAGGTGACGCGCCTTCTCCTTGTCGAAAGATACGTCGGGATCGAGAATGATACGCCTAAGCTCATCTACAGAGAACTTGAAGTCTGGGTCAGAGGCGTAGAGCTGCCTAAATTTCTCCTCCAATGGAGATGCGCTGTGCTTTAAAAGACGAGGATAGTAGTAAAAAGCGAAAAAAGCAATGACAAGCAAAGTACCCAGTAAAACCATGAGAACTAAGCCTTGCTTCATCTATTTCCTCCATTAACAGCTCATCCCAGACACAAATAAACATTACTCGTAGGCATCACCTCAAAGACGAAGACAAACGAGAAGCATGACCCGTCAGCACCAAGTTTCGAACCGGGGGCCCTCCGGTGCCTGCCGGCTGCCGCGGCTTCATTCCAGCGTTTGACGCCTGTCGCCGCGGGCTATGGGCTACAGCCGGATGCTCTACCGCTGAGCTACGCGGGGCTGGTCCCCGCGCCCGGATTCACGCCGGTGCTGACGGGGCTAATTAGAATAAGTATTCGTGGAATTTATTAGTTTTTCGTTACGATAACTGCAATATAGAGGGTTCAAGATTTATGCTGGTAACGATTGTGTATTAATCGTTTAGGAAGGTTTTTGGCGTATCTATGAATTACAAATTTATAGTGGTTTAGGGAATGATTTATGAGCCGTGTGGGTTATAGCTTGTTGAGCCTTAGACATATGGACAAGGGGTACTTGTTATGTCAAGTAAGTTACACGAGAATGTCAGGGTGAAAACAGTAGGTCTTATCACCTGGCTTTTAAGAGATGCTATTAGAGCAAGGTACGAGATTGAGAAGAATCCCGACCTATTAATGCTGGATCAGCTTTTGTCTAGGGAACAAATAGACCTCTTAATGCCTCAAGAAGTCTACGTGTCCGAGACTGAGAAAAAAGCTGTTGACATGTTGCTTGGAGGTCAAGTGGTTTTCGAATTCAAGTCATATGAGCAAGAGTTTGACGTTGCCGTTCAAAATGCGACCTCAAAGTATTGGCCCGTCGTTTCTAGAGCTAATTTTTACATTTTGACGAATTGGTCAAAGTGGAGAATTTATCGTGTAAGAGAAACTGGTCTTGAACCACTAACAGAATGTGGCTTAGAAGAGGCAAAAGAATTCTTAAAGACTCAGGTTATCCCACAAATAAGGACATTTAAGATTCCTCCCCTTTCCAGAAACATTGAAGCTCTTTATAAACTAAACATCAATGAGCTTCTGGAAGATCTTAGAAACGTTTTCAGCATGTTAAAAAATGATTCGAGAATAAGTCCACTCTATGAAGCATATAAGGGAATAATGCGAATGTTATATGGTGAGGCTGGTGAAGAGTTTTTTGAGGACCTTTTTATCCGCCACACGTATATGCATATGGCTGTTTTGGCCTCTTTGTCGATTGCTCTCGAGAAAAGCGGCAATGCAGAGGACATTTGTAGTGGTTCGCTTTTGAATGTTGATGTTGCTTTGCCTTATCTGAACTGGTGGAGGGTGGCCTTACGTGCTAGTGAAGCAAAGATAAACCTGACAAAAGTGTTGAATGAGATTGTTAGAAGAGCCAGCTTAGTTGATTGGTCCCAGAATACTGCAGAAGACGTTTTTAGAACTTTGTATGAATTTCTTGTGGAGCCTCCTGTAAGGAGGAGACTAGGAGAATACTATACGCCTCCCTGGCTTGTAGAAATGATTGTCAATGAATTTGACATGAAAAATAAAATTGTTTTGGATCCGTTCTGTGGTTCAGGAACTTTTCTTGTAAGAACCTTTCATAGGAAAATAGAATTGAACGAAAAGCCTGACGAAGCTTTTGGCGAGGTTGTCGGTTTTGATGTTAATCCCCTGGCTGTTGCCGTTGCTAGGGCTGAAATGGTAATGGCTTACAAGCGTTCTACAGGCAAAGAACCTGACAACCCTCCTCATGTTTATCATATCGACACCTTCGCTACGCTCTTTGGAGAAGAAAGTATAGTGTTTCCCGGATTAGAGGATATTTTAGAGAAAGCTTCATCCTACTTAGAATATCTTATCAACATTAACGCTGTGCAGTGGAAGAAAACTTCTGATATTTTAGCGAGTTTAAGAACATTGGAGAAAAGTCTTGCTCTCGTAATCAGGTTTGCCATTCAGCGTTGTGGTCTCGAAGAAAAATGTTTGGAAAGTGAAATTAGTGAGCAGATTTTTGAAGACTTAAAAGACTGCAATGACACCTTTATTCAGAATTTTCTTGTACACTTTAAAAATGACTCTGTAGCTGGTGCCATAGCCAGCCTAATCGTTAAGCATCATGGTGATGATGTTTGGAGTGCTGTCTTGGTCTCTATCTATACTTCACTCGTATTGAAGAAGTTTAAACCAGATATTATAGTCACGAATCCTCCCTGGATCCCCGTTGCCGAGTACAGTGCACCGTATTCAGATAAAATCAGGGAGGATATGGCTGAAAGAATTAGGGAATGTGTAGAGGAAAGGAATGGTAAGAAAAGAAAAAGGCAGGTTGGTCAAACAAAAACAGGGCAGCTGCTTGCCGGTGCCGATATTGCATCTGCAGGTTTAGCGAGATCCCTAGAGCTTGCTAACGAAGGTGTTGCATTTATAATGAACCGGGACCAGTTGTTTAATCATAGGACGCCAATTCCTGCTGGGATAGTAGCTACATACTGCATGGTGAGAAGTTTCCTAAGAAAGCAAGGAGGACATGTAAAGCTTTTTGACTTTGACTTCGACGTCTTTGAGCATGGGATTTATCCTGCAGTTATAGTTATCAAGAAGACGCAAGAGAGTGCACGCTTTACATCGGAGGCTAGCGTAATCAAACTAGTCATGCCAGAAGACAAGAGGTACGGCAAGCGTCTTAAGCTTGATGAAATAAAAGAATACTTGGTAGTCAAGCCTTATAAGAAAAGCTACGATGAGTACGTTAAGCCTGGGTTGCTTTATTTCACTGAGGACCTCGAAAGGCTCGCTGAGGAACTTGATGTTGAAAGGATCTATCCGAAAGGACTTTACATAATGGGTTTACTAGGCGGAGAAAGGAAGAAAAGTGAGGAGGAATATGCTGGATTGATTCTCGATGATTACAAGTTTACTGATGCAAGGTTTGTTTTTCGGCTTCACAGAACGGACAAAGAGTTGGTGGTCCCTCGAAAAATGTTAGAGAAGTACGGGATAAATATCTATAAACTTGTCTATGTAGGCGAAATCAATCCTTTTAGGCTACGTAGGTATCTATACGTTCTTCTTTCGTCAAAAGGTGAAGATGCATTGAAGAGTTTTCTGCGTGATGCCTTAAGTCTAAGTGAACGTTATGTTACGAGTGAGGTCTCTAAGAGGATTGAGAAATTAAGAGAAGAATTAAAGCAACCTGGCAAAATCAATACTTTGGACCCAAGCAAGTATTATGTAGCATATAGATGCGACAGGATATTTTCTGCTTTTGCATTTAAACCCGTGGAGAATACAATAGTTGATAGCCATGTAAGCTATATCGAGTGTAGAGATGATTCAAGCGCCTACTACTATTCGGCTCTTCTTAATTATCTGGCTTTTAAGGTGATTAATTATGGAAGAGCCTTCATTAGGCATCAATTTGCCAGACCCCTTCTGGCGATATATTTCGCAGGCTTATCTTCAAAAAACATAGATGAAAAAACAAGGATGCTTATCTCGGAGCTTTCAAAGGAGCTTCACGAAAAGGCCCCGCATGTTGTTTACGAGAATCAAAGAGTTGCGTTGAGAGAGATAGGCGAATATTACGAGTTTAAGGAAATTGTTAAGCTGCTGGACTCTGTTTCTGATGAAGACAGCTTAAAGGAAGCATTAGAGCTGGTATCCAGCCGTGGTGCGGATGAAAACGAATAGCTAATGGCACAATATGTTGAATTTTCATGGGCAATTTATTTTCGCTTAGCGCGCGAGAAGTGCATATGTGTCAACAAGCACGCTTTTCAAGCAGGCCCGCCTCGTCCAGCTCCGGCACAGCCTCGCCCGGGCTGTAGAGGCCCTTAGCACTGCCGAGGAGCTTCTCGAGAGGCCCTTCTTGCTCAGGACGATCTTCCCCTCCTCTACGCTCACCCTAGTGCGCGCCCGCAGTCGTAATCATAGAGAAAGTAAAGAGATTCAACGAGCGTTTCAGAAACTAGCATAGTCAAACCGGTTTTACCTGGAGACAAAGATGTAGCAAGCGTGCGCTTTAAGGGGCTTACGCAGCTGTTGGACTCAAGGTTCGATGAGAAGAGCTTTGAAGAGGCCTCGGATCTCTTTCGAGTGCTTGTCCAAAAGAAATGGAATGGTGCTGAAACTTAAGGGTCGCCTCTGATTGTTTGTAGCATTCAAGGGTTTCTCCTAGGGCATATGGGGGATTTTCGATATAACATTGTTATGCCGTTTTATAATGTTGTTATAATTTAATATATCATCGTTATAATTGATTATAACGATGTTATACTTGAGCGCGCTGGTTTCGAGCTGCTTCTCGGGTTGTTTGTCTTTGCTGCTAGTAGGATGACGTTTAGGTCTGAGGTTCTGTGCTGGGATTTTTTGTCTAGTAGCATTTTTACGTATACGTCATCTAGGTGGAACTCTATGATGCCGTGTGTTTCTGCGAGTTCTTTGAGCCATTGGGCTTTTTCGAGCCGTGATAATGCCTGGGCGGTTATTTGGTTTATTTTTTGCTCTAGTTCTTTGAGGTATTCTTTGAGCCATGTACAGGACTGCGTGTCTGCGATGATGATTATGTCTGTGTCCCTGCCGAAGTATGTTTGCCCTGTGATGTATTCTCCCGAGGCTATGTCTGCGTAGTATAGCTCCTTTATGCAGGGGACTTGTATGAGTGCTTGAGCTATTTTCTTGGCTAGTGTGTATTTGAGGTAGTCGTAGTTCTTTGCGTGCACGTATACCCCGGTTATACTTGGGTTTTCCACCTGGGAGGCTTTCTCTACTATAACTGGTGGGAGCTCCTTCTCGAGCATGCTTAGGACCGCTACTTTGCACTCATGCACGTGGAGGTTTTGTGCAAGTGTTTTTAAATTTGCCTCGCCTTCTTGCTGCGGTAGAGTAGTATGGCGTTGTGGGGTGTCCTGCCGCTCGCCAGCGCATCTGAGACGGCCTTGACGTATAAGTCGTCGACGTGTATTTCGACTAGGTTGTGGCTGTTTGCCTGGTGCAGGCACAGCTCTTTGAGAGCTTTGTTCAGTACTTCCTCCAGCTCCTGCCCGAGCAACTTGGCTACAGACGGTGAGGGGATGCTCGTCTTTATTAGTATGTCTACGTCTCTCCCGTCCACATCTTCTCCTTCGACGAACTCGCCCACACTTATTTCCGAGTAGTAGACTTCCTGTATCCACGGGTACTCCTTCAGCGCGCCTGCTAGGGCGAGGGCTATTGAGTACTTTAGGGGGTAGCCTTTCCCGAGGGTGTAGGCTAGGTTTTGCTGGAAGTTCCTTTTAACTTTGTCAAAGTCTATTTGTATGAACATTTTGAGCAGCTTTGGCTTACTGGTGGATATAAACATTTCTACCTGGATGCTGGAAAAATTTCCGCGTGGATTGGCGGACGCATGCTTCCGCTGATGAATAAAAAATATTTATTTTTGTATGTGAAGGATGTCTATATGTGAGAATCTGGGAGCATCCGGTGCTGCGGTTTGAGAGGGGTAGGGAGGTGAGCTTCTTCTTCAACGGGAAAAGGGTAACCGCGTATGAGGGGGAGAGCGTTGCTGCAGCACTTTGGGCTTCGGTGGTGAGGTGTCTTAGGGCTGTGCCCGAGCCTCAGGGACCTTTCTGCATGATTGGTTACTGCTCTGGCTGCATGGTGCGGGTTGATGGTAGGAGTAAGGTTAGGGCGTGCCTGGAGCCTGTGAGGGAT
>Ga0326760_1001303_pt1 | contig 11260 bp, 8 predicted proteins | sample GCREP_S_FD_207668 | JGI IMG/M metagenome (GOLD analysis project Ga0326760, IMG submission 207668) | Hot spring sediment microbial communities from Geyser Creek Basin, Yellowstone National Park, WY, United States - GCR.EP_S | ecosystem: Environmental > Aquatic > Thermal springs > Near-boiling...
AGCCTACCCAAGATTCTCTGAAGCCTTCCAGTTATGCCCTCTGGCAATATAAGTATGACAATTATCATTATCGAACCTAAGATCATCATGAAGTAGTCTTTGAAAGCCGTCAGGAGGTATTCCTCGAGGAACGAGAGTACCACGGCCCCAATTATAGGACCAAAGAACATCTCCATGCCCCCGAAAAGGGTCATTATGGCGGGCATGAACGAGTAAAGAGTGTTAAACGCTATTCCAGAGTCAATGTAGCCCCACCTAGGGGCGAAGGAGGCACCTAGCAAACCCATGAATGCACTGCTCAAAGCAAAGCCTATGATTTTGTAGAAGGTGGTATTAACGCCTATGTGCGCAGCCGTATCTTCGTTCTCCCCTATCGTCCTTAGGGCAAGGCCTAGTTTTGTCCTCCTCAAAAAGATAGTTAAGGCTAAAACCATGAAGGTTATGATCAAGATGTAGTGATAGGTGTCCATGGCGATTACGAACCTACCTCTAGTTCCAGTGACCTTCATCTCCCAAAACAATATCGCGTTATTCAAAAGCTCTGCTAGACCAAAGGTGAATATGGCGAAGTACATCCCTTTTAGCCTCAAGGTTGCGGCACCGACGCCCAATGCAAAGACGAAGGAGATAGCATAGGCCAAGAGCAGGATTAAGGGGAACGGCATGGCCCTCTGAAAGACGGCTGTGACGTAGACACCTATGCCAAAGAATGCCGCGGAGCCCAAAGATATGTATTTGGTGCTTCCGCAGAAAAGGTGCCAGCTTACTGCCATCCCAATCCACAGTAAAATGCTTGACAGTAAAGCCTTAAAGTAAGGCGAAAGGAAGAACGGAGCGCATGCCAGTACAGCGAAGATAACTGATAGGTAGCACATTGCGATCCATTCTCCCTTCCAAGGATGAGCGGGCATTCACACATCACCTCGCGAAAAGTCCTCGAGGTTTCACTAAAAGTATGATTATTAGAACGGCATATATCACGACCAGCATCAAGGCCGAGTGTATAACTCTCAAAGTTATATATGCAAGATAACCGATGATGAAGCTCCCCACAATATTTCCTTTGAAGCTACCGATACCAGCCAGTATCACGAGGACTAAGGCAATTAGCGTGTATGGGGGGCCCATGAACGGATTAATAGTCGAGAACACGCTAATTAACGTGCCAGCGAAAGCGCTGAGCATTATGCTCAGGCTGAACGATAGAGCATAGATGTTATAAACGTTAATCCCGACGATCTGAGCACCTTCGATGTGATCTGTCGTGGCTCTCATGGCTAATCCAGTCTTGGTAAACTTTAGATAGAGGTAAAGTAGAACGTTTATTATCATAGATACGATAGCAATCAAAATTCTGTTGAACTCAAATGACACCCCTGCGATGTTTATTGTCCCAAGAGACGGAGCGCTATACCCTTTGTAGTTTGCTGTCCACAAGACCGTGGCCAAGTTCTGAACGACGAACGAAAGGCCAAAACACAAAAGGAGAGACCTTGATTCCACTTCTTCAGGGCTCTTGGACTGCCTTATCATTCTTCGAAGTACTATTATGTAAATGAGGAGGCCTACTGCGAACATCAACGGTCCGACTATTACTAAAGAGGCAAAGGGGTTTATGTTGAATAGAGTGAAACAGAAGTACGTTATGTAAGCGCCCAACATCAAGAAGTCTCCGTGCGCCACGTTAAGTATCCTCGTGACGCCATACTGTAAGTTGAGGCCGACGGCTATTAGTGAGTATAAAGCCCCTAAGATTGCTCCCCCAATGACTATGTCCACGACAAAGCTCAAACTCATGATGTCATGCCTCTTATTCTCCTCGAACATTATGTGGCTTTTTGATTTGGGCGAAGGTTTTTACTCTTCTTGGCAAGAGACCCAATCAAGGTACTTTTTCTCTTCGTTCAGAATAAAAACCTTTCTCTCGCAACTTTGTTCCGTCAACTTATGTAGTGTTATTCACGTCATTGGCCAACGTTCTATAAGGCTAACAGAGGCTCGCTACCGTTTTACAGCAACAAGGTTCACAAGTAACTCAAGAACTCTGACCGTTAGCGAGTGGGATTCATGGAGCTTTAAGCTGTTCAGACTAAAGGAGTTGGCTTTAACGAGACCCTCCAATAAGAAGAGCTTGCTAGAGTCGTAGGCCGTTAAGTCAGTAAGTGAAGAGTCACGTGGTGATCATCGATATAGCATAATAACATAAAGATTTGGTAAAAGTATAAGGCTATAGGCCTAAGTACGTTTTTTTGATATGTTCGTTCTCGAGAAGCTCCTTTCCCATTCCTTGCAACACTACCTTGCCTCTCTCTAAAACGTAGACTCTATCCGCCATTTTCAAAGTGAGGTAGACGTTCTGCTCCGCCAGTAATATGCTGAGGCCCATCTCCTTCAACTTCCCAATTACTTTGAATATGTCGAGGACCACTATGGGTGCAAGGCCCTGAGAAGGCTCATCGAGTATTAGTAATTCTGAATTCGACATCAAGCCCCTAGCTATCGCAAGCATCCTCTGTTCCCCTCCACTAAGTGTCATAGCCAATTGCCCTTCCCTCTCCTTTAATCTCGGGAATAGCTCGTAGACAATCTTCAACCTCTCCTCTTTAACCTTCCTGTCCTTTACATTATAAGCACCCATCAGTAAGTTCTCCTTGACAGTCATAGTTCCGAAGAGCTTTCTGTCTTCGGGTACGAGGGCTATCCCCTTACCGACTACTTTATAAGGAGGGAGCTTAGTTATGTCGATGCCCTTGAACTTTATGGCTCCGCGTGTTGGCTTTAATAGACCAGCTATCGTGCTTAAGAGTGTGGTTTTGCCAGCCCCGTTGGGGCCTATCAAGCCGACGATCTCGCCTTTATTGACCTTTAAGGAGACCCTCCAGAGCACCTGGACGGGCCCGCGGTAAACGTCGATCTCTTCTACTTCAAGCATAGGTCCCACCTAAGTATACTCTAACTACCTCAGGGTCGTTTGCAACTTCTTGCGGCCTTCCTTCTGCTAACTTCTCTCCCTGATTGAGCACTATTATCCTATCGGAGACGCTCATTATGGCGCGCATGTTGTGCTCAATCATCATTATAGTCATCCCGTCTTTAAAGTTCAATTCTCTAATTATGCTTATTGCTTGGCTGGTTTCCGTGGGGTTAAGCCCCGCTAATACCTCATCTAGCAAGAGAAGCTTCGGCTTCATCGCGAGAGACCTTGCTATCTCGAGCATTCTCTGCTCGTAAATCGTCAGCTTTGAGGCTGGCATATTTTTCTTTTCCTCCAACCATAACCTCTTTAGTATCGATGTTATCTCTTGCTCGACTTCCGTTGCCTTTTTCTGAGCGCCGCTAAAGAGATAAGCGGCCAAGACGTTTTCGTATACTGTCATGTTTGGAAATGGCTTTGGTACTTGAAATGTCCTAGCAATCCCCAATTTACAGATTTTGTGTGGTGGCAAGCGCGTTATGTCTTTGCCTTCAAACTTTATTGATCCCTCTTCGGGCTTGTACGTACCGGCTATCACATTAAAGAGTGTGGTTTTGCCAGCCCCGTTGGGGCCTATCAAGCCGACGATCTCGCCTTTTTCAACGTTAAGAGTTATATTCTTTAGAGCTATTAGCCCCCCAAAGCGCTTAGTCACGTTGTCAACCTCAAGCAACCTCAAGTAACCTTACCCCACCGAGGTGATCATAGGGAGACTTTCGTCCCTAGGTAGGGAAAAATAGGGCTTTTAAAACTTACTTTTTTAGGGGCAGTTATAAGGTTTATAACTTTTCTGAGTTTTAAATTTTTAGCCATGACCAGACCATGGGGCTTGAGTGTATGAGCCCAGCTTTGTTAGCATGACTTTTAATTCTTGATACTTCAATAGATGCAAGACAAGATGAGGGATTCCTGTAGTAATGGCGCCTCATGCAAGCTCAAGTCCATGGTGATCTAGTCTCCAACCCAACACTCTTCTTCCGAGTTAAGTTCCAACTTAACGAAAACACTTACAAAAGTGCATTGAGACAACTATACGAGTTTACACTAGTACTAGTGCTGGTTAGGCCCTCAAGCCGCCATCCTCAATTTTTAGGCCATGTAGGTCTCTATAGACGCTCCAAAGCCCCTTCTTGCTTCTTTAAGCTTCTTTTTTGGAAGAAGGCCACCTATCCTGTACAGGCCTTCTCTCTAGCACCACGTCTACAACGAGGTTCGTCTTGACTAATTTGTTTAGTAGAGGCATTCTCTCACATAAACCAAGACAAGTATGAGAGGATTCAATACCCTTCAGTGCCCGGAAAAGACGAATAGACTAGCAAGTCAAAAACAACGCTAAGTTAACAGACCTCCTCCGTCCATAGTTTTATGACACTCCGTAAGCCTTCTAAGAACCTCTCCATTCACACCTTTGCTTCATCATAATACCCATGAGAGAATGACTGATGAGTTCTTCGCGGTTTCACCTAGTGCCCAAACCTGCAGTAACTTACTTTCAAACAACGAGCAATTACTTCTGTAGGACTCGCAACAGTATCAATAGCGTTTTTCCCTTCGCAACTATTCAAAGAACGGATCCCCTTAATCCCTTCCACTTTCCACTAAAGAACCTTCAATTTTCAACTTAACATACGCCTTCATAAAGGAAAAAAGAAAGGTGTTCATCCTCCGTAAGGAATCCATTTGGATGACGCATACTTTTCTGGCCAGATGGTTTCTGCCATTTCACCGCCTTGGAACTGAGCGATGATTGGCATATCTGGGTATACTAGACCTTCAGTGGGTTTGTAACGGACCTTCCCCATGATTGTATCGAATTCCTCCGTAAGTAGCGCTTGCATCACTTTCTCTCTGTTAAGGCCGTACTTCTCAATCGCTTCAAATAGGCATTGGTGCGCTGCGTACTTTTGAGCCTTGTTCGATTCAGGATAGAAGCCTGTCATCTTCTTGTGCTTCTCAGCGAAGTCTCTTAGCACTTGATTTTCTTTATAACTTGCAACACCATACCAATGACATATACCTTTAATATTTTGAGTACCGAGCGGAACCATAACCGCAGGTAGATCCATGCCGGCAGATCCGAGGAGGAAACGCGGTTTGTAGCCGAGTTCAATACTTTGCTTAATGAATAATGTGGAGTCTTCTGGATAACCTATCATAAATAGTGCGTCTATGTCGGCTGCTTGCAGTTTTTTAATTAGTGGTGATAAATCAGTAACGCCGAGAGGGTAGCTCTCCATAATTTTTATCTTTGGAGTCAAACCTCTCCCATAGAGTTCGCTATAGAGCGTTGAAGATAATTCGATACCGTGAAGGTCAGATATATATATTATACCGATGTTTTTGTAGCCTACGTGTTCAAGAAGATCAGCTGCTGCTTTTGCTTGTAATGGGGGCTGGGTAAGAGCTAGGAACATGTACTTTAGCTCTCCAGCTGCGGCTTTCCTCATCAATTCGAGGCTACTAACGGTTATGCCGATTAATGGGTAATGATATTTTTCAAATGTTGACACAGCGGCAAAAGTGAACGCTGTACCCCACGGCGACAGGAGAAAATCAACCTTATCTTCGTTAATCAATCTTTCAAGATTTCTAAGCATTGTTTCTACATCGCTACGATCATCATATATTTTGAGCTCGATGGGCAGGCGTTTACCATATTCTGGTATATAAAGGCCTCCTTTTGCGTTATAGTCATCAACTATCATCTTGAACGTTGGTAGTGAGTGCGCCAAAGCTCCAGGCGAATAAATACCTGTCAAGGAAAGGGATGCACCTATAACCACTTTTTCTTTCGGAGGTGGTGTGGGCCTCGGAGCCAAAGCGTAATATGCAGCAACTGCAGCAACTGCAGCAACTGCGACGACTATTAAGACCATCTTAGAAACACCATGCCTCGAAGGCATACGGACCATCCTTTCCTTTTACTTTTTTATTCTTATTACTTTTATTTTTAACTTTTAAACGTGATATTTAAGCCTTTCTAGAGAATTAAGGAGCTGGCAACTTAGCTTGCCTCCTTAAGTGATCGTAGTGCGGAATGAATAGTGAATAACTTTATGAAATAGCTTCTAATGCAGTGTTGATCTCCTAAACTCTCGCTTCTGCTCAGCGGGTTCGAGCTTATGTTTTGGAGAAAGGCTTTCGTCCTCCACTTAAAGGACAAATGCGTGAACCCTATTAGGCTCCCATCACCAAAAGAACTCCCTTGAATTCGAGGCCCAGCTCATCAAAGACGCTCCTCAGCCACGGAGTGCTGTCAGAAGCGCTATGCTCGGCAACGCTCTATCATAATCCAAGAAACTAATTAAAACCTTAATTACTCTTGCAGCGACCCTTCTGCCTCATCCACTTATTAACATCCCCCTGCGAAGAGCATGGCTACAATAATGTAAAACGGAGTAGAGTACGCGAACTTGGCCAAGGCATCCGAGAGGCTCGCTATTCCAAGTAGGGGCATAGGAGGAATACGAGAATGCTCGTCGCAGTAATCGGCAACACTTCAGTGACCCAAGCTATAATGGCCGCAACTGTTAGTGCTATGGCCCTCTGCTCAGCAACGCTTAAGCCAGGGAATATCGGGGCGTACGCTAATACGACGTAAGCCAATATCACTGCAAGTCTTCAGACAAGCCTTTTATTTAAGGGTTTCTAACCTATTAAAAGGTTGGTCATGTAATCTCTCTAAGCCCTTTCCGCATTGTTTTTCCATAATCATTTCACGGTCTTCATGTTTGTAAGCGACTATGTGAGGGGCAAGGTAGGGGCACAAGGTTTATAAATCTTAAACTAAGATCTGAAACCACAGAAGCCTCGCTAAAAATAGGAGGTCGAATTCTAAGTTGAAATTTGGGGTTTCGCCTTCGCCCTTTATATGGTGGAGGTTGGAGGAGTTCGACTTCTGGATCTCCGAGGTCGAGAGTTACGGGTACGACGGAGTCTACATCCCCGACCACTACAACCTGCCTTTTCTGGGGGGTCCATCAAACGAATTAGTTGAGGTATGGACAACATTAGCCTACATAGCCGCGAGGACGAAGAACCTGCGAGTCGGCTCGATGGTGAGCCCCCTGCCGAGATACCTTCCGAGCCAGCTGGCGAAGATAATCGCGCACGTCGATGTCTTGTCGAGGGGTAGGGTGACCGTGGGCGTGGGCGCTGGGTGGTATCGAGAGGAGTTCGTCAACTACTCTCCACAAGGGGTCTACGAGGAGCCGAGGGTCAGGGTGGAGAGGGCCGAGGAGGGCCTGCAAGTCATGATAAAGCTGTGGACCGAGGAGAGGGCGACCTTCAAGGGTAAGTATTACAAGCTTGAGGACGCCGTGCTCCTGCCAAAGCCAATACAGAAGCCCCATCCTCCCATATGGTCTGGAGGCTTCAGCCCTCGCATGCTGAAGATAAGTGCGAGGTATTGTAATGGTTTACTCATGCGCGCACGTTCACTTCCCATTTCCATACCCCCCGAACAAGGGGACGTGCATGGACAAATCGGAGTGCCCCCAGAAGAATACGGCGAAAAGGTGAGGATAGTGAAGAAGTACCTGCGAGATTATGGGAGGAGCGAGAAGGGCTTTACCTTCGCCATACTGGACTGGATGCCGGAGGACAAGGAGAGGATTAAGGACGTCGTCAAGGTCCTCGAAAAGTACGTCGATCACGGCTGTCAGTACTACATAGTCGAGATCCCGCTGAAGCAGCCGTTGCGCAACGGCAGGTACATCGAGCTAGTGCGCGCCTTCGCGAGAGAAGTGATGCCGTCTTTTTGCTAACTCGCTTCTCATCGTTGGTTGAGGGCCGTACGAGGCCCTACGCTCCAGAGATTAACTTGTTAGAGATGAAGGACCCGCGAGACCGCCTTGAGTCGTATACGCGTAAAAAGTGGAGGATGAAGGCCTTCAGAAGTGTTCCTCGGCCCTCTTGACGGTAGCCCTGAGCAATGTTACACCAACTTTGCCAGGACTTCAGTTATGTCGTAGAACTCTATGCCCGCTTTGCAAGCCTCTATGGCTTCGACCAAGTTGCGTTTGCAGAACGGGCATGCTGAGAGCAAGATCTTCGCACCGGTCCCCTCGGCTCTCTTGACGGCTGCGATGCCTATCCTCAAAGCCAGCTCATTGAAGCCTGACTTCACGCCACCGCCCCCACCACAGCACATCGCGTACTGCCTCGTCGGCGTAAGCTCCACAAACTCGACGCCTGGGATGCTCTTTATTATGTCGCGTGGAGGGTCGTAGACGCCAGCGTGCCTGCCCAAGTGACACGGGTCGTGGTACGTCACCTTCTGGTTCAGGCTCTTCGCAATTTTAAGCCTGCCCTCCTCAATGAGCTCCCACATCAGCTCGGTCGCGTGGAAGATCTCGAAGTCCCACTTGCTTCCGAGGATCTCGGGATAGTCAAGCTTCAACGTCCTGTAGCAACCAGCACACGAGACGACGACCTTCCTGGCGCCTGCCTTCTTCAGCTCCTCGAGGTTGTGCTTGGCGAGTTCCTCGACGTAATCCCATTGGCCAGTCCTCAACAAGGTGGACCCACAACACCACTCGTCGATTATGGCCGGCGAAAGGCCTGCCTTGCTCAGGACCCTAATAGTGCTCCTAGCGATCTCAGGGTGCCTGTAGGCCGAGGTACAGCCCACGAAGTAGACCGTTTCGCCCTGTTTGGCTGGTCTATAGGTGTCGGAGAGCCACTCGAAGCGCTGGTCGTGAGGTTCTCCATAGGGGTTCCTTTGTGTTGCTACTCTATTGGCGATCCTGTGATGTGGTTCCAACAGCATGTCAGGCCTCCTCTTGAATACCTCAGCCCGCATGGCCTCGAATACCCTCACTTGATCGAGCTCGTCCGTCTTCGAGACCCCCATGACCACCGGGAAGTGTATTACGCACACCTCATGACACGCACCGCATGTCGTGCAGCTGTAGATTATTTCGACCAAGTCTTTCGTGACGTCTATCTCTCCTTCAAGAAGGCCTTGGGCGATAGCGAGCCTGCCCCTCGCCGTGAAGAATTCCCAAGGTCCCTTTGGATGGTACTCGTATACTGGGCACACCTTGTTTATCCCGTGGTCCGCGAACGTCGGGGTCCTGCACCACCCACATCTAGCACATCGATAAATTTGCTTGACGTACTTCTCTAAGATGACCATCGAGCTCAACCTCACAGGCCCATTACTCCCGGGGCCATTATATTGTTGGGGTCGAGGACCTTCTTCAGCCTCTTAAGTAGGTCGTAGTAAGCACCCAGCTTAGGCATGTGGTCAGCCCAGAGGGCGCCCATCCTGTACGGGCACGCCCCCGCGTCGAAGAGCTTGCCCTTAATTTCGTGCCACGCTCTTAGCGCCAGCTCGGTTTCCCGTTTATTGCTCGGATCGAAGTACACGACCACTATGATCACGCAACTTCTGTCGCACGCGAAGCCTCCAGCGCCCACCCTCAGCTCATACTTATCTTTAATCTCGCGCGCTATCTCCTCGACCTTCTTGAGGTAAGGCCCCACTTCTCCTATTGGCACGTGTATTGGCAAAGCCGCCCTCATCCCGAGCTTGTATCCGAAGAGGCCCACCCACCTGTACCTCTCCCTCCAAGTCTCTTCTGCCATCTGAGGCCCCAAGTAATTGCCCTCTTTACCTGCGGCTTCCATGAGCCTTCTCATCTCTATGTCCAGTATCTCCTTGGTGCTCGCCTCGACCACGAACTTTATCGTGTGTTGCCAAGGAGCCTTTTCGGGGAACAACATGTCAAGAGTCCAGCCAGTAGAGATGTAGGCGTAGATAGTGGGTATCCTCAACCTCCTAACCCTGTATATCGCTTCTCCGACGGCCTCTAAGCTGTCGTACCCGAATGTCGCAAAGCCCAAGGCCCCGGGCATCTCCTCGATCTTGAGCGCTAGCTCGGTTATTATGCCCAACGTCCCCTCCGAGCCGCAGAAGAGCCCCGTGAGGTCGTTGCCGAAGGCGTAGCGATAAAAGTGCCCGTGAGCGTTCGGGTTGGCCATGGTTCCAGTGGTCAGGACCTCTCCCGTAGGCAGGACGACCTTGCATCCAACTACGCAGTCTCCTTGATTCGAAAAGTTCGGACCTGCGCCCCAGCCAGTTCCGTGACTCGCGAAGTTGCCCCCCACGGTCGCGCCCATCCCGTTTTCGGGGCTCATTATGATCCTGAAGCCTCGCTTCGCCAGCAATGCTTCAAGCTCGCCAAACGTGATGCTAGGTTCAACGACGCAAGTCAGGTTCCTCTCCTCGATCCTCACGAGCCTGTTCATCTTGGCCAAGTCGACGACCACGCTACCCTCTACTAGCGGAACTGCCCCCCAAAGACTCGTGCCGCCACTCCTAGGATATAGCGGGGTCTTGGTCTCATTTGCCCACTCGACTATTCTCTGGACTTCCTCAGTGGACCCCGGCCTGACTACGGCTATTGGCACCTTGCCCCTCATGGGGCTTGCATCCCGAGCGTATATGAGGAGAGCGGGCTTGCTGTCGACAACGTTCTCCGGACCCACGATATCTTTGAGCATCTTTATCTTTTCAGAAGTTGTCGGACTCGACAAAGTCCTCAAACCCCAAGCTCCTCTTCAAAGAGGGGAAGCGACAAAGTAAAAAGCTTTTTACATTTTTAAGGCTTTTGTGCTGTCTATGCCGATAGAATTGTCTCATATCGTCCTTAGAAATCATCAAGGCTCAGTACAACTAAAATCCGCATGCTCTTTACGCGCTCTTTTCTCCAAACCCTTCCTCGCTCCAATCTCTTAAGGACTTCTAGCGCGATGTTCCGAGAGGGGATGAAATTCCCTCGAAGTCATATACCCCTAGCTCTTCACTCAAAGAGAAGGACCGAGAAATTGGAGACGTGGAGGGCGCGAAGCTACGTGTCAAGGGGCTCCTAGACGCTTTCTACACAGGCCTCGCGACAAATGAATGACTCTGCGCGGTGCCACGAGGGTATTACGAGGCTTCCCTTTGCCCCCTTTCTACGCTCGTTTCAACTTTCTCCACAACTCTCTACAGGGTTTCTACAGTAACGTTTTCGAGAGGGAAAAAGGCCTTGAGCCTTGTCGCATTCCGTAAGCACCTTTGAGGTTCGACCCTCGAGTGACCGCGAAGTCATGCCATGCATCTGCTACGTCAAGGCATCGAAATGGTGTTCCATGCGAGAGCCTCGGAAAAGCCACGTTAGCGCTCGTCAAAAGAGCGCATGCACTACAAGTGGGGTCACGTAGGCCTCCACGAGGGCGGCCACCAAGAGGAGGGGCACGACTATCTTGAGGTAGGTCTTTAGACATGCGATCATCGTG
>Ga0326760_1001304_pt1 | contig 11253 bp, 10 predicted proteins | sample GCREP_S_FD_207668 | JGI IMG/M metagenome (GOLD analysis project Ga0326760, IMG submission 207668) | Hot spring sediment microbial communities from Geyser Creek Basin, Yellowstone National Park, WY, United States - GCR.EP_S | ecosystem: Environmental > Aquatic > Thermal springs > Near-boiling...
CTACGTTGCCACAGCACTGGAACAAGTGGCCTTTGGCGAGGGGGGATCTAGGTATGCCCGTTTCAGCCTGACCTCCACTGGGATCTCTCTTCTGCCTTCAAGCCAATCTATAACTGTTTATGCAAACAACGTTAAAGTTTACGAGTCGACGCCTCTCGTGCTACAGGTATGCGGTGGACCACTTGTAACAACGACGCCGAAACTACTTTACCCAGAGACGGGCGACCTAGCAACTGAGCTATCCAAAGTAGTAGCCAAGAGCGGCGAGCCGATAGTCATTGTCTACGAAAACTTTACGGGGAGAGCGTGCGCATTCCTAGTTCCAAGACTCAGGGCCTTCTACAGCTCACAGATAAATGTTACAGAGGGTAGCACCAAGAAGCGGTACAATTACTTCATCTTGCATATTGTTGAATTAACAAAGGGCACCCTTGGGGGATCTGGTACTATCCCCATAGTTTTAAGGAATACCGGGATAACGGTAGACGAGTACGTCTTTTATTATACTAGCAGTGTAACCCTTAGCATACTGGTTGGCCCGAAAACCCAGACGATATACTTATCCGGGCCAGACGCGGATGGATCAGTACTGATAGTAAAGATAGCTAGAATCAGTATTAGTAGCTCTTAAAGACGCCAAGTGCCATCCCTGTTAACAATGGATAAAGGCTCTGCAAAGTTTTTATAGGTAAATAAGCCTACAAATCACTAAGAATGGTTAACCCAGTAATTTCACACATCATTGGAACTATCAGCATCCTCCAGGCAACAATCATCATCTTAGCGGCCTTCAGCTTTATGGGGTTCATCTACCAGATGCAGAACCAGAACATCATGCTTGGAGAAGTAGCCGAGAGTACTGCCAGAGAAATAGTTGAACTGATCTCTGTATATACGCTTGGCGGAGGCTCTACAAGCTACATGTACCTTACGCTCCCCGACACGCTTGGCGGACAGCCCTATCTGATACAATTGGGAGAGAGTGGGGACAATGTCTTAAACGTTACGGCCAAGCTACAGGTCTATCAACAAGTACGAGTCGTTGTTACCCCCAACTTTGGACAAAATCCGGTCCACGCTGTTAAAGGAACAGTTACCATGGGAGGTTTCACTGTATCTGACACACTATATATGCCTCTTCCCCCAGGAAGAAAACCTGTTGTGATGGCGTTTAGCATGGGCGGCTCAATATATGTAGGGTTCTCCTCGGTCCCAATAAGTCCATAGTTCTTCGTATACCGAAAAGGTTTTATGAGAGACGACACTATATTTAGGTGTAGCTAGTTATGGAGGCAACACTAGAATATCTGGCCGTTGGGCTCCTGATAGTACTTTTAATTTTAGTTTCTTACGGAATGGTAAACGCTACTACATCTACTGTCGCTACGACATATGAAGAACAGCTCTACACAATCGCTGAAAGGGTAATGGACAAACTCATACTTACCCCTGGCTATCCCGTCGACTGGGGAATAAATATCCAGGTTACTCCAGACACTCTACAAGACTTTGGACTAGCACTCTACGGTGCCCGTTCGCCATACATTGTTGACCCAGACAAGGTTATGAGGCTGGCAAATCTGAGCACTCTTCCAAATCCACTCCTCTTAAACACTACTCGGCTTGCACAGCTCTTGAACCTAGAGGACTATGGGTTTAGGCTCAAAATAAGACCGATGCTGTTAATCAATATAACGCCTGCTGGATACTATTATTACCAAAGCTACACCTTCATTTCCGCATACGATTTCCTCGTCACCAACTATTATGGACTTGGCATCCCAAACGCAAACATTACAGCGATGTATGTCGTGGTCCGTGTACAGCCTGGAGCGGGCAATAACCAGGGCGACGTGGAGGCCAAGACAATCCTTACAAAAACTTGTCTAACAAATGCTGTTGGAAAATGCAGGATCGATTATACAAGCGACCTGGCAAGCTATTTTAGCCAGCAAAAACCAGACAAATGGTTTTATACTTTTCTTATCGCGAGAGCCGAGTGGCAGGGCTTCATAAGCGTTGCTGGCTATGCCTCTACTTCCCAGGGAGGCGTCCCGGCAGAGGGCTACATAATTGGAAACTACGTCTTTGTCAACAAGGATATTAGCAATCCTGTTATCAGGAGGGGAAACAGGAACGCAGGGGCTGTGCTAGTAAAGGATGACCTGCTTCAAGCTGTACCAGAGTATCAAGACCTTCTGAATTTTACTACCGTGACTTGGTGCAGAGACTCAGCTGGGAACTTTAGGAACGATGACCCCCTATGTAACAACGCAGGCCGAGTCCTGCCCAGTGCAAAACAGTGGTACCTAGTAGGATATATCCAGTACGTTGAGCCCTTGTCAAGCCACATTTTCATATTTGCACAGTTTAGAGGGAACCCTGTAGCTATAGTTATTAGCAGGCTTCCAAACATTGATATAGCCTACGGCGGCAAAACTGCTCTCCCGGCTAACAGCGTTACTCTGAGAAGGGTTTGCACAATATATAGCTATCCCTACGTTGTCGAGTTAACTATTTGGAGGAGGGTAGAAGGCTTCCCATGATGTTTACAAAGAGAAAAGGTCAGATAAGAGTAATAGAAGCCGTCCTCGCCACTTTCATGGTCGTGTCAATAATACTGCTTGTCATGGCGTTTACGAGGCCCCTGAAAAGTGTCTATGTTAGGGAGACAAGCGATTTAAGACGGCTTGCCTACGACCTGCTCAACAACATGGCAGAAAACAATGTATTCGAGAAAACAATAGCTAACCTTGGCTCTGAAAACACGCAACAAACTGGAGAATGCACGTTCTATAACCTCGGCTTCCTGGCAAGTGCCAGTCTTCCGCCTGGGCTCCTCTTTAAGATCGACATCTACAGGGTCGACTTTGACCTTGCTAGTAAGAGCGTAAACCTCGTTTGGATTGGCTGTGCATCGAACTACGACTGGAAAAACATTAAACTCGTCGAGTCTGAGCCCGTTACATATACATATGTGTGTACTGGGGATCCAGACAGTGTTAGGGGTACGACTCTGCTTATACAGATGGTTATAGGTTTTTCTGGGTGAGAAATTTGAGGAGCAAGGCGAGGCGTTCAGCCCAGATGGTTGTCGCCGCTATACTAATTATCGGCTTGATGATAATGTCTGTCCTTGTCACTGTATACGAGACGCATAGCCTGTTTCTAAGGACGAGGAGCCCAGTTGTCAGGGAGGTTGTCGGGGCCATAACGGCTGACTTCAAGAGGGCGCTGGCCTCAATGCTGGCTGTGGCTACTAGGGCATACTTTAACTATTCAGAATTTAGAGACCTTACAGACAGGTTTAGCTCATACGGAATGTCAATGAATAACAGGCACAACTTTACTGTGGCCAGGCAGGTCGCCAAGACGTATCTAGAGTACTGGAGACAGTCTATAACCAAGGCCTACGGCGAGTATGGGGTCCAAGTTTCCTACGAGATACTCCAGCTCGACCTCTCGAAGGAGCTTGGCAGGCAACGAACAGTCTACAACTTGATGAAGGGCTACTGGTACCTCCCCACCTCTGGGAGCTATGCATATGCAAAGCTTAGGCTAAACATCACAGCTATGGGGTTCTATAACTGGGAGAGCGACGTACTTGTGGGACTAACCTTGACCGTTTACAGGAAACCGATAAGCGTGACGGGCCAGAACGTGACAATCATGATCAATGTGAGGCAAGACGGATCCCTTGACTACTCAACAAATCCGCCAAGCATTGTCGGAACCCCTTATGGTCGCCTAATTACCAAGGGATGGATCAGGATATACTATCCCCAAATGGATGCAAGTGGAAGATTCACCGGAAAGTGGCTCCAGGCCAAGATAAGGGACATAACATATGCGGGCATGGGTAACTACTCTGTAACGTTTGAGCCGTCGCTCCCCGTACTTACAGACCTAAAGGGAGACCAGTATGTACCAATAATGGTTGTAGTGAGTGACGAGAGAGGAATAATAGTCGAAGCGTCGACCTACTACTACATCTACTTTGCCGTCCAGAGAAATACCCCTGATGCCTTGATCTATTACGACTCGTCTGGAAACAAGAAAACGTTGACTAGACCAAGCGACATAAGTAACGAGGTCTACACCCTTGAGATGAGCTCAAACCTTTCCCTCTTCTGGCTTGGACAAAAGCTCTCAGTAGACCCCCCCCACAAGCTCCCACCCTTCCCATACATACCCATAAAACAGATAAGGGTAAACGTCACGCTCGACGGAACCACGGCAACACTTAAAGAGAGGCCCATACAGTACGAGAACTGGACAACCGTTGTATGGTACGGTGTTCCCGTGGACTACCCTGTGGGCCTGTCTGACCCCCAGATGGACTTCGTAAAGGGAGACAAATATAACACAAAGCTGGTCTTCCAGGTAAAGTTTCCCACCACAAACATACGTAAGCAATACGTCACACTGTGGTGGTACGACGACCTGGACACCGAGCCCGCAGTATATCAGACACAGATACAATTTATCCAGGACTCTACACACAAGGACGTCTGGCACCCGCTCTACGACGTGGAGTTTGTTGACCAGGAGCACCAGCAGTCAAGGGGGTACGTAAACTATTATGGCGTCGCGGCTTTTGTCCTAAGAGACCCGTCTACTGACTATGCATTTGGTCCATATAACCTTCACGGTTTTGGTAGATATGGCGGATATCTTCAACATTACAGACCCTATGGCACATGGCAGGTTTATTATCAATACATGCGCTACTCGTGGATAAAGGCACCCATCAGGATCTTCGCTGTACTCAACACGGAATATGTGGGTAGCGTGTATGGAGACTGCGGCACAAGTCCCTGCAGTAATTCGTATTATTCAACCTTGGCGATCGTGCAGATAGTCAATGGGACAAGGTATATACCTGTAATTACGTATATCTATTGGAAAAACACGCGATCAGACTACGGCTACTGGCTTATGACTGAGATGGGCGCGGGATTCGCAGACTACTTTGCTTATACGAAAAGCTCTTCTTACACGAACCAGACATTTGTCTATACTTACGACCAAGTTTCTTCAGAAGGAGTTCTGATCAGAAGGAACCCCGGTATATTGCTTACACACTGGAACAATGGGGGCACTGGGAGAGCAGTCATCTTGAACCAGGCCGCAGTGAATCTGCTCCAAAGCATTGGGGGTACATATGCGAGTTTCTCGAGCACGGCATCTGGGGGTACTGGTCGTCAAGGGTCCATTGAGGCTGATTTCTGGCCATACAATACTTATAGATCTGTGTCTGCAGGCACATTTTTAAGATACTGGACAGTTGTGTTCAGCTATAGCGCTAGTGGTTCTGGTTTTCTTAATTTGGGAAGCAATATCCCCAACGTATGGCAGAACGCGTATATCTATGCTTCCATGTTCCAGGAGAAGTGGGCTCCTAGTATAGTGAAGCCATAGTGGCTAGGTGTTCTGCTAGTTTCTTGGTTGCTTTTGCCCTGTGGGAGTAGAGGTTTTTTTCTTGTAGGGTCATTTCTGCGTAGGTTTTGTCTGTGCCTTGTGGCTGGAATATGGGGTCGAAGCCGAAGCCGCCTGTGCCCCTCGGCTCTGTGGTTATTTTTCCCATGGTTTCGCCGGTGAAGATGTGTGTTTCGCCTGTGGGTGTTTTTAGGGCTATTGCTGACTGGAATACTGCTGTCCTGTCTGTGGCCTGTTGGAGTAGCTGTAGTATGCCTTTGCATCCAATTGTCTGGTAGACGTAGTGGCTGTATGGCCCTGGGAAGCCCTTGAGGGCTTTGACGAAGAGGCCGGCGTCCTCTATGATTACTGGCTTGTCTAGTGCTGGTATGTGACGGGCGGCATAGGCAACTATTTCTTGGAGTGTGTCTGCCTGTATCTCTATCTTGGGGAGGTCTGCTGGCTGTAGCTTGTACCCATAGGTTTCGAGTATTGGGGCCATTTCTTGGATTTTGTGCCGGTTTTTTGTTGCGATTAGTATGGTTTTGTCCACGTGTTGGGGTTGGGTCGGTTTGATTTGTTTTTAGCGTTTCGGCTTTTTGGCTAGCGGTATATTTATGTATAATGATTTCAATATGTATTGTTGTTATGTCTGGCCAGAGGGGGTCTCTTAACAGGCAGGGTCCGTCGCTACGCGAGTGCTTGTGGTGTCTAGCTAATGGTCTCCCGTTGAGGTACGAGCTGGACGAGGCATGGCTGTCTAGGGTCCTTTTCCATGTTCAGGGGTGCCGTGACAAGCGATTTAGGACTGTCCCTTCGGCCGGTGCCACGTACCCTCTTGAGGTGTACGTGTCTTCTTTGGGGAGGATTTTTCCGCTGAAGACCGGCCTCTATAAGTATGTGTCTTGCTCGGGCAACCTTGTCCAGTCAAGCGTCAACGCGGACTTTGAGGGTTTCTTGTTTTCGGTTTTGCCGGGCAGGACAGTCACGTATTATGGGGAGAGGGGCTACATGTATGTGAGGAACGAGGTTGGACATGCTCTGCAGAATCTTTTCTTGTCTCTTGTGAGTCACGGGCTGTGGGGCAGTGTCAGGCTTGTTGAGCTCGAGTTTGGCCCTGGGAAGCCACAGTACATAGCCGCTAGGGTTGATGTTGCACGTGTGGATAGCTATTGTAGGGGATTTTCTCTTGAGAAGGGGGTACTGTTTGATACTGCTGTTGTTTTGCGGAGGAGTATAAGGAACTATAGCCGCGAAGCTATAAGCAGTGAAAGTCTATTGAACGTTTTGAAGTGGTCTATGGGGGAGATAGTTGCTGGTTCGCGTCCCTATCTAAAGTTCGGGGAGGAGTATGGTGTAAATGGCTCCGTAGCAGTATTTAATGTGAGGGGGCTTGATAAGGGAATCTATGAATTCGATGCGAAAGATATGGAGCTTGAACTTGTTAGGACTGGTGATTTCCGTGAAAAGCTCTGGAGGGCCAGCCTCATGCAGGAGTCTGTTCGGCGTGCAGCCGCCGTGATAGTTCTTTTTGGGGACGGCCTGCTAGGGGAGGTTGAGGCTGGCGCTGTTGGCCAGAATATCTACCTGAATGCTGTGGATGAGGGGCTGGGCACCGTGGCTATAGGCGCATTTCACGAAGAAGACTTTTTGGAGGTTTTCGGCGAACAGAGACCGCTGTATGTCTTTCCCTTGGGGAAGCCCGCAGAATAAGAATCCACAGAATGGTTAATATTCTTGAACGTCAACACATTATATAGGTGTAGTCTGGCTTGCCCAAGTCAGGGGAAACTAGGGTTCCCTGGAAGGTCCCACCACGCGTGAAAGTACTGGAGGCATTGGGCGCTGTTGGCGACGGCAGGATAATTTTTATAGGTGAACGCGAAGCCCAAGTGACTGGCTCTGATGGTAGCAGGGTTTATAGGGTTGTGTGGGATGGGGGGCTAGGTATTTCCTCTAATGATAACGGTTCTGTGTACAAGGGGTATCTCGGTTACCCGTCAATCGCTTTTTTGATGCTTAAGGGGGTTCTCCCCTTTGACCAGAGGCTTGCGGATGGTCTCAAGGGCATCCCGTGGAGGGAGATCAACGAGAAGTTCAAGAACTATAGGGATACCGAGATGTATGTAAAGCAGGTTTTAGAGGAGAGGGGCTTTAACTGGGGCTACGTCAATGCTTTTGTTGAGAAGGTATTATCTGAGATAAAACGGCTTCGACCCTACAAGCTGGAATGATTTCCCGTCATATTGTGCAATAAGTTTTTAAGCTTGGATACAAGCCACACGCAGAAAAATGTCTAGGGGTGTAGAAGTTAGAATCCGGGACGTGTCGAAGACGTACCTTGACCGCGGTAGAACTGATGCTCTCCGAGGCGTCTCGCTTACCATAAACCGTGGAGAACTTTTCACTATTCTTGGACCATCCGGCTGTGGCAAAACAACCCTTCTGAGAATTATCGCCGGCCTGCTTCTCCCCGACAGGGGAAGAATATTTTTCGACGACGAAGATGTCACATTTAAGCCTACCTATGAGCGAGACATAGGGATGGTCTTTCAGGACCTAGCGCTTTTCCCCCACTTGACTGTCTACAAGAACGTGGCGTTTGGGCTCGAGGTCACGGGGCGGCCGAAGGACTACATTGAACGCAAGGTTCGCGAGGTTCTCGAGCTTGTCCGTCTACCCTACGAAGTGTATGCTCACAGGAAGATTCAGCAGTTAAGTGGTGGGCAACAGCAGAGAGTGGCGCTTGCTAGGGCGTTGGCAAGAGACCCGAAAGTCTTGCTTCTTGACGAGCCCTTTAGCCATCTAGACTACAAGGTCAGGCTTGAACTGATCAGGGAGCTTAAGAGGCTTCAGAGAGAGACAGGGGTCACCACGATATATGTTACACACGACCAGAATGAAGCGATGATGCTCTCCGACAGGCTTGCAGTTATACGTGACGGAGTTGTACAGCAGGTAGGCACACCTGACGAGGTGTATAGGAGACCTGCAAACATGTTTGTAGCGACTTTTCTAGGCGAGGCCAACGTGGTAAGGGCTAGGGCCGTAGATGGGGTTGTGGAGCTCAAGAATTCGAAGATAGACCTGTCCACAGTGTCAGAAAGGTTTAGGGGGTACACGGGAGACGTGTGGATCTTTGTGAGACCAGAGCATCTTACATTTTCTCCGTTCAGCAACGGGAAATATGCAAGTTTAAAGCTTAGTGTTGTCGACAAGGTCTTCCTTGGACCACTCACAAAGGTTATCCTTGACGGCTACGGAGACCTATCGCTGGAAGCACTGGTTCCTAGCTATGAGGCCCAGAAGCTACAGGAGAAAAAAGAAGTTGACGTCTTTATAAGTCTCGATGACTTAGTGCTTTTTAGTGAGGAGGCATAAGTGTCCTCAAAGAGTGCTTTTTCTGGCTTCAGGCTTATAGCCTCCTTGCCCATAGTTTACGTCGTTGTCACGTTTTACCTGCCGATTGTTCTCATGGCAATCGAGAGCCTGCGCAGTGGCGGAGTCGAGACATATAGACGGGTACTACTTAATCCCGACTATTTGTCGATTATTGGCTACTCAGGCTTCATAGCCCTTGTAGTAACTTTGACTACTCTTGCCTTGTCAATACCTGCGGCATATTATCTGGCTTTCTATGTTAAGGACGAGGCACAAAAGAACAATTATCTCGTCGCCTTCACTGTGCCGATGCTTGTAAACTTCCTCTTGAAGGCATACGCATTGATGAATGTTTTTTCACTGATTGGCCTGGCAAACAGTTTTCCAGCAATAATCATAGGGATGACCTACGAGTACCTTCCCTTAATGCTCCTACCAGTCTACTCGACATTCGAGAGGGTAGAAGAGAGACTCCTCGAAGCTGCAGAGACTTTGGGTGCTAGGCCCCACCAGACGGTCTTCCGTGTTCTGCTCCCGGTCTCTTTGCCGGGCATCTTTTCTGGTGTAACACTTGTCTACTTGATGTCTTTTACGGAGTTTGTTGTCCCAGCTATGCTTGGAGGAGTTTATGGATACACTGTGGGCTTCTTGATCTGGGATCTTTTCTTGAAGTATAGGAACTGGGTGGCTGGAAGCATTCTCGCCCTGCTTATTACGCTTGTCTCCATACTAGCTGTCTATGTGTATATGAAGTGGGGTGTCGAGCTTGTGGCTTAGAGGCGTCCTCAAGATATACGTCTTTGTATTGCTGGCTTTTCTCTACGTCCCCCTGTTATACATCATCGTTCAGTCATTTAATTCTGCCAAGTATCCAGGAGAATGGAAAGGCTTTACACTCAACTGGTACTTCGAGTTGCTGAGAGACCAAGAGATATTTAACGCAATGGTAAACGGCTTATCGGTAGCTATCTTATCCGCCATCATATCGACGGTTCTAGGGGGACTCGCCGCATACTATTTTTCAAAGAGACAAGAAAAATTTGTTGATAGCTTCTTTTACGCACCAATTGTTATACCCGAGATAGTAGAGTCGGTCTCCCTGCTGATGCTATACTACTATGCCGGTGTAGAGCTCGGCTTCTGGACAGTGCTCATTGGGCACACAGCTTATAATGTTTCCTATGCATACGTAGCTTTAAAGCCGCAGTTCCAGGTAACTTCTAGGAGCATGGAGGAGGCTGCCTATACGCTTGGGGCAAAACCCTTCGATGTTTTTGTCAGGGTGTATTTCCCACTGGCGTTGCCAGGCATAATCGCCTCTCTCCTCATAACCTTCGCCATGTCTTTCGACGATTTTGTTAAAACCGCCTTCACGACAGGCCCAGGATTCAAAACATTGCCACTTGTTATTTGGTCACGTGCCGCCCGTGGCAGAGCTACCTCTGAGCTAAACGCGTTGGCTACTATAATGATACTTGTATCTTTGGTTGCAAGCTATATCTACTCGAAGCAAACATTATCAAGTATAGAAAAATAGTTTTTAGACCTTTTTGACCGCCGTGCTTATTTGCTCAATTATGCTTAGAATTTCTTCGCTTATCGGCATCGTCTGTATAAGTTTGGCTGTTTCAGGCGGATAAATAGCAGGGTTACTGAGAATCTGTTCATCTACTAGTCCCCTGAGGAGCTCCTTCCTTATGGGCGAGGGATAATATATGTAGTTAACATTTTTTGCGGCGACCTCTGGGTCAAGCATATAGTTTATCCAGAGATGTGCCAAGTCGGGTGCCTGCGAGTTTTTGGGTATAGTCATAAAGTCTATCCATATGTATGCGCCCTCTTTTGGTAGGACATACTTGACCTTCTGGTTCTCGCTTTGTGCCTGGACAACGTCTCCGCTCCAGGCCTGCGCGGCATGCAGGTCTCCTTTTGCTAAAGCTGGAATGTAGAGACTTGCACCATAGTAGCCTGCTAGGAAGTCTCTCTGGCTCCTGAGGAGGTCTATTATCTTCTGGACAGCCTGGTCAGACCAGTCGTCTAGAGGTATGCCTAGGTATAGCTTCGCCGCGTTGACTACTTCTAGGAATTCCTCAAGCATGGACACTTTGCCCTTGTGTTTCGGGAGGAAGCCTTTCGTGTCAAAGAGTTGCTCGTAGCCACTGACTTCTCCCTCTTCGACGTAGTCTGTATTTATGCCTATTCCTGTTGTGCCCCAGGCATAGGGGACAGAGTAGTTTAGCCCTGTGTCAAACCTGTTTTCCAGAAAGAGTGAGTCGAGGTTTCTTAGGTTAGGTGTTTTTTCCTTGTTTAAGGGCTGAATCAAGCCCTTTTTTACTGCCTGTGGCACGTATTGGTCAGTTAGGACTATTAGGTCGTATCCTCCGCCCCCAAGCTGTAGCTTTGCGAACGCCTCGTCTGCGGACTCGTACTCGTCGTAAATTACTTTGACATTGT
>Ga0326760_1001305_pt1 | contig 11252 bp, 9 predicted proteins | sample GCREP_S_FD_207668 | JGI IMG/M metagenome (GOLD analysis project Ga0326760, IMG submission 207668) | Hot spring sediment microbial communities from Geyser Creek Basin, Yellowstone National Park, WY, United States - GCR.EP_S | ecosystem: Environmental > Aquatic > Thermal springs > Near-boiling...
CGCTCTCTTGCCTGCCGCCCGAATCCCCGAGAACCAGGCCGCAGTACGGGCATCGCGCGGCGGCCTCGGCCGCTGCAGCCCCCTGCAATCATGCAGCCACACTCCGACGACTTGGCCATGTTCTAGCGTCCAGAGGCACGGCCGGCAGCCCCTTCTCGAGACCGGTCCGATCCGGCACGTCCCTGGCCCGAGCTCCGGGGCAAGCCGCGCGGGGGTGCGCGCCTCGCGCCCAGCCTGCCGGGCTCTAGGGCGCCTAGACTTGTACGGCGACCGCGGTCTCGGAGCTGCCTCTGTAGAGGACAATTTGACTCTGGCGTCTCTGCGTACATAACACGTCCGTCGAGGAGCTGTGACGGCCCCGCGAGTCGCGTTAAGTTGGGCATATTCGCCGGAGCCGCGCCGAATCGGAGGGCGCACTGCCATGGCAAGAGCCGGCTCTTGAGCGCGCCGGCGTCGTAATGTCTTCCACTTTGAGCAGCCGGCTTGGTGGCTTTTAGTTTACCATGCCTCCCCGCGCCCAGGGCGCCGTTTCAATCGCACGGGCGGCCGGGAGCGCGCCCTAAAAATACGCCCACGCCGTGGGCGTCGTGGAGCCTTTCCCCTACGACGAGTTCAGGCCATTTCAGCGGGAAATTTACAAGAGGACGTACTCGGGGCTTAAGAGCGGCGTGCATGTTATCATAAACGCGCCGACGGGACTGGGGAAGACCGCGGCAGTCCTCGGCGCAGTTGTCAAGTACGTGCTGGAGACTGGCGCCTCGGCGCACTACGTGGTTAGAACCAGGACAGAGCTCGAGCCTCCAATTAGGGAGCTCGCCCGGATGGCCGAGCGCGGGGTGGTTGTGGACTATGCCGTGATCAAGAGCAGGCAGGATATGTGCTGCTACGACCAGCTCAAGAGGCTGGACTACCTGGAGTTCCTGGCGGAGTGCGACTTGCTGAGGCGCATGGGAGAGTGCGAGTACTACCCGCCGAAGGACGTCGACGTCCCGCTGCGTAGCACCTCGGCGTACGTGAGAATGCTGTGCGCGAGCGGGAGCTGCCCGTATGAGTACGCGAGGCAGAGGGTAAGAGAGGCCAGGCTCCTCGTGTCCACGTACTACTACGTCTTCGGGCGCGAGCGTGCCGACGTGAAGGACAGGGTAATCGTGATTGACGAGGCCCACTCGCTCGTGGACTCCGTCGCGCGTCTGCACTCCATTAGAGTGTCGGAGGCCGACGTGAGGGCGGCATACAAGGAGGCCAGGCGGTACGGATTTGTCGAGGAGGCGAGAAAGATCTACGCCCTGCTGGCTTTTATCAAGAGGGCGCGGGGAGTCGCGAGCGTTGACGAGCTCGCGGGAGTGCTGGGGGGCCTTGAGGTGGAGGGCGCGGCGTGGGAAGTAACAAAGCGGAGGATAGAGAGCGGGGCGAGCCCCTTCACGCCGCTGGTGCTGATAAGGGAGCTGGGGCGAGCGCTGAAGGGCAGGGCGAGGTACTTCATCGAGGCGAGAGCCGAGGAGTCCGGCAAGGCAATCGTGCTCTACCCGCTGGAGCCGGAGGCCATAATCAGAGATGTCTTGCGGGAGGCGCGCGCGGTCGCTCACATGAGCGGGACTCTCCCAGTTAGCCTCTACGCAGAGACTCTAGGCGTGGCTAGATACGAGAGAGTAGACATACCGTTCAATGCGTTTGTTCCGCGCAGTAACTACCTGGCAATCGTGGACGTCGGCGTGACGACGAAGTACGGCGAGAGAGGCGAGGACATGTACCTCAAGATAGCGCAGAGGGTGGCAGCCGTGGTGAACGTCTCGCCCGGCGGCGTTCTTGCCGTCTTCCCCTCCTACGAGGTAATGAAGGGAGTTAGGAGGTACCTCAGGCTGTCAATTGCGCACTGGTACGAGGATCAGGGCGGAATTGACTGGGGGGGACTGCCCGACAGATTCTTCGTCGGCGCTGTCGCCAGGGGGAGATACGCCGAAGGGGTTGAGTACGTTAGGGGCGGGAGGAGTCTGCTCGCGACCGTGGTCATCGTGGGAGTGCCGTACCCAGAGCCGGCGCCGTATCTCGAAAGGAGAGTTGAAAGCCTGAAGCCCCGACTGAGGGAGGCGGCGTGGAGTGCCGTGTACCTGTACGAGGCCGTCGTCAGCGTGAGGCAGGCAGTTGGCAGGCTCTTCCGGGGGCCCCGCGACAGGGGAGTGCTCGTGTTCCTCGACAGGCGCTACGTAGAGCCGGAGCTCTGGCAGAGCCTGTCCGACGTGCTTGCGGGCTCGATTATTGTTGGCGACGTGAGGGAGAGTCTCAGCGCGATTGAGGACTTCTTTGGCCGCGGGTGAGCAGGCGCCAGATCGCTATTGTCACGATGACAAGCGCAGCATTGGTGCCCGCTATCGCGACTGCAAGTAGTGGAACGCTCAGCGCCTCGTTAATTGCCGAGAATATCGCAGTCACCAGGCCGAGCAAGGCCGCGGCGACTGCTACAACGACGCCGAGTAGGGGCAGCGACTGCGCCCTCTCTGCAGCTGCCGGCGGCCGGGCCGGCGGGATCTCGCGGCGGGGCGGCGGGAGCTGCGGCAGCGGCGGCTGCGGCACGTTCTGAGCGCGCACCGTGGGGACGGTTGCAGGCAGTGGCGGCCTCACGGGAGGCGGCGGCGGCCTCGTCAGGGGCGCCCTCGCCACGGGCGGCGGCAGCAGCGGCTGTGGCGGCGGCGGCCTTCTCAGAGGGGGCCTCTCCCGCTCCTGCTCGTTAGCTGACATGAATGCTTACCGTGACTATCTATAAAAGCTTGTGTTGGCGCGGCGGTGAGAATCTGCCGGAAATCTGCAGAGAGCCGCCAGTGCCTTAAAATCTGCCGGCGCGTCGAGAATTCCGTGATTCTAGTAGTTGCCGAGAAGCGCTCGGTGGCTCAGGCAATTGCCAAGTACCTCGGCGGGACGTACAGGGCCAGGAGGGTTCACGGCGTGCCGGCGTACTACTTCAAGCACGAGGGGAGAGATGCCGTGTCGCTGGGCCTTAGCGGGCACATTGCCGACTACGACTTCCCGGCCAGGCACAACATCTGGGCACTGACGCCGCCCGAAGAGCTCTTCAGGGTTGCGCCGGTGCTCGTAATCCGCGAGGACGCGATTAATTACGTCAGGGCACTAAAGGCCCTCGCGCGGCGCGCGGAGAAAGTGTACCTGGCCCTCGACGCGGACGTAGAGGGAGAGGCAATAGCCTACGAGGCGATGCTCGTGATCAGGTCCGTGAACAGGCGCGCCAGCATATACCGCGTGCGCTTCAACGCGGTGACGCATAGAGACATACACGCCGCGTTTAGGCAGCCTACCGGCATTGACTTGAAACAAGTCGAGAAGGTGTTTGCCAGAATGCAGATAGACCTAGTTCTCGGCGCGGCATTCACGCGGCTCTTCACGCTGACCGTGAGGGACCTTCTGAGCTACGGGAGATTTCTGAGCTACGGGCCGTGCCAGACCCCGGTGCTCGGCATTGTTACGTCACGAGAGCTCGAAAGAGCGAACTTCAGGCCGGAGAAGTACTACATACTGAGAGCTGCGGTGGAGGTGGGCGGGCACAGACTCGAGGTCTCGTCTACTGCCAGGTTCAAGAGCAGGGAGCAAGCCGAGGCCGCCGCTGCTGCCGTGAGGCGCGGCGTCGTGAGAGTCGCGAGCTACAAGCAGCAGCACGTGCAGCCGCCGGAGCCTCTCGACACAGTGGAGCTAGAGCGGCGCGCGAGCAGGTGGCTCGGAATAAACTCAAAAAAGGCGCTGGACACCGCGGAGGGGCTGTACCGCGCCGGCTACATCTCGTACCCCAGGACCGAGACGACGATATACCCTCCGACGCTGGATCTCGCCAGGATACTGCGCGATCTCTTGCCTGGCGAGCACGGAGATTACGCGAGAGAGCTCCTCCAGCGCGGCTTCAGGCCCACGCGCGGCGACTCCAATGACGGGGCCCACCCGCCGATATACCCGGTGAGGGGCGCGACGAGAGACGAGATCTACAGGGCGTTCGGCAGGCTGGGCCGCCACGCGTGGGCGATTTACGACTTTGTCGTCAGGCACTTCCTGGCAACGCTGAGCCCCCCGGCGCTCGTCGAGAGGCAGAGGGTGGTGGTAGACTTCGGGGCGGTCCAGCTCGAGGCAGAGGGACAGAGAGTAATAAGCCCGGGGTACTGGAGAGTTTACCCGTGGGAGAGACAGCGCGACGCGCCCCTCCCCCGCGTGAGCGTCGGGGACGCGGCCGTTGCGGTGAGAGTGGAGGTGCTCGAGAGGGAGACCGAGCCGCCGCCGAGACTATCCGAGTCAGAGCTGCTCGCAATCATGAGGAGGCACGGAATAGGAACCGACGCCACGATGCAGGAGCACATCCACACGAACATCAAGAGGGGTTACATTAAGCTCGAGGGCAGGAGGTGCGTGCCGACGGCGCTTGGCATGGCGCTCGCGACAACGCTATTCAAGCACGCGCCGGAGCTGATAGAGCCCACAGTGAGAGCGAGAATAGAGAGGGCGCTGCAGGACATAGTCAGAGGCAGCGTCTCGCCGCCGAGACTGATAGAGGAGGTGAAGGCAGAGTTCGAGAGGTACTTCCACGCGCTGAAGTCAAAGGGCGAGGAGGTGAGGCGCGCCCTTGCCGAGGCACTGAGAGAGAGCGCGGCCGGGCGCGCCGCGCGAATTTAACAGCTCTCGGGGCAGGCGGCGTGCAAGTCCCCGCGGATCTCGGCGGCGTTGAGGTGCACCCGCTCGCGTGGCAGGCAGGACCTGACGCCATAATCGAGGCGCCGCCTGGCTTCAAGTGGCTGGCCGTTGAGATAGCCAGGAGAACCGGCGCATCGGTGTCCGGCAGGCCCGTGTGGGGCGCGTGCGACGTGAGGCTCGACAGCGCGTTCCGCCGCGTGTTTCACGTCGGGCACAGCGTGCCGCCCAACGTGGCGCACCTGCTGCAGAAGAACCTGGGGGGCGCGCTGAAGATGCTCGAAACTGACGTGTACAAGCTCGAGGCGGGCGCGTTTGAGGTGTACTTCGTTCCCGTTTACTACAGGCCGCCGCCGCGGCTCCCGAAAATCGAGGGGCCCGGAAAGATTTACTTCCCGCTGCCGTACAGGAGAATAGCAGAGGCGCTGCGCGAGGAGACCGGGCTCCCGCTAGCCCGGGATCCAATAACTGGCTGCTGGGTAGGCGAGCCGCCGGAGGGCGGGACCGCGTACGTGGTTGCCTCGGGGCGCTTCCACCCGCTGACCCTCAAGCTGTTCTACCCGGAGGCCTCGGTGTACCAGGTCGACCCCTTCCGCGGCGCGGTGGAGAGCATAGCGGGGGAGTTCGCGAGGCTTATGAAGCTCAGGGCAAGGGCCCTTCTCGCGACGCCCCGGCGCATTGCCGTCCTGGTGAGCACAAAGCCGGGACAGAGACAGGGCGACAAGGCGGCGGAGCTCGCAGCGCGCGGCGCAATCGTGGTAGTGATGGACGACGCGCTGCCGGAGTACATTGACGACATGAGCTTCGAGCTTGTAGTGAACACTGCGTGCCCGAGAATAGGGATAGATGACGCGGACAGAATCGCGACTCCGGTGCTCAACTACTTTGAGTTTAAGCTCGGAGCCGTTGACCCCAGGCTCGCCGTGAGAATGTTATAGCGGACCGGCGGCGCCGGCCGGGATTTATTTACCCGGCGCTTAAGTTCGGCGCGCGCTTTAACGCGTTACCCCAACGCGCATCTAGGTGTGGGGACCGCAGGCCTCCCCGGCGAGAGAGTAGGCATTGTCATTAAGTCGCCGTCAACGCGCTACTTCATATTCAAGCCGTTCAGGGGCGTGGAGCTGGACGTCGGCACTTTCGTTGCGGTAGAGGTAGACGGGGTGAGAGTTCTGTCGCGGGTCGTTGCGGTGAGGCACAAGAGCGCGGCGGTGGACCCGCGCCTCATCGCGCAGCTCGACAGCGAGGAGACCGTGAGGGACGTGAAGGAGACGCTGGGCGTAGAGGACGCGCTGTATTACACGGAGGCCAAGGCCGCCGTCCTGGGCGCTAGAGCAGGGGGCAGAATTTACAGGCCGCAGAAGCCTGTCAGGCCCCTCAGTTACGTCTACAGGACCGCCAAGAGCGAGCTGGAAGAGTTCTTCGCCCCGAGGGGGGACGGCACTTACATATCCATCGGCAGGATAAAGGGCACGGACATACCCGCGCTCCTGGACGCCGAGAGGCTCGTCACGCACCACTGCGCGCTCCTGGCAAGCACGGGGGCCGGGAAGAGCTGGCTCGCCGGCATTATAATAGAGCGCCTCAGCCTCCTCGACATACCCATAGTCGTGATAGACCCGCACGGCGAGTACTCCGCCATGTCGATTCCCGCGGCGGAGGAGGGCAGGGCCGTTGCCGAGAGGGTGAGGATATACGTGGTCGGCAAGGTCAACACGGAGTACGCTGACGCGGCATTCAAGAGGAGGTTCGGCGCGCCCCGCAGCTACGTGAGGGTTGGCATTAACCCGAGGAGCCTGCCGCTGCGCACGCTGGAGAGGATACTCGACGCGGTTTACGGTCTCACGGACGCCCAGAGGAGAATCCTGGAGGAGGGCTGGCAGGCAGCCACGAATTACGGCGAGAGGCAGCCGCTGACAACAGTGGAGGAGCTTGTCCGGGAGGTTCTCGAGCACGGCAAGCACGCCGCACCTCCGGGCTACGCGGGGGAGATGGCCGTGAGAGGTCTCGAGGGGAGGCTGAAGGCGCTGTTCTACTCAAGCGCCGTCTTCATAACGAGATACGGCGAGACGTATCAGGGGCAGCCAATAAGGCTCATCGAGCCGCATGCCTATGTCACCACCCCGGCAATTCACGTGTTTGACGTGTCCGGCCTGGACAGCCTGGACCAGCAGGTGTTTCTGGCGGTGCTTCTCGACCAGCTCTACCGCCTTGCAGTCAGCAGGAGGAGCATGACTACGTTTATTGTGATCGAGGAGGCGCACATATTCGCTCCGGCATCCTCCGCGGCGATCAGCAGGAGCTACGTCGCGAAGATAGCAAGGGAGGGCAGGAAGTTCGGGCTCGGGCTCTGTCTCATCAGCCAGCGTCCCTCCAAGCTGGACCAGGATGTCGTCTCGCAGGCCATGACGCAGATATTTAAGAGAATAATCAACCCGCACGACTTGAAGTACGTCATGTACGTGGCCGAGAGCTTGGACGACCCCCGCCCGCTCAAGAGCCTGGACGAGACGGAGGCGCTGATCACAGGCATGTCAGTTCCCGTCCCACTGCTCGTAACGGTGGGGCCCAGATGGACCTGTCACGGGGGCGTCACCCCAAAATTGAGGGAGTTGGCCTAGCGGGGCCCGCAGAGGCGGGAGAGGGCGCTAGGCCTTGACCTGCACCTGTGCCGGCTTGACCTCGACTATCTGGCCGGCCGCGATCGTTCTGCCCATGTCGCGGAGCGCGAAGCGCCCCAGGGCGGGGAACTCGCCGAACTTCTCCGCGACGACGGGCTTGAGCGGCTTCAGCTTCACGATGGCGACGTCGCCCTGCTTGATGAACTGCGGCTTGTGCTCCACGGTCTGGCCGGTGCGCGGGTCGAGCTTCGCGACTAGCTCCACTATCTGGGCAGGGACGGTCGCGGTGTGTATGTGCATCACTGGCGTGTAGCCCGGCCCTATTGCAGTCGGGTGCCAGAGGACGACAACGCGCGCCACAACCTCCTCGGCCACTGTCGGCATGTTATCCAGCTTGCCCACCACGTCGCCGCGCCTGACGTCTTCCTTCGCAATGCCTCTGATGTTAATGCCTATGTTGTCGCCGGGCTGCGCCGCCTCAATTTTCATGTGGTGAGTCTCTATAGACCTGACGTCGCCGACCTTGCCGGCCGGCATTATTACTACTTTGTCGCCTGTCTTCAGCACGCCCGTCTCGACTCTGCCGACGACGACAGTCCCAACGCCGGTTATGGTGAACACGTCCTGCACCGGCATTCTCAGAGGCTTGTCGACAGGCCTCGGCGGCTGCTGAATCATGTCCAGCGCCTCAAGCAGCGTCGGCCCGGCGTACCACGGCATGCTCTCTGACCTCTTCGTCACGTTGTCTCCCTTGAGCGCGCTGACTGGTATGAAGGGGACTTTGCCCGGGTCGTAGCCCAGCAGCTTGAGCAGCTTAGAGACCTCGGCCTTGATCTGCTCGAACCTCTTCTTGTCGTAATTCACTATATCCATCTTGTTCACGGAAACTATTATGTGCTGCACGCCGAGCGTCCTGACCAAGAATAGGTGCTCTCTCGTCTGGCCGGCCGGGCCGATTCCGGCCTCGAACTCGCCCGGGCGTGCCGAGACGACAAGCATCGCGGCGTCGGCCTGGCTGGCCCCGACTATCATGTTCTTGATGAAGTCTCTGTGCCCCGGCAGGTCAATTATTGTGATGAACAGCTTCGGGGTCTCGAAGCCCACGTGCGTGGCCTCTATCGTCACGCCGCGCTCCCGCTCCTCCTTGAACCTGTCGAGAATCCACGCGAGGGCGAAGTCCTCCTTGCCCATCTTTTTTGCGTGCTCCTCTATCTCCTTGAATGCCTTCTCGTCGACATAGCCCGTCTCTATGAGCAGTCTTCCGACCAGAGTCGACTTGCCGTGGTCCACGTGGCCTATCACTGCTAGGTTTACGTGCGGTTTCTTGAGCGCGCTCGGCTTCGGCGGCAGCACTATCGACGGCATTGATCCTTCTCTCAAGGCTAGCTTTATAAGCTTGAGACGAGAGGGAGCGGGGCGCCCTCAGGGCGGAAGGGGCCGTGCTGACCTTTAAAAAGGGCCGCGCCCGCAGTGACGTGCCCAGGCCGGCTTACCGCTCCAGAAGTCTCCGGAGAGTCAAAACAAAAACGCCGGGCGGGAGGCTCGTAACGCATTACGAGAAGCGCGACAGGGGAGTCCCCAGGTGCCCCGTCACCGGGCTGCCGCTCGGCGGCGTCAACTTCAAGGCGTATAGATTCGGGATTCCCAGGAGGGCGCCGAGCAGACCGTACGGCGGCGTGCTATCGCACAGAGCGCTCGCGCGCGCGCTAAAGCTGGCCGTCAGGAGCGAGTCCGCCGCGCCGCAGCAGTCCTAGAGGCGGCGGGACCGCAGCTTAAAACCGTCAGGGCGGGAGATCTCGTGGTCGTCGTTGCCGTCTCGGGGCAGCCGGGGAGCGGCAAGAGCACTCTGGCGAGGGAGATAGCAAGGGCCCTCAGACTGCCGCTCGCGTCTTCCGGCGCTCTCTTCAGAGAGCTTGCCAGCAAAATGGGATTCGACTTCGTGGAGTTTCACAGGCACGCAGAGCGGAACCACGAAATTGACAGGATGATAGACTCCATGGCGGTCGAGCGGGCGAGGTCCGGCAGCGCGGTCCTGGAGGGTCACCTGGTCGCGTGGATCGTCAGGCCGTACGCCGACGTGTGCATTTATCTCAAGGCGTCCAGGGAGGTCAGGGCGAGGAGGGTCGCGCTCAGAGACGGGAGGAGCTTTGAGGAGGCGCTCCGGGAGATAGCAGAGCGGGAGGAGCTCAACAGGAGGCGCTACATGGCAATATACGGCATTGACGTAAGAGACCTCTCTATTTTCGACCTCGTCCTCGATACAACTCGCCTGACGATAAACGATGTGGTAAGAATAGGGCTGGACTTTACCTGCACGCTCCTGAACTTAAAATACGCAAGGGAGATCTGCACGCGTGAAATTCCTCGTTGAGTGCACCGCCAGCACCAGGAAGCCGCCGACAGGGAGGAGGGTCGCAGTAGTGGGCGCAGGCCCGGCAGGCCTCGGCGCCGCGGGAGTCCTGGCGTGCAGGGGACACGAGGTTCACGTCTACGACGCCCTCCCGGAGCCCGGAGGCCTGCTGATTTTCGGAATCCCGCCGGAGAGGATGCCGAGAGAGAGCGTCAGGAGGGGCGTCGCCGAGCTGAGAGGTGCCAGCGTTGTGTTCCTCACCTCGACGTTTATCAGCTGCGGCGCGCAGCCCCAGCGGGAGCACGTGGCGCTGCTCTTCGCGCAGCGGCTCCTGAGGCTGGAGGAGTTGGCGCGCGAGTACGACGCCGTGATCATAGCCACGGGGGCCTGGAGGAGCAGGGCGCTGAGAGTTCCCGGCAGCGATCTTCCCGGAGTTTACAGCGCGCTGGACTTCATAGTCCGCGCCCGCGCGCACCAGCTCGGTTACCTGCCGAGAGAGCAGGTCCTGCCAGTCGGCAGGAGAGTTCTTGTAATCGGCGGCGGGCTCGTCGCGGTTGACGCCGCGCTGGAGGCCGCGGCGCAGGGCGCCAGAGAGGTAATCGTCGCGTACCGCCGCACGGCAGGCGAGGCTCCTGCCGGCAGACATATGATCGAGCTGCTCAAATCTCGCGGGATTAAGTTCCTGGAGCTCGTGACCCCCGTCGCATTCACTGGCAGGGATCGGGTGGAGAGGGTTAGGTTCGTGAGAGTGAGGCTCGGGGCTCCCGACAGCTCGGGGAGGCCGGCGCCGGAGCCCGTTCCCGGCAGTGAGTTCGACGAGGCATTCGACACCGTGCTGCTCGCAGTCGGCGAGCTGCCGACGCCGCCCGGCCTGTGCCTCGGCGTGGAGCTGGGGCCAGACAGCGCCGTGAGAGTAGACGAGAGAATGAGAGCCGGGAGGGAGGGCGTGTTCGCGGCGGGCGACGTGGTAACGGGGCCATCGACGGTTGGGATGGCGTTCAGCTCCGGCGTGAGGGCGGCGAGATATGTCGACGAGTACCTCTCCGGGGTCTACTGAGCGGCGCCGCGATGCGGCAGGCCCAGAGCCGGCGCGGGGAGGCCGGCGGCCCGGCCGGGAATTTGAGCTGCCGGACCCCGCCGCCCCTCAGCTATTTAGAAAAATTTAAAAAGTCGTGCGGCGAGATACCGCGAGCCCGGTCGTCTAGCGGTCAAGGGGCCAGTAGGCGGCCCGGGCGGCGGCTCCCGGGGCGGCACGCCTGCCCCGGGCTCTGTACTCTCGCAGCAGCGCTCCAACAAAGCCCGCACGTACTCCCCACCCTCCTGACGTTCATCGCGCAGAAGGTCGCGGGAGAGCGCGGGCCGTACGGGGACTAGGCTTAGCCGCCCTTCTTGACCAGCTCCAGCAGCAGTTTCTGTATCTCCAGTAGTGTAGTCTGCACGGCGTCTATTCTCTTATTGGTCTCCAGTAGGGCTGCCTGAACGGCGTCTATTCTCTTTGCGATCTCGTCTATTCTCCTGTTCGTCTCGTCTATGCGCCGGTCAAGCCTGGCGATCTCTGCCCGCACTTCCTTCAGCTCGCCCCTCACTTCTCTCAGCTCGCCCGC
>Ga0326760_1001306_pt1 | contig 11229 bp, 10 predicted proteins | sample GCREP_S_FD_207668 | JGI IMG/M metagenome (GOLD analysis project Ga0326760, IMG submission 207668) | Hot spring sediment microbial communities from Geyser Creek Basin, Yellowstone National Park, WY, United States - GCR.EP_S | ecosystem: Environmental > Aquatic > Thermal springs > Near-boiling...
ATGACATCAAGCCATATAAACCTATATTAGAGCTGAACCCCAGCTATTTCACGGTTAAAGTATTTTCGGTTTAAAAGCAGGATTATTATTGTGGTGGGCTCTTTGAGAGAACTAGGTGTTATAGCTTCTAACGCTAGGTCCTTTGAAGCTCCTCTAGTAGTCTTCAAGGACGCGGAGGCCTTCGTTAAAGAAGAGGCTCTTGTAGTTGTTGAAGACGTTAAATTTAAGAGAAGATACCTCGGGGTTCTGAGACTCGTAACTAAGCTAGATCCTCTGTTAACTACGAGCCAGAGATCAGCTATTATTGAGAAACCGGAGATCGCGAGTGAGGGTCTTGACATTCCCTACGAGATTAGCTACGTGAGGATCATAGGCGAGATTAGTAGTGGTGAAGTCAAGCCGCCTACGACTCCTCCAACACCAAGGTCTAAAGTATACATAGTCGAGTCTCCTAGTGATATTAAATTAGACCTCGGAGGCGGCTTAGTAATCGGTATTCACAAGTATAGTGGGATAGAAATACCCATGAAGCCCGATGCATTACGATACCACATTGCAGTAGTCGGTACTACTGGTACGGGAAAGTCCAGGCTCGTGAAAGCACTGGTAGACGAGGTGTTAGAGAAGACTAATTGGAGCGTTGTAATATTTGACCACACAGGCATGGACTATACACCCTTCTGGACTAGCAGTGTGGTTAGAGCCGACGAGATCGTTCTAGACGTGGACACTATAGCAGAGGGTTTGAGAAATACACTTGGTTACGCCGAGAGAGCCGTTGAGGAGTACGTGCCATTAGCACTAGTTAAGTACATTGTGTGCAAGACTAATCAGCAATTGTGTAGTCAACTAGAAAGATCACAGCTTGCTTTAACGAGAAAGCAGCTTGAGCACTTAACACTCGACTTATCCAGCAAGAAGATGTGGAATACTAGTGAGCTCATTAAAGTAATAGCTGAAACCGCGACGAAGCTCGGTGCGAGAGGTACTACCTCTCAGAAGCTATCACTCTACATATCACTATTTGCTGAGCAGTACGTGAAGAGATTAAATAACATGTCGAAGACTGTAGACGAGTTAGTAGAGAGGGCTCGCAGAGAGAGAGTACTAGTCGTAGATTTAAGCTACATTGAGACCGAGACTAGGAGAGTTATTGCTAAGAGGTTTCTCGAGAGACTATGGGAGATTATAGCTGAGAGACTTGAGCCCGTGAACACTCTAGTCGTAATTGACGAGGCACATAACTATGCTTGTCAACAGGGCTGCTGGCCCTCAAACACGCTCATCGAAAAAACTCTCCGCGAGGGTAGGAAGTGGAATCTCGGAGTTGTTCTCGCGAGTCAGAGAGTGCTAGACTTCACACCGGATGTTAGAAACAACGTTAACACCGTGTTCTTTAGTAGGCTACAGACTCCCTACGACTTCGATCAGTTGAGAAACTTCGTGGACTTAGCTGGTGTGAGACCAGAATCTCTCTCACTACTAGAGACTCGAGAGTTCTTCTTCGCTGGCCTAGGAAACCCACTTAAATACCCAATGCTCATTAAGGTGAGAGAAGTTGCTGAGCCTACCAGAAGAGCTTGCCAGTGAAATACCTGTTGGCATAGCTCCCGAAATTGTGGAGAAGTCTATTACACGGATTACTAGTAAGCTCGCGAGAGAAGTCGACAAGGTCAGGTCTATTATAGCTGAAATAAGGAAGGCCCTTGAAGCTAGAAGAGCCCAGTTTATTATTGGAGTTGCGAGAGATCCGGAAAATCTCTGCTACGCGGCTGTGGACTCCGGCTTCACGGCTCCAGCCATAGAGCTTGTTGGCGGATATCTCGGCCTAGTAGTCGTTGTACGCGTCCTCTACGGTTCTAGGTGCGGTAAGAGTAGTATTGACGCCAAGGCGTACACCGAGCTCTGGTTTAACGACGACTTAACGAGTAGTATTGCGAGATACTATGAGAGAATAGTGGCTATAGATCTCCTAGAGGAGAAAAAGAGAGGAGAAGTAGACTTCGATGTACTACTACTAGACGGTGAGATAATTCCAAGGGGCCTGCCATCTAGGACAGGGTCGAGTAGAGACGTTTTTAAGAGAGTTGTAGAGTACACTAGTAGAGTACTAGAGCTAGCTGATAAGACGGATACAGCTGTAGTTGGGGTTTTAAAGAGAAGCTACGCTAGAGACCTAGTCAATATTCTCGGTTTTCACGACTTAAAACTAAGTGACAAGGCCGTTATGAGCCTAGTACTAAGACCCGGAGAGTACCTCATCGCCGGTGTACACTCTGATATATATAGTGAGCTCAGAAAGCTAGAGGGCAATCCTAGTGTTAAGAAAGAGTGGCTTAAAACTAGACTTAAATGGTATGAGACTCTAGTTGGAAATATACCAGTTGGCTACGCTGTTAAATTAGCCTTTTACAGGGCTCCTAGAACAATATACCCGCTAGCAACTAAAATAGAGTACTTAGCGAGCAGCACACTACCCGAGGATTTACTAATTTCTAGTTTAATCCACGTGAGCACTGGTACCGGAATACCAGCACCAGTAGACTACGCTGACGCCCTCTCAGCAATCACTAAGGAACTAAAGCAAACAGCGTACCAGAAACTCCTCGCGGAAATAGCCAAGCTTATTGGAGGTGAGGCTAAAGAAATCATATCACTACTCTCACTGGTTAACCCGGAGAAACTGAGAGCTATTCTCGGCTAGCTCTCCTAGTTTTTAAGTAAACTGCCATAATTATTACTTCTGCAATTATCGCGTTATGGCGCGTCTTAAAAACTCACTGTAACGGCAGTTATCTGTGGACTCCCATCGCGGTGGCACAATGTGGTATTATGTTGCTAGCACTCCGCTAGCTCTGGTTAACGCGCTCGACGTACTAATTAACGTGCTGGCTGTTAAGACTTTGAGACTTAGCTTACACGAGGTCTCATTACTGAACGCTATGTGGATACTCGTCCTGCTGCTATTGTCTAAGAGTGCTGAGAAGTACTTCTATCACGGCCTCTCGAAGAAGTCTATATTAGTCGCTAATTCCGCGCTCACAGCGAGCACATTAGTTCTGTACTTATCTATTCTCTACTCGCAAAGAGGACTCCTCTACGTTTCATACGCTTTTCACGCAGTAGCATTTCTACACTACAGAGTTGGAGTGCAGATTGGTATACTCGAGAACTACTTTAGCCATGAGTGGGGATTTATCAATAAAAAAGTGTTGACTACAACTCTCCTAGTAGACGGCTTAGTCCTCTCTTTACTAGCGACGTGGCGACTAGACGTCTCTAAGCCAGGAGAATTAACGCTTATACTACTCCAGTGCCTTGCAGCTGGGCTCTTAGCTCAATTAGTCACTCCACAGCCAATTGTGAGATTTACTAGAATTGTGGAGAAATTAGAGAGAAATGCTGAACTCGGATTAGGGTTGACTGATAGCTTAGTACTACTAGCCTCTCTGGGTTCTAGTTCAAATACTACCTGGATAAAAATGTACTTATCTCGTAGAAGAGCAGTGAGTACTTTAACCCTATTGCTAACATCACTAGTTGTCTTTAAAATAAGCAGTGAGTACTTGTGGACTCCTCTACCATATATTCTAATTAATACACATGGTCTCAGCGCTGATAGTGTCTTAGCACTATATGGAGCCGGTAAGATTATAGCCTCAGTAATACTACACGTACTACCGCAGTGGATTAGTAGTGAACTCGCTGTAAGCTTAGCTATACTCTTAAGGTCGACTTGTACTCTCACTCTCCTCCTACTCACTCCCACCAGCATAATAGTAGCTACTCTCCTAGCTCTCATCTATTCTCTCGGCGTTGTAGTCGACGTCGCAGTATACAGTGCTTACTTGAAAATAACACTTGGAGAGAAGATCACGCTGTTTCCAGCTATCTCCGAGTTAGCTGGCTTTATTGGCGCGGTCTCATCTTCAAGCGCTCTGAGCACACTGGGTCTAAATCTATACTCATTTATAATTGTACTGCTAAACTTCACTTCACTACTTCTCGTTCTTAAAGCACTCAAGTAGTTAACACGCCGCTAAGACCCCTATCGATCATCTACTCCGCTGTCGTTTCTAGTTCTCTGATAATACTCTTGTATGTTTTGGGCTCGCGTCTCTCAGCTACAAACTCTATAATTACGTGTTTAAACCTGCGTTCAGTGTTCTTGACTGTGTTCTCTATTTTTGTTGAGAGCTCTTCTATGTCGTCTACGTCTAGGCTTCTATCAACTTCGACTTCTAGTACTAGCATGTACTCGTCCTCAGTGATCATGGAGGCGTTGAAGACGTTGACGTCTCGAACCTCTGGTATGCTCAGAACGCTTGTCAACACTTTTTTCAACACGCTTCTTGGCGGAGACCTCCCTACAAGGACTTGATAGTACTTGTATCCAATTGACAGCGCTGATATTAAAATAGCAATTGATATTACCACTCCACCAATAACGTCGAGTACAGGGTTCTCAGTAATGAGAACTACTAGTGCTATTGTACTAGCAGAGAAGTCGCTTACAGCGTCTAGTAGTACACCTTCAATCGCCGGGTTATTAGAGTTTCTCCTAGTAGACACGTATATTGCTAGTAAATTCAGGGCGTTTGTAGTAAGTGCGAGTGTGAAGAGTATTCTAGCCTCTCGCGTTGAGTACACTCCATAGTTTCCCAGTAACGCCTCCGCAACCCTGTAAATAGCAGACGCGAAAATCACTCCACTGAAAATAGAGATAGCTATTAAGCCTAAAACATAGAGGGCTCTGCGAGTACCATATGGGTAAACTATGCTTCTAGACTTACCACCTAGTTTTAAACCCAGTACTAATAGGCCTAATCCCACAGCATCGCCAATATCATTCAACATGTCTACAAATACACTAGTCGAGTTTGTTCCAATAATACTCGCCGCTTTAAAAACAGCTGAGACGCTGTTCACAATGAACATTACGGCTACTATATTCAATTCTCAGCTTTCACCGGTATATTATACTCTAGTAATGTGCGGCTTTTTATACTTGAAAAGTGAGAAGCGAGTTGAGTATTAACGAGGAAAAGCGCTCTCTTCACAGCGCGCTCTCAACTATTCTAACAACTACTTCTCTCGTTACTGGAAACGGCATCATTACGTGATACCTCTCATTAATGGCTTTGAGAATAAGGTCCAATACTCTCTGCGCACTCTGCCAGTCTACACCGTAATCTGAGAGCCTCTCGTTAAATCCGTGATTTACCTGAAACTCCTCAACTACTCTCCTCGCTTTATCCGCGTCTTCGCTTATAGGCTTAATAGTCGGATCTATGTGTTTGAGTATACTCGCGGAGATCTCTGGGACAGCCTTGTGAGTATAGTAAACTACCATGGGGCCAAACATAGCCAACCCAGCGCCGTGGGGTAAGTCGGGGTTTAATCCGCTAAATCCGTGTTCTATAGCGTGATTTAAGTGTGCTCCACCGGCTACATCTATACTAATACCCGCGAGCATAGACGCGTACAGTAGCCTAGTTCTCGCCTCTAAGTCGCTTGGCTTTTCGAGTACTCTACTCAGATAGCTCACTACGTTGAAAACTACTTCTCTAGCTAGAGATGCCACTAGGAGATTAGTTCTTTTCGACGTCGCCGCCTCGTATGCGTGGTAAAAAGCGTCTAGAGTAGTGTAGAGTGTCTGCTTGGCGCCGAGGGAAGTAGTGTACAGGGGGTCTTCGAAGCTAGTATTTGGATATCTAGCTACAAATCCCTTCTTTTCAATAGTCCCCGTGTGTGTTAACACAGCAAACCTGTTCACCTCGGACCCTGTTCCGTGCGTTAAGTTGACAACTATGAGCGGTATAGTCTTGGAGACCTGGACTCTCTTAGCGAGTAAATCCTCAGCTCGTAGATTACTCCTAGCCGTGATCGAGGCTGTTTTAGCCACGTCTATTACGCTGCCCCCACCAATACCAACTATGCAGTCTACTCCCTCACGCCTGGCGAGATCAGAGACCTCGTTAGCGGTCCTCGTATCTGGATTGGGTCTCACACCATTATAGTGAGTAAACTCTACACCTTGTTCTCGAAGTATACTCTCTACGTCTTCCAGCGCACCCGATACGCGAGCTGCACTGCGAGAAGTCACTACTAGTGCTTTTCTGTATCCTCGTACTATACTAGGTAAATGCTCTCTTAGTAAACGCGGGCCGAAAAACACCTCTACGTCTCCATACTTAAACCTGAATAAAGTACTCCACATTTAATCCCGCACCGACTAGTTCTTGTCTATTACAACATAGTTGTTTACGTTTACTAGTCCATATACTCTAGAAGCCGCCTCAATAAACCCGAAAAACGGGACTAGTAGAAGCATGTAGAGCTTACGTGAATTGTAAACACCGTAAATATATGTACCAGCGTAGTAGAAGCTAGCCGGGACTATAAACCAGGCGTAACCAATGTACGAAATAGCGGGGAGTAGGAGCATTAACACTATAACTCCAACTGTAAACGTCAACCCCCTTACAATAATAGTTATTTTCATGAGTAGAGGAGACCCCCTCATACCCATTACTACGCCTTTAAACCACCTACCTCGCTGAGCAATCAAGTCTTTCACACTATTAGGACTCCTTATTGAGACCTTAGTACTCGACTGCCAAGTCTTATAGCCCCTCTTAACCAGCTCCTTAGCGAACTCAAAGTCCTCTGTGAGAGTCCTCTTAGAAAACCCTATTTCCCTCAGCGCACTCCCCTTAACAACTAGTAAGTCACCATGTAGTCCAAGAAGGGGCTTACCGAGTAGGCCCGTAAAGAACCTGAAGAGAAACAGGTCATCTACAAATCTAATCCAGTCCATAATGTAGGCTACTGTACTTCTACCTGGACGCGGCATTAAGACGCCATTAGCTGCAACGTAGTTTAGACTTTCGTAGACGGGTATCTCGTAGAGGAAGGAGTCATCTATTATAATGTTGTCGTCGTCAATAAAGACATACCACTTAGACGGATCCACGAAGTGCTCCACGAAGTACTGTAAAGCCCTACCCTTCCCCACGAGGTCTCTCCTGTAGTTAGAGGGCACAACAACTAGTTTTACGCCTTTCAGCTCTCTGAGCCTGGGGAGTAGTGGAGCCTCCTCATCAACTACTAGTGTTACTCGACCATATCTCCTAGTGTGGTACTTTAAAACCTCGAACAGGGAGTTTTTAACTCTCTCATCAGCCTTGGAGACCACAACTATCTCTACGTTTCTAGCTCTCACAGAGCTCCTGCGGGGTTTGTAGACTAAGTAGCTAAACATGCCCATTGACACTAAGAGCGAGTAGCTAAAAGCACTAATAAGAATAATTGCTGTTATGCCGTCAACAACGTAGTTTCTAACCACACTATTCACCTATTGAGACGGCAACCAGTTACATGTAAACTAACCTGATATTAACGCGGTGGAGGTTAATAAAAATCCACGAAGCATTTTGTGAAATCTGAGAAGAGATCGCAGAGTTACCTCTAAGGACTACCGGGTTTCTTCTCGTATTTTGCTAATCTCTCATATACTTCTCTAAGTACTTCTTCGCTGAGAAACTCTATTTCTATTTTACCATTATACTTCTTTACGACTACTCCCTCAAGGGGGTTTCTGGGAGGGTCTGGTAATTGAGGTGAAGGCTTTTCTCTGCCGAGGTAAATCCACCTCACGCTTCCGCTCTCCCCTCTCTCAACTCTATACCAGTACCTGCCATAGTAATAGTACTTGACTACTGCTCCATCAGCAAGTCTCCTAGTAGACATGTGAACAGGCTTTAAGTAGTACCCAGTATCCCTGATTTTATTATTGTACTCATAGATCTCTGAAAGAGCCTCTGTGAAAACCATGTTTAATTTCACGTACATCGCGGTTGACTCCTTTAACACTAGTTTACTACTAGACCCCTTAAGCTCGGACATCGCGAGTAAACCATACGTGATTAATCACGTATCACAAACTAGTATTCTCAATTTTCAACTATTAAAACCTTGAAGACGAGAACACTGAGGAAACTCTAGTAGAACGGTGAATTTAAAAGTTTTCCCGCGAAGTAAGTCTTCCACTGAGTCTAGGAACCAGCTGTTCTCACACCAGCGTAGTCTGGTTCAACTAAAAAGGCTCTTAGACCCATATTAACTAGTCTACTGAGAGTGCTCTCAGCAGTGTTTCTCTCAACGAGCCCAATAACTACTCCTCCTCTGCCAGCACCGCTTATTTTGCAGCCTAGAGCTCCCAATTCTAGTAGTGTGTATACTACTTCATCACACACTCTGCTCGAGGTACTTATAGACCAGAGTAGGCCGTGATTTATCAACATGAGTTCACCGAGGAGCTTTTTATCACTGTTCTTAATTGCCTCTATAGCTAACTCTACTATCTCACCAGCCGCCTCGTAGACGTGTTTCAATACTCTCTCACACCTCTCATACCTCTCTAAAACTTCTTTCACAACAATACCCGTGTTTCTCTTAACACCGGTATCAACAACTACTATGCTTAGATCACTTGGTAGTTTAAGGTCGCTGAGAAGCCTGAATTCACCCTGCTTATAGTACAGGAGCCCACCATAAGTAGATAGTGTAGTGTCAACTCCACTAGGCTTGTAGTGAACTGCTTTCTCAGCCTCGTGAGCTAGCCTCCTCACATCCTCCTTGCTGAACTCCACCCCATAGTACACTAGTAAAGCGTGTACGAGAGCTACTGCTATCGAGGCTGAGGACCCCATGCCGGCTGCGACTGGTATATCTGAGTCTACGTACACGTCTAGGCTTCCTCTCTTCCCGGTAAACCTGCTCACTTCTTCCAGCGCGGTGTCAAATATAGCTCTCTGAGGTGACCTCACACTCACTTCTCCTAATTGTCTAGAGTACACTCTACCCGACCCCTCTTTAACGCAGACTTTAGCGTAAACGTTTACTGCTAATCCCAGAGCCGGCTTGCCCTTCACTACGAAGTGCTCTCCGAAGAGAATTACCTTAGCCGGCGCAATACTACACTTCAAGCTTAAAGCCCTACACACAGCGTTTTCGCTGGTAATGTAAATACCTGGTGAGTAGTATTTTAGCTTTAAGCGAGCTGTAAATTAACCTGGTTTAAGGACCTGGTGCGAGTCTTGAGCACTAGTACACACGGCTTTGACGTCGCCTCACTATTCCAGGAGAGAGCAAGGAGAAAACTCGAGAACTACAAGTACAGGATTCTAGTTATTAGTGGTAAAGGCGGAGTGGGCAAGTCGTTTGTGTCTTCAATGCTCTCATTAGCCCTAGCTGAGAGGGGTAGGAGAGTAGCCCTATTTGACGCGGATATTTACGGCTCGTCAACACCACTACTACTCGGAGTAGAGGGGGTGAGACACTACCTCGACGAGGCTGGTGAAATACTGCCTGTTGAGGCGCCTCTGGGAGTAAAGCTCGTAGCTGTGAACTTAATGCTCGACGCACCAGACACTCCTATTGTGTGGCGTGGACCACTAGTATCTAGGGGGATACTGGAGCTCGCTGCGCGCGTAAAGTGGGAGTCTGGAGACTACTTGATTGTAGATATGCCGCCAGGCACGGGGGACGTGGCGATCACTTTAGCTCAGCTAATGCCTCGCGAGTCACACGCGCTAGTAGTTACTGCTCCAAATGCTCTGAGTGAAGTAATAGTAGCCAAGGCCGTGAACTTCGCTACTTCAACGGGATTAAGACTCCTAGGTATAGTTGAGAATATGAGTTACTTTAAGTGCCCATACTGTGGTAGAGAAATCAGCGTCATGGGGGTACTCAGCGGAGAGTCCCTGGCAACTAGGTATAATACCCGTGTACTAGCCAGGTTACCAATATCACCTGAGGTTAACAGAGCTGTTGACAGTAGAAAACCATATCTCCTGGAGTATAGAGATGGAGAAGTGGCAAGGATTATAAGGGGGCTCGCCGATAAGATTATAGAGATACTTGAGAAGTAGAATTCCCCGCATTAGAGTCCAGGTGTGTAAAGACAACTATTGGAGACAGGTGTAGAGGTTGAGCACGGAAGAGGATATTGAGAAAAAGCCTAACTGGCTCTTGTTAAAAGAAGCAGCTGAGACCCTTTACAGGAGTGGTAAAACCACTTTTACACGCCAGGACCTAACAGCCGAGGTTTTAAAGAGAGACCCCTCTAGGTCTGAAATGAGCCTCGACTTCGAAATAGACCTAGTTACAGTTAATAGTGGTAGTAGAGAGAGGTATCGCGACCCTGAGAAGCTCTTCCTCTACAGGATTGAGAGAGGCAAGTATACTCTCTACAATCCTGAGGAACACGGAGAATTAGAGAAGTACATTGGCTCTCAGAGGCTACTAACTGTTAGTAGAAAAGAGCTTATTGAGGAAGTACTACAAGTCCTTGAAAAGCAGGGCTATGATGTTGCCATAAACAAGACAACTAAGCCAATAGAGCCAGACATTATAGCCGAGAAGAGCGAGGAGGAGGTCTCTGGTATATGGGTTATTGACCCCGCTCTACCTCTCTCAGCGCAGTACAGGCAGTTAGCTTACGCTATAGGGTCGTCTCTACTAAATAAGAACTATAAGGAGCACATTATACTAGTTCCGGGAGAGCTGTACAAGAGAGTGCCCCAGGAGATCGTTGAGACTTTAAAGAGTAATAGTGTGAGATTAGCTATTATTAGAGAGGAGAGGAAGTACAGTATTCAAATGTAGAGTACTTATGGCTCGAGCTTCTTTCTCAAAATATTCTTAGCCTCTTCTAGTACAGCTTTAATTTCACTATTACTCTGCACAGCTACCTCGAAGCTAGGTGGAGCCACCTGTAAATCAGCAAGCTCTCTCACAGACTCCTCTAAGTCTGCTAGTAGTAACCCCATTTCCGGAATACTCTTAATAATAGATTGCTGAGAGAGATCCTGTAGAATAGGTCTTAAATCCTCGACTAACGCACTAAACTCTCTCACTATAATTGCGTGTTGAAGAGCGGTGTCTATTTTCTCGAGAACGAGCTGTAGAGATGAAAGACTCTTCAGTAATCCATCTAGTTTAACAATCTCTTCCGCGTATCTCTTCGCGAGATACGCCTCTCCTCTAAGCTCAAGCATAGCCATTCTGTTTTTAAGCTCATTTTTACGCTCATCCAGCCTACTGTAAAGCCTCTTCACTCGATCCCTAAATAACCTCACAGTGTATAGTGCTTCAAAAGCTTTTTTCAAGGGCTCTTTACGCTTAAACAATAAACACACCCCATTAATCATGCAAAAGACTACC
>Ga0326760_1001307_pt1 | contig 11229 bp, 9 predicted proteins | sample GCREP_S_FD_207668 | JGI IMG/M metagenome (GOLD analysis project Ga0326760, IMG submission 207668) | Hot spring sediment microbial communities from Geyser Creek Basin, Yellowstone National Park, WY, United States - GCR.EP_S | ecosystem: Environmental > Aquatic > Thermal springs > Near-boiling...
CATCTGCAAGCTTAAATACTAGTTATATAAGCTTTCTTATAAACTTACTGTTAAATTTATAAGAGAGAATAAAAATCACATTAGGAAATTCTACTGGAATTAAAAATTTACATAATTTTTCCTAATGGTGATGAAAATTTTCCAAGAATTTTTATTGTATTTATCATTTAGAACTCAATTAATGATATGATCTAGAAATAGTTTTTATTTTCTGTTATATTAAATATATTTTATGAATACTCATTTAGTAATATGTGGTACTTCAATTATTGAAAATTATAGTAAGCTACAAACAATTTCTGATGAGGATAAATATATTTGTTTAAATGATAATGAACTTCTTAAAAGAAGCAATCCCAATGATCCATTCTTCATAAAAGTCTATAATTATCTTATTAAAGATCCATGGAAAGCATGTGCAGAGCTTAATTCTATGAGAAAATATCTTGATGAAAAACTTGTAGACGAAGTTTATTTATACCATACTGATACTGGTAAGGGAAAATTTTGTGCAAGCATGATCGAAAAATATCTTAGTGATAACTATAATTTAAAGGTAAGTAAAATTAGAGTTGAAGGATTTGGTATAAAGGAATTTTTTGAGGATGGACTTGTGAATCTTTTAGATAAGCTTATGAGTAAGATTCATGATTTAATTGAGAATGGAAATAAAGTATACTTGAATGCCACTGGAGGATTTAAACCTGAAAATGCTATTACAGTAATAGTTGCATCATTATTAAATATAAATGAAATATATTATATTCATGAAAGATTTGCAGAACCAATTAAGCTACCAATATTACCAATAACAATAAATCCAAAGTACATTAACTTATTAAAAGAAATATATGAAAATCACAAATTATACGGATTTACAATTAAAAGTTATATTGAAGAAAAGTATGGAAGTAAAATTATAAATGAGCTTAAGAATAGAAACTTAGTAAAAGAAGAAAATGGAAAAATAATATTAAGAAAATGGACAGAGATAATGATGAAATACGTGAAACTATAACAAGCCATCAAAACCTTAGTTCACTATATAATTAATCATAAATCATCAATATATTTTTTGATTTTTTGACAACTTTTCATGTATAGCTTTACCATTAACCTATCATTAGCTGGCACAAATACCATTAACTCAAAACGAGTTTCGCTCATATCATAGTGACTTCCAAATTAACCATACCAAAAACTTTGAAAGCTTAAAAAAGAAAAAATAATAAGAAAATCCTATAAATGAGTCTGGAATCTCATAATTTTACTATATATCTTTAAGTTTGGTATTTTCTACTTGTCTTTCCTTTTGCTGATTAATTAAAGATTTTTATTTTGTTTTTAGTTATAAAATTATGTGAACGAGAGATCTGTAGTTGTTTCGACGTGGGGTAACCCCTTTATCTGGAAAGAGGCTGATTATAAGTTATCTGGTTCAGGAATTAATGTTAAAGGTGTTACAACTTTATACCTTTTGATTAAGGCTTTTTCTCCTGATCTTGTATTAGTGATGGTGCCGGAAACTTTGCTTTGCGTTAAGAGAATAGAGGAATATGATGGTAAGACTATATCTCAAGAGATAACTAATGAGGATTATGAAAAGCTCATATATGGTTTGAAGAAAGCTGTAAAGAACTTTTTTGTAAAGAATATACCAAGAGATGTGGAAGTGAAGAAATTTAGAGTTGTGGTGATGCCAAATATTGGAGAGTATAGTGATAATGTGAGAGTTGAGTGGAAACTTCCTGAAGGAAAGAATGTGAATCCTGATTCTGTTTATGCAGCTCATGCTCTAATTTCACTTCTGTCAAGTTTGATGGAGATGTGCAAGGACATAGATGTAATTTACTTACATTTCGATATAACACATGGAGTAAATTTCATGCCTCTAGCAGCTTATAGAGCTTTGAGAGTTGCGTCTAGAGTTATCTCTGCTCTTTATGGGTTGAGGGTAGAGTTTAAGCAGTATAATAGCACTCCATATCCAATAACAACAAAAGTTAAAAATTTTGATGCTTCTAGTGAATATATTCCGAATTTGGAAGTGTTCATTGTAAAGGAGGAAACAATAACTCCAGTTAAAGCAGCCCAAAGGTTAGTTTATAGCTATCTATCTAGGGATGAAATTAGGCTATTTAGGTTTCATAAGGAATTTGAGGATAAAGTAGCCCGTGAGATTGAGAAGTTTAATAAGGAATTTAATGAAATCTATAGGAATGCAAAACCATTGGTAAGCTCAATACACTATAGTATGCCATTAGCCTTCATACAATTTTCAAAGGAAAATGAAGAACATGTTATGAAGCTAGAGGAGTATATAAAGAAAATTGAGGAGCTTATTGAGGAAAATTTTCTAAATATTAACATAACGAAGACGGATATAAAAATGTGTATAGAACATAAAATTGTACCAAGCTATGAAGATCTGAAGAGTCTTCTCTCAGCCCTCTCGCTAATATCATATGGAAGCAATTCTATTAAAAATTTAAGTAAAATTAGATTTCAAAATGGAATAATCGAAGTATCATTAAGTGAATTAAAAAATGTAATGAAATACTTACAAGGTCCCTTAATCGAAGTAGCAAAACATGAAGTAGCAAACTTCGAAAGAAACAGGTTCACAGAAGAACTTAAAGAAATTGTGAAACAAGCCAAGGAAAACAAGGGAAATTGGAAGACATTTACCAAAAAATGCGAAGACGTCAAAAGAATAATTATAGCACATGCTGGACTAGCATCAAGATCAATAGAAGTAATGTTTAACGATGAAATGTGGATCAGATATAGAAAAGAATGCCTCAAACATATTAGGGAAATCGTAGGAAATGCTTTAAATGATACCAGAAAAATTATCAAAGGAGAAGGTCTAACCTAAAACTTTTACATCAAAAATAAAAACAAGCTCAAATACATATTCAACATATTTCACCAATCTTATAAAGCTTATATCAACAAACTATACTTCTGAATATTTTTATATAACCAAGCTATATTAGCTTTTTTAAGCATTATCTAATTCCTTCAAGTGTTATTATACCATATCCAAGAAGAGTTTTTGCTCCAATTCCTTTTTCCAAAACCTCTATTAAGAACGGCTTAAGTTGATTAATAAGATCTTTCTTTTCCTGCTTTATACCAACTACTATCTTAAATATAACATCCCTATTTATTACGGGATATATTATGGGAGTGGGTTCAGCTTCTGTTTCTCTTATCCTTCCTTCCTGCTCCTTGTAGATAGGAGTTGTAACTTCAGGAACTAAAAGATTATATTTTGTGCTTATAGGATATGCGTTGAGAAATACTATGGAGGATGCCTCCTCTTTAGTTCCAAGTATGGAGGCTAAATCTTTCTTTTCCATTTCTATGTAGAACCTAAAGGCTCCTTTAAGAGAGGATGCAGGTATATAAGGGAGATTCAGTAAGGGGTCCCATGCTAAGCCCACCTCAAATATTTGTTTTCCAAACGTATCGTTCGCCATATCTACTATTAATCTTGAATTCGTTCTTCCTGAAAAATCGAATACTATGTATCCGCATGCTTGAAGAGCTAATTTTTGTGCATCAAGAAGACTTGAAGCTTTTTTAAACACTTCATTAAGCTTTTCTGGAGAATAAGCTTTCGACAATTTCTCCAATATCTTTCTCTTTCTCTCTTCTAGAGATTTTTTCTCCTCACGATCTTTCTTCCCAATTTTAGCTTTATCTTTCAAATATTTAACACTCTCTCTCCTAAGCCAAGAAAGCATGTTGATGGAAGATGGATCTAAGGGAATTTCTTCAATATGTCTCATGGATAAATCACCTCATACTTATAATTCATTTTTTTAAGATAATTTTCGAGACTTGAAATTGAGCAAAGATATGCCTCTTTTACTCTCCCACCATCTACATTTAGCGTTTTTTTACCTTGTTGTTCCTCTCCATATAATCCTTTCCACTTGATCTCAGCAGGCCAGTCGCTAGAGAGAAAGAAAGTAAATAGAGCCATTCCTTCATGAATTGCAAGATGAATTGGACTTGCCCTTCTATTAACATTGGTTATATAGCCCGCCCCTTTCTGTTCCCTAGGGAGGCCTAAAAACCAAGCCAACCTTTTCCTTGTTATGGTATCCTGACTTTCGTCAGCACTTGTTATCTTGAAACCCATTCTCCTTGATCTTTCTGGTCTATAGAAGAAGTCTTGAAGTTCGATTATCATGTCTTCCAACCTTTTCTTGGTTTTTGGTTCAACTTTTATTATTGTAAAAACTGGGAATTCCTTCTTGTTAAATAGGCTAATTGATTCATTGATTTCTGATAAGTCAATTCTCACCCTAGCTATACAGTCAAGCGGTGGTATTTCAGATACTTCTTCCACTTCAAGATTGAGGTAAGATCTTGCAGAATTCAAGGTCTCGTTTATTAACTCTTTCAACATGCTATAATCAATCTTTTTGTCCTTCAAGAATTTTCCCTCAAAACCATTAACCTCAACCGAAAATGTACCTAAACCTCTTCTCCCTCCTTTTCCTATGCCATTTAAGGATAAAGCGGTTAGAAGTGCCCCCATTGCAAGTTTTCTTTCGTTTTCATCTACTTTTCTAACGTGAGGAGATTCTTCTATCCTTATCTCTGCATAGAGATTCTCTCCATAGCTTATTTTCTCTCGTCTTCCAAGTGAAAGAAGTCTTATTCTCTGAGCACCACTTAAATTCTTATGTTCTTTTTCGTCAAAAGAAACTTTGTTTACAATTATTCTAAACTTTGAAGCTGAATTAAGGCTACCTAAGATATCTCCTGTCTTTTCACAAATATACTTTATTTCTGATATGCATTCCTTTTTACACTTAAGTTTTCCAGCTTCATATAGAGCTCCAGCTATGTAAGCTCTTAACCAGTATCTCCAGAGTCCTTTAATCGATTGTGTCCTGAAGGGATCATCTTTATGGAATTTTGTGTCATATCCTCCAAGAAGAAGCCAATTTTCACTTCTCAACTTAAGAGTGACATTCATTTTCATCATCTCTCAACGGGGATAACGGAACCAAAACCAAGCTCCTTTCCAATGCCTATCCCCTCCTCATATATCCTTCTCCCTTCTACGCTTCTTTCAAGACTTATAACACTCCCCGGAACTAGGGCTTGATAAATCGGCTTTCTCTTCTTCCTTACTTCACTATATCCAGCACCTAAAATCTCTATCTTCCCATAAATTTTGATATCACCAGCTTCCCATAATTCTTCCTTCAGCTTCTTTATAAACTCTATTCCGGTTTCGTAGAGGATTGGAGATAAGACGTAGAGAATATTCGTTCTTTCAGGTATTCTGCATATATAACTATCGACTTTTAGTATTTCGAGGAGCGAAGTTCTTCCTTCTCCTCCAAGTCTTACTACATATTTTCCAGTTTCCATTTTCTCAGATATTACATCGAATTCTATTGTAGTTTCTATGTCAACATCTTTAACATCTTTTCCAGATAGATAATCTATGAAGTTTACTGTATAAATGAGTCCTCTCTCTTCATCAGCTATTTTCCTCATCTCCTCAGTTCTCGCTTTTAATCCTATTCCAGTAAAAGTTAACTTTTTAGGTGTAAATCCCCTCTTAATAAATTCTCTTTCCTCTCGCTCTTCTACCATTTCTCCATAGAGTTGCTTCCTTTTCATATTTGAATAGCCTGAAACATCATCCAATCTTAAGAATATACCATTAACCCTATTCTCCACATAATAGGTGGACCCTCTCCTCAGATAAGGTCCTCTAAGTTTTGCTCCTTTTAAGACTATCGAGTATGCATAATCCCATTCCGCGGAACTTGTGTCTATGTATCCAAATGTAGTTGCAATAGCTCCTGCTGTTGATGATGGACTTGGTGCAAGAAGGGAATATGCAGAAGAATAAACTCCTCTTGTGCTTGGATCGAATTCTCCAGATCCTCTAAATAAATATGGTTCGAGAACTCTAAATAAAGCTCTATACATTTACTCACCCCCTCAAACCGCTATAAAGAAGTCTGCAAGACTTAAATATTTCTGGAAAGAGGGGGCTTTCAACTTCTTTCTTTGCATCATACCTCTTGACGTCTTTGCTCTCCTTTATTGTTTTCATTATTTTGTTTAGAGTTTCCCCTTCTTCTTGCAAATGTTTCTTTACCATGTATTTTATCAATTCCTCAAATACCTCCATTTCCTTTGCCTTCCACGCTCTTTCAGCAGTTTTCATTATGCTTCCACCAGATGCTTCATAAAGCAATACTGTTGAAAGCTTCTTTGATGAAATCATGTTCATCATATCCTCTAAGAAGTGTGTGAGATTCGTGAGTAAAAATTCGTGTCTCTCCAAGGAGAATGGAATAACAGAACTTTCCACAGAACCCCTTGCCGAATATGTTATAACAAGGGAATCTTTCTCCCTCCTCTTCTCTCCACATATCCAAACAGACTCTTTCGCTATTTCCTCAAGACTAGAAGCGGAAGCTTTTACTACATCATAAAGCGGATACTTGTAGTGTGCAATATAGATAGAATAACTTCTTCCCATATTTCCCATTGACGGGATGTAATAGTTATTTAACCTATGAAATCTCATTCCTTTGTGACCATGCATTTCTTTGTCAAAACCTCCGTATGCTAATCTACTTTCATTAATTATCTTAATAGCGGAACTGACTGGTGCTACTGAAAGAAGATCATCTCCTCCTGCATAAATTACAACTCCATTATTCCTTTCAACTATTTCTATATCTTTGAGGGCTGCTATCATTAAAGCCCTTGAAACTGAAACATGATAAGATATGCTAGTAGGCAACTTTTTCATCATTTTAATATTGTCTATAACTTTGCTGATTTCATCTATGTTCTTCTCATCAAGACCTTTATCACATGCAATTTTCTTAGCCAAATCTTTGTCTTTCAGTAGAATCTTTATTATTTCTTTTGATTCTCCTTCAAATAAATTGACAATATAATCCTCCACTTCTATTCCAAGAGCACCTAAATTTCCACCTATAATCTTACCCATGTTATCTCCATCTGCCCTTATTAATGCATAGTATATGTTTATCGGAGGGATTAATACTCCTCTATTTTGAAGTTCTCTCCTAATTCTATTCCAAAGACTTCTAGGAGATAATTTACCACCCTTGGTTTCAAGTATTGTATCTTCTGTTTCGGCAAAAAGGAAGTTCTTAAGATAACTCTTCAACTTATCGTTTATATGAAGTTTTTCCAGTTCTCTACATTTTCTCTCTTGATATTTCCATTGAGACTTATATTCTTCTTTAAGAGGGATTAAGAGAAATTCTAAGAACTCCCTTATATCTTCATAGTTCCACAACTCATTTAACTTTAGCGCATTGGAAATAATGCCATCTCTGAAGTCAAATGTAGAGATGTCTGCTAAAGAGGGATATTTCTCTATTTTTATGTCTGTTCCATAACCTAAAATCTTACTTAAAGCTAATCCAGGTCTAAAGGAGAATATCCTCTTTATGAGACAATATGGACAAAGTTTCTCCCCTTCTCCTAAAAAAACTTTAGGAACTCCCATTTCTTTTTCATCAATTATCGCTGGAAGTTTTCCACATACTGTGCAATATTCAAACCCTCTTTTACTCATCTCTTTTCTCTTTCCATAAAATATTTCTTCTGTCATCTTAGTAAGTGGAAGCATACATGCTGGATCTTCCTTTAAAAGTTTTTTCATTTTATTCTTCCTAGTCACTTCATCAAATACATTACTATAATCAAATACGTTACTATAAGATGTAAATGAATCTTTCAGGAGAATTTTTGCAACGGAAACCCTTATTGTGAAGGGAGGATTTTTAGCAAATTCGTAATCCTCATATTCTCGAAGCTTCATTACTAGAGGTTGTAGCTCGATCTCTGATGAAGTTATTATTCCATCACAAAACATTCTCCACTTCTTCTTGAACTCTTCTTTTATCAATACTTCAATATCCTTTTCAATCAGTGGAAGCATTAATGTCATTGAGGCTGGAACTATTGCAAATCTTGGGAAATACCATTCGCCATATATAGGATTTATAGCTTTCATTACATACTCTTTTATACTAGGTGCTATATTCATGAGGTGATAGTAGTAGAAGAAATTGAATCTGCATGTTGGAATTATTATGACGTCTGGCCCATATTTTTCAATGAAATCAAGTACTACACTCCAGAGGAGTATTGAAGCCATATAGCTTGATGCCCATAAATCTCTTAGCTTCCTAGATTGTGATATGAAATCCTGTATTCCTGCTACATCTAAGTAAACGAGAAAACCCCCATCTCCATAAGTCCAGTTAATTGCAGATGCTGTTGCATAAAGATGATCAAATACTGTATGTGTTGGTATTCTAGTATCGGCAGGTCCTGATGGTAATCCTTCATTTATCCATAAGAGTTCATAGAGTCCATAAAGGGCAAGATATGCTTTTTCCAAATTATCAATTTTCCTTAATATTTCATTCAGTTTTTCCATAACTTTCAATACTCTTTCCTTCGATACATCCACATCACTTAGATCAATTTCTATTCTAGGATCAATTGGATTCTTCAACTTTATTGTTTTTTCCATTAATGCTCCCTTTTTATCCCCTATGAGTAAGCCAAGTAGCTTTCTGTCAATTGAAGCTGCTAATATATCAGCGTCAATCACTAAGTCCTCTGAAAGCATATCAATTGCATTTTCAAGGGGTGTGCCAGTCAGCGCTTTTCTGGCAAGTTCTTCTGCCCATTTTTCATGTTTTTCACATCTTCTTAAGCACCATGCTTTATCTGGAGGATCATGAAATAGTGCTGCCACTTTTAAGAGGAAAAATTTTGTGGATTGTGACATTTACTCACCTTTTACCTTCCAGGTGGGAAAACAGCTTCAGCAAGCCTCTTTATTTCTAGCAAATATGGCATGAGAAGTGATGGGAGAATTGTTAAAAGCTCTGAACCTGTTAATACTTCTATACATGAGAGAGGGGACTTTGGATCTATATTGATTTTAGGGATAAGTCTCTTTATTTCTGAAAGAATTAGATAGAGATAAGCAGCATAACCCCCTTCTGTTGAGTTAAGTTTCTTTAAATTTTCCGATGTAGCTTGGGCTTTTGTGACAAAATCGATGAAGGTTACATATGTCTGTTTTTCTGAATCTTTAGTTTTAGCATATATGAAACTTATTGTAGGTATCACTCCAATTTCATATATAAGAGAGGGAGTTTCCCTTGATCTAGCTCTAAAGGATTTACCAAACTCTTCCTTATCTTTACCTAACGAATTCACTATATCTTGAAAAAGCTTATACACAAGTTTAAAGTCGTTTACAGCCCTTTCTTCTGGGCTTATTGATTTCTGCATCATTACACCTCTATAAGTTCCACGATTCCTCTTCCAATGGTTTCGTCTCCTCCTATTATTAGATACTTCAACTCTCTTAGCAAGACGTCCAATGGCTCCTCATTTTTCAAGTAATTTCTTAATTCATTAAATTTTTCTCCTTTTAAACATTTTTCTAGATATTCTTTACCATATCCAAGGAATACCGTGACAAATACTGTACCTACTGGAATCACTTCCTCAGTCCAAGGTCCTTCATCAACAACCTTTTTCTCTCTATTTATCCTTATTCTAGTAACTCTTATTAATGATCTATCCATAAGTGCTTTTGCATAATCGTCATGTAAAGATATCAGACTTTCAGATTTATCTAGTCCTATCAAATCTCTGAGAACATTCATTTCATTCATTTCCACAATCAGATTCTTAGGTATGTTAACTTCCTCACATAGAATAGCGCTCTCCAATCCATCTATTACATGCTTATTCATAAAGCCAACAGTTGCTGGAAACTTTCCTGAAATGTTGGCTATTTTCTCAATTTTCTCCACTATTTCACTATACTTCTTATTTAAAACTGAAGCGATACTTACATATTTGGCAAATCTCTTGAGAAGGAATGGACATGTCACATTAGTATATATACCTTTCAAACTCCTTACAGGAAAAGAGATTATATAAGAAGTCATTACAGCTATTGGAGATGAATATTTTTCTTCATCAGTTTGATCCGGTCCTAAAAGATAAGTAAGATCTCTTTTCTTACGATATAGAGCCGTCTTTATAGATCCCTTTATGCTTGAACTATATATAACAGGAAAGCCTACACCATCTCTCTGAATTGCTAAATCAACAACTTCAGTCCCTCTACCAATCCCAGGATGAAGTTCACTCAAAGACTTTATCAAAATAACTTTTGCTGATTTATAAGGTTCAAATGACATATTACTTTCACGATTATATTAATTGTAAAGAAAAAATTTAAGTTTATCCGTTAATCTCATAAATAATATAATGTTTAGATGCTTTTCACTTCCATAGTTATAATGGAGGAATTTGATGTTAATCCACTTCTATAATATTAAAGTTTTAGCTTAAATACTACTAAAACATTATCTTCTCACAAATTAAGGAGAACCGCAAGATAGCAGAAGAATTTATGTAAAAATTTTACTATTTTAATAATAGTTAATGTAAAAGAAGTGTCGGAATCTCTTAAAGAGAATTGAAAGAGAATCATTTTATTATATTGGTGTTTTAGGTTTTAATGAAAGAATCTCTTTAAGAGAATTGAAAGAAGGAGAAGGAGGAAGTAAGAAGAGGGTCTCAACAAGAGGATTGAAAAATACAATATGTCATCACACTGACTTCGTCTATTGATGAGACTTCAGAAGGGTGAGGAGCAATTCACTAACACTTACAAAGACATCATAATTCTCATACAAGTACAACTTTCAATCCTAACTTCTCTGCAATTTCTGCTTGTTTTTCATCACATGTCACAAACTCTAGACCTTTCCTCTTTGCCATAGCTATGAAAAGTGCATCGTATACTGTTACATTGCTCTTTACAGCTATCTCAAATGCATCTAAGAGGTAACGTTCTTGGGTCTCTATGGGGAAAGGCTTACCCTCCACTATACCCCTGATAATCCTTATGGCGATTTCATGGTTCATTTCACTCCTCAACACCTTCTTCCACAACGCATTTGAAAGCTCCTTAATGGCCAAATCCAGGGTGACTACACCCTCAGACATTATCTCTCCAACCTTCTCCCATCCTACTTCACGCAAAAAGTACTTAACTAGAGCAGAAGAGTCAATGACTCTCACGATCTTCCCTCACACTCTTCACAGAAAATCCTTTCTCACTAGGTTTTACGTCTTTGAGAAGCTCATTCCAAA
>Ga0326760_1001308_pt1 | contig 11228 bp, 8 predicted proteins | sample GCREP_S_FD_207668 | JGI IMG/M metagenome (GOLD analysis project Ga0326760, IMG submission 207668) | Hot spring sediment microbial communities from Geyser Creek Basin, Yellowstone National Park, WY, United States - GCR.EP_S | ecosystem: Environmental > Aquatic > Thermal springs > Near-boiling...
AACCCGCGGGTTTAAACTCGAAGCCCTCGTAAGCGAGCTGAAAGGGATCAAGAAGCTATCAGACTTCGCTCAAAAGGGGTAGAGCCGTTTCTCGGTAGATGGTGGTTCATTGCCTTTCATATCGAGGTTCTCCACCATCTACTTCTCAACGGTCTCCCCGAGCCCCCTCACCGCAGTGGCTCCCCACTAGTCGCCTAGTGGCTCACAGCCTCTACGGGTCTCGGGAGCCCAGGGGCACCAACAAGCTTGTAAACACCACGAAGCTTATAAATCTCCTCATAAATCAACAAACACAGATACTACAAATAAATATAAAGACCAAAACAGCCCTTATTAGCCTCGCTACTCCTTCAAGACGACTCTTAGCTGGGCGCCCTCTTTCTCACACAGCTTCCTGATCCTCGAGAGCTTCCTCCTATACCTCTTTAAGAGCTCCTTGCTCAGCTCGACAACCACTCCATCTTGACTCTCTCTCACAGAGGCTTCTGGTAGAGCCTCCTTCACCCTATCGACAAGCTCTTGCCACCTACTAGTGATGGCTTTGAGCTTTTTAACTGGGACCACAACTGTTTGCTCTCCAAACGTGTAGATCTCGTACTCGAGCTCCCCTGTGAGGAAGTCCCTGACCTCGATAACAGGCCTTGAGAGCTCGACCTCTTTAAGCCCTGTTGGTAGCTTAACGGTCATCCTAAGCTCGTAGACCTTGTCCACGCGCCCGTTCTTGATGAAGATCACCGTGTCCACGATCGACGGTATCATGCCCAACTCGACCCTACCTATAAAGCGCTGTATAGCGTCTATGGGGCTTGTCGCGTGCACTACGCCAATCATGCCTATCCCGGCCAGCCTCAAGTCGGCGTAGAGCTTGAAGTCCTCGTCTGTCCTCATCTCATCGAACACTGTGTAATCTGGCCTTGAGAGGAGTAGTATGTCGTGCAGCTCGCCTATTGACGAGTAGTGCTTACTGTACTGCGTGATCTCGTCTGGCAAGATCATGTCTCTTGGAGACTCCACAGTCTTGACTATCTTGCCCATTCTAAGGTAGTAATCTGCTAGCGCCTGAGCAAACGTAGTCTTTCCCATGCCGGGGGCTCCAGCTATGAGTATGCCTTCAGCTCTCTCATTAAGCCTCTTAATCAGCTCTGGGGGTAGGTTGTAGTCTTCTAGTCTAAGCTTTTTAACCGGCTTTACAGCCGTGATCTCCCAGCCATCGCTTAGAGGGGGCCTCACGATCACGATCCTATACTGCCCTAGTTGAACTATGGTTGAGCCTAGCCTATCTATCTCTATGAAGGCGTCACTCCTCCTCTTAGCCTCCTCTATTATCTCGCTTGCAACCCTCTCGATGAACTCACGTGTAAGCCTCTCGCTAGACAACCTCACATACCTCCATTCCCCCGGCCTACCCTTCTTAGCTACTGGGTAAGAACCCTCTTTGAGGTGGACGCTCATGGTCTCTTCGTCGAAAAACCTCTCGAGTATAAGGGTTCTCTCCCCCTCTCTTCTCGTGAAGATCGCCGGTATCCCGAGCGCCCTACATATGTCGAAGATCACCGGGTCTCCGGTGACGACAGCGCCCCCGATGCTCATAGCGAGCTCTCTAACCGCGCTGTTCACCTCGCTTATAAGGGCATCTTCAGCCTCGTCTCCTCGAAGCCTCAGCCTCTCACCAACGTACTCGACCGTTATCTTGCCCTCTTTGTGAAGCTCGCTGAGCCTCCTCAGCTCTCTGAGGCCTGCGAAAGCCACTCCACGCCCTCGCAACGCAAACAGCTCTAGTAGCTGGACTATAGCTCTGTGAACCGCTATTCTGCCAGCTATAGCACCCTCTTCTACGAGCCTGCCCACAGCCCCCTCGATAATAGCCGCGTAGTCTGGGACGTAGACGCTTTCACCAGCGATTCTCAAAGTCCACACCATCAACCCGGAGTTGAGGAGTTAGTGCTCTTATATAGCTCGACGCGTTAAAGCTTTAAAGGCTCTTTCTCTTCGACTTCTCGATAAACATGTCTACGTACTCTCTTATCGTAGGCCCCTCGATGATCTTAAGCCTAAATGTCACTCTAACGACCGGGGCCTTGATCTTCACTAGCCTGGTCACATCCGTTGGCGTCCCAAGGACGACGGCGTCTACCGGCATCTTGTTTATAGTCTCCTCTAGGTCTCTCAACTGCTCAGAGGTGTACCCAGTGCTTGGTAGCACGGGGCCTATGTGTGGGTACTCTGAGTAGATCCTCTTAAAGAGGCCTGTTGCGTAGGGCCTTGGATCTACCACTTCAGCCCCGTACTTGATGGCCGCAACATAGCCTGCTGCGTATGGTAGCCCCCCATGAGTGACCGTTGGAGAGTCCTCGATTACAACCACTCTCTTGCCTGATATGAGCTCTGGTCTATCAACTTCTACTTCACTTATAGCCACTGAGATGTAAGCTCCTGGATTTCTAGACCTCACATTCTCCTTGATTCTCTCAATGCCCCCAGGCGGGGCCTGGTCAGCCTTGTTTATTATCACAGCATCTGCCCGCCTCAGATTGACCTCTCCTGGGTATGCACCGACCTCTATACTCGGCCTCATAGCGTCTGCCACCACGATCGAGAAGTCTGGTGAGTAGAACGGCCAGTCGTTGTTCCCCCCATCCCACAGTATGACGTCGTTCTCGCGCTCCACCACCTGGAGCAGCCTCCCATAGTCTACACCTGCATACACGTAGAACCCCATCTTTAGGTAGGGCTCGTACTCTTCTCTCTCCTCGATGGTACACTCGTACCTGTCGAGATCTTCGAGTGAGTGAAACACCTGAACAGCCGCCTTTTCAAGGTCTCCATAGGGCATAGGGTGTCTAACCACCCCGACTCTAAACCCCCTTCTCTTCAGCTCTAAAGCCACCTCGCGAGACACCGTGCTCTTCCCAACACCCGTCTTAACGCCTAACACCGCTATGACGGGTTTAATAGACTCGAGCGTGGTCTCCATGGGGCCGAGTATCCTAAAGGAGACGCCAGCCGCTAAAACCCTGGATATGACGTTGCCTAGCTCTTGATACGTCAGGTCACTATAGGCTAGAATGGCCTCTTCGACTCCATACTTCTTCACTACTTCTTCAAACATCTCGAAACTCAATATAGGTATTCCATCGGGGTAGAGGTCTCCAGCTAGTGATGCCGGATACCTTCTACCAGCTACCCCGGGTATTTGCGTCTGGAGGAACGCGACAACTCGATAGGCTGGATTATTTCTAAAAACAACATTGAAGTTGTGGTAATCCCTACCACTGGCACCGATGATCACGACCTTTCTAGCCATAAAGACACCCGTAACTTAAACACTAGAATGTCCAAGTTGACAATTCTACCAAGAAAGCAATTATATTTTATCAAGGTGAAGAGGGAGCCTCGAAGGTCTAGCGGTGGGTAATGGGGGTTAAAAACGTTATGGATTATGGGTTTAAACAGTTAAAGGCCTATTTAGCCCTCCTAGTTTTGGTTCTCTTATTTAACTTGTCGAGTATCTTCTCGAGCCTTTCAAGCATGATCTTTCTCTCGATGGACGCTACTAGCCTCCTCGTTGATATCACTGCGTCTGGGTTGACGCTGATGCTATCAATGCCCTCTCTAACTAGGAACTCCACAATCTCTGGGTATACGCTTGGAGCCTGTCCACAGATGCTGACGGTCTTCCCCTTCTTGTGGGCGCCCCTAATGATCATCCTAATGGCTTTGAGCACCGCTGGATCTCTCTCGTCGAAGTAGCCCATCTCTGCTAGTATGTTGCTGTCTCTATCTGCGCCTAAGACGAGCTGTGTTAAGTCGTTACTACCAATACTGAACCCGTCTACGAGCTCGGCGAACTCTTCAGCTAGGAGCGCGATGCTTGGAACCTCAGCCATAGCCCAGACTTGGAAGTCCTTGGTCTTCTTTAACCCCTCTTCCTCCATTATCTTTAGCGCCTCTATGACCTCCCATATGGTCCTCACAAATGGCAACATCACCCAGACATTTGTCAATCCATACTCCTCTCTAACCTTCCTAATGGCTCTGACTTCTAATCTGAAGCCTGGCGCGTAACCTGGGTGTATGTACCTGGATACGCCTCTCCACCCGATCATCGGGTTTCTCTCGTCTGGTTCGTACTTCTCGCCACCCTTTAGACCTCTATACTCGTTCGTCTTGAAGTCGCTAAACCTCACTACAATGGGTCTTGGGTAGACGACTTGTGCTACTTTCGCTATACCCTCTGCTAGCTTGTTGATAAATAGGTCTTCTTGTTTCGTCTCAACTAGGTACATTGGGTGGTAGCCTATCCAGTCGCTAATGATGAACTCGATCCTCATTAGGCCTATGCCATCGAATGGTAGGTCCTTGTACTTCTCGATCGCTTCTGGCTCGCCTAGGTTCATGTAGATCTTCGTAGATGTCACTGGGTATAGTGGTAGTAGTTGCTCTGGACTAATACCAACGGCTGCGACGACCTGTGTCGGAGCTGCTGGGGCAACTTCCACCTTCGGCTTCACGAGCTCCTCGACTATGCCCTCGTAGAGTATGCCCCTACTGGCGTCGACGGTGATCTCCATCCCGGTCTGTATGACCTTGGTAGCGTTGCCCGTCCCAACGATGCATGGGATGCCAAGCTCTCTACTGACTATGGCCGCGTGGCTCGTCATACCTCCTTCATCAGTCACGATCGCGGCAGCCTTCTTCATTAGTGGAACCCAGTCTGGATCGGTCATCTTGGTGATGAGGATGTCTCCCTGCTTAAACTCCATAGCCTCCGGGCTCTTGGGGTCAAATAACACCCTCGCAACGCCAGCTGCGACACCAGGGCTAGCAGGTAGACCTCTAACGAGCACCTTGGCCTCTGAGAGCTTTACGACTCTCCTGGCGGCCACCGCTGGGGCAGCCGCCTTGACCTCTTTCTCTTTAGCCTTCTTCACGCTCCACACAGTCTCCGGTCTCGCCTGTACAATGAAGACGTTTTGTGGGAATGGTAGGTCTAGGTCTACTGCCCACTCAATGTCCATGTGTCTACCGTAGTGCTTATATATCAACTCGCCGAGCTCAGCAAGCCTCTTAACCTCCTCCTCTGTTAGAGACGGGGCCTCAGGCCTGGCGACCTTGACGAGAGGCGCTGTCGGCTCAATGCCCTCCTCTGAGACCCAAGACTTCTTCTCTTCATCCCACTTCAAGTGCACGTTCTTGCCGTAGGCTGGGTCGAAGGTCACCATAAACGTCTTCTTGTTGATCCTCGCCTCTACGATCTTGAAGGTCCCTCTCTCAACGATAAACTCGTCTGGAGTAACCTTCCCTCCAACAACGGACTCTCCAAGCCCCCAGCTACTCTCGATCACAATGACGTTCTCGTCTCCCGTGACTGGGTGTAGTGTAAACATTACACCAGCCGCCTTGCTATTGACCATCTTCTGCACTGTCACGCTCATGAACGTCCTCTCGTGTGGGATGCCGTGAGCCACTCTATAGAACGTGGCTCTAGCTGTGAATAGGCTGGCCCAACATCTCTTCACGTGCTCTACAACCTTGTCTGCTCCAAAGACGTTTAAGTACGTGTCTTGTTGACCAGCGAAGCTCGCCTCTGGTAGGTCTTCAGCTGTAGCACTACTTCTAACCGCTACTCTGAGCTTATCAGGCTCTATACCGACCCTCCTAGCGAGCTCGTAGTACGCTTTCTTAATCCCCTCTTCAACCTCTGGTGGCATTGGTTGAGCTAGTATCATCTCTCTGATCTTCCTCGTAGTCTCCTCGAGCTCCTTAGTGTTGTTTACATCGAGTCTTCGTAGCATCTCGTATATCTTCTCGCCAAGCCCCGTCTTCTCTAGGAAGTACTTGAAGGCGTACGCTGTAACTGCGAAGCCCGGTGGCACTGGTATACCAGCGTTTAACATCTCTCCAAGATTAGCGTTCTTCCCTCCCACTAGAGGGGTGTCTTCTTTTCCAACCTCTTCTAGCCAGAGTATAAACCTATTCTCCTTACCACTACTCAAAACTTACATCACCTCCACTAACTAGCGACCGCTAGTTGGGGTTATTAAACCTGCACTAATACCTATAGGTAGCGTAACGAGGAACGAACCCACCTCTCTCCTACCGCCTCTCCCTACCTCCTCTCTCTTCGCGCCTCCTTCTAACGTGTGGTCTATGAACCATATTGCGCAGAGCTACGTAGTAATACCACGCGCTCCTCTTTAGCCGGGACACCTTCTCGCTTTGTAACACAGATGCTATCGTTTTCAGCTTCTTGGTCAACTTCTTGGCAAGCTCGTCGCCGATCTCAACTAGCGTAGACACCACTATTGCGTGAAGCAGAGACCTATTCTCTGCCTTCTTCGCGAGCTCGTCGTAGAGCCTGCTCATGGCCCCTATGGTGTAGGAAGCACTCTCAACTAGCTGACTCTCTAGGAGTGCGCGGACAACCTCCACGTTGGTCGACACTCCAGACACCACTACCTCGCTCATAGCCCTCCTAAGCCTAGACAGCGCCATTGACCTATCACTACCTGTCGCCACGACCTTCAACACCAAGTCTCTGAGAGCCACTTGAACTCCCGTGTAGAGCTCGGAGTCTACTCGAACACCAAACCCTGAAGGCTCTGCATAGTGTTGCACTCTACCTGTAGACCTCTCACCCGTCTCCGGGTTCTCTGCGTATATGTTAGCGCCCACCGCGTGAGCCTTGATGCCCACATCATCTTGTCTAAGGCTTACAATACCATAAAGTGCGGCTTCGACTTGCCTCTTGACGAAGTCTAGGCTTAGTGAAGACTCTGTAATCGAGTGCTCTGGAGTGAGGCCTGGGTTGACCTCGACGAAGTATAGGTCCCCGCTGGGAGTGTACAGGAACTCTACTACACCAGCGCTCTTAAACCTCATGCTTTGCATCAACTCTATGACTTGGTCGAGTAGGCTCTTCCGCGCCTCGGGGGTTAGACTTGGTGATGGAGACTCGCAGAGAACTCTCTTAAAGACCTTTGATACGACACATTCTCTCTCGTAGAGGTGTAACACCTTCTCAAGATCTCCGAGCACTTGCACCTCTATGTGCCTCGCGTCTTCGATGAAGGGCTCTACGTAAACCCTCGGGTCTTTAAAGACCTTCTCTGCAGCTGACTTTGAAGCTTTAAACGCCTCTTTCACCTCCTCTCTACTACGCACCACTCTTACGCCAATGCCCCACCTTCCACTAGCGGGTTTGAGTATAACTGGATATCCATGCTCCTCTCCAAACTCTTCAACGTCCTCCGGGCTCTCTACAAGCTCCCATGGCAGGGTCTTCAATCCCAGCTTCTCGACAACAGTCTTCAAGGCTGGTTTATCTCTCGCTGTCGATAGGTTAGAGGGTGCTGGGCCGATGTAGACCAAGCCCTTTCGAGCTACTTGCTCTGCCAACTTAGCCTCGTCAACTAGCAAGCCATAGCCTGGGTGGAGGGCGTCCGCGCCCAGAGACTCCGCTGCACGTATGATCTCTTCAACGTCCTCGTAGCTTCTCACCTCGACATCATCATACACATACCGCCTGTGGAGAGCCTCTCTATCATCACTAACGTAGACTCCCAGCGGCACCATTCCAGCCTCTTGAAGGGTCTTAGCGATCCTCACCGCGACCTCTCCACCAGTCGCTATAAGCACTCTAAAAGCCATGATCTGACCACGCTAACCACAACACTTACAACGTGGAGGCCAACAGACCAGTACTAATAACGAGGAGAGAAAGAGGAAAAATAAGTTTAACGCCCTAAAGTGGTTAGAAGAGTTCTCGACTACTCTACGCTCTCCCAGCGCTAGCGATGACCTCTACGAGCTTAATATACACGTCGATGAACTTGTAGAACTCCGCTAGCTCTATGTACTCGTTTGGTTGATGTGCAAGCCCAATAACCCCGGGTCCGTAGGCTACAGCATCTATTCTCTCCTCGGCGTAGTATCTTAGGTCTAGCCCTCCAGTGCAGATCACCGGCTTGGGCTCTACACGTAGGACCTCTAGCGCAGATCTCTTCACCGCGCTCACTATTAGCGAAGACTCTGGCGTATAGGCTGGATTAGACGTTTGAGTTACTTCGACCTCAGCCTTCACCCCTATCTCTGCCGAGATCTTTTCAACCAGCCTCTTCACCTCTTCTACAACAGCCTCTACACTCTCCTCTACAATCAGCCTACGATCAACGCTAAACCCTGACACCCCGGGGACTATGTTGAACGCTCCAGGTGATAGCAAGATGCCGCCAGGGTTGATCGTGGGCTTAGCCGCTCTGGGGTCTTCGTAACTATAGCTACTCACCCTCCCCTCTAGGATCGACCTGTACTCGTCTATAAACCGTTTAGCTAAAACCAACATCTTCTCGAAGGCGTTGTCACCAAGCCAGGGGGCTGAGCCGTGCGCCTGTTTCCCATAGACCTTGACGATGAACCATACAATGCCCCTGTGACCGTTGTACAGCTGAGTAGTCCCCGTGGGCTCTGCGATCACGACCCAGTCTGGTCTACTCTTGAGCTCTCTGACGAGGTAGCCTGTCCCGGTGGCTCCGCCGATCTCTTCGTCAGGGACTAGAGCACCCTCGACAATGATGTCTGGCTCTCTCTCCGCGTAGTGTATCATCGCTACTAGGAAGGCTGCTATACCGCCCTTCATGTCTGTTGCCCCACGACCGTAGAGCTTACCCTCAGCGATAACGGGGGTGAAGGGGTCTGTAGCCCAGCCCTCGCCGGGGGGGACCACGTCGTAGTGGCCATTAAACTGTAAAACTCTATCCCCACTACCAACCCTGGCTAGGAGTATGTAGCGTGGCTTATCTGGGTTGAAGCGCTCTGGTAGATGCTTCTTCACATACTCGTCAGGGACTCTGTGAACAGTTACGTGAACTCCATGCTCTGAAAGAACCTCTCTATAGAAGTCCACTAGGTCCTCGTACTGCTCCCCTAGAACTGTCTTGTACTTTATGCTCTCAGCGAGAATGTGCAGCCCCAGCTCGCGGAGCTTGTTAAGCTCCAAGAAACCACCCAAGTGATTGGGGTGGAAAAGCTTCTCGTAAAAAAGTGAGGTATTAGGGTTTGAGGGGTCACTCGATCTTCTCTACGTGTATTATTTGGACGGGGCAGGCGTTTGCAGCGTCTTGCACACATGATAGTAGGTCTTCTGAGACGATCCCTACAGCTATGTTCCCTCCCTCTCTGTACTTCTCAGTTATCTGCGACTTGTTGTCATCTGGGTTTAGCTCGAAGACGTCAGGACATATCGAGACGCACACCATGTCTGATATGCAGTTCTCTCTCGGCTCTATCCTGACTCTATACTTCGCCACGCTTACACCAGTCTACTCCTAGGTCACTCGAGGTATTTAACCTTGAACCACGAGGAGTCAGCTATGCGGGGCCTCCATCACACCTAACGCGGTCAACTCCTAGGTTCCTCATCACCGTTTCTCGGTAGATGGTGGTTCATTGCCTCTCGTATTCGCTGATTTGCTCTCCACCATCTACTTCTCAACGGTCTCCCCGAGCCCCCTCACCGCAGTGGCTCACCACTAGTCGCCTAGGGCTCACAGCCTCTACGGGTCTCGGAAACCCGGGGTCACCAGAGAAATATACGAGCTCTGAGAGCTTATAAATTTAGAGATCCAGAAATCAATGAACATGAGTACTAGAGAAATGACTATGAAAACTGAAACAGCCCACACATACTCTTAGCTTTGGAGGGCTATTTTTGTTAAAACTATGGTTGTCTTTGGCTTTCTAGGGCTACGCTATGTTTACAAGCTCCAAGGGGCTCAATATACTTATCGGTGACCCGCTCTCGGGTGAAGGCGGCATCGTTTCAAGCCCGAGCGGGTTAAACCTAGATGGGAGTTCCACGTTGTTGGGCTCGATAGCCGCCATGACCCTGCATCGATCGCTCGTGAAGTGTGAGCGGGGTGAAAGGCCCCTAAATACGGTAGATATGGGCTCTTCGAGGCCCTCATCAAGGCTTGAATAGTGAGTCGTAGTACATCTTAATGCCTGTAGCTATCATTTCGACAGCGACTCCAGCTATTATGAGCGCCATGAATCTACCAAGAGCTCTCACAGTGGAGACTCTGAGGACCCTTACAAGCACGTTGCTAACTCTCAGGATGGTGAACGAGACTATGCAGGCGAGAATAGCGGCTATGAGGACCAAGACGTGGTTGACAAGATCTCCAGGCCTAGAAGAGACTAGGAGGAGGATTGTGGTGATCGTCCCAGGGCCGATTATAAGTGGCGTAGCTAGTGGTACCACTGCGAAGTCTCCAGGATGCATCTTCTTAGTTCTAACCTCCTCTCCAAGCATGTCAATGGCTATAGTCAACAGTATGATCCCGCCTCCCACTCTCAGGCCAGCTATAGAGACGCTGAACGCCTCTAAAATGTATATACCAGCGATCGCGAAGGCCACCACTATGAGCAGACCTGCGAACATCGCCCTCTTGACTATTCTCAAAACTTCATCTCTACTAAGCCCCTCGATCAGCGATAAGAAGGTCGGTATGACCGCGAAAGGGTTCATTATTGCAAGGAGCTGGACAAAGTACGCTACGAAGAGCGAGATGTAGTACACCATCAAGTTTAACCCCTCTACTCGATGTATATCGCTGGTCTAAGTGGTAGTGCTCTCTCAGCTTTCGGTATCCCCTTAGACCTGGCTTCATCTTCCCAGAGCACGTAGACCTCGACAACCCCAGGCACCTTCGCCTTGATGTGCTCCGCCATAGCCTTGTAGACTTCGTACTCTCTACCACTACGTGTCTTCACAACTCTCTCTAACACCTCTCTATCCACCCTCTTATAGTAGTTGTAGGTCTCTACAACCTCCACCTCTCTACCTCCCATGTTGAACTTTGTTCTCATGTTGTGTATGATGCTTCTCAACTGCTCTCCAGCGACCATCATTTTAACCACCTCTCTCTTCCACTGAGGCGCTATGATGATGTAGACTCGAGCTCGCTCTTTCTTAACGAGCGACATGAGCTCTTTAATGTCGTCTATCGTAGACTCGACGGAGTCGAAGAGCACGATCACCTCTTCATCCACTCTCGGTATCGTGGGCCACTTCGAAGTCGACAAGAGCTCGGTAGAGCCTAGCCAGGAGTTGATCTCTTCTGTTACGTGCGGTATGACTGGGTTTAGCGCCTTGATCCAGTCTTCGAGGATCCTTCGAACACCGCAGATGTATGCATCTCCAACAATATCCTTATACCTGTCGATCA
>Ga0326760_1001309_pt1 | contig 11225 bp, 9 predicted proteins | sample GCREP_S_FD_207668 | JGI IMG/M metagenome (GOLD analysis project Ga0326760, IMG submission 207668) | Hot spring sediment microbial communities from Geyser Creek Basin, Yellowstone National Park, WY, United States - GCR.EP_S | ecosystem: Environmental > Aquatic > Thermal springs > Near-boiling...
CTCCGTCACAGCTCTAGTCTCTATGCCGCCGCCTAGAAGCTCGTCCAGCGACCTGACGCCCGTAGAGATGCGCCGAATCTTCTTCCGCCTCTCGTACACCTCAAGCGCCGAGATAAAGGAGTGAAGACCCAGCATCTTCCTCGCCGCTTCTATAATCTGCGCGGCCCGCTCCTCGTTACCTATGATCTCCGCCAACTCCTTCACGGAGGCGAAGGCCACGTCACGTATCGTGTAGTACCCCTTCTCCTTTAACTTCGCCCCCGTAACTCTCCCAATGCCCTCCAGCTCCTCTACGTCAAGTTCAGGGCTGACCTCCACAGCGGCCTGGGCCACCTCGGCATCTGTCTTCTTCTTCTTGGAAGACACGGAAAAGTGAGGGCCTGAAATATATATTTTTAATGGTGGCAATAATTTTAACCTCAGCAACAAACGTCACACGATGACGAGAACTTACCAAGCCGAGCAGTGAGGAGTGGGTCAGGGGCAGATTTTAGTATGGCAAGTATTTGCTAAGTATACACAGTTTAAGACGTTGATTCTTAAGTACAAATATGTAGAGTGTCGAGAGGAAAAACGGTTTGTGTAGGCGGGGAATTTTACACAGCGTCGGCGGTTTCAGAGAGGGCTAGAGTAGCCTCACGTATTCTCTCGCCGTTGTGGTGAATGCTAATAGCCCCTTGGGGCGGTACACCTCTCTCATCTTGTCTTTGTGTGTCACGTACCGGCTGAACTCTAGCTCCAGCCGCACCTCCTTCACTGCTCCGTTTTGGGCGCAGAAGGCCTTGGGCGGGTTTAGGGAGAGGCAAGCCTCCGACCCGTCCCTCGCCACATACACTTCTATCATGTATGGGTGGAGGATGCTCATGGGCCTCTGCCTTATCACCTCTGCCATCCACGGATATTTCCTCAATATGCTGGCAATCTCCACCAGCCTATCCCTCAGAATTACCCACTTCTTCACCCACTCCATGCCGAATGCCTCCAGCTCAGGCCACTCCCTAAGGAGCTTCTCCGCCGGGCCAGGCGGAGGGGGCTGAGGCGGCTCCCTCAACTTCTCCAGCTCCCTCCTGTAGTCCTCTAGAATCTGCCTGGCGCATTCCTCTGCCGTGCGGCAGTGGGGCTGGCCCAGCCTTACGCCGTTTACGACAACGCCGCAGAAGACGTCGTATTGATTAACCCACATACCCACCCTCCTGTACTCATACCACACCCCGACGTCGTATTTCCCCGACAGTTCCCACAACGCATCTGCCACCTGTTGCCTAATACAGCCGCCCGCCTCCTCATCCCACTTTTTCTTCCTCCACCTCTCCCCTATCTCCCACTTCCTCCTATCTCTTGAGTGAACCCACACGCGGTACTTTACACACACGCCTCTCTTACATCCTTCAGCCGTCAGCACCCCCTCGTAGAGACAGCCGTCGCTGGCACACCACTCCCGCCGAGGCGGCTCGTACTCCACATACTGGAGGATACCCAGCTTCTGCGGCAGTTCAAAAACGGCGGCCACGGTCTTGATTTTCTTAGCCGTTGTCATATCCACTCCTTCAAGGCTGTTAAGACCTCCTCCGCGGCACCCCTCTCGATTAGGTAGGTGCCTCTCTTGAGCCGCTTTGCGAGACCTTTCTCAACCAGGCTCGTCATGAGCATGTGCACGGCCATGCAACAACGCCTATCCACCCCACACACGTCGCGTGTCCTTACGGAAATCAAGAAGCCCCTCTCGCCCTGCAACCGCCTCTGCACGTACAAAAGCAGTGCGGGGAGGTACTGCTTTATCTTCCAGATCTTCATACCCTCATCCTCCCAGCGGCTTTCCTTATACTCGCCGTCGTCGTGCCCGCCGCCTCAGCCAGCGCCTTCAGAATCCTCATCCACGCCACCCACAGACACCCAGCAACACCTTGCGAAGCGAACCTCTGACATTCTCAACACCTCCACCCGAACCATGACCCCAGAAAAACACGCCTTTAACATTTCGCAAAACCGCTAATATTATACGAAAGAAAAGTGATAAATTAGTCAAACAACGCAAAAAACGCAGTTTAAAACGCCGTTCATACAAACTAACATATTTTGTTAACACGGCGCATAGACGCGGTTTAAGACGTCGCATTACCAACTTGACAAATTAGTTCAATAAGGCTAGAGCACAGCCTCAGGTGGCTGTCTGGCTACGGCTGAGTCTCTAGATTCGGCGCCACCATTTTGGACGTTAGAGATATAAACCGGCACAAACACCCACACAGACCCCCGCAGGCCGGACACCCGCCGATGCCTCCACCCGACCCACACACCTCTCCCCTTCTCTTCATGGACAGGCTGGTAAAGACAGCCGCCGAATACCTCTGCCGGCACAGAAGCGTTTACGTCTCACGCTCGACCTAACACGGCATAGGCTGGACTTCGCCGAGATAGGCGCCGCGGAAGTCGTAAAGGGCGTCGTCGCACCCCCGACGCCAGGCACAGACGCCTGGTGGCAGGCCGCCGTCAGAGAGGCGGTATATACGCTCCGCGAAAGGGGGCTGGCCCAGTACGTGCGGGAGGCCGAGGTGGTCAACTGGACGGGCCCGTCCTGCTGACAAACAGACCCCACAAAACCGCCAATTGCGGAGAATGGCGTACTTTTTCGCCTTTTTCTCGTCTTCGCTTTCACGAAGCGCCGAAGAATGGCGCGTCGATTTTACCCAACGCCATGTGAAATGAATGTAAAGCGTTGGTCCAAGCCGACCGCCGAACCTACAAAAAACCAAAAAACTTAAAAACCCACAACAACCAAACACACAAGCCCTAGAATCTAAAGAAGGGTTGAAACAAACGTCAAGTCGGGGCGGAGCACAACGAGCTCCGCCCCGCTAGAATCTAAAGAAGGGTTGAAACACTGGCGTCTCCGCAACAATCCTCATTGTTGCTCCAGCATCCGCTAGAATCTAAAGAAGGGTTGAAACTATGTGCTGTTGAAGACGCGCATCTGCGTCTGCGTGTTGCTCTAGAATCTAAAGAAGGGTTGAAACTTCTCAGTGGCGTTGGGGGTCCGCCACCCCATCACCCAGTCAGCAGAATCTCAAGAAGGGTTGAAATTGTATCTGTTGCGTAGCGTGGCGACCGCCAACGTCGCTAGGTAGAATCTCAAACCTAGGCGGCCTTCAGCTCCTCCAGCGGCTTGACCCACCTCTCCCCCCTCCTGTCGAACCTAAAGCCACCTGCACGTCTCTAGGCATCTCCTGAACTGCCTCTGGTCCATAGGCGCGGTCCTCTTCACGTAGACGTAGCCCCCCTTAACCCCCACGTAGACGGGGAGGCCGGAGAACTCCCTCCTCACATCCTCCAGAAGACGCTCCACCCCGCCTCCTTCTTCGCCTCTACGCACAGCGTCCACCGCCTCCGCGCCTGTTGATGTCTTCTCCGCCGCCTCTCCTCCGCCGGCCGACTCACCGACGCCAGCTCTCTTGCTGGTCTGGGCCGTCTTTTCAAGCCTATAGCCCGGCGCCGCGCCTACATAAACAGCCTCTACGTCCAAGTCGAGAAAGGCTTTGCACCCAACGGCGGCTTTTGCCTATGTGCAACGAGTGGCCCCTCCAGTGGCGTGGACGGTTTTGGAGGCGTTGTGTCTTCTGGGCGAGAAGACGCCGCATAGATACGTCTCTCTGCTGGCCGCCGTCTCAGAGCTGGCGACACTGGGTCAAAAGACCGTGCAGTACATCTACGACGCCTTACAACAGCTCAAAGACCGCTTCATCGAGGCGTGGCGACCTTGGCCTCTGGTGAAGGCTATCCGCGCTTACTCAGCGCATACCGTGAGACGCCGCGATGACCCTTGCCCTGTGGGCGGGCAAAACGGTCGAAGGCAAGGTCGAAATACACGACTACGCGGTGCAGATTAAGGACGCGAGGCTGCCCCTTTATGCTGATATACGAAGGCTACGCGACGTTTCACGAGTACACACGGCCGTGTATCTACAAGGTGCTGGACGCGTTGCCGGCGTATATTAAGTGGAGTTTCCCCTTGGCGACTTTTCGCCGATTGTCCCGCTGAAGTATTACAAATACTTAAGCGAGGACAGAAGAGTGCGGGGCGATGTGGGCAGGTTCCGCATACCCATCGACATGGCGCTGACGCTCAGAAAATAGGGCATAGGCGAAGGCACCGTATACATAAGAGTCTGGGCTAAGGCGTGACGCCGTAACCCACCCCTCCACTCTCTAAACTCGGATTCTGAGCATTCAAGCTTGGCATAGCATATCCAATCTCCAGCCCTCAGTAATATCGGAGTTAAAGGTTGAATTTCAATACAGCTCTATTAACCCCCTATAGAAAACTCTAAAGTGAGGTGGCTTCCTACACCAACACTATCCAGGACTAGGGATGGCAGATATAACAAGATCACGATACCGAGGGAGGTTAAAAAGTTGCTAGGCATGAGTGAGGGTGATGTAGTGGAGCGGGTTTACGAGGATGGAAAGGTAATCGTTAAGAGGGGTATATAAGGGATGGAGTGATGGCCCACCGCATCGCTGGAGAGTTTGACGTCGAGGAGAGGATTGCGAAAGTTCTGGAGAGGTTTGTTAACCAGAGGTTTAACGATGTCACCATAACGGCTGTGAAGAGGCAGTATGATGTTGACGGTAGGCGGGCTGACATAGCCGTGCTCAAGGACGATGGTCTACCTATTCTCTTGATAGAGACTAAGAAGAAGTATGAGAGGGGTGGGTGGAGGGTTGAGAGACGCTTCGTACCAACATCCGAGGATGTTGTAGGTCAGGTTATAGCCTACGCAGCCATATTAAAACGTAGGGGTATCTACGTGCCCTTCGTGGCCACGGCTAACGAGTCGCAACTAGCCTTATTCACGATCCCGGAGGAAATAGAACAACTTGTAGATTGGAGAGCCATAGAGGAGAGGGACTACGGCAAGGTTCTAAAGAACTTTTACGAGTTCAGACACAAATACTTAGTCTTCCACAGACCCCACAAGTTCTCCGAGGAGTTCTTCAAGGAGCTCCTGGAAACAGTAACGGGGATATACGCTAAGAGGTTTGGAGTCGAGGAGAGAAGGCAGGAGCTACACTGGGTTCTGATAGAGGATTTCAGAGGCTTCGTGGACTTCCTAGCGCTATTCATCCAGGACGCTACAGCCCCTGGTGGTAGGTTTAGGAATGATATTGCTGGGCTTGTCGAAGAGCACTCTAGGAGGACCGGCTATACCCCGACACCCGAAGGGCTAGCTAGGGAGATGGCGTACGTGTTGTTGAACAAGATAGTGTTCTACAAGGTCCTTGAGCGCTACTACAAGCTACCCAGGCTGGAGCCCCTATACGAGAGAGGAATAGCTCAGACGTGCCACGCCTACCTAACCAAGCTGAAGGAGCTCTTCGATAATGCTGTGGAGGTTTCAAGAGACTTCGAATCTATATTCAGGACAGGCATATACGATGCAGTTGACGTTATTGAGAGCGAGGAGGTTCTCAAAACTCTAGACTGGCTTATAAGGCTCATTGATCGTTACGAGATAGAAAAGCTAGGGGATATCGTAGGGTTCATATACGAGGATCTAATCCCAGGCGAGGAGAGACACAGACTCGGACAGTTCTACACCCCTAGGCCCATAGCAGAGCTCATAGTAAAGTGGGCTGTTAGGAGCCCCGGTGACAAAGTGCTGGATCCAGGGTGTGGTTCGGGGACATTCCTCGTAGAAGCCTACAAGAGGTTGGCTGAGCTTAAGCTCAGGAGGTCTTTCAGCGAGATCAAGCATGTGCCAAGCGATGTTCACAAGCAGATTCTAAGACAACTATACGCCATCGATATAAACGAGTTCCCAGCACACCTAACGGCAATAAATCTCGCTATGAAGAACGTTAGAGTTCCAAGCCCTGAGACCAACGTGTTCGTTAGAGATTATTTCACGATAGTGCCCAGGCAGGAGTTGATAGCGCCATACATTGTTAGAACTCCTGAGGGTGAGAAGCCTGCCAAGGTGGCATTCGCGGATTTCGACGCAATTGTAGGTAACCCGCCTTACACTAGGTGGACTGAGATACCTGAGGATACACGAAACCAGATTAGGGCTAGGCTAGGGGATCTCATCTCAGCCTACAACCTCACACCTCAGGTTGAGAGAGGCGTTGAGCCTGGCATCTACGTCTACTGGATAATGCATTCAACAGGATTCCTAAAGGAGGGTGGTAGGCTTGGCATGATTATAAGCGATGCTTGGCTACAGACAGACTACGGCCTACAGTTCTTCAGATACATGCTGGACCACTATAAGGTCTACGCTGTAATAGACATCTCTGCAAGAGTCTTCCCCGTACCCCTTATAGGGACATGCATAGTGTTGTTGGAGAGGAGTTCAGATAAGAGTGCTAGGGATAACAACAAGGTTGTCTTCGCATACCTAGATGTGTCGAGGGGTAGCATTGATGTCGATGAGATCCTGAGGTTCATAGAGGAAGTGAGGGGTAGCATTCAACCAGAACAGCTGGTAGTTAGGGAGCTAGTCTCGGGAGCTAGGATGATGGCTAGAACATATGTTCAGAGAGAGCTCTCCAGGTATGAGGGCAGGGTTCTAAACCTAATCTTTAGACCGGAGGAGCTACTAGACCATATGAGAAAGAGTCCTTTAATTGTCGAGTTGACGAGGTACTTTGAGCCTAGCTATGGTAACATAGTGTATTTGTACTTAACGTCTATTGGAAGGATTAGAGGAGTAAGAAATATTGGTGGTGAGGAGTTCTTCTACCTCACAGAGGAAAGGGCTCAACAGCTAAGCATACCCAGGGAATTCCTATATCCGCTCCTACCATCCTCAAGGCATATGAGGTTCTTCACTTTCACCAGAGATGACTGGGAGGAGCTCAGGAGGGGGGGTTTAGAGTGCTACCTATTCCTATGCCGTAGGCCTAGGAACGAGCTCCCCGAAAACGTGAGGAGGTATATTCAGCTCGCTGAGGGGCCTAATGCTCAGATTAGGCTTAGGAGGAGGTCTGGAGAGCCTGAGGGTAGGCCTGTAAGCGAATCCAGAGCTTCGAGGACGAGAGCTGAGCATAGGAACATCTTCGTAGACTGGTATGACGTCGGAGGTGTTGTAGAGACACCGATATACGTAGCTCGTGGTGCCCAATACTGGATGAGGTTTGTGATAGCTAGGTTCCAGTGTGCCCTAGACGATAGGATTCTCGCTCTGATACCTAGACAAGGAGTACGATTTGATGAGGTTGAGCTTAAGGCTCTACTAGCATATCTAAACTCCTCGTTTGTTCAACTTCAAGCCGAGGCTATGGGTAGGAGTACTGGTGGTGGTATGCTGGAGCTCGATGTAAGGCCCCTCAGCTCGTTCCTCATACTCGACGTTGAAAGGTTGTCTAGGGGGGATGTTGAGAGGTTAGCACAGCTCTTCGACGAGCTTGAGTCTGAGGCTAGAAGGCTTGGGGGTGCTGACTCGGCCGAGAACGTCTACGGCTCTGAGCTTGCTGAGGAGCTCACGGGTAGAACCGATGTTAGGTCCAGTATCCAGGGGTTCTTCAACACTGTGATAAAGGAGATTGACTACGAGGTTGCAAGGATGCTAGGGCTAGAACACTTGGTCGAGCCAGTTAGAGTCCTAGTCCTAGCAATGGCTAAGAGGAGGCTGGCGAGAGCACAGGAGGCTAGGAGGGAGACTATCATAGGCGAGGAGAGGGAGGCGGAGCCTAGAGGGAGAAGGGCTAGGAGGAGAGCTGGAGGAGGGGGGAGTTCTGGGGTTGGAAGAAGGCTTGACGAGTTCTTCTAGGCTGAATAATGGGGATGGCTCCTGACTCCTTAACTCTCCCCCTCTAGACTTCGATCAAGCCGTACGCCTCCTGACTTTCAATTCCATTAAATGGATTGAAAGCTATAAGAATTTTACAGCCCCCTAACCCCACCTCAACATTACAAAAACCTAACGAAAAAGCCATATGAAGCTCGGCGCGAGGGGGAAGGACATCTCCGATAGAGAATTGAAATGTGTCTTCACGCTGGGGTTATTTGTGGTAGAAGGCGTTAGACCTAAGTCCGGGGCGTCCTCGGCGGTTTTCTGTGACGGTGCGGCCTGTAGCTCTCGGCACTCAGGGCCGAGGGAGGCTCCCGCTACGCTCGGGAGGGTAGACGAGGCAGAGGATGCCTCCCTATCGGGCCAGATAACCTCGGCCAGCCAAGCGGCTGTGCAACGGATCAATATACGCTTTGTTTTCGCCGTTGCCTCCAGCTTTACCTTAGTCCCGCAGTTTTAAGAGTTTAGCACCTACAGCAGTTGTGGTTAAAATTTATGAATCCTCATGTGAATTCGTATTCGATGTTAATTGAATTTAGTCTTATTGGTCTTGGCAACCGTCGCGGTCGTCATCTTTTTATTACTAGGCCGCGTGACTCGCTTGTTCGGCTTCGGCTGTAGAAGCGTCGTAGGCATCTCCTTAATTGATAAAATCGTTTATGTAAGTCGTGTAGACGACTGCGTAGTTAAGAAATACTTAGCGAAAGGCTGGAAACCGATTGAAGTGGGCGGAGCGTCTCTGCTACAAGAGAGATCCAGAGACAACCCATGATTGAAACTCTTATCGAAATAATTACTAAGATAACCGATCTCGCAACATATGACCCCGTCGGGCTAGTGTTAATTATATCGCTGATTGTGATGTATATAATAATAACAATCCAGAAGAGTCGGAAAAGCATTAGCCTCGGTCGTCGACGGTACAAAGGATGCCTTGTTTGTACTCCTATCTGAACATTAGAGCTAGGAACATAATACCATATGAAGTGGTCAGAGATGTCTTAGACAAGCTTCCGAAGTCACGTGAGGTGGTGACCGTTCTGCATGCCGAGAAGGTCGCTAGAAAGGCAAAGTTCAAGTACCTGTCTCTTAGCGATATCGAAAAGGCTAAGGCTATTCTGAGCAAGAGAGAGCTAAGTGAAGAGGACATCGCTGAGCTTAATCGCATTGCTCATCTGATTTTTTACGAGTGGAAAAGGAAAACTACGCGTAGCGACTTGTTGACGGCGTACATTCTTCTGCGATTATTTGTCTCATCTCGGCATTCCGGGGAGTCAGCTCAGCGAAGTCAAACTTCAGAAGACGCCAAGAGTTAACAGGCGATGCATACTGGGTCAAAGGAGCCTAAGGAGTTTATCTCGACAATAGGTCTGCCGTTATAAGCTCTGCCAACTTCAACAGTTTCATCTTTATATTGCAACTTAAGGTGAAGGGCGTGGATGTGGAGGACTTTGTCAGCGCCGTCTCCCGGTGGGTGGGGGATGACGTGGGTGGCTTGCGCCGCGGCGTTGTCGTCTTCGTGCCGCCGGGCTCCTCCCGCTTCGAGACGGTGAGGCGCCTGCAGGAGGAGAAGCTCGTGGATGTGGTCTATGCCTACAGGGAGGAGGCCGGCGTCTCCAGCTACCGAGACGTTGAACAGCTCGCGGAGGCTGTGGTTGAGGAGTTTAGGAGGGCTGGGGATAGGCCGGTCTACCGCGTGGCCGTGATGCCCCGAAGCACCCAAGAGGCCGTCCTGCTGGTGAAGAGACTTGGAGAGACAAAGAGGGAGGATCTACAGGTGAAGATTCTCTACCTGCCCAAGTACTACGCCGAGGCGGCGGGGGAGCTGGAGGAGGAGCTTCGGGCCCTCGCTGAGGTGGAACACTACAGGCTCAAGACCGCGGCGAGAGGCGAGTACCGCGGCGTCTCGCCCAAGCCTCTGCAGATCTCGGACAAGGAAAAGCTGAAAAAACTTCTGGAGGCTAGAAAGACGCTGGAGGAGCTGAGCCCAGGCAAGCTGGGGCTCAGAGACGTACTTGCAGAGGCCTTCGGAAAGGCCCTTAAGGCGGTGCCGGGAGCCGCCGTGGTCCTTGCCCTAGGCGACCTCCTGGGCTACGCGTTCGGCAACAAAGCCGCCGAAGGGCTGAGGAGGCTGGCGGAGAAAACAGGCCTGGAGTTCATAGAGAAGTTGGCCGACTCGGTGCTGAAGGGCTAGGGGCGGGACGAGGTTAAGGATAAGGTGGCGGCGGGCATCGCCGAGTTGTTGAGAAGGGCGGAGAGGGCGGCTGAGGTTCTGAAAGACGTCGAGGTGACCGACGTCCTTGAGGCCTTCCTCGACCAGCTGGCGCTGGAGTGGGGGATGGACGCCGAATCCTTCACAGCCTTCGTGGAGAACCTGGCCCGCCTTAAAAGAAGACGCATAGCCACCGAAGACGACTTGGAAGAGCTCAGGAAGGAGCTTGTGGAAAGGCTTGAGAAGATCTACGGCGAGCTTGAGGGGAGGCTGAAACCTCTGGGGGTTAAGGTTGGCATGTATCACGTGCCAGAGTAGCTGGGCGTGTATTTCAGCGACGGCGAGATATACGTGGAGAACGTCTTGGCGAGGGAGCGCGCGGTCTACGTGGAGCACCCCGCCGAGGAGACGCTGGCCGAAAAACTAAGCCAGCGCCAGCTGGTGGTGGTGCGCGGCCCCAAGGGAGAGGGGAAGTCGGTGCTCACGAAAGCGGCCCTGGCGAAGAAGATCATAGGCGACCGCGCCGTGGTGGTGGAGGCGAGGAAAAGTGGATGTTGATACATTAAGGCAGCTGGTAAACACGATTAGAAAGGCGGGTAGGGAGCCCATCCTCTACTTCGACCCCTCCAAGCCTGGGCACTACCTACAAGAGTCTTGGGAGGAGGCTCTGCATATGCCGCATATTGACGTGAAGAAACTCGCCCTCTTGAAGGCCGTGGGGAAAGTTGCACGTGTCAGGAAGGTGTCAGGCGTGGTGGTGTTAAGCGACGACTTGTACACGCTTGCGAAAGATAGGCTGGGGGCGCATGTGGCTGTGGAGGTGTCCAGCGGCGATGCCCACTTTCTGCAGAGGCTGGTGGAGAGCTACAGCGGTTGCCCAGCCGAGGTGGCGGCTGAGGTGGCTAAAGAAGTAGGGAGATACGACGACAACAGGGCTTTGGTGGCGGCGTTGGCGGGAGACTGGCTGAAGAGGGAGGGCTGTCGGCGGGAGGCTGTGGCTGAGGCGTTGAGGAGGGCACAGGGCAGGTCTGTGGACTTCGCTCTGGACTACATCTGGTACGCGGTGCTCGGAGGCAGTAGTGAGAAGGCGTACGTCTACGCCCCGCTGATAGTGCTTAGAGGACTTGAAGGGCCTATACCTGTGAAACTCGCCGAGAGGATTTTGATAGATCTTGGAAACAAAGTCAGAGGTAGCGAGGTGGTGAGGTGGTTTGCGAAGTGGC
>Ga0326760_1001310_pt1 | contig 11222 bp, 8 predicted proteins | sample GCREP_S_FD_207668 | JGI IMG/M metagenome (GOLD analysis project Ga0326760, IMG submission 207668) | Hot spring sediment microbial communities from Geyser Creek Basin, Yellowstone National Park, WY, United States - GCR.EP_S | ecosystem: Environmental > Aquatic > Thermal springs > Near-boiling...
CTGTGACGGCGAGGCTTCGATCCCTTTGAGGTCGCTAACCTCGATGATCCAATAACGCTGGCTTATGGCGTCAATGTCACGAGCCCATAGATGTGGAGAGCTGTCAAGAAGTTCGCTGACAGGCCTCTCAAATCCCTAGGAGGCGGGCCTCGGGTCTTCTGGGGGAGAGTATCCCCCAGCCCCCGACAATTATGGGGGCCGAGGCCCGGGGGCTTCTAGCCCGGCCCGCCGGCGGGCCCATGAAGGGCTCCAGCCCGGAGGCCCGTGTCCGGTGAATGCCCATGTTGCCTAGATCCGCCCATTATCATTTGGCTGGGCGGTGCGGCCCATGGGCTTGTAGCCGGGCTAGAGGCCTCCTAGTGCTAGGGCCCGAGGCCCGCCTCCCGGGATTTGGGAGGTGAGAACGTGGAGAAGAATGTTAAGGAGTTGAGAATCATGAGCAAAATTTTCGTTAACATGTCTGATAGGTCTATTATGGAGGAGATAACGTTATGAAGCCAGTGATTAATAAAAAGGAACCAAGAAAAACACCACGAAAACCTAAAGGTCTCGGAATACGGTATAGCGATATTGACGTACAAAAAAGGATTGAAATCTACAACTTTGTGATGGAGAAGGCAAAAGAAATGGTTTCTGAGAATAAGTTAAACTTTCATGAACTTTCACGCATCATTATGAAAAACTATGGAGTGTACGTATGGCCGATGACGATCAGGGATTGGATTGTAAAAGGAAAACACCCGCTACGAAGTCCTCAGCTTAATCCCATCACCAAAGCAGTCCGGCGGCCGCCTGAGCTTCAAATAATTCCAGAAACATTGGGGCTTCTCTATAGTGATCTTCACTTTCACACCGCTTGTAATACCTTAGTTCTCTCGCTGACAACGCCATACGAGGCTTTCGCAAGAAAAATTGCATTATTGTATTCGAAGTATGGTCATACAAGCATCGCACCAACTCTATGCGGGGATGAGCCGGAATGGAGACTATACATCTACCTTGACAGGACATCTTGGAACAGAGTACTCACGACACCACTCTCTTCATTGAACAAGGAAGAGATAAGAATCTTCCTAACACGTGTGATTGATGGCGACGGCTGGCTAACCCTCCAATATAGAAAGAGAAGGCCAACATTTTATATATCCATTTCCACATGCTACGCGGAGAAGGCCAAAATACTCTCAGAACTATTCCAGAGGCTCGGCCATCAAGCAACCATCTGCGTAAGAATGCCGAGAACATATAACGTGAGCGGCAGGGTTATCAGACAGAAGAGGCGAGAATATACGATAATATTATACCGTAAGGGCGATGTTACTGACTTCCTATACAACGCGAAATTCCTGCATCCAATGAAGGAGGTAAAAAGGGTATGGGCTTTAAAGATGATCAACAGCGGGTTGGACTCGGAGAAATCGAGGAGGATCTGGCGCTATTTACATCAAGTTGAGAAAACAGCCAAGCTATACAGCAAGTTAAAATCGGCCTTGATACTCTCAGAAAAATACGATATTTCCAACATCGTTAGGGATCTGAGGGAGAAATACGCTGAATCGGTAAGATTTCTAAGGCAACTACAAGCAACACTAACGGTTTAGGCCAGCCCCTAACCCCCACCCCATTCTTTCTGTTTAACCGGATCTATTATAGCGCCTCCCCAGCAGGCTTGGTCTCGATCTTCTTTAGCTGACGCTCATACATTTCCCATAGTTCTTGGAGCGTGGTAGCGTCCTCGGGCTTCTTGTCTAGGCGGAAGCGTCCCGTGAACCTCGGGAAGCGGATAGCCAGCCCCGAGGTATGTATCGGCGAGATCGTCAGCTCGGCACCATAAACTTCAAGCACCAGCGCGGGTTCAAACCAAACATCTGACTCCATTACAGAATCCACTCTGGGGCTGGGCTTATCCCTCCTATAAGGCTCTAGCATCTCCTTAAGCCTAACTAGATCCTGATCGCTGAAACCCGTTCCAACCTTGCAGACGGTCTTAAAAACATCCTTCTCAGGATCATAGCATGCCAGGAGAACAGCGCCCAGCACACCACTACGCTTACCCCTACCATGAAAACCGCCAACAACCACTAAATCAACAGTATCAACGAGCTCAGACTTCATATCTCTCTTAAACTTCACCCAGAGCCAACCTCTCGCGCCCGCCCTGTATATGGCTTCTTTGCCAAGCGCTTTAACCACAAGTCCCTCGCAACCATTCTCTATAGCCTCATGGAAGAATCTCTCAAGTTCTCTCGGGTCGCTTGTTATAATCGCCTTGCTCAGCTTAACCCTCTCACCTTCCACGATTATCTGCTCCAGCACCCTTCTCCTCTCCTCTAAGGGCTGGAGTGTTAGATCCATACCATCTACGTAAAGGGCGTCGAAGAAGTGTATCCTCACGGGGTACTGCTCGATCGCTTTATGGATGTCATGCTTCCTCTTTCTATGCATCAGCTCTTGGAACGGCAGCATGTCGCCGGTGTCCGGGTCTATCGCGACGCACTCGCACTCCAGTATAGCCTCGTTCGCCTTGACATGGTCCCTGACGAGCTCCACGACATCCGGGTACTGGGACGTGATGTTTTCAAGCCTTCTTGAGAATATTATAACCTCATCGCCCTTCTTATGTATCTGCATCCTCTCGCCATCATACTTGTACTCGGCCATGCATTTTCCACCAAGCTTCTGAAGTATCTCCTCTGCTGATGCCAGCCTCTCCGCGAGCATTGGCCTTATGGGCCTGCCAATTGTTATCTTGATCTGCTTCAGGCCTTCGATCCCGCTCGTCGCCGCGACCTTAGCCACATAGCCTATATCAGACGTGAGATTATATGCTCTCTCGAAGAGCTCCCTCCATTCTTTACCGCCCCCATAGAGTATCGCGAGCGCGTCAAGTATTGTCATGTCCGCTATACCAAGCCTCATCTTCCCGGTCACGATCCTGAGGATGTACTTCGCCTCCTTGGGTTGGGCCGATGCAAGGAGGCCGCTGAGTATCTGGACCTTTGTCTCCATCGCGCCCTCGCCGGTCTCCCTCGCGATCCTCTCCAGCGCCGAGTAGACGTCTTGGACAGTTAGCTGCTGCATGAAGAGGGTTACTTGGCTCCTCTTAGCGAGCATCCTCTCGCCGACGAGGCCGACGTCGCCCAACTCCTTGTACGCCTTCTCGACCTCCCTCTCAGTCGCCCCTGACGCCAGCTTGACAGCCCTCAGGGCAAGCCTATCAGCGACGCCAAGCTCGATGCCGACGAACGGTGGATAAACCTCGCCAAGAGTCAAGTAGACAACCTTGTCTATTATCTCGGGCGGCGTCTTCCTGAGAAGCTGGACAAGAAGGTTAGTCATCTCTATTCTCCCGCTAATCGCCTCAATCTTCTCATAGAACTCCACTAGCTCGGAGAAGAACATTCCATACAAAAGCCCGTTAATCGACTAATTAAGCGTTCGCGGCACAATAACTTCTGAATAATCGCGAGTCATACGGCTGAATTGCAAAGCTTATATAAGGTCCCCGAGGTCTCCCTCACATCGAAGATGCAGGTTGCGAGGGATCTCTCAAAGATCGGCATCCTGCTCATAGGAGTCGCCCTGATAGTGATCGCGGTCATCGCCATGCACTTTTACACTACATATGTTATCCCACAGATATCTCGGCCGTGGCTAGTTCCACAATTCTACGCATACTGCCGCTACAAGACCATAGTAATTCACGCGGATCGTGACCTCGCAGACATAAAAGTGCTCGATAACAGGTCAAACCAGCTCTGCCTCTTCGAGAAAATCCCCGCAGGCTCAGAAGAGATCTGCAATGTCGAGAGTTACGGGATATACATTGTCCAAGTTGGAGACCATAAGCGCGTCGTCGAATGTGTGGAGGAGAAGGTGATTCGCTAATAATAGCGCTGGACCAGCAGATCCCTGTATATGGGGAGCTTCTATTAACGCATAAAGCTTTCTAAAGCTAAGTCTAAACAATATAACCCCTTAGGATTGGCCTAGCTAACTTTATTACCGCCGAGTAGTCTACTTTATTTACCGTGATAGAGAGACTGAGGCTGGAAAACTTCAAGGGCATTGTTCAGGGCGAGATAGAATTAGCTCCACTAACGATTCTTCTAGGAGCTAATAATTCCGGAAAAACAACAATACTAGAAGCATTATTCCTAGCCCCAAATCCATTTCGCAAAGTCCCTTTCATAGTAAGAGGAGGTGACAAGGCAATAAACGTAATAGGAGAGCTTCATAAAACTCTTGAAAGTAGCGGGTTTCTCTTTCTCCTATATAATTACACCTCCAAAGAGGCAAAAATAGAATGCAAGACTGAGAAAGATGAGCGCATTCTTAAATTTACTAAAGAAGATGATCGTATTAAAACTATATGTGCGCGAAAAAGCGAGGTGGAAGGAGTTATAGGATCTATTAGTACGCGAGATGGATCTATACTTAATTATAGTGTGGACTATCCATTAATGGATAACACACTTTTGTTAAATCCAAGCTTAATGGTACATGCTTTCGATTATTTGAAAATGAATTGGGGATCAATCGTAAATCTAGGCATTTGCAGGAATGCGGCTAAAGATGCATCAAAATTTTCCAATGAACGATATCTTGATTTAACAATGGAACCATTTATTGGTGGGGCACTCTCGATTAATGTGTATAGAGAGGATGGAAGTAGAAGGAGATTGGGAGACCTAGGGAATGGTATCCAAAATTACATAATCTCCAAAATTCTTTATGAGATCACTCAACCGGAGGTTCTTCTCTGGGACGATGTCGAGGCTCACTTTAATCCCAGAATACTTCTCGACCTCTCTATGTGGTTCCTAGACCTTATTGAGCGCGGAAGACAAGTAGTCCTGGCATCGCATAGTCTTGAGGCGGTAGAAATTATCGCAAGGCAGAGCGAAGATAAGGCGAAAATCTATCTTACATCGATAATTGATGGAAGGCTTAAAGTGCGGGAAATAACCCTCGATGAGGTTGAGGAGCTCCGAATGGCTGGAATAGATGTAAGAACTATGGAAGCATTACTGATATGAGGCTATATCCATTGCATCCGTTAAGCAAGACAGCGGCAAATATCTCTAAATTATCTAGAAAATTAAAGATTAACGTCATAACCATGGAGAGCATACCTATAACGGGCATAATAGTGTTAGCGGATGGAACGCCAGATGATTATGTTATATCAATACTCTCGCACAAACTTGATGGGAAATATGTCGCCGGGATAGCTAAACCTGAGAAAACACGGATTGGAGTCTTCAGCATTCTTCCAGTATATCTAAGATATCACGTGAAAAAGCTTTTGATAGTAATTGATCAGGAAGATGAGGCTCTCGACAGCTTGTTCCAAGAGATCCGAGCTAAAATATCGGAAATCGCCAGAATTATCAATGCACGAGAAGAGACTAGGCTTGCTATCTATACCTGTGAGCGCCAAGAAAGTAGAATTCAAATCATCGTGAGCATTAATGGCTTAGATGAGTATGATTTCGAAAAACATACGATCGAGGATCACTTACTGAAGGCGGCGGAGATCTCTCTTAAAATTAAACTCGAGGGAAGTGATCCTAAAAGTGCTGGAAGAATTTAAGAGAGGAACATAAGTATGAGATTTTTGGCAGACTACTGAAGGAAAGTAACGAGCATTTGGAACAGATTTTCCCACAGCAAATTCAGGGCCTCAGATACTTAATATCCGGCTTTGAAGGTTAAGTAGTAGGTTTAAGTTACTATAAGGAAATTATAAGAACTCGTGCACACCTCTCTGATGATATGAAAATAGTCTTTCACAAGGATTATTGTAAGGTGTACTCCTCTGATCCGGCCGCGGCTCCCGGCAGACTTGAGGCCATACTTGAGGAGCTTGTGGGCTATGAGCTTATAGAGCCCCCGCCGGCAAGCGAGCAAGACCTCGAGCTCATCCACACGAGGGAGCATATAAGCCGGGTTAGGAGTATGGATGAGGTTTACAAGGTTGCTCTGCTGGCGGTTGGCGGCGCTATAATGGCATCGGAGATAGCCATGTCCGGTGAGCCGGCCTTTGGCCTTATCAGGCCGCCGGGGCATCATGCTAGTCCGGGCAGCTCATGGGGTTTTTGCTACTTCAATAACATCGCGATCTCTGTTGAGAGGCTTAGGAGGCTGGGGAAAATTAGGAGGGCCATCATAATCGATATAGATCTGCATTATGGTGATGGGACAGCGAATGCCTTCGCCGGAAATCCTGATGTAGTCTATCATCATGTGGCGCTGGGGGGAGGCGAGGTCTTCCTAGAAGATCTGGCGAGCTTTCTCGACTCTGTTAGGGGATGTGATATTGTGGCTGTCTCAGCGGGCTTTGACCGGCATGTTGAGGATTGGGGCGAAATGCTTGAGACCGAGGATTATCATGAGGCTGGTAAGCTGGTTAAGGAGTTCTCCGAGGAGGCTTGTGAGGGCAGGAGGTACGCGGTACTTGAGGGAGGATATAATCACAGGGTCTTGGGGAGGAATGTGAGAGCATTTATCGAGGGCTTCGAGTAGTATTCGAGGTCATCTGGAGGGCCGCCTGTTGCTGGATGACTTGACAATTGCGCGGAAGGCTCTGGCCGAGAAGAGCGCGAATATTGTGGTGGTGCGGGATGGCATGATCCTCTTCACAGGCTGGTCGAAGGGCTTGAGAGATCTCGCCAAGATAACCTTGGAGAGCCCTGGAATTCTATACGGCTCATCCATCGCTGATAGAATCGTGGGCAAGGCTGCCGCGATAATATTTACCGTCAACGGTGTCAAGGCGGTCTATGCGCTTACATTGAGCAAGCATGCCCTAAGGGAGCTTGAGAGAAGTAGAATCGAGTTCCACTATGAGAGGCTTGTGTCGCATATAGAGGGGCCCAGTGGAGGGATTTGCCCCTTCGAGAAGCTGGTCATGGATATTATTGATTACAATGAGGCTTATAGAAGGCTCATAGAAAGGTTTAGGGAGCTTGGATGGGGTTGAAGACGCTGAGAGCATATTACTCTCTTCCTGATCCTGACGGGCTGTTACGTGGAACATTTAAATCCTCGGGGCTTTTTCCTCGGCTGGGAAGGGGCGGTGATGACCCGCCAAATTATCTAGCTTCCCGGGGATTGGTTGGCCGCTGCCCGGGATCCATGTTATCGAGCCTAGTCGGGGAGGTGTTTGAGGTATGGGGCTAGCTGGCAGATATGATCCGCTTAGCGTCGAGGAGGAGATTGCGAGATGGTGGAGCGAGAATAGGATTCTCGAGAAGGTTTTCAGGAGGAATGAGGGTGGGCCTGTCTTCGCCTTTCTCGAGGGGCCGCCGACCGTGAATGGCTACATGCATGTAGGACATGCGCGTGGCCGGATATACAAGGATATAGTCCTCAGGTTTCATGGAATGAATGGGCTCTATGTCTGGAGGAGGGGTGGATGGGATTGCCTCGGCCTCCCAACGGAGCTTGAGACTGAGAAGAGGCTCGGTATACGCTCGAAGAAGGATATTGAGAGGATTGGTATGGAGAGGTTTGTTGAGGAGGCTAACAAGCTCGTGGACTATTATATTGATCATTGGAGGAAGGCTTCGGAGAGGCTTGCGGTCTGGCTCGATTATGATAACGCTTACCAGACGAGACATGAAAGCTACATGGAACATGTCTGGTGGCTCATAGAGCAGGCTTACAAGAGGGGCGACCTGGTGGAGAGCTACAGGGTTGTTCCATTCTGCCCGAGGTGCGAGACCCCGCTAAGCAGCCATGAGGTCGCGCAGGGGTATGAGGAGGTTGAGGACCCATCCATATATGTCAAGTTCAGGCTTCAGGGCTCGAGCAACCAGTATATCGTGATCTGGACGACCACGCCCTGGACCCTTGTCGCGAATGAGGCCGTCGCCGTCAATCCATACGAGGAGTATGTGAGGGTCAAGGTGGGGGACGAGTACTGGATACTTGCCTCTAAGCTCGTGGCGCTTGTTCTTGGAGCTCTTGACGTAATGAATTACGAGGTTGTTGAGAGGTTTAAGGGCTCGGCGCTGGTAGGTCTTAGATATGAGCATCCGCTGATCGAGGAGGTTCCAGCGCATAGGGGTCATGAGCCGCCTGCGCACACGGTGATCGAGGCGGAGTTCGTCACCATGGAGGAGGGAACCGGATGCGTCCACATAGCGCCAGCCCATGGCCCTGAGGACTTCGAGGTCGGAATGAGGATCGGTTTACCAATCTTCAACCCTGTAGCCTCAAATGGATACTTCACCGAGGATGGTGGCATATTCGCTGGCGGATACTTCAGGGATGTCGCGGAGCGGGTTATGGAGATCCTGAGAGAGAAGGGTTTACTCGTGAAGCGCGACGTGGTCAAGCATAATTATCCGCATTGCTGGAGGTGCGGCTCGCCGCTCATATATCTCTCGAGCAGGCAGTGGTTCCTAAGCGTTAAGAGGATTAAGGAGCTGATGATCGAGGGGAATAAGAGGGTGAATTGGAAGCCTAGATGGGCTGGTGAGAGCAGGTTCGGCGACTGGCTCGCGAACGCCGAGGATTGGTGTATTAGCAGGACGAAAATCTGGGGAACACCGCTCCCGGTCTGGAGATGCGAGAGATGCGGCGAGATAAAAGTGGTCTCGAACAAGAGGCAGCTTGAGGAAGCTGAAGTGAAGCCGGATGAGGTCAGGTTGTTCAGGCCATGGGTCGATAGGGTGATGTTCAGGTGTGGAAAATGCGGCGGCCTTATGAAGCGAGAGCCATTCGTCATGGATACATGGCTCGACTCGGGCATGGCCCATACAGCGAGCATAGATGGCCTGAGAAACAGGGATCTCTTCAGAAAGCTTTTCCCATACGATTTCATAACCGAGGCGATAGATCAGACGCGCGGCTGGTTCTATACGCTCCTTTTCACGTCAACGCTGCTCTATGGTCAGCCGCCATATAAGACCGTCCTCAACCAAGGCCACGTCCTCGATGCTGAGGGCAGGAAGATGAGCAAGAGCAGGGGAAATGTCATCTGGGCCATGGATATCATGAGCAAGTATGGCGCGGATCCGCTGAGATTCTACCTCGTCTCCAAGTCGGCTCCATGGGAGAATATGAACTTCGTCGAGGATGAGCTTAAGCAGGTGATCCAGGATCTTAACATACTGTGGAATGTTTTCTCCTTCGCCCTGACATACTTCGAGCTGGATAAATATGACCCGGAGAGAGTTGGTGTGGAGTCTGTGAAAAGATATCTTAGGATGGAGGATAGGTGGATACTCTCAAAGGTGAATAGCCTATGCAGGCAGGTGACGAGCCATCTCAAGTCCCTTGACATACACTCCGCGGCGAGGGCTCTCAAGGACTTCATACTTGAGGATCTAAGCAGGCTCTATGTCAGGTCCGTCAGGAGGAGAGTTTGGATCGAGGAGGAGTCCTGGGATAAGATAGCGGTCTACGCGACCCTTTACTATGTCCTGAAAAAGCTCATCCTTATGCTCGCCCCGATAACCCCGTATCTCGCCGAGAAGCTTTACCAGCAGCTGAGGCTTAGAGATGACCCTGAGAGCGTCCATCTATGTGACTGGCCGAAGCCCGATGAGGAGATGATTGACGAGGAGATCGAGGATTGCATGGAGGTTGCTAGGATAACAATCTCGGAGGCAGTAGCTCTCAGGCAGAAGCATGGCAGGAAGCTTAGGTGGCCCGTGAAGGTTGTGATGCTGGTGCCGAGAAGCGCGAGGGCTAGGAAGGCCTTGGAAAGGCTCGCTGATTTCATCAAGCCCCAAGTCAACACCATAGATCTCAGGATACTTGAGGTCGGTGAGAAACCGGAGGGCATTAAGATAGCCTGCAAACCGGTTTATGAGAGGCTGGGGCCGAGGCTCGGCGGCCGGGTTAAGGAGGTTGCGGAAAGGCTATCGAGGGTGAATGGTGAGCTTGTTAGATCGGAGATAGAATCCAGCGGATCATTCAAGCTAATCCTGGGCGATGGCGCGCCAGTAGAGCTCACGGAGGAGGATGTATCATTCGAGGAAGAGCTGCCCAATAATCTTGGGAAGATTGAAGGAAGGTTTGCTGACATATATATCGACTTCTCCGAGACGAGGGATATAGTTGCGCAATCGCTCGCGAGAGAGATCATTAGAAGGATACAGGTGATGAGGAAGGAGCTCGATCTCATGATCTCGGACTATATCGAGGCGACGATAGCCGTTGAGGATGAGGAAGACTTGGAGCTGCTCCAGGAGATGAGGGGCTATATTATGGAGGAGGTGCGTGCCAAGAGCATTAACCTCGTCCTAGGGAAACCCGAGAAACTCGAGGACTACGTGAAGGAATGGATGATAGAGGGCAAGAAATATACGGTTGCCATCTCGAGGATTCGAGAGGCGGAGGGATCAAGGTGAAACCTTGCCGTCCCTTATAAGCTATGTCAGGGATGTATTTGGGAAGCTTGACGAGAATCATTTCAAGGTTTTAAGGGTGATAGAACGAAACCTCGCGAGATACGAGGTCGTCCCAAGGGAGGTAATATACAGCGAGACCGGGCTGGGTGAGAGGGCTGAGAAGCTCCTGAAGAAGCTAAACGAGTATAAGCTCATCTGGGCCCCGATGGGATATGAGAAGGGATTTTGCATAAACTATTATGGTCTGGACATGCTTGCATTAAAGGCGCTCGTCGATCGAAATATCATCGCGAGCCTTGGAAGACCTTTAGGGGTTGGGAAGGAGGCTGATGTCTATGATGCCTTAGCCCCGGATGGGAGAAGGCTTGTCGTGAAGTTCTTCAGGATAGGGAGGACGAGCTTCAGGAAATATGAGAGGCATAGGACGAGCCTGGTCACGGCTCCAAGCCATTTAGCCGCCTCCATAAAATCCGCTAAAATGGAGTATAGGGCCCTGAGGATGCTTCACCCGGCTGGAGTCAGGGTTCCAAAGCCCATCGCAAGGAACAGGCATGTAATCGTGACCGAGTTCTTTCAAGGGATAGAGCTCGCGATAATCCAGAGCCTTAGCAAGCCCATCGAGGTTCTGGGCGAGATCCTAAGAAATGCTGCGAGGGCGTGGGAGACCGGCGTCGTCCACAGCGACCTAAGCGCATACAACATATTGATCACGCCTGAAGAGGAGATACTAATAATAGATTGGCCTCAATGGGTTCCGCCAAGCCACCCCATGGCCCGAGAATATCTCAGAAGGGATCTATCAAACCTAGTCAAGTTCTTTAGGAGAAAGTGGCGTATCGGGGAAATACCGGAAGA
>Ga0326760_1001311_pt1 | contig 11219 bp, 8 predicted proteins | sample GCREP_S_FD_207668 | JGI IMG/M metagenome (GOLD analysis project Ga0326760, IMG submission 207668) | Hot spring sediment microbial communities from Geyser Creek Basin, Yellowstone National Park, WY, United States - GCR.EP_S | ecosystem: Environmental > Aquatic > Thermal springs > Near-boiling...
GTCTACCCTAAAGAAGTACTTCTCACCAACAGCCACGGCGACCCTTGGCGTGGAGTCGACGACCTCTACGTAGACATTAGAGCAGATGTCACACCACTTCACAGCCTCGGTGACACTTTGAAAACCCGCATAGACTCTAACAGCCACGCCATGGGCAAGAGGCACAATCGTACACCTCGCGCACTCTATACAACAACATTACAAAAAACTCTTTACCAAGCTCTAAGACGAGCCCTACTCCACTGAGAGAAACCAAATGGATTTAGAGGTGAACAAGGTGTGAAGATTTTTTAGGGAACTCGCATTAGGGCTCTAGGTGGCTAGGTGAGCAACGTCCTCGATCTCGACGACCAAAGAGCTTGTGGGAAGTTAGAGTGGTTTAAGAGGAGCTTTGAAGGTGAGCTCGGAGATTAGTAGTTAAGGTATGCTGGGGAAGTAGCGAGGTTCGTACAGAGCTACTTCGACGTCTTTTCACAAACTTCTCTAAGTCTTCAATAATGTTCTTCATGGAGTTTCTAAAACATTACAACATAGCTAAGCGGGCCATTACCTTCTCTCGACTGGCATTAACAATCACAACAAACCTTGATAGCCTGAAAGCTACCTTCCTTGATAAGACCTTAAAGCTTAGAACTTCTATAGCTATAGAAACCGCTAGTAATCTCCACTCAGTATCGATCCTAGAACTTTCCTAAGAGCTTTCCTAATCATGATACTTGTAGCAGGCTTTGATAAACCAAGACTCTTAGCTACATCGCTAAGCTTGGCATCTCTCCTCTCGGAGAGAAACCCTTCTAGAAAAGCTTTTGCAAGCACCTCAAACTCCTTCTTTGTTAGAGGAGATGTTGCAAAGTACCTAGTAATAGCTTTAACATGTCTATGAATAACTTCTGAAGCTTGTAAACGCTTTAAGAAGACGTTTCTAGAACCGTAGTAGCTCAGCATATTACCTATAAACCTCTCCACATTATTATCCTCACCAACGACGTAGAATAGTCTAGAGCCTGCAGAGATTATGTAAGGCATCAACACCTGTACATTGTAGCTGTAGAGAAGATCTAGAAACTCGCATCTTTCCTTAAACGCAATAAAACTCATACCACCTTTAACCAGATATCTCGAAACCTTAACTACCTTCCTACTCTCTCTACTATAGCGAAAAACCTCGTCAAAAACATTAGTACTCAGCCTTTCAGGTAAAAACGCAAACGTTAGGAACAAGGAGCTTTGAGAATCGCGGATGACGAAGAGCATTAATGGAGAGGAAACCTTTCTTGAAAGCTCAGCAAACAAGCTACTCGAAACTGACGACACGTAAATCTCGTAGCCTACTAGCACCATAAACAATCACAGAGAGCTTCACACTTCAAGTACTCAGGGTCTATTAAGCTATGAGAAGAATATAAATCTTCCATGATAAGAGTTTACAAACCGGAAGTGATGTTGAAGGATGATTTTAGGGAATGAGGAAAAAATATTAATCTTAGTAGGGATTTAGCCTGGTCTCTTTCTCTCCTGCAATATTATGGCTTGACCTGTCATCCCTACGAAGATGCCCCACAACGAAACATCTATATAGCCTGTTGCTAACCCTACTACGAGCATTATAACCCCTATTATGCCCAGTACTGTTGCAAGCCTTCTTCTCCAAATTCTTGGTATTTGAAGCGACACGAGCTCGTCACCTTATTAAACCAAGTGCTCTCCCAGCCCACCAAGCTGTGAAGTATAGGAATAGTGCTGCACATATGATGTTTATTATTATTGGCACTCTAGGTATAAGCTCTTTTACCTTCTCCTTAGGCATAACCTTGGAGAGCTCTCTGGGAGCTACATAGGTCCATCCGATAATGCATAAGATGCCTTGTAATGCTACGAGTAGAGCTCCATCAAATATCGCTGCCCATGTAATTAAGGCTACAGGTGCTGTGGCATATCCCAGAGCCCATGCGAGACTCCATAGACCTATGAGGATGGTTATTATCCTTCTCAGAGTCTGCGGCTTGATCTTCTCTGTAATCTTTGGATAGATATACCTTAGACCATCCATAATGATTATTGGCCAACCAACAGTTTGGCTTATGTTGGTAGACCATAAGATGAACAGCGATCCTACAAGAACGAAGAACAGCGCTCTTGGACCTAGGTAGGCAGTATACATCTCGCCAATGACCTCAGCTAGTTTAACACCACCTGGTAATAGTCTCATCGGTGCTAGTATCTGCGCTCCCGCGATGAAGAACGCGTCAATGATTAGGATTGTAAGTATACATGCCAATACAGCGTCTAGTAATTGCGTCTTTATCCAAGCCTTCATATCTTTCCAATCTTCCGCAGTAAACTCCCTATACTTGCTTATATCTCCTGGTCTACCCCACTCACCATACCTAGCCATACCAAACGTCTTGCCACCAATAACCCAGTAACTGTACCAGATATGGCTTGCAGAACCTCCAGCAGCCCATGCAAGTACAGGTAGTATCGATACTAGTGGATCTAGTGCAACGGGCTCAACACCAGGAGCTTTCACTGTAGCCCATTCAGCAGGTGCTGTTATGTATCCTATGGCGAACGTGCCTTGAATAATCTCTGCTAATGATGGAGCGGCGAAAGCTGCTACAACAATCGTCACTACAACCATAGCGGCCATCATACCCATGAAGATGACCTCTAACAATGCGTAGATACCAAGGAGCGCTATGATAAGGGTGAGAATGTACATTCCTGCTGTGAAAGCTGGTACCGGCCCTGCTCGACCGCTAAGAGTCCAAGCAACAACCCCTACACTTGCAGCTAGACCACCAATACTCATAGCGCCTGCTAGGATATGAAGTATTCCGAAGATTATCGGCCAAACCCTCCTAGGTGGGATCTTGGCATACATGTCCATGCCTCCCTCTCCAAATATCAGTGCCCACCTACCATGGAGGTATCCTGGACCTAGGTTCTTCAATATGACAGCCCATGTGGGAACCCACAAAAGCATCATTCCGAAGGCTACTCCAAGCCTTGTTGAGAGTATCAACTCTCCAGATCCAATGGCTTCAGCAGCCCATACAACCCCTGGACCAACAAGTGCTAGCATAGCCAGCCACGTTCTTGGCGCTGGATACAGAACCCTCTTTGGAACCTCACTTTTCACTTCTGTTGCTGACGACATGGTGCGGCACCAGCTCCTGTTAAGGTTATATACTCCTGCATAAAACCTTAAAATAAAACCAGTTTTATGGTTGTATCAAAATACACGATGGCATGTCGATGAAGCGCGGTTGTTAAATGTGCTATTCAAGAGTAATACGCTTCGACTTAATATACCTTGAGACTGTACAATGCTGTTGAGATGCGAAGAAAGCTAATGTTAAAAATGAGATTGAGACGATGCATTAGTTAAATTAGTTAACGGGCCTCCTTGGATTCTTCGGGTAGACAACCAAGCCCTCTATTGGTTTACCCTGGAGGTAGCTCTCAATGGCTTTTACAACAGCTTCATCCATACCCGCTAAGGCTTCATGAGTGTAGGCAGCTATGTGTGGCGTCACAATCACGTTATTATACTTTAGTAGCGGGTGATCCTTACCTATAGGCTCTCCTTCAACAACGTCTAAAGCTACAGCTGCAACCTTCCCCTTCTCAATGTACTTTATGAGTGCTTGAGTATCTATCAGCTCCCCTCTTGCTGTGTTGACGATGATTACGCCGTCCTTCATGACTTCAAAGGCTTTCTCGTTTATCATGTGGTACGTCTCTGGCGTTAAAACAGCGTGAAGGGTTATTATATCACTTTGCCTTAGAAGATCCTCTAGCTTCTCAACAGGTTCGCATCCAAGACTCTTAATCTTCTCTGGAGGTACGTAGGGATCGTAAACGAGTACTTTAGCTTCAAACCCGTTCCTCAAGATCTCAGCGACTCTAGAGCCTATATTGCCAAAGCCTATTACACCAACTGTAAGGTTCTTAAGCTCTTTACCAACTAGCTTTGCTCTCTCACTCCACCTACCCTCACGAACAAGATTATTCCCCTGAACAACAAACCTCAGGGCTGATAGCATGAGAGCTATTGTGTGCTCTGCAACAGCTTCGCGCTCAACCCAGCCAGGAACTCTAGCAACAACGACGCCAAGCTCTTCAGCCGCCTTGACATCTATGTTGTCGTAGCCTATGCCATGCCTAACAATCATCAAGACATCCTTGTTATACTCAAAGAACTCCCTATCGTAGTAAGGGGTTACGCTCGCCACTATAAAGTGATATCCCTTCAACGCCTCTGCTAATGCCTTACCCCTATAATCCTTTGGAACCTCGATTCTTCGAACTTCGCCAAGCTTCCTAAGCTTCTCTATAGCATCTGTATATACTCCAAAGCTCTTCGAGTTAACTACAGCTATCCTAATCACTTCTTAACCACCTCGAGAATTCTCGTTACAAGATTTGTAGCTTCATCTAGTAGCTTAGGGTCAAACTCGTAGGCTAGGTGTATTGGTGGGTAACCAGACCTAAGATTGCGTCTCTTCATAAGCTCTCTAAGGACCTCCTGCGCCTCTGGAGAGAGCTTTGAAATGATCTTACGTAGCTTGTTTATCTCGAACTGCAGCTCTAAAGCCTTTTGGTAGTTCCCCTCCTTAACAGCTTTATACAGAGCTACAGCTACTTCAGGGACAAGGTTCGATATTCCACATATATGTGCAGGTGCGCCAATAGCGAAGGTATAGAATAGGAGGCTATCACCAGCACCAGCAATTAAGTACTTGTCTCCAAACCTCTTGACAAGCTCTAAAAGCTGATCAACATCTCTACTAGTATCCTTAACACCCTTAACAGCCCTTACATGCTCAACAATGTACTGAAAGTCTTCAACAGTGATATTGTACCCTGTTCTCCCAGGATTGTTGTATATTAATATGTCTAGCTCGGTCTTAGAAGCTATGTAATCATAGAAAGCTACTAAGCCCTTCCTAGAAGGCTTGTGATATATAGGCCCAATGACGCTGACTTCCTTATAGCCTAGGTCACGAACCTTCCTACCCAACTCAACAACGGTGTCTATTGTTGCTCCACCAATGTGTGGAAGGAGGTACATACCCTTAGGAGCGAACTCGAGAGCTTTCTCAAACACTTTTAACCTAACCTCGAGTGGTATGACAACGCCTTCACCATAAGTCCCCGTCAAGTATAGGCCTGTTATGCCAGCTCTATGCTGGAACTCTATCAACTCCTTCAAGCACTCTACACATAGAGTTCCATCACTATTAAGTGGTGTTATCAAAGCTGTTATAACACCCTCTACACGCATAACCGCAACCCCTCGTCGTTGTTAAGCCATTTGGAGGCGAGTAATATTCGATAAATAAAATTCGTTTTATTGTGGTTACGCCTTAAAGTGCTGTATCATCGTATCTAAGTAGGCTTTAAAGATCCTGTATGCAAAGCTTATTCTGCCGCTAAGTCTAGGCTCCGGCTCTACCACCTCCTTAACAATACCTTTGCTAATCTCAGCCACATCGCGATCTTTTAGCGCCCCCAAAGCCTTTAAAGCCATAAGCGCGTTGCCGAAGTGTGTTGCGTCAGGATATTCAGAGATCATTATGCTTTTGCCTAGAGCTGACGCTAGGAGCTTCTTAGCTAAAGGTATGTTAAGCACTTTCCCACCACAAATAGCTACTGAGTAGCTTAATCCGCTAGACTCTACAACGTCACTTGCATACTTAAGTGGGAGGATTACCCCCTCTAAAGCAGATGCAAGTATGTGTAGCTTGCTATGCTCAGGCCTTATTCCCATTACTGCCACTCCAAGCTCAAATGAGAGGCTGGGTATTCTCTCTGGGTATAGGAGTGGTACTGTAACTGGTGGCGTTGAAGCTATGAAATCCTCTACGCTAAGCTTTGTGAGGAGATCTATAGCGTCACTGATCTCCACGTTGAGTATTTGCGCCATTTTCTCCAGTACAACGCCACAGTTACTCCAAGCCAATCCAGGTATCCACGTCCCTCTATAGAGGTAGTAGGTCTGTAGAGTCATACCACCGCTTCTATCTATGACAGGTCTCCTCCCAATAACCCTAAGCATACTACTAGTACCCGTATTAACAACAGCTACATTGTCTCTACCGCCAGCAAGACCGAATATCATTGAGCCTCCATCGTATAGCCCTAGAGTAATAGGTGTGGATGGGTCTAGACCAACATCTTTAGCTATATTGTACCTAAACGATAGCTTGTGATCTGCTTCTGCAAGTGTAGGTAGCTTTTCCTCACCTACTCCCGCAATAGCGAGGACTTCGGCGTCCCACTTAAGGCTCCAGATATTGAGCATCTGATACGTTCCACTAGCTGTAGATAGGTCTGTAACTGCTTCACCAGCAAGCTTAAGCGTGAGGAACGACTTTGCATCTAGTATGAGCTTAGCACTTCGTAGAAGTTCGGGCTCGTGCTCAGAGAGGTAAAGAATTTTCGGCAAGTTGTATATTGTTAGAGGTGGACACCCAGTCCTCTCATAAACAAGCCCGGCAATACCAGCAATTCTATGCATAATCTTCTCGGCTCTTCTATCGAGCCACGTAATGATGTTTGTTATCGGTTCACCGGCATCGTTTACTAGAACTTGCGAGAATAAGTATGTCGAGAAAGCAACAGCATCAACACTACGATGGTTTAGGGCGTAATGCTTAAGCTCCTCTAGCACCCTGTCAACAACGTATTTAGGTGAATGTTCATGTATAACACCATCTGATATCGCTTGCTGTGGAATATTCCTAGCCTCAACAATCCTCAAAGCTTTTTCATCCTCGTCAAACTCGATCAACGCAGACTTGATGTTCGTTGTACCAACATCTATAGACACGATCCTCATTTAGTAAACCCTATACACATCTAGAGGGAAATTCCAGCATTAGCTATTCAATAAAACGCGTTTTATCACATCTTGAAAAAACGTTTAGGGTGTTGTCGAGGACGGGGTTGTGAAGTGATTATCGGTGTTGATGTGGGCACAAGCTCTGTCAAAGTAGCGCTAGTGAGTGGCAGTGGAGCGGTCATTAGAGAGGTGACAGTAGGCTTGGATCTTCTAACAGCAGAAGGCGGCGCAGCCGAGCACAACCCTAGGCAGATATATAGCGCTGTCGTTGAGGGTATTAAGGCTGTTGTCAAGGGCTTTGAGAGTAAGGTCGAGGCGATATCGTTAAGTAACTACCTTCATGGCGTGGCCTCTCTAGACCTCTCGATGAACCCATTAACAAACATCCTTACACACCTAGATACGAGAGCTGGTGCTTTCCAGTATAAGCTACTTGATGTTGGTAGGGAGCTGTACGAGAGGACCGGGTGTCCGCCAATATTTGTGTACCCGTTGACAAAGATTCTCTGGCTTAGAGAGGGCAAGGGGTTTAAGGATTTTAAGCGTGTAACGTTCGTTAAGGACTATATAATCTATAGGCTTTCAGGTGTATGGGTTCTTGATTACGGCGTTGCTTCAGGTACTGGGTTAATGAATATCCATAGCTTGAAGTGGGACGATCTAGCATTAAGTGTTGCAGGTATTGATGAGTCTGTGCTCCCAGAGCTTGTCGAGGGGAGTAGAGTTGTCGAGTACATAGACATCCCCGAGCTAGGCTTGAACAAGGTAGCTCTAGTGCCAGGATCTTTCGATGGCGCTCTACAGAACATTGGCTACTCAATATACGGTGAAGATGCCGCGCTAAACCTTGGTTCAACAGCTGTTGTAAGGGTTTTGAGAAGAGATGTTGTAGTTGATAGAAGCCCCGAGATGAGGTTCTTCTGCTACTATGCAGCTGATGGCTATAGAGCTATTGGTGCAGCTTCAAATAACGGTATGACGTTCCTTGAGTGGGTTAGGAGAAATATTGCTGGTGGAGTAGATTGGAGGAGGGTATGCGAGGATGTCAAGAACGTTAGGCCCTGTAGTGATGGGGTTATAGTGCTCCCCTTCATAGGGGGTGAGAGGTTCCCGTATAGAGATCCCTACATAAGGCTCACAGTTCTAGGTGTGGGGGTGTCGCATGATCTTAGGCACGTGCTTAGAGCTTCTATGGAGGGTGTAGCGTTTGTTCTTAAAGCTATTGTGAACGCTCTTGAGGAGAACGGTGTTAAGATCTCGATGCTTCACTGTAGTGGTGGTGGATGCTCTATAGGTGAGCTTGTCAAGATAGTTTCAGGAGCAACATGTAAAAGTGTAGCTCTATACGATGAAAGCGTGGCTAGGATGGCGAGTACTCTAGGCGCTGTAGCAGTAGCCTTGAGGGCGTTAGGGCACTACAGCGGTATCGATACTGTAAAATTCGAGCATGTCAAGGATAGGAGGTTAGGGGTTATAGAGCCAGAGCCTAGCATGTGTGAAGCCTACAATAGTTGCTTCAAGAGATTTGAACTGGCGTTACTGAGTGTTAGAAGCCTCTACAGAGCACAGTAATGTGAATGGCGACACATTCTGATATGAACGAGTCTCTGCATTTATACTAAGCCCCATCTCGAGCTTCGTATGCACACACGCTTCTATATGATTACAAAATGCCGCTTGACCTGCGATCATATTGAAAGAACAGCTACATGGTGCGCGATTAGGTACATGCTGTTAACACCGAAATGCCTGGAGAAAGTTTCTCGAGACTAATGATAGAGACGATGCCCGAGCCGAGGAAAGTAGCAAGGCTCATACAGAGCTGACTTGGAGAGCTAAAGATATCGGAGGCTAAGTATGAGGGCTTGCTGAGCGAAGCTGATGAGCATTACCCATTATATCTGGGTTTATTGTTCAATCAAATCACGGAGAAGCGATAAGGTGGTTTGAAGCCTGTCTCTCCTCGATTAATTCCACTTTTACAGTCCAGTTGTCGAGGAATCTAACTACTGGTACTAGTATCTTAAATCCCAGCTTCCTAGCTTTCTCTGCTACTTCTTTCTCGCGCTTCGTAAGTGGGGCTAGTTCACCCGCGTAGTCCCTCGTGGAAACTACATCGACTAGGTATTTGCCTCCTTGCTCATCTACGCAGAAGAAGTCAAATGAGTGGGCACCAGAACCCGCCCACGCGTACACCTCAAATAGAAACGTTTTTGTTTCATCATCTATTTTTGAGAGGATGGAGAGAGCCTCATAGTGTGCAAGGATCTTGACGAGTCTTACAAGCCTCATAATTGTCTCGTAGAATAGCGGGTTTCTCTCACGGATTACCTTATAAGGCCTGTAAGTAGTTATATATCCCTTCTCCTGTGCGATACGGAGGCAGTTATCGCATAAAATAAAGCGCACAGTGCGGTATCCTCTTACCCTATCTTCATCGTTCTTTTTGATGTCCACCTCTATATCGGTTTCAACAGAGTTGGACGGTGTAGCTCTGTCTAGGCATAGAAGGCATCGCGATGGTAGGTAAGTTCTAATAAGCTCGCTGCTTGATAACACGTTTGACAATATTGCCTCGTTTCGCTTCTCAAGTCCAAGCATTTCTCTCGCCATGTTCAAGTGTCTAATATACTCCAAGATAACGGTGTTGATGTCTTCTATAGCGATGTCTTTGAGCATTATCTCGTTGAAGAATCGTAGAGCCCACGCCAACTCCGTTGTGCTACAGCAACGGAGTCTCCCTAGAAGCTGAGGATAGACTCTCTTGAAGACTAGCTCTGCAATTATGCCGCGGAGCGTTCTATCCCCATCGGATTTAATGTTATACTCTATAGATAGAGCGGGGGTCCCACCGCTACTAGCGGGCGTCTTTGATGTGTTGACTTTAATAGATGGCTCTAATTCTCCAAGGTCTCCTATAGCCTCTCTAGCACTTACCTCTATTAACCCCAATAGCCTGCCAAACTCGGGGTTTTTACTGGCCTCAGTCTTCATTACTTGTATTACTTCGGGAAGAGTCTCTGCAGTCGTCGCCTTCTTTCTCACACTATTTATCGACTCCAGTAGAGCCTGCAAATTCTTTACTTCACCACTTGCCACCGCGCTCTCCAGCCTCTTTCTAAGTATCTGCTTGGCCTTGCTTAGCATTCCCCGGTAACGCTCTTGGAAGAATTCTCTAGATATGCTGAAGGGTCTTTTCCCTCTATAGCCCTTCCTATAGAGGGCTAAACGTAGCTCAATCGAGATGAAGTCTGTTGAAGCCTCCACTAGTGTATTTAATGGATCCTGCCTGTATTCACCCTTAACGAGCTCGACTACTTCATTGATCCTCTCTTGAATACTGCTTAGCGCCTGGCTTAGAGATCTCGTAGCAATATCGTAAAGCTCGCCTTGTAGTTCTATTCTACATTCATCAATGTAGGATTCCACTAGGGCTTTTACACTCTCCTTAATCATCTCTGTATCATAGCCTCTGCAGAGTAACTTCTCAATGTGGTAGAGGATGAAGTATAACACTAGACATTTAGCGCCTTCAGAGCCAAACCTACTATACACGTACCTATATATAAATGGAAACTCGTTCCTCCTGTATCCAAAATTCCTTGGAAGCCTTCCCTCATCAGCTATTCCCGGGAACACGTCCACAACCCGTGGAGGATTGGTGGTGACAACGCTCACTACTTCACTACAAACGCCAACGTCAAGATTAAGCATTAAATAAACTTCGCGTCTAAGAACCCCGGGCAATAATACCACACATGTGAAAAACACACTTCTTGGTACTTTATATTCTGCAAGTTCTTAGAGTATTTATGGTAGTTGAGCAGTATAGATCCTACAGGTGATCCTATAGGTGCCTTGTTTAAAACCCGGCCTTGACGATGGTGTTAACGCTTAAACACCACAAACTCGTAAAGAGCCTAGAGGTCCCTCTCGCTAAGTTGACGTATAAAGTTAATAATGTAGCAAATTACATCTCCAAAATTTAGGGGTCATCAAACTCAAAGTCGAGAGAGCTGGAGAAACTTTCGGCTTAGGGGGAATTGTAAAGACCCCTATAGCAACTATAACCATAAACTCGCGGCGTTACGTAACCGTGGAGATGTGCTCAATCAGCCTTTAGGGCTTAGCTAATACCAAGCCTTTGATAAACCTCCTTAGGCCTCAACAACCTCTCTGAAAACCCTGATGGGTATTAACCAATTAGTCGACGATGCTACCTTCCTTTAAGCGGTCGAACTACTTATACTTCTCTCTAAGGATAATCTGAAATAAGGCGTGTATAAGGTTTAAAGCATGAGAGAAGTTCCTGTCGAGGAGTACCTGGACTTCGTCTCTAAGCACAAGGCGATCACTATTGAGGATCAGG
>Ga0326760_1001314_pt1 | contig 11216 bp, 17 predicted proteins | sample GCREP_S_FD_207668 | JGI IMG/M metagenome (GOLD analysis project Ga0326760, IMG submission 207668) | Hot spring sediment microbial communities from Geyser Creek Basin, Yellowstone National Park, WY, United States - GCR.EP_S | ecosystem: Environmental > Aquatic > Thermal springs > Near-boiling...
CATCGACAATTATTGGATCAGTCCAAACACCATCACTCTTAATCTTCTCAATGAGCTTAGAGAGAATATCGGGGATAATCTCCTCGTGTATGTACAGTCTACTAGTCTCCACCAGGGATATCTCTAGGTCGAGCCTCGGGGTTTTAATTACAAATACTTGACTAGACAATAACAAACCACCAACATACTGCATATACGGGGCAATAAAAATATTTTCAACTCATTGTAATATAGAGAATAATCCCCACAGAGAGCTACTTTTAATCACAGCGCAGTGTCTTTAATTATCATCAACTGTTATTTTATATGGTGACGCGCCTTTGAGTTTTAGTGTTAGGAGAATTATTAGAGCTGGCAGGAAATCCAGCGCTATTGTCATTCCCTCCACCTGGATGAAGCAACTGGGTTTGAAGCCAGGGGATCAAGTTAAGTTGTTCTTTAATGGGGATAGGGTTTCCATGACACCAGTTAAGGAAGATGATTTGATACGTGGGCAGGTTGCTATTGAGGGTGCTGATAGAGTGACATTTGCAAAGCTCAAAGCTGCATTTATGGAGGGGGTTTCGAACGTCAAGTTGAAGGCTGATTATGAGAGTGGTGTAAAGCTTGTGAGTGACCTAAGAAGAGAAATCTCCCCACTCCTGTTTATTGGTAAGCCTGGTAGTGAGTACCACACATTGGTATTTCCAGAGGTTCGCGTGAATTACAATGAGTTGGTTGTAAAGCTATGTGAGTTATTTAGTAAGATCACTAGGCGCATGGAGACTTAAACGTGTTGCTATTAGACTTCAAGCATACTGTATGGCTACTTATAAGACTCCTCAAAATCAAGTGCTATGAAGATAGTTTAAAACTGCCAGATGCACTGGACATAGTCCTAGATGCAAATATACTTAGTGAACTCGTGGATTTATTCGTAGAGAGAGGAAGCGAGTTCGATGAGTATACATGGGAAATTGTAGTCTCATTGGCTGAGCAATACATTAACGATGACTTAGAGACAGCTATAAGAGTATGTAGTGGAATATTAGTTAAAGCAGATAAACTACCATTACAAATCCAGAAGCGTGTTTCAAGCCTCATAGACTTAATATTTAGAAGGTGTATTAGAGACAGAGCTTGTATGTGTAGACACTTCTACCCAAAGATCTAGCGTTCCGCTGTTTTCTCTATAGAGGATTGTTATTACAAGTAATAACAAGCTATAACATCACCCTTAAATTTTAAAGATTTCTATTTAGCTATGAAGAAGTATTGTTTCATGGGTTGATTGTAATGAGCCTTGAGGAATTAAAGAATTTACTAATGGAGCTCATCGGTAGAGCGAGCGAACTCGGAGATTTCATGAAGTTTATTGAGGAGGCTGAGTCCACGAAAACACTGGATAAGAAGACAAAGGAGTTGATGTCACTAGCCATTGGAATAGCGATAAGGTGTGAACCATGCATAATGTGGCACCTCGAAGAATGCCACAAGGCAGGTGCGAGTTTTGAAGAGGTTTTAGATGCCATTAAAGTAGCAGTAGTAATGGGTGGTGGCCCCGCACTAGCGTATGGAGTCAAAGCATACGAACTGGCAAAGAAATACTATATAAAATAGACCCCCAAATTTTTCTCCGAATTTAATCAGTGTACAAGTTGATGAACTGACCTCCTCCCGCCCTAAAGGGGCTAGGGTTCCCTTTAGGGGGTTCACAGGTTCCCCGCATCTATTCGGGTTTACATCTGTCCTTTGCGGGGCATTCGAGGTGGTCGGAGATCCCCCATATAGTGTATTTGCTAAGTGGTTGCAAACCCCGCATCCCACATGGGCTTAGGGGCAACCACAGCTTACAATTAACTCATCACCAAGGAAGAATTAAAATGAGAGAGTTTATAAGCCTTTCCACACCATCTTCGCCTTGAAAACCGGGGCTTTCAGTTGTAATCCCAAATCCTTGAGTGACGCATGTAGCCGTTATAAACGCGTTTTGAAGAGATAATACTTGGTGGATTGTGTTGCTTAGCTCTAGTGACTCTAAGAACAAGATTGAGGAGTGGCTTGACTACTTTAAGGAGGCTAGGGAGATTAGGAGGAAATACGCAAACTGGGAGTTCATAAAGTCTCAACCTCTAAAGATAAGGGTAGCACTAGAGTACTACATTGAAACCGGGGATTTATACAATGCGTCTAAGCTAGCTGGTATGAGTATGGAGGAGTTTAATGAGTTGAGAATTAGAGCGGGGATTCCAAGTATTGGCTAACGCTATAGCAGACTCATCATTCATAATAGACTGGGTTAGGTACTCGAAGAGCAAGCTATTATTTAAGCTCTTCAATGTCATCTACATACCTGAGAGCGTCTTAGCGGAGATAAGGAGTGAGCGCTCACTATTATGGATCGCCGAGGGCCTAGAGGAGGGAAGGCTGGCAGTATTCCCCGAGCTACCCGATCTTTCCAGGGAAGCAATAAACCTCGTTGCTAAAAGTAGGAGGTATCCCGTAAGGCCTGTTGACTACCCAGAGGCTTTCTGCCTCGTAGCCGGCAGGAGGCTTGATCTCGTGGTCTTAACGGAGAATGGCGGTGCAGTCGCCTTGAGGGAGTATGACCCTGAATACTCAAATGTTGAAGTGTGGAGGGCTATTGACGCGCTCTATAAGTTGTGGAGACTCGGCTATATAAGTAGCTTTAGAGAAGAACTAGAGCTCTACCAGCTTGAAACTAAACATATATATTCCAAGCGAGACTTAGAGAAATATGATGGTACCAATGGTGGTTAATGAAGAGAAGATCGCTGAGTGGATAGAGCGCTTCAAGGAGGCTAGGGAGATTAGGAGAAAGTATGCCAACTGGGAGTTCATAAAGTCGCAGCCCCCAAGGTTGAGGACTGCACTAGAGTACTACATAGAAACAGGCGACTATAGAACAGCGGCGAAAATGGCTGGTATGGCTATAGACGAGTTCGTGGATTTCGCCAAGGACAAGGCAAACATACCCACTGTAGACTAGTTGGAGTAACTGCGGAGTCCTTGATTTCTCCCAGCCTGGTGAATTCGTGTAGGAGAGCTTAGAGGGTTTCTCTTGAACGCATTGGGAATCTCGCTGTACTTCCACGGGGATCCTTACTGTTGATGCATTATTACATATTTTAACTCTCTGTGTATGTATAGAGGAGGTGTTAATCTATGTCCTCTGTGAAAAAGTGGAGGGAGTTTGTTGATGGTGTTGAGGTTGAGGTATTGGAGTTTGAGGGTACTGTTGAAACAGTTGATAAGGCTTCAATGCTTAGTGGTTATCCCCCACGGGAAATTGTGAAAACCCTCCTCTTAAGGGTGAATAGCGACTACATAGTCGCTATTGTGAGGGGTGATAGAAGAATTGACTATGGAAAAGCCATTAAAGCCCTTAGTAGGAGAATTCGATTGGCTAAACCGAGTGAAGTGAAGGCTGTTCTAGGTGTTGGAGTTGGTGCTGTTACCCCATTCTCTCCGAGGATTAAGCAAATCCAAGTAATCATTGATCCTGCTATAGCTGAACAAGAGTACATTGTCTGTGGTGGGGGAGCAGTAAATAAACTATATAGAGTTAGAGTCAAAGATTTAATAGAGTATTTAAAACCCAGATTCCTCGACATATTCAAGTAGGAAACAAGTAATTCTATAAAGACGTGTTTTAATGACTTAATGCATATAGAGTAGCCAGTTTTAACGAGTCGAGTGTAATGTGCAAATTTAATATCTTAAGTTAAGTATTCACTATATCAAAACCCGTGAGTAATATGTCTCTAGTTGATTTGACTAAAGACACATACTTAATGCATGGATCCCCTGCAACGCTTATTAGGATTATCGACAAAGTAGCATGCGTGATTGATCCAGGCTCTAGTAGCGAGAGGGGGTTGGAGATTAAGCATTTACTGGATAAGAAGGGGATTAATAGAGTATTGGTCTTAATTACTCACCACCACACAGACCACATTTATGCATTAACAACGCTGAAGCCGAGTGAAGTCTACTTACCCAGAGGCGAGGAGTTACTAGTTACTAGTAAGTCGTTTAGAGTATTCCTTGATTATGGTTTAGACTTGACCGCTATTGATAAAACTGCTGGTAGCACTATAGCCCCAGGCATTGAGCTAAATAACTTTTTGAGTGTAAAGGAAGGGGAGGAAGTCTGTGGATTCAAAGCCATAGACTTGAAGGGGCATAGCCCCGGGCAATTGGGATACTCTCTAAATAATGAGTTATTATACGTGGGTGATGCATTATTCGGTGATAAAGTTTTAAGTAGAGTTAAAATCCCCTACCTCAACGACTACTCGGATTACATGAATAGCCTTTACAAGTTAATGGAGCTCTATTCTAGAGTCAAATATAAGTACGTTATCATGGGCCACGGCCCCTTAGTCAACAGTAAAAGCGACCTCGCTAAACTCATTGATTTAAATATAAGGTACCTAGAAGATGTGGAAAAACATGTTGTTGCCTCCTTGAAGGAGCCGAGAACTCTCGATCAATTGACATCGATTATTATTCAAAGGCTAGGCATTGAAGAGTCTCCAATTTCATACTTGCTAACAAATACGTCTCTAAGAGCAGTGGTCAACCACTTAGCGCAATCAAGGAGAATAAATGTCTATGTTGAAAAAGGACAATTGTTCCTTAAGTCAATAGAGTAGTCTTCACATATCTCTACTCCTCATGTCTCGGGTACGTGGAGGACGTTGTCTTATATTGAGGTGTTCTTAACGGAGTTTACTTGGTGTATTCCTGCGATTACTTGGTTATCATAAGTTTAAAGACTCTGTTATAATTGAAGAGCCTGGGTGTTGATTATGAGTGGGGATAGTGGTATTGAGCCTATTCCAGTTGATAAAAGACCCATTAACTCGCTGGATCTACTCGCGATATGGTTTGGCGCTGGCATCTCTATTGCTGAGTTTTGGGCTGGCTCTCTCCTAGTACCTGGTGTCTCACTATTAACTGCAATACTTGTCATTATTCTAGGACACGTTATAGGCAATGCTTTAATGGGTCTTGTAGCTATCGAAGGCTATAGAGTTGGAGTTCCAACAATGGTTTTAACGAGAAGGCCGCTTGGTGTTAAAGGCTCATACCTCGCCTCTACACTAAACTACCTACAGTTAATTGGCTGGACTGCGGTTATGAATATTGTCGGTGCGAGAGCTGTAGACACAGTCTTCACAATACTCGACTATCCATCAAACGTAAAGATGTGGATTGTTGTGATTGGATTACTGAATACCGCGTGGACTCTTGCAGGGCCTAAGAAGTGGAGGTGGCTTGAGAGGGTCTCTGCAGTATTACTATTATTTCTAGTTGCATGGTTGACAATTACAACAATTAATACTTGCGGAGGCTTAGACTTGGGTCGTGGAGCTGGAGAATTACCGCCACTACTAGCGCTAGACCTCGTGGTTGCAATGCCTGTTTCATGGCTACCCCTCGTCGCAGACTACTCTAGACTTAGCAGGAGTAGTGGTTTCTGGAGTACATTCACAGGCTACTTTGTCTCCAGTAGTTTATTCTACTTTATTGGTGGCTATACAAACTCCTACCTTGGTTTGAGTGATCCAATATCCATAATCGCAGCTTATGGTCTTGGAGTGCCCGCAATGATTATAATAATACTGTCAACAACTACAACGACATTTCTCGACATATACTCAGCCGCTATAACATTTAAGAATATTAAGCCAAGTGAACCCCTCAATAGGCAGATAGTAGTTGTTGGGTTAATTGGGACAATAATAGCACTAGTATTCCCAATGGAGAAGTATGAGTGGTTTCTACTACTCATAGGAGGCTCCTTCGTGCCACTAGCAGCTATAATGATCACAGATTACTTCCTAGTGGCTAAATCAAACTACAGTATAGAGGAGCTAGTGGGGAGTAGAACAGTACCGTTGAAATTAAGTGGTTTAATAGCATGGGCTCTAGGATTCGCAGTATACATGGCGATCTCAACCTACACACCATGGCTGGGCTCAACAATACCATCAATAATAGCTACGAGTGCACTATACTATGCACTAGTTAAAACCATGAAGCAGTAATGAGCACTCCAACGATAAATGATTCACTACGATTTGATCTAGTCTAAACCATTAGATTGAACACGTTTTCCCCAATTCTCCCAGTTACCGGATCCACCTTCAATCCAAGTGTTTAAAGAGTATCTACACCAATAACTAGAATAGCGTCTCTAAATGCCAATATCCTAACAGGGCCTCTTCTACCCCCTATTTCACATTCAGCAATGAAAACCCTTGCTTCAATCAATCCCCATCACTTAGTTTTAAATCAACTACAAGTGATGTCTCAATGAAGTACTCATCTGCAATATCCAATGGCATTATTGTAAATAATGCACCAGTATCAATCAATGCCTACCATGGCTCTAATACATCCCTACCCCTAAACCTCGCTTTAACAAAACACATGCCCCGTGATCATCTAGCCTAAATAAGCTTTGCTTACCTTGAGTAAGTTCCAAAAATATAGCCATATGCAACTACGTGTCCTTGAATACCATTTAGTACTTTCTCTGGTGTTAGCCCAATGGGCCAGCTACTAGTATCAATATCTAGTGCTATTACTAAGAAGACGTATCTATGCTCTCTATCTCCCCGTGGTGGGCATGGTCCTCCATAGCCAATGAATCCATAACTATTCAAACCCTGGAGTAGACTAGTGTTTTTCGACGCACCCTCATGTAACTCCAATCTACCACCATTCAATCCATAGACAACCCAGTGGTAGAATACACCGCTTGGAGCATCTGGATCGTACATTATCAACACCACGCTCCTAGTACCTATTGGAGTGTCTTCAACCACGAGACCTGGTGAAACATTGTCTCCACCACAGTAAACGTGCTTAACTGGTATTCTAGAGCCATTTGAAAACGAGCCACTGTACACGTGGACTGAGGCGGGGGCTCCATTAATAACCCCGGCAATAAGCTCGGGGATTAATGGTGGCGTTGATGTTGGAGTCTTCTGAGTATATTGTAATATAATGAATACTGTAGCGCAGGCTACAACCGCGAAGATCAAGACTACTAAGTACTTCGACTTCACTTCAACCCCATGTGCTACTAAAACTATTTGCAGAATTTAAATGATACTTTTTTAAACCACGATGCTGATATATCTAGGAATGGGTGGTTCTTCAATTGGCTTCTCACAAGTGGATTATTCCAGGTGTATTAGCTACATCGCGAATGCCCACTATGAGTGAAGTGAGTGAATTAGCGTCTTTATTTAAATCTATTGTTGTATTAGCAGAGGATCACGAGTTGTGGTACAACCCGGATTCACTATACAGTATGGGTGTTAGGGTTTTCCACAAGCCAATCCCGGATTACACAGCTCCAAACATTATTGACCTACACGAGTTAGTTGAATACATTGAAACGTGTGAGAAGCCTGTACTAGTACACTGTACTGGTGGGAGGGGTAGGAGTGGTACTATTGCTGTTGCATACCTCATGGCCTCGCAGGGTTTAAGCTACTGGGAGGCTTTACATAGGGCTAGGAGTATTGAGCCTAGATTTGTTGAGACGCCGCTACAACATAGGGTTTTGAGACTATATGATAGATTATTAAGGACTACTCCAAGGAAGCTATTGTCTAGAGCGGTGGAGATCGGTAGAAATACTCCTCTAGCGTATGGAGGGGTTTTATTTGGACGTGGAGTTGGGCACGCTGGGAAAGTCCTTGAGCTGTGTATTGAGCTAGTTGAGGGGTTTAGAGAGACTGGTCTACTGGATTTAAGTGTTGAGTACGAGAGAGCACTATATGTTGCTGCAATACTGCACGATATAGGGGTTTCACTACTGAAACCAGGTGAACCCGATGATAAGCATAGAGAGTACTCGTATGAGTTAATAATGAAGCACTCTAGTGAACTAGATGAAGCATGCGGCTGCAGTGTAGGCGTCAAGGCCGCGATCATTGCTGGACTCCACGGAGGCAAAGACCCTATTCCACCAAGCCTGGATCATGAAGCAGTAGCCGCTATAGGCTTCTTGAGGATAGCTGATGGACTAGACTACACACTAAACCAAGTTGTATTGGGGTTGGATGTGGAGAAGTCTAGTGAAGGAGCACGTATAAAAATATACTGCGATGAGGGGAAACCAGGATGCACGTGGAACATTGAGAGAGCCAACGTGAAGAAGCAACTAATGGAGTCTACCTTGAAGAGGAGAATCACTATAGAGATCTCTACGTAGAAAAGCACTTTTTCGTCTCCTACTTATTTTTACCTTCAGCTAATTCATCCCATGATCTTGAATCTACTATATTTATATCTATCACGTGCTCCCTAAGTGCTTGGTGTTGGTGGAGGTGCCGGTGGAGCTGGTGGCTGTGGTGGTGTGGGCTGTGGTATGCCTTTCTGCCTCCTCGAGATGTAGAATACTACGCCTACAACTGCTCCAATAACTACCACCCCAATAATGATCCACAGGTAGAGTGGTATTGGGAGTGAAGGCTTAAACTCAGCCACGCTTGAATCAATGAGCTCTGCGGTAATAGATATTTTGCCCTCCACTCCATAATCATAGTTTAATTCCCACTCAATAATACGCCCTTCATATACTTCAATAATAAATCAGATTTAGCACCAGTGTATGGGTTCTGCGTGGAGTTTCTATACTCTCCACTATACGATGGATCAACGAGCAATAAAAATCCCTCCTCACCTGGCTTCTTATCAATACTAGTGCTCCCACTCCTTGTTTCATTCTCATACGGCATCCATGGACACTGATCACTTATTTCCACGTCTTTATATGTCTCATTATAGTATACTATGGGTGATTCAACCCTTGTTATATCTAATCTGTAGGTAAGTTCTATAGTGCAGGTTTGGTTTTGAATAGTATAGGAGTATTTGACTTTATACGTAAAGTAATCCCCAGCTCTATATACTGGTTGAGGAACCTCAGCAATAGAAGTCACAGGTATTATTGAGAGCAGTGAAAATAATAGGAGAAACTGTACTAACACTATTTGTTTAACAAACGTGAAATACCACCTCGATACTAAAGGATGAAAACTAACTTAAGTACTTTCATGGATCACGTGATCAACATTGATCACTATGTGGAAGTACTGACGGATCCGCGGCTTGGATTAGAATAATAATTGTGCACTCCATCCACTAGTATCATTGCTACAATTATTCGCACAAGGGTCTCAGATGTCTTGGAAAATATCTTCCCTGTTCTTCATTCTATTCAATACTAATCACCCGAGGGTATTGCCCATCAAACTCGATTATTCACGGACTCATGATTGATCACAATGTGTGAGATTTATTAGTTCCGGTGTGGAACTATGTTCCAGGGTGGAACCATGGGTTTATTCGACTTGAGGCCTAAGACAAAGCGCGAGGACTTGTTTGACAGAGAGCGGGAGTTAGAGCTTCTACATAGAGGCATCGAGCGCGGCTACCCTGTAATAGCAGTGCTGGGCATTAGACGGGTAGGTAAGACCAGCTTACTAAAGGTCTTTTTAAATGAGGTTAACGGGATATATGTGGATATGAGGGGTGTCTACAAGAGGATTGATCTCGAGGCTAAGCTAACAGAGGCGCTTGAGTTCTCGTTGACGAGGATTAAGAGGCTCCTGGAGGGAGTGAGAGGGGTTGAGATATCTGGGCTCTCTATACGGGTTAAGTGGAGGGGGCGTGACTCAGTTAGCTTAATGGGTCTCTTAACGGAGATTAATAAGAAGAAGGAGAGGTTTATAGTAGTGCTGGACGAGGTGCAGTCCACTAGGCCCCCGTTATCATATGAGTTGAAGAATGCAATAGCATACTCATACGACAACCTAGAGAACATTACATTCATCCTCGCGGGCTCCGAGGTCGGTTTACTACGAGACTTCCTCGGCTATGAAGACCCATCCTCCCCACTATACGGCCGTGGAGTATACGAAGTAGTAGTTGAGAGGTTTACACCAGAGTTGTCGAGGGAGTTTCTCGTGAGGGGTTTTAGAGAGGAGGGGTTGGAGCCACCCCTTAGTATTATAGATGAGGCCATTGGCTACTTCGATGGAGTACCCGGTTGGCTTGCATTGTTCGGCCGTAGATACGTTGACGGCGTTGGAGACTTAGTTGCTATAAGGGAAATGGCCGTGGCTATAGCTATGGATGAACTGGGAAAGCTTGGGGTTAGGGAGAAAATGGTGTTGAAGGCTATTGCGAGTGGTGCTAGATCATGGAGCCAGGTTAGAGACTACATTGTCGAGAAACACGGCTTGGCACTACCCAAGTCTACTCTAAGTAGGCTCATAGAGAAACTCGAGAAACTAGGGATTGTAAGGGACTACGATTTCCTGGATCAAGTATACCGAGAGGCAGCTATTAAATTAGTGGTGAAGACGGAGTAGACTAGGGTGCGGGAAAAAAGTGTCTATAGAGGTTTACTCATAGAAGTCTTCGTCATCTATGTACCGCATTGTGACTTTAACAGCGACGTCTAATACCCCCTCTAAGTGGTACTTCCTCTCGATCTCTCTCAGTTTCTCATAGTCTCTGTCAAGGTAGCTCCAGAGAAACCTCCCACGCCCGCAATTAGGGCACTTAGTATACACTATACCCCTCTCCACGACTACGGCGATCCATGGGTGTCCACAGTACTCACACTTCTTCTTGACTTCAAATGGTACCACATCCCCCACCCATAATTAAGGAGAGGAGGGGGACAATACTGGGCATAAACAAATACTAATCAATAATTATAGAATGCGCCTTATTAAATATTACCCACACACTAAATTCATAGACTCCCCTTACTCTATGCTCTCAGCTTCACGAATTTAACTAAACACGGTGTGCAGACCTGGTTCGTTGAATAAGCACTCGTGGATCGATGAAGAAGTACTTCTAAAACCCCCTTTGTTTGGCCACCAGGCTCCTAATAACCCAACAAGTCGTTTTTCCTTGGTATATTAGACTCTAGATCGACTATGGTTTCTAACTCCATACGAGTCTATATGGATCCCGGACTGGATACTATGTAATATTACTCATAAACTAGACTATTCTCTGTGAACTCCTAGTTGTTGTTGATGGATCGTCTGTGAACTTCCACAGTCCCTTTCTAGGACTAATTATGATTACTCCTAGTTCCTCGATCAAGGCGTCGCTCATTAAAACCTCTCTCTCAGTTAGTGATACAACGAGGTCTGCTATGACCTCAC
>Ga0326760_1001316_pt1 | contig 11200 bp, 13 predicted proteins | sample GCREP_S_FD_207668 | JGI IMG/M metagenome (GOLD analysis project Ga0326760, IMG submission 207668) | Hot spring sediment microbial communities from Geyser Creek Basin, Yellowstone National Park, WY, United States - GCR.EP_S | ecosystem: Environmental > Aquatic > Thermal springs > Near-boiling...
TTGCAGATCATATGCAAATGTTTACTATGTATGGGGGTTTAAGACCTTTTGGTGTTGTGATGATGATTGGTGGAGTGGATAAGACTGGAAAACATTTGTTTGAAATAGATCCTTCTGGAATGTATTTTGAATGGAAAGCATATGCTATAGGAAGGTTTTCAGAACAAATATTGAAAGCTTTAAAACAAAAATATAAAGAAAACATGGAATTGGAAAAGGCATTGTCCTTAGCAGTAGATTTATTAAAAAAGTTTGAAAAGGATGCAAAAATTGAAATAATATATGTAGATAAAGAAAAGAAATTTGTGAAGCTAAGTGAAAAGGAAATTGAAAGTTTATGATAAGTGTTGAAAAGGCTGTCATTGCAAGATTAAAGAGGAAAAATCTAAATTTTGAAATATTAGTAGATCCAATAAAAGCTTTTGAATTTAAAAATGGAAAAAACATAAATGTTGAAGAAATTTTAGCAGTAAATGAAGTTTTTAGGGATGCAAAAAAAGGAAATAGAGCATCTGCAGAAGAATTAAAAAATGCTTTTGGAACTACAAACATTTTTGAAATTGCAAAAGAAATAATAAAAAATGGAGAGCTTCAAATCACTACAGAACTTAAAAGAAAGCTTATAGAAGAAAAGAAAAAACAAATAATTTTTTTGATTTCAAAAAGGTATGTTGATCCAAAAACTAATGCCCCTCATCCTATTCAAAGAATAGAAAATGCATTAGAAATGGCAAAAGTAAATATAGATCCTTTTTTAGATGCTGAAATTCAGTTAGAAAATATTATAAAAGAGCTTAAAAAATTTTTACCACTAAAAATAGAATATACAGTTTTAGAAATAAAGATTCCTTTAAGTATTGCATCAAAAATTTATAATGAGCTTAAAAAGCTTGAAATGATTGAAGAAGAATGGACAGAAAATTATTTAAGGTTTAAAGTTAAAATTAATAGTGCGATAAAGGATGAAATAATTTCAAAACTGTATAAATATACCAATGATATTGAAATAAGAGAAATAAAAAATGCAGCCAAAGGGTAAAATAGTATTGCCTGGAGAGAAAATAGAAATAAAGGATAAAAGGTTTACTTATGAAGAGGGTGATAGTTCATACTCTAAAATTTTAGCTTTAATAGAAGAAAAGGAGGATAAGAAAAAAATCGTTCCCTTAAATGGAAGATATATACCAAAAGTTGGGGATAAAGTAATTGGGATTATAAAAGAAATAGAAAGTGCTGGATGGTTTGTAGATATAAATTCCTATAATTATGCTTTTTTACCTTTAGGAGAAGCAGTTCAGGAATTTATTGATATATTTAGAACAGATATTTCAAAGTATTTTAACATTGGAGATATAATTTTAGCAAAAGTAATAAATATAGTAAAAAATAAAATTATTCATCTAACTTTAAAAGAAAAGGGATTAAGAAAATTGCATCAAGGTACAATTATTAAAGTTTCTCCATATAAGGTTCCTAGAATAATAGGTAAAAGGTCTAGCATGCTAAATTTGATAAAACAAAAAACAAATTGTGAAATATTTGTTGGGCAAAATGGTTATATTTTAATAAGAGGAGAGAATGTTGGAAAAGCTATTGAAATAATAAAGACTATTGAAAGATATTCGTACATAAGCGGATTAACAGAAATGGTTCAAAAAATGGTATGAGAACGAGAAAAAATAATGAATTAAGAAAAATAGAAATGAAAGTTCAAGTAATTCCTAATGCAGATGGTAGTGCATACGTAGCTTTTGGAAATACTAAAGTTATTGCTGCTGTTTATGGTCCAAGAGAATTACCAAAATTTCTACAAGAGGATAGAAAGGCAACGTTAAGAGTAAGATACAATATGGCAGCCTTTAGTACAGATACAAGAAAAAATCCTGGCCCAGATAGGAGAAGTATTGAAATTTCAAAAGTTTTAAGAGATGCGATAGAAAATTCTATATTTGTAGAAGATTATCCAAGAGCTGCAATAGATTGTTATGCGGAAGTAATAAGTTCGGATGGATCTACAAGAGTTACTGCACTAAATGCATTAAGTTTATCATTAGCAATGGCTGGAATTGCTATGAAAGATTTAATAGTTGCATGTACTGCAGGAAAATATAATGGAGAATTAATAGTTGATCTTGATCAAGAAGAAGATAATAATGGAGAGGCAGATTTAGCTTTTGGAATTTTGCCAAATAAAAACGAAATAGTTTTATTACAAATGGATGGATTGCTTTCAAAAGATGAACTTTTAAAATTGGTTGAAATGCTAAAGGATTCTTGCAAAAAAATATATGAGGAGCAAGTAAAAGCAATAAGAAGTTATTTTGAAAATGTCTAAAACATTTAAAAGAATTGATGGAAGAGATTTTCTTAGCTTTAGAAAGATTGAAATAGAAAAAAACATAATTCCAAAAGCAGAAGGAAGTGCAAGAGTAAAGTTTGGAAATACTGATGTAATAGCTGGGGTAAAAGTTGAACTTTCCTCACCATTTCCAGACAATCCAAGAGAAGGAATTTTAATAGTAAATGCAGAATTTGCTCCAATAGCCCATCAAAGCTTTGAACCTGGACCTCCAAATGAAAATGCAATAGAGCTTGCTAGAGTTGTTGATAGAGTAATAAGAAGTTCGGAAAGCATAGATTTAGAAAAGCTTTTTATAGAAGAAAATAAAGTTTATGGAGTTTTTGTAGATATATATGTAATAAATCATGATGGAAATTTATTAGATGCAAGCACTTTAGCTTCTATTATTGCATTACATTGCACAAAAATTCCAAAATATGAAGATGGAAAATTAATAAGAAATGAGTTTATTGGAGAATTAAAATTAGAGCATGTTCCAACATTAGTAACAATAGGAAAAATTGATGAAAAATATATAATAGATTTAAATTTGTTTGAAGAAGAAATTGTAAAAAATAAAATAGCAATCGGAACAAGAGAAGATAAAAAAATATGTACAATACAAAAATTGAGTGGAAGTTTTAAATTAGAAGAAATAGAAAAATTAATAGATTTAGCAATAGAAAAAGGAGAAGAACTAAGAAAATTTGTAAAATAGCTTAATTTTATTAGCACGATTTCATTAAAAGGATCCAAAATAAAAAATTTAGATAATAAATAGACTAGAAATTTTTAAGTACAAATTATGATTATGTAAGAAATTATTCTAAACAACTTAAGATTACATGTAAATGGATTAAAAGACTTCTTGAGAAAGAGAAATAATTTACTTAATTAATTTCTTCTCATTTAAATCTAGCAACATTTATTTATAAAGATTAATAAAAACTTTTGTTGCAGTTTTAATTCCATTGAAATGAATGATTCAGGAAAATTTTCTCAGTATAGAGAAAAGTAAAGTAAGTAGAGTATTTCATAGTTGAAAGAGGAAAGGTTGAAAAATTCTAGAAATTTGGTAAAGAGAATGCAAGAGAAATTTGTAAACCTTTAGAAAAGTTATACGAAAGATTTTAATAAGGGATTTTATTAAGAATTTCCTCTTGTCTTTTTAGAACTTTTTCAACAATATTATCTATATCTCTAGTATAGCTTGAAACAATTTCTTCCTTTATTCTTCCTTGTAAAAGTTCTATTTCATGAGTTCTTAAATTATCGTAAATGCTTTCAAAAATCCTTCTAAAATCGTATGCCTTTATTCCAAATCTTCTTATATTTTTCCAATAACTTCTTTTACATCTGTATGCAATCTTTACATATTTAATTGCATTTTTATGAAGGATGCAGAAAAAAGATTTTTTTGTTTTTCTTATAAATAGCATTTCTACAAGATATCCATCTTTGTATTCCTTTTTTCTTAAATTATCAAAATTTTTAATTAAATAAAATAATTCATGAGTTCTTAATCCGGTTAACAAATGCAAAATGCAAGTTGCTTTTAATCTTTTTGGCATATATTTTAAAGTTTCAACTATCTTATTTTTATCTAAAGAATTAACTATTATTGCAGGAAGCTTAGGTTCGTACCAACTTATTCCAGCCTTTTTTCTTAACTCAGAAAAATTTTTATAATAATATTCAGTATTATTTTGCAAATCTAAAAACTTTGCAAGTGCAGCTAGTGCCTGAAGTAAATGCCTTTTATAAGTTTTTTTATCTTTATACTTTTTTATCTCTAGTGCAAAATCTAAAGGAGAGGAGAATAAAAGAGAATAGTGCTTTTTTGCAAAATTTATTATATTATTTATATGAACTTTATTACTGCTTCTTAATTCTAAAAACTCTCTAAACTTTTTCCAATCTATTTCCATAATGCTAAATAAAATCTGTAATTCTTTTAATTCTAATTCTTAATCTTTCCCTTTCATAAGTTACCCAACTCTTTCTTATAAAATCATAGTTTTTCTTATTTTTTAATACATTTTTCAAAAATTTAATAGTTTTCTTATCTCCAGGATATCCGCTTCCTATTTCTTCTTTTATCTCTTCTTCTATTTTTTTAATTTCTCTATCTCTTATAACCTTTCCTATTATACTTGCTGCTGCAACAACAAGATTTTTTTCATCCATCTTATTTTCAACCACTAATTCTACATTTCTTTTTAAATAACTTTTTATTTTATTTTGAAATTTTATTGGATTTGAAGGAGAATCTATAAAATATTTTTTTGCATCAGTTCTATTTATAAGTTTTGCCATATAAATTGCCTCTAAATCGTTTAAGCCATTATTTTTTAAAAAAATATCTATTTCAATAGGTAAAACCAATTCATAATAAAATTCGTAATTTTTTAATTTTTCAAAAATTTCCTCTCTCTTTTTCTTACTCAATTTTTTTGAATCTTTTACTCCAATTTCTTTCAATTTTTCTACTTCACTCTCCTCTATTATAAAGCATGTTATTACTAATGGGCCAATTAAACTACCTCTTCCATTCTCATCTATTCCTGCAATTTTCATAAATTATGGAAGCTATTAAAAAATACTATGAAAAAAAGAGTTGGAAAGATTTTGAAAATTTTGTCTCTGAAGTTTTTGAAATTCATGGATATAAAGTAAAAAGAAATGTAAGGTTAAAGTATTTAAAAAATTTAGAAATAGATATAATAGCTGAAAAAAGAAATAGAATAGTTTTGATAGAATGCAAAAAATGGAAAAAGGAATATTCAAAAGAAAGAAAATTGAATAAAATAGTTGAAAAACATAAGAAAAAAGTTGAGGAATTTAAAAGATTTACTTTTAAAAAAGTTTATGGATTAATAATTTTTTTGGATACAACTTTCTCTCCAAAAAATTTTGAAGATATTTTTATAATTTCTCTTGATTATTTAAATTCTTTTATTTTAAACTTTGATACCTATTAATGGCAAAATTATTGTTCCCTCTTCCTTTTCTCCAATTTCTATATACTTATTTTCTAAATAAAATTTTGCAACTAAACAACAAGTAATTGCATCTAATTCATCTAAAGTATAGTTTTTATTTTCTATTTCAAAAAAATTTTTTAAAAACTTTAAAATAGAGCTTTTTTCTTTTCTCTTTACTTTTGCTAAATCATACACTGCTCCAGGAAATACTTCTATAACTTCTATACCTCTTTTTACAAATATATCTTTTAATTTAATTCCTCTTAAAGTTAATTTTCTCATAGGTCCTAAAGTTATTGGAAAAAATTTAATTTTAAACTTTTTTAATTCGAGATCGCATTTCCTAAAATGTGAACCTCTTTCTTCTATTTTCTTTCTTCCTTTTGGAAGTGAAAGAGGTGCATCTATTGCAATTATTTTTGGTTTAATCTTTTCAACATTCCCTATTATTTCTTCATCTTTATATAAAACCTTTGTAAAAGCTTTATTATTCTTTAAATAACAAAAACCTGTTCTTCTTTTTTCACTTCCAGCTAAATCTATTCCAACAATCATTAATTTTTTATAGAAAAAAATATTTATGCATGTTTTAGAGGCAATACAAAAAAGAAGAAGTGTAAGAAAGTTTAAAAATCAAAAAATAAAGGAAGAATATGTAAATTTGCTTGTATATGCAGCTTCTTTAGCACCTTGTGCTGGAAATACACAAGAATGGAGGTTTATAATAGTAAAGGATGAAAAGAAAAAAGAAGAATTAGCAAAAGCATCTTTTAATCAACTTTGGATGAAAGATGCACCAATTATAATTGCAATATGTGCAGATGAAGAAGAAATAAAAAATAGGTATGGAATTAGAGGAAAAAAAGTTTACATGTATATTGATTGTGCACTTGCTGCAGAAAATTTAATTCTTACTGCACAATCCTTAGGCTTAGGAAGTTGTATAGTTGGTGCTTTTGATGAAATAGAAGTTTCAGAAATATTAAAACTTCCAAAAAATATAAAACCAATAATGTTAATTCCAATAGGTTATCCTGCAGAAGAACCAAAAATGCCATTTAAAAAAGATTTAGATACAATTACATTTATTAATGAGTATGGGAAAAAATAATTTTATGAGGAAATCAATTTTAACTTTAGTATTGCTCCTCTTTTTAAATGTGGCATTTTCAAAAGTTGAAATATTTTTCGAGTCAAGCTTTTTTAAGCTTAATGTAGGAGAAAACATAATAAATTTCGAAATTAAAAATCTTGAAGAAAGGGAGAGAAATTTTATTCTGGATATTTTTCCATCTGTTTATAATGAAGTTTCATGTTCACTAACTCAATATTTTTTAACACTTAAACCTTTTGAAAAAAGTGAATTAAAAATTGTTTGTAAAGTTCCTATAAATGTAAGAGAGTTTGAATATCCAATAAAATTAAGTATTAAAGAAGGGGGAAATTTGATTGCAGAAAAATATTTAATTTTAAAAATTGAAAAAAAGTTTGAAATAGCAATAATCGAATATCGTCTAAATAAAGATGTTGTCGAACCGAATGAACCTAATTATTTTGAAGTGAAGATTAAAAATTTTGGAAGTACAATTTCAAGGGAATATAATGCAGTATTTGAAATAAAAAAGGATAATGTAACATATCAATATAAAGAATTTTTTATTCCAAGATTGTTAGAAAATCAAGAGTATACACTAACTTATAATTTTAATTTCTCATACTTCGATAAACCTTCTGTTTACAAAGTTTTTTGCAAAATTTTTGATAAAATTGGAAATTTAGCATATGAAATATATCTTCCAGTAAAACTAAAGGAAATAAAAACATTTGAAATTAATAGAAAGTCTCAACAAGGATTTTACATAAGTACTATATGGATAAAAGTTAAAAATACTGGAAATGTAGAACAAGAAATTGAAGTAAGAGAAAAAGTACCAACAATCATAGTTAACTTACTAAATTTTCAAGAAAAACCATTAATAGTTGAAAAAGGAATAGATAGTGAGCTTATTTGGTATATAAAACTTTTACCGCACGAAGAAAAAACTATAGTTTATGAATTTGTGTTTTGGCCAGTAGTTGTTTTAAGCATTATAATCGGAACTATAATAATTTTCTTGCTCGCAATATACTATACTCCTTTAATTGCAAAGAAAGTTGTAAAAGAAGAAGAAATATTTAAAATAAAACTGATTGCAAAAAATACATCTACAAAAACTATAAGAAATGTAATAATAAAGGACTTTTTACCAAACATATTTGAAATAGTAGAATTTGAAACAAAAAAACCAGAAATAAAAAGAACTAAAAATGGTTATCAGCTAATTTGGAATATAGATAAAATAGAACCAAAAGGTGAAGCAATAATTTCTTATAAAGTAAAACCTTTGATAAAAATAATTGGAGAACCAAAATTCCAAAAACCAAAAATGATATATACTATTAAAGATAAAAAGAAAAAGGAAACAAAAGAAGCTAGATCAAAATAATTATGTTAGAAAAAGATATAGAGGAAAGGTTAAAAATATTGAAAGAACTAAAAAGCAAGGGAATAAATCCATATCCTTATGAATATGAAATAACTCATTCTGTAAAAGAAATATTAGAAAAAAGAGAAGAATTTATAAATAAAAAAGTAAAAATTGCAGGAAGAATTTTTAGTATAAGAAGGCATGGAAAATTGATTTTTTACGATTTATATGATGAAGGAAATAGAATACAAGTAGCGGTAAGTGCTGATAAAACAAAAGATTTTGAAATTGCGAAAGAATATATTCAAAGAGGGGATATTGTTGGTTTTGAAGGAATTGTTGGAAAAACTTTTAGAGGAGAGTTAACAGTTTTTGCAGAAAATTTTACAATATTGTCAAAAGCATTAATAAGCTTACCAGATAAATGGTTTGGAATTCAAGATGTAGAGGAAAGATATAGAAAAAGATATTTAGATATTTTATTAAATGATGAAGTAAGAAAGATTTTCGAATTTAGGTTCAAAGCAATAAGTTTTATAAGAAAATATTTTGAAAATTTGGGATATATAGAAATTGAAACGCCAAAACTTCAACCAATTTATGGTGGTGCAAATGCAAAGCCATTTATAACTTTTGTAAACGATTTAAAAGAAAATTGGTACTTAAGTATTAGCCCAGAATTATACTTAAAAAGAATGCTTGTTGCAGGATTCAATAAGGTTTTTGAAATTGCAAAAGAATTTAGAAATGAATCAATAGATTCTCTTCATAATCCAGAATTTACAATGTTAGAAGTTTATGAAGCTTATGCAAACAGAGAAAAAATGATGAAAATAACAGAGAATTTAATTTATTCTCTATCGAAAGAGCTTTTGGGAAAGGATTATATTGAATATGATGGTAAAAAAATAAGCCTAAAACCTCCTTGGAAAAGGGTTAGTATAAAGGATGCATTAAAAGAGTTTGAAGGAATAGATGTAGATTCGTTAAACGATGAAGAAATTAAAAAATTGTTAGAAAAATATAATATTCAATTAAAATTAAAAGAATACAATAGAGGATTGGCAATTGTAGAGCTTTTTGAAAATTTAGTTGAAAAAAAGATTATCGAACCTACTTTTGTTCTAGATCATCCAGTAGAAAGCTCACCACTATGCAAATTACATAGAAAAGATTTAAACCTTATAGAAAGGGCTGAAGCTTATATTTTAGGAATTGAAATTGCAAACATTTATTCAGAGCAAAATGATCCAATAATTCAAAATAAGTTATTGCTAGAACAAGCAAAAATGAGGGAGCTTGGATTTGAAGAAGCACATGAATATGATCAAGATTTTGTAGAAGCATTAATGTACGGAATGCCACCAGCAGGAGGATTGGGAATTGGAATAGATAGGGTAATAATGATATTAACTGGAGCAAAAAGCTTAAAAGAAGTTATTTTATTTCCAATGATGAAAAAGAAAATTGAAAGCGAAGCAGTAAAAATTTTAACAAAGCTTACTTATAAATAAGTTAATGGAAAAAATAGTGGAAAGATATAAAGAAAAATTAGGAATAGATATTTCCAAATTTTTAGGATTGCCAGATCAATTTATTAGAGTAAACACTTTAAAAGCTGATGTTGAAAAAGTAATAAAAAATTTAGAAGAAAGAGGATATATCTTTGAAAAGTTAAAATTTTGCGATTTTGGATTTAGAGTTTTAAATAAGGATAGAATAATTACAAAAGAAGTTGAGCATGCAGTTGGTTATATCTTTTCTCAAGATGCTTCTAGCATGTTAGTTCCTTTAGTTTTAGAGCTTGAAGAAAAGGATATTGTTCTAGATTTATGTGCAGCACCTGGTGCAAAAACAACAGAAATTGCACAGATAATGAAAAATAATGGAATTATTTTGGCAAATGATATAACTTTTGAAAGAATAAAAGCATTGGCATCAAACATTCAAAGAATGGGAGTTTTGAATACTATAATTTCAATAGAAGATGGAAGATTTCTTTATAAAAAAATTAATGAAACTTTTGATAAAGTATTAGTAGATGCGCCATGTAGTGCAACAGGAACTTTTAAACCAGATACTTTATTTTCTTTAAATGAAAAAATGTTAAAAGATTTGAGTAACTTGCAAAAATCTTTGCTATATAGTGCTTACAATTTAGCAAAAAAAGATGGAATTATAGTTTATTCTACTTGCTCTTTAGAAATTGAAGAAAATGAGGAAGTTGTTGATTGGTTTATAAAGAAATTTAATGTAGAAATCGAGGAAATAAGAATAAAAGGAATTGAATTGATAGATGGAATTGTTAAAAATGATATTGATAAAGAAGTGAAAAAAGCAAAAAGAGTACTAATAAAAGGGCAAGAAGGATTTTTTATTGCAAAGTTTAGAAAAATTTAAGTCTTTCCAGCTACTAACATTCTTAAACTTCTTTTAGGTCTAAAAGCTCTTCTTCCACATCTTCTACATTTAACTTTTCCTTCTGCGATTTGAGATGGTAAAGCTCTTATTTTTGCCTTACAATTTCTGCAAACAAATACATTTCTGAAAAGTCTTGCTTCAACTTCTGGATCTAATTTCTTTACCATAAATTAATATTATAAGATATTAATGAAATCACGACGGTCAGCTGATTGATGATGAAAAGTATTTTTTTGATATTATTCCAAAAATCATTAAATTTTTTATGGAGTATTATCCAAGAAAAATTGAAGAAAAATTGGAATATTGGATGAATAGGAAAGAAATAATTATTATTAAAGGGCCTAGACAAAGTGGAAAAACTACTTTATTATTGCATTTAAAAGAAAAGTATAAGGGAGAATATATAACTCTTGAAGACGATACTTTATTAAAATCTCTTGAAGAAAATCCTAAAGAATTTATAAAAAGATATTTAGATAAAAAAATTTTATACATAGATGAAGCACAATATTGCAAAAAAATAGGAAGAATAGTTAAACTAATTTTTGACATTTTTTCTGATAAGATAAAAATAGTAATTACTGGCTCTGGTTCTTTTGATATAAAAGTTGAAATTGGAAAATATTTAGTTGGAAGATGCATTTATTTTGAACTTTTCCCTTTAGATTTTGAAGAATTTTTACTTTGGAAAGCTAAAGATTTATACAAAATTTTTATTGATTTAAAAAATTCTGTAAAAGAATTTATATTAAGCGGAAAAAATATAGAAAATCCTATATTTGAAATGGAATTTAAAAATTTATTAAATGAATATTTAATATTTGGAGGTTTTCCAGCTATTGTTAAAGAAAATGATGAAAAAATAAAAATAGAATTATTAAAAAACTTAGTAAAAACTTACCTTGAAAAAGATATTTTCTTTTTCTTTAATGTTTATCATTTAGAAAAGTTCAGAAATCTTTTAAACTTTCTTAGCTTTAACA
>Ga0326760_1001317_pt1 | contig 11198 bp, 7 predicted proteins | sample GCREP_S_FD_207668 | JGI IMG/M metagenome (GOLD analysis project Ga0326760, IMG submission 207668) | Hot spring sediment microbial communities from Geyser Creek Basin, Yellowstone National Park, WY, United States - GCR.EP_S | ecosystem: Environmental > Aquatic > Thermal springs > Near-boiling...
GCTAGAAGCTGGCTACTGAGCACTGGGCCCCCCGTCCCAGTGATCGCCGCTAACATCAAGGCTATAGAGATAGTGATGAGCCCGGAGGGTAAGGAGAGGATAAGGAGGCTACATGAAAATGCAAATTACTTTAGGAAGGAGCTACAATCAATGGGCTTCAACACGGGTAAAAGCCAGACTCCAATAATCCCCGTTATAATCGGCGACACGAAGAAGACCCGTGAGCTGGCCAAGGCGCTCTTCGAAGAGGGGGTCTTCGTAGTCCCCATAGTGTACCCAATGGTGCCCAGGGGCACTGAGAGGATCAGGAACCAGGTAAACGCCGCTCACACTAAAGACGACTTGAACAAGGCACTAGCAGCCTACGAGAAGTGGGGCAAGAAACTAGGGATCATATGAAGGGGTGTCTAGTTATTGACACGAGTGCTCGTCATTGGGGGGACGGGTCAAGTAGGGTCCGAGCTAGTCCCCGTACTCAGAGAGATCTATGGTAGAGAGAACGTCATTGTAGGGTACTACATCGATAAGCCCCCCACTGGGCGCCTACTAGACGGCCCTGTCGAGCTTGTTGACGTCACTAAGAGAGAGTCCATTGAAGCCGTCATCAAGAAGTACGGGGTTGATGAGGTCTACAACTTAGCCGCCATACTATCGGCTGCTGGCGAGAGAAACCCGCAGTTGGCTTGGCAGGTGAACATGGTTGGGCTCTACAACGTTCTCGAACTCGCTAGAGAGTACAGGTTCAGGGTCTTCTGGCCAAGCTCGATCGCCGTGTTCGGCCCAACGACCCCGAAGATCAAGACCCCTCAACACACGATAATAGAGCCTATAACGATGTATGGGATAACCAAGTACGCTGGAGAGCTACTAGCACGCTACTACGTTTACAAGTACGACCTGGACATAAGGGGGGTTAGGTGGCCCGGCATAATCAGCAGCGAGGCGCTCCCGGGCGGGGGGACCACGGACTACGCTGTCGAGATGTTCTACTACGCAGTTGAGGGCAAGCCGTACACCTGCTACCTACGCGAAGACACAGAGCTCCCAATGATGTACATGCCAGACGCGATCAAGTCTGTGATACAGCTAATGAGAGCTGACAAGTCTAAACTAAAGCTCTTCGTGGGCTACAACGTGGCAGCTTTCAGCTTCACCCCGAAGCAGCTAGAAGAAGAGATCAAGAAGTACATACCAAACTTCAAAGTCGAGTACAAGCCAGACTTTAGGCAGAAGATAGCAGACTCATGGCCGAGAAGCATCGACGATAGCGTAGCGAGAGAAGAGTGGGGTTGGAGCCCAGACTGGACCTTCGAAGCCATGGTCAAAGACATGTTGATAAAGATCAGTAGAAAGCTTGGAAAACCACTAGAGATCGAGCCTTGAAGCCTCTACGTCTACCCTCTTTTTTAGGCTGACCGCTTAAACCTCTCGCCTCTCGCCTCCCTCCAGCGTATAGCCTATTTACACCTAGATGTGAACGGCGTTCTCGACTTCGAGCTTGAAGCTCTCACCTCTCTCCAGGGTCGCATCCTCTATAAACATCACGGTGAGGCCTTGTGGCATCTCTTAAGACCCCTCTCGGTTCTAGAGACGGTGTAGTGTCGGTTTTCATTAACAGCATTAGCGTCGACCAGATAGCGACAACAGAGATCAAGGTGTCGAGAGAGGGGGCGTTAGGTATCGCTATAAAGTATAGAGAAAGGTACGCCAAGAAAAAAGGCGTCAACGTGGTGAACATAAGCATCTCTCTAGAGTTTAGTAAAGACTATGATGGGCCAAGAGGAGGGGGCCCGCTGATGCTCTACCCGGCCTGGACTGTCTACGCGAAGTTCGATAGGCTGATCTGCTGTTACGTGTTTGGCCACGCAGCCTCTATGCGGGCTGATGCAGGAGAGTTCTACTATGCGGCAACTCAAGGATACTACGGACCTAAACCCCCAAAGACCCAGACGGATCTCCAGCACCAGCGGTACTAGTACTGCTACTTACGATGACCACGCTTCTCGCCTCCATAACGCTCTTTAGGAGGGTGGTTAGGGGATGAAGAAGGTCGGTAAAATTGTTTCAATATTGCTTATGAACGGTCAAGCAGACAAGCGATAATGGCTAAGTCCACAGGTCTAGTATTGCTAAATGGTAAAGGTGGAGTCGCGCAACATACTGGTCATGTGAACTCAGAGCTCCTTGATAGCCTTGCGAAGGTTAAGGTTGTCACTAGAAACGGGTGTATACGCGCGTGAAGGACTGATGACGATGGTTCATAACTTCGAGAACAGCGTAGTTGCTGTAAAGTTCAAACCCGATGACTGTAGCTAAGATTTGTGAGGAACTTCAAAAACCTTGCTTTGAGAAAGGGATATATGCAAGCTTCAAGAATCATGATGTGGAGTCTGCCTGGTTCTTATATTACATGGGCTCGGGACTTGGATACATACCCATATCAAAATTGCGCGAGAGATTTTGAAGACGCTAAGCTATTGCTTGAGAATGGGAGATATCCTAACGCTATTTTCGTGCTTCAACGATCAATTGAAAAACAATTAAATCCTTACTAACCAGGCTTGGCTTAGTGAGAGATGAAAAAGAAGCTACAGATCGAGATAAGTCACTATGTTGCATCAAAGTTGATAGAGTTGTTAGAAGCAAGGATCTACGACTATGTGAAAAGAATTTGCGGAGCCCCCCTCAAACGAATTGGGGGAAAGACGTGAAGATGTATTATTGCCAAAGAGTGTTGAGGATAGAATCTCAGAGAAACTTTTAGAATGTCAATATTAATAGCAAAAGTTGCCACTCCGCTAGATCGCCCAAGGAGAATAGATAAAAACGCTTGTGGAAGCTCTCATTGAGCATTCAATCAATTTACCAATTATAGCACATACACCATTTGAAGAGGCTACAATAAAGCTCAGATACCATCTAAGCACAGTAGCTGAGGATTCTCTCATAATTTGGTGGAGCAAAAGGGTGAAAAAGTGGATTGAAGAATTAAAGAAAAATTTTTATCTTAAAAATCTTATTTAGGCTTAGGGCGCATTTCTATGTCTTCGTCTATTAATGTCAAAGATGTTGAGGCTTTGATAGATAACTTAGTTAGGAAAGGTGTTGCTTACACTGTAGCGTTGTACCCATTTTTGCACTCGTCTGATGAGGATAGGTATATCAATACAGTTAAAACTCTCGAACCTGCATTTGGTAGGGATATTGCTGAGAGGGTTTATTCTGAACTCACAGCGATGTTTAAGAATGTTGATTTGTGGACTGAGCTCGTTATTGAAGGCAGAAAAACATCTTTGAGGGATTACCTGCAAAAGTATATTCTAAGGGATGAGATCGCAAGAGTGATTGTTGGTGAGATTGAGAAAAGGATTAGTTCGATGCCTGAAGAGGACAGGAAGATTCTTTCAGTTGCATGCGCAATCATTGATATGTATAGAAAGAAGGAGAAATCGTATCCAGGAATTTCGATAAGCTATCCTTCGTATCGTACAGGAGGAATAAGCGTTTCTTCAAAAGATTACGAGTATTTCTCACCGCTAATTTCATCTATTCTAGGTGTTAAAATTGGTGATATTAGAATCTACTTTTACAAGTATTTACTAGGGTTTGAACGGAGCTGGTCCTCACGAAAACACAGGTATTATGAGCTCGAGATATATCGCTTTGCTGTACCCTATGTTCAGCGACTAGCATTAGATGTACACAAATATATCAAGATACCTGATCGATTTACGGTTAGATCGGTTCTTGAGGATCTTTATCAGAAGGGTGAGCTCTATAAGCTTGCATTAGTTGAACATGGCCTTAACCATCCATATGGAGAAAATTTAGAGCTGATTTCGCAGTTTACTGGGCTTTCAAGGGGGCAGCTATGCAACGTTAGGGTTGAGGGTGTGATAAGCGATTGCTTTGTGAATCCCTTTGCATATGATTACGTGAAGGAAGCCATTGAAGAGCTTTATGAGAAAGCTTTAAGCGAAGTTAAAGCAGTGATTATAGACGTCTTTAAGAGGGAGGGATATAGTATAGAGTGCACTTCCGACCATTGCATATTTACAAAAGCCACCTCCAGACCTATACACATATACATACATCCATGGCCGAAAGACTCCTACTTCCTAGAAGACTTCAAAGGAGCTATCAAAGCCGTAATAATACAAGGCATACCTATGCAGACGATTCTTCAGTCACGAGAGTTGCAGTACCATGCTTCTAGGGGGTATCTCTGGCTATTCCTAGAGAAAGGCAAGATTATTGTAGCTCCGAATACATATAAACGTGAGGATCATTACGAACTTCTAAATATCTTGAGAAATTACTTTGCATTAGGAGTTATAGGCCCTGCTCCAAAGGAGCTTGAACCCTTGCTAACCCTCACCACGCCTACTGCTTCTATGGAGGTTTCTAGGGTTACTCCAAAACCTGTTCAAGTTATTAAAAGGTTTGGTGCCAGGGATCCTCTAGAAGATGTTGTTGCAAGCGTTTTGGAGTCTTTGGGCTTCTCCGTTAGGGTTGACCACAGGATTGTTAGTAGGGCTGGTACCGAGGTTGAGGTTGATGTGTGGGCAGAGAAGGCTGTTGGTGATATGAGGTTCGCTATATACGCATCATGCAAAAACTGGGATAAGCCTGTAGAGGTTAGTGTTGTTAGAGAGGAGTTCGGCAGAATACTCCAGTTGCCGTTCATACCGCATGTAAGGGTAATCGTAGCACCGCTCTTCACAGAATCCGCTAAGAAGGAGGCTTACGCAGATGGCTTTGTAGTTGTCGAGACTGGGGAAAAGACTACCGAAGAAAACCTAGACAAGGTGTACCAGAAGGTATATGAGAAGCTGAACAAGCTGTTCATGGGTGTAGCACCAAGGTGGATGCAGGAATTAGCAGAGAAAGCTAGAACAATAGCTGAAGAGATTAAGAAGCTAAGCGAAGAACTAGAAAAAGCAGCAGGCATAGCTAGGTAAAGACCTTGTAACGTGTAGATGAGCCCCCAAATTTGATCGTCTCAATTACTTTTCAAGATCATCATGTGAAGGAAAGGAGAAGAGATATATCACATTTGTAACTGTATTGGGATTAAATTCGCATTATCGTTGAGCGCTCTGATTAGCTACACTTTTTATAAAATCAAACTAATGTATAGTATTTGGCTTGTACGAGATGACATAGTTGAGGACTGAGTTGTGATGGATTCCAGTAACAATTTAGAGAAAGAGCTTAGGATGTTTTCGAGTGAGGCTCAGCCTAATTCTCAAAGCAGTACTAGTAGCTTTCCAGCCTCCAGCCTCATTTTCGATGGTACCCTTGATGAAGTATTTGGTGGCGTTAACGATTATATTCCGGATGTTCGTATAGGTTTTCACGAAATTGAGGTTGGTATTCCACACCATGTTTATGCAAGAGTATCTGAAAGGAGCTATCCTAAAAGGCGTAAGAAGGGTGCTGCAGTTGCTCTCTATACAGCTTTGTACGTTTTATCTGAAGGTGCTGACACTAGATTGTATATAAAGCTTGGTTCTCACTCCTTTTACTTCTACACAGCTGGATTGATCTGGTCTCAAGCACCTCTTTATGCAAGGATTATAGGAGTCTTCGTTATTGATGAAGAGAGGCACACGGAATATCTTGAGAAAAGATGTGAGAAATATATTAAGAGATCTCTTGCTAAGCTAGTTGGAGAGGAATGTAAAGAAAAAGTTACGGTTAATACATTAACTCCGAAAATAGAACACATAATTAATATGTGGAGAAATGCTGAGAAGTTTAAGGAGCGTATAGAGGAGTACATGAGTATTGTTAATAGAATTGCTGAAAGATGCTTTAATCGCATATCCAAGGATGCAGAAAAGCTTAAAGTAAGAGTCTTGTATGGAAGTAGCGATATGTGGTTCACCCTACCTATGCATCCACTAAGAATTAATGAGGGTTACGTTAGCGGTTTGCAGGAACTATCTAAAGTGATTAGGGGTGGTGACATTATCGGTGGCGAGCTCACTGTACTACCAAATGGTCTATGCATGTTCAAAGCACCAATTAAAAGCTTCATCAGTAATGGTGAGGCTATCTACATAGATAGATGTAGGGTTTTTCACTATACCCTCAGCTTCTCGTTAGTGGGCGTTTAGGGGGCTAAGCACATGAGCTATGTGAGGTACATAGTTGAGGGCTATAGGCTAGACATTGTTGACTTGTCCGATGATAGTGTAGTGGCTTTGCAGGTACCTGCGCAGAACCTCAGTGCTTTGCTAAGCGTATTGAGCAAGTATGGAATCCCCCACTCTTCTCCATATCGCGATGTATATACAACTGCATACACGGTTTACATTCCTAGCACCTATAGAGAAGAAGTTCAAGATATAGCAAAGGATCTGGTCGCTGATATAGGCAATCTAGTGAAATTAGATGATTTGAGCAACTCCATAGAGATCGTTGGGTCTATGAGCTATAGAGGTATTCGAATGGATCTTTATAAATCTCGTGGATGGAGTAGGGCATCAGGGGGAAAACTCTACAATAAAAATATGAGTGTTACACCACCCGAGATTAAGCAGCTTACTGGTGGAGCTGTAGAGGTATTTAAAGCTGTTAAACTAGGTTATGACGTAATTAACGATTCTCACTACCTTTTCGTAGATGCGCGTAGAAAACTTGAGATAGTTAAGAGTATTGATCAGTTAGAGAATAGCTTGGGAACGAAGCTCGGCGTTGTTTCATGGTTTAAGGTAATAGATACAACAACATCATTTACTGTAGTTAGGGAAGACAAGAGAATGTCTATAAACGACATACTCAGCACCATCCCAAGAGATAAGATAGAGGAGGTTGTGAACAAGGCCATTGAGTATCTTAGCAACATAGGCAAAATAAGCGAGAAATGGACACAAAAACAATACAAAGTTGATGACCTATTCGAATATGCTCTTGCACCAAAAAGTGTTGCACTTAGACAAGATCTAATTAGTAAAGGGCTTATGTTACGAGACCCTAACAGAAATATTGAAGTTCTCTTCCTACCAAAAGAAATGCTAACACCAGTACCAACACTAGATATAATAAAGAAACTTTTCTTCTCAGACGATTCAAATGCCACCAAATACTACTCTGACTTTGCTGAACTGCTAAAGCTTTCGCCAGGTAATAGACATTCAGAGATTCAAGATTTTATAAATGAGTTATCCAAAGATGGCAACATAAAATTAGGACCCTTAACAATATCTATTGATAACTCACCATTTACAGTTCCAGGCATCATCTTAACTAATCCACGATATGTTGAGGCTATAGATGAAGACGCAATAGAGAAGTTCAAGCGTAAAAAGCTTCAAGGTAGGTATACAGCAACGCTCAGCCTCACTGAAATTAGCAGGTTATGGAGTCCCTACGAAAAACTTAGAAGTATTAGGGATGATCTGTACCTACTAATTGTGGGTATCGGGAAGAATGATGTTACTGTAGAGGTGCTAAATAAACTACGCAGTGAGATATGTAAGGGCATTAAGGATTCTAATCAATGTCAAAGAGTATTTAATGAAGCTGTAGTTTACGAACCATATAGCACTATCAACGACGTACTCGATAATCTTGGTTCTATTATATCTGAGGTGAGGTCTAGTAGTAAAAGATTTAAGGGTGTTCTGTTTATTGGTCCTGAGCACTATCTTGATGGGCATGATATAAGGGATTTGATAGAGTATAGAATGGCTCGTGAAGGTATTTTCTCTAGATACATTAAACTGAGCGGTGAGGTATACCACAAGTTCCTATCAGCTCTAGGAAGCTTCGTAACAGTGGTGCCTAAGGTACTTTCACATAAGCTTAAGCCGCTCATAATTTCAATAGGCAATAAGAAGTTCACTATTGATAGGGTCATAGGCATTGATGCTACAATAATCGGTATGGAGAGAGGTAGCTATAGGGTCGCGTGCGCAATATCAATACTAGATATATCCAAAGGTAGATGCATGATAAAACCTGATATTAAAATCAGTGACGTTGGCGAGGATGCAGCACTAGCTGATATCCTAAAGAAGTGGGTGCTCGAGGAACCGGAGCAGAGTACTCCAAATACTATCACATTAGTTTATGTTAATAGGGCTAAACCCGAGATTATGTTACGCAATTACCTATCTAGAAAGGAAGTGGAGACTATTTTAAATAAAGCAATAATTGTTGGTGCTACAAAAACCCATAGCTATTCAAGAGTAATAAAGCTTGAGGGCCTATCCGGAATACCAGTAAATCCAGAGCCATCTATATGCGTCCCACTGTATACAGGGAAAGCGTTACAGATACAAGGAGTAAATGTGAAGATCTCTAAATACCTGTTTGTACCTGTGCAACCCCCACAAAAGATTGCCTCATCCCTAACTGTTATGCCAATACTCCTAACATTTATCATAGGAGGAGTATTTGCAACATTGAACCTTGATAAAGAATTGTTAGATTTCACAGCATCCCTAATAGCATTAAATAATATCTCGAGAGCTTGGATTCACTCGCTTCCATGGCCATTACACGAAGCTAACAGAAAGCTCAGAACAGTACAAAGATTGGCGTCAACACCATCTGATGTTATGGAGCTTTTACGTAACGACGAAGTATTTGAAGTGCTTTAAGAAGTACATAATCAATAATTAGTAGTAATTGTTCCAAGACTTTCAGGTTGCTATACTTGACCCAGCATCTTATCATAGTAGTTAAGAACCGTGCTTTGTGGCTGGAACAAAAAGTGTTTATGAATATGTGGATGACACCACACTCAATACTGTTAAGTTGGTGCCAGCATAATCGTGAACAGATAGTAGGATTAGTGATTATGGCAAGCTAGTCGAGGCAATCAATAGAGGGGGGCTGGTAACAGGGGCTAGTGACTGTACTTAGGGTAAGCTCAATCTATGATGCTAGGAAGGTGAGGAGATTAGTAAAGATGTGAAGGAGGTTCTGAAGCCTAAACACATAGTCTTGGCATTGCCATACACCATATCTAGGTCTATAGAGGACGAGTCAAGGAATCTAGATGTCGATATTGTGGTAGAGGCATATCCTGGTCTGGTAGAGGAAGAGGGGGAAAGCTAACACAATTAGTTATGAATGCTCTTGGCTAACAGGTTGCGAGTCGAGATAGCGTGAGAGTAGAGAGCTCGTGTGGTGTTAGATGGCTCTCTTGTAGACTTCAGCCTCTAGAAGCCTGACTATTGGGATCGAGATCCAGGTCGGCCTGTACATAGACTCGTAGAGTAGCTCGTAGACAGCTCTCTCCACGATCCACGGGTATAGTAGTTGACCGATGGGTCTCACTCTACCCGTTCGAGCTGGCAGTAGCTTCGTCCTAGCGAGCCTCGCGACGTAGCTGTAGGTCATGGACACTACGTGCCTAACGCGCCACTCGAGTGTAGGGTCGCCTCTACTCATCAGCTCGCTCGCCTCGTCTCTTGCAAGCTTGTAGGCCCCCATGATCGCCGCGTGTGATAGGCGGTGAAAGCTCCTTATGAGAGACGCCACGTCCTTGACAACGGGCTCTTTCTCCAACCTCTCCTCGGGGCTTCGCCAAGGCTTCCCCTCGAAGTCTGTTATGACGAAGTCTACTCTCCCATCCCCCACGTACACCATTCGACCGAGGTGTAGGTCTTGATGAGCCCTCCCCTTGTACTCTCCAACATATAGCCTCTCGATCAGCGACACGGCCTCCTCCACCACTGCGCGGCCCCTCTCTGCTAGGCCCCTCCAGCGCTCTAGGCTCTCTCGCGTGGAGCTCGACGCGCTCGCCAAGTGCTCGTCTACCCGCTTGATCGCCGCGTTGTACATCCTCCAGACCCTGGAGGCCCACCTCTCAACGTCTCCACTAGAGATCTCTTCAATGGCGAAGAATCCAGGGCCCTCCTCGACGTTTAGCGATAGGTGTAGCTCGGCTGTGATGACTCCCACCTTCGCCGCCAAGCCCAGCTCGAGAGAAGCCCTGTCCCCTCCTAGATACTTAACGAGCAACTGGTAGAACAGGTAGCCCCCATCGCCTCTCCCCTCAACGTAGTCTACTAAGATGCCTGATGGGTAGCTCTTGTAGTAGAGCACTCCGTGGACGAGCGGCATGTACCTAAACCTAGACCTAGCAAGGTGCTCTAACACCCTCATCTCCACGTCGACGCTTGGCACCAGCCTGTAGCTCTTAAGCAAAAGCCTCCTACCCCTCGACACGTAGACCGCGATCGCACTTGTAGACTCGAACGTAAGCGGGCGCGCATCGTCGACCTCTACGTCTTCTAGTGGCGTAACGACAGCCTTGTACTTAAAGCCCCTCAAGCCCCCCACCTCGCGTAGGTATCTACTAGTGTACTCAGCCTCAACGTAGCAGGAGCCCTCGAGGCAGAACCCTCTCAACTCTAAACCAGCTGGTAGCCCCCTAACCCTCAGTAGTGGTAGTTGAAACAGGTGCTCTCCACACCTAAAGATGAGCACTAACAGCGAGCCGGAGTCCTCCCAGTCGACTAGCTCAATGGGCCTCCTCTCCCCCCTCCAAGGCCACCAGCGAGCTCTAGGTAGGTAGCTCTCTACGAGAGCCTCTACCAGCCGCTCGATAGATCTCAAGCTTGAAACCCCACTAGTAGCCACAGTTGAGGCTAGGATTAAACTAACGTGGTGTCGTGGGCTCTGCTAGGTGGCTAGGAGCACCTTCTCTCTATCTAGCGTCTTCAGGGAGAGGTATAGGAATAGTGCTGAGAGAGCTATGAGGACTACGATGCTCCTAGCGACCACTAGGGCGTCTCTGTAGACGTAGCCCTGGATCACTAGTATGCTGTGAGTGAAGGGGGCGACCATGAGGGGGGCTTGTATGGTGGGTGGAAGCTTGTAGAAGTCTACGACCCAGCCCGCTACGAAGAACGCTAGCGCCATGATGGAGAACAGCCCAGCTATGTTGCTCGCCGTCTTGATCCCTTTAACCCTCGCGATGAAGGGGAGCGAGATCGAGACTGTGACTAGGATCGAGAGGAATGCTGATATAGCGTGTAGCGCTATGAGAGCGAGGTCGAAAAGCCCCCAAAACCACCACCCAAGCGACAGGATCAGCACTGAGAAGTATAGCACGAGCCCCGCGACATCTGAGGCTGAAGCTATGAGACCTATGAGAGAGGAGGTGAAGAGCTTCGATAAGACCAGGTCCACTAGGCCAGCAGGGGTCGACAAGAGCATCTCCATGGTCTTCCTCT
>Ga0326760_1001318_pt1 | contig 11190 bp, 11 predicted proteins | sample GCREP_S_FD_207668 | JGI IMG/M metagenome (GOLD analysis project Ga0326760, IMG submission 207668) | Hot spring sediment microbial communities from Geyser Creek Basin, Yellowstone National Park, WY, United States - GCR.EP_S | ecosystem: Environmental > Aquatic > Thermal springs > Near-boiling...
CCCAGTTAAGGTCTCTATTTAGATAACGTGGTCCGTAATTACCTTCAGTTCTCCCAGGGTCTCCTTGGGATTTTTATGTAGAGAGGTACCGGGAGGAGCCGCATGACCTCCTTTAAAAACCCTCAAGGGGGTTAAACCAGCTCCCTAAGTAAAAGCTTATAAACCCCTAAGTAAGTTCCATACGGAGCCTGAATCTGATCGATAGAGATGGCGGGTCCAGGGCACGGAATCTAATCGATAGAATTGAAAGAGCGAAGAAGCCGGAGGTGAAGGCAAAGATATCAGCGAAGATGAATCTAATCGATAGAATTGAAAGATCCGCGAGTACCTCGATGGCGCCGGCCGCCTCCCTAACCTCCTGGGGAATCTAATCGATAGAATTGAAAGAGGTGGTATCCCAGATACCAACACCTCAGACCAATGTACCAAATGCGAATCTAATCGATAGAATTGAAAGTTAGCTCGGTACAGATAAGCCACAGTAGGTCTCTCTGTCTTAAGAATCTAATCGATAGAATTGAAAGACAGGGCCCGCTCGGCGTCCCGGGCCTCGACGGCGTACTTCAGAATCTAATCGATAGAATTGAAAGCGCATTCGTACGTCGCGTACGCGTCTACAGCTGTTACGGAGAATCTAATCGATAGAATTGAAAGCGTGGGCTCTCCTGATGCCAACCCTGCCAACAACGCTGTTATCTCGATGAATCTAATCGATAGAATTGAAAGTATCTCCTTCTTACCCATACCTAACTAACCCCGGGAGAATCTAATCGATAGAATTGAAAGTCTGTACGTCAACCGTCTCCGGCTTCCACAATATGGCTAGATGAATCTAATCGATAGAATTGAAAGACTCCAGGAACCCCTTGAGGTTCCGTATCTCGGTCTTCTTGCGGAATCTAATCGATAGAATTGAAAGACCCGAGCACCAGCCCGATAGCCAGGATACCGTTCCACAGGGAATCTAATCGATAGAATTGAAAGACATGTACTGTCTATAGAGCCGGTAGTCCATAGGCACAGCTCGGGAATCTAATCGATAGAATTGAAAGGATCCGGGACCCCCAGGACCCGGAGGTGTACGTGGTCAGCAGGAATCTAATCGATAGAATTGAAAGCTTTAGCTTGTCTTTCAGCTCGTCCTCGGTCATGAACCCCATGAATCTAATCGATAGAATTGAAAGAAGCTGTCGGTGCTCGTAAAGCCCCTGACGGTACCCGGGGACCTGAATCTAATCGATAGAATTGAAAGGTGGAGGTGCCGAGGTCGGTCTACAGCTACGACTACGCAGAGAATCTAATCGAGAAAGGTCGGCGTCGGGTACCGCGGGCTACACAGCGGACGTAGCTACGGGAATCTAATCGATAGAATTGAAAGTCGATACTACCGCCAGCCGTCTCGACCTGGGTGTACGCGTGAATCTAATAGATAGAATTGAAAGTAGAAGAGCTCTTCGAGAAGGTCACGAGCGCTACCCTAGACCTCTTCGGGAATCTGATCGATAGAATTGAAGGTATCCTCCGTAACCTCTACGTACCCCAGTAGCAGCACGGATCTGAATCTGTACGATAGAATTGAAAACTTCCTCCTAGCACCGTCGATCAGCTTTTTGTACTCTGCCAGAATCTAATTGATAGAATTGAAAATTTACCTTAAGTCCTAAGCCCTTGAATAGCACTCCCCGAATCTGGCGATAGACTTGGAAGTACCGTCAGCATGAGCTTTCCGCTAAGTGGCTCAAGCTATATGCTATGTAGTGATGCGGAAATCTAATGATAGGGATGAAAGTCGTGGGTCACTCATACGTAGCTGGTACAGCTGGTGATGTTAGCTCACTATCCTTACATTACGGCGGGGTCCTCGCGTACACCCCTCTCTCGATTTTCCTGACGTAACCCTTGTTCCTCAGCTTGTTCAGTATTCTGCTGACGTTCTGCTTACTCGTAGATATACCCTGCTTCACCAGTTCCTCGTATATCTGCTGTAGTGAGGCCCTCCCTCTTCTCTCTAGGACCTCTAGTACCTTCCTATCTACGTATGTAAGCTCCTCTCCTCTACCCTGTAGCCTAAGGGTCTTCACGATCCTGGAGACCCTCCCGTAGTCTAGCTCGACGTACCTTGTGGTCCCCTCTAGGTACGCTACGACCTTAACCACATCCCTGAGCCAGTTAGGTAGGGAGAGGACTGCCAGTAGAGCCTCAAGTACGAGGAGTCTCATGCCTCCACCAACGTCAACGACCACCGGTACCCCCTCCCCGGCTAGCTTGGTGAGGGTCTCTCTAAGGGCTTCGACGGCCCCCTCGACATTGAGCACCTCTACATCTAGCCTAGTACACCTAGTCCTAGCCATTAGAGCCAGCTGCTCTAGGTGGGAGTACGCTGCAGCGGCCCTCGGGTCTATAGATCCGTCCACCGAGGCTACGGCAACCACGAGTGCGGAAGGCTTGAAGTTCAGTAGGCTGGCCACCGCGTGCCCCACGTCGAAACCCAGGAGCACTAACGCTGTAGTCAGACCCCTCCCCAAGGTACCGGCACGCGGAGCTTATATACCCTATGACTCCATGTTTACATATAAAGGCTTTAAACATAGCCGTACACTTAACGCTTACACTTGAGCTATATATACTCTCACAGTGTAGAGAAGGCGGTGAGAACCTGAGCTCCAGGTACCCCAACCTAGTTGAACTTCTAGCATACCTAGTTAAGGAGAAGGTCTACGGCCCCGTAGACAGGCTAGCTAGGGCGGCTGACCTTGAGACGGTGTACATGGCCATCTATGAGGCCCTGAGGTACGCCTCAACGGAAGTAGCTAAGGGGGCTGTGAAGGTACCACCCGAGGAGGAGGTTAGGCAGTTCCTCGACGAGGTCAGTAAGAGGGGGGCTAGCCTAGCTAGGAGGATAGCCATAGAGGCCCTAACGGTCGGGCTACGCAGTAGGTAGGGGTGGTCCACATGTTCGCCTCGATAGCCCTGAGGTTTAGGGTCGAGGTCGAGGCCCTCAACATGGTCGAGGCCCTAGGGGCATATACCAGGCACAGGACGGCCTCAGTACTTAAGCGGGTTAAGCGGGGTAACGCCGTAGCCTACAAGCTGGTAGTAGCACCGGCGGTCTCGGGGCAGTCGATAGCTAACGGCTACCAGAGGGCCCTCGTCGAGCTAGCGGTGAGGGAGGGGCTACCGGTATGCGATCAGTGTAGGAGATACGAGAGCATAGGGGGGTTCATAAAGCACGCAACTGAGGGTAAGGCAGACCACGACAGCCTGGTCCAGAACTGCGTTGTGGAGGACCTCACAGGGTTCCTAGTACCCGAGGCCGGGGTTAGGAGGACCTCACCAGTGATGTTCAGCTACCTAGTCCCCGACACCGAGAGCGCTAAGGCGGTACTCGAGTCCCAGTTCCACGTTAGGTACAACTTCGAGACCATGGAGCACAACCCGTTCAACATAGAGAGCGGTACGGCGGTCTACATGCTTACGGTAAACATAGACGTAGATAGGATCGGTAGGAGGAGTGACGGTAAGGCCGTTCCGGATAGGGATAGGAGGGTGGAGCTCGCCTTCAAGGCCCTAGCGGCACTGATCGAGGGGCTGGGCTTCGGAGCTAAGAAGGCTAGGTACCTACCCGTGGTAGAGGTCCTGGGCGGCGTAGGCGCGGTCTCGGACCCCATACCCTTCGTGGTATCACCACCCAGGGTCTACCCCGACGGGGATAACTACATATCCAAGACCGTCTCCAGGGCCTCAAAGTACGTGGAGGCATTGAAGGAAGTCAATGAGAGGCTATTGGTAGCCTACATGGACTGCGAGAATCTAGGTGTGAGTATCCCGAGCGGTACCGACGTTGAGGTAGTTAGGGCGTCAACTGTGGTAGAGCTCCTGGAGACCCTACTGGGGGCTGTGAAGAGATTCCAAGGGACCTCTAGGTGAGGTACGCCGTACTGGTGAAGCTTAAGGTACCCTACGGTATATCCGTCTACTATCCCCAGGCTACAACTACAGCTCCAGCATACCCCCTACCCCCACCCACCACGCTCGTCGGGGCACTGGCCTACCCGTACCTAAGGAAGATCTCTAACTCTGAGGTGGAGTTAGTAGGGGGGAGGCCCTACAGCCCGGCCAGGAAATTGCTGGGTAAGGTACTCTACGCCTCGGCAGGTGCCGAGGGATACTCGGTATCCAGAGACGTAGAGAGGGTGTTCCAGGCGATCTACTTGAGGAGGGAGTACTGGGGTAGAGCTGAGATGCTCTACACCATAGGGGTTCGGGGGGTTACCTACTACCTAGACGATAACCTCTACCTACTCTACGTGGTGTCCGATAGGTCCTTAGCCGATTACGCCTACGGTATAGTGAGGTTAGGGAGGAAGGAGAGCATCGTTACCGTTGAGGACGTAATCGTAGAGAAGATCGAGGATGTGGTTAAGGCTGTAGGTAGGGGGAGCTTTAAGACCATCTTCTACTACCCAATTAGGGTAGCCACCGGTTGCCAGGAGGGGGCCTTCATTGTACACATGCCGAAGCTTTCCGAGGTAAACTTCACCTCAACTAAGCTACCTGAAACCGAGGAGTACTGCGTCCCCCGCGGTGTAGTAGCTTCCGAGCTTAGGGAGGGTGGGGCACTGGTATCGATAGGGGGGCTCGACATACCCGTACCCAGGGAGGTGGTAGTAGGTGCCTAAGCGGTCTACTAGAGCGCCTAAAATGGTTATCATAGACTTCGATACGGTAAGACTGTACAGAGACTACGTAGTCGTATGGTTCGCTAACGTAGCTACCCATTACCTACTAGGTACTAGAATCGAGGAAACCAAGGCTAAAGACTTCACAGAGCTTTGCAAAAGAGCTAACGGGTATGTGAGTATCCTCAGAGAGTCTAGAAAAGAGGTGGCAGAGATGAGGAAGAGAAAGGGTAAGGAGGTCCAGGAGAGGGACGTATGCGAGGAGGTACCTTTGAATCTGACTACAAACGACGACCGAGAACTCTTTACACTATGCAGGGCTGTTAGTTACGTCTGCGAAGCTGCCCAGGGTAAGGTAGGCCATATACCGCTACCGCCCGCTCTCTCCCTCGAGTTCTCTGAGCACATAAGGAGCTTCCTACCTAGGGTATCCCAAAGTAGTAGGAGAACAGAGAGCGTAGGTGTAGCCCTTCACGTACTCGGTCTAGCCGTACTGGGAGCCCACATAGCTATGACCTATGGACCAATTGGAGAGGACAGAGAGATAGGCTACACGTACGTTAACGTACCTATTCTACGTGATGTAGACTTCGTTAAGCTTCACGGAATGGTTAAAGCCGTGGTGTCCTCGGTGGTGCGCGGTAATGGAGGCCGCCTACCGATTTTATGTGGGGTAGCCTCGGCCATGGTACTCAACTACGGGTCTAAGCTTAAGGAGGTCTCACAGCTCGTGTTCGAGAGTGTTAGGACCTTTACAAGCGGTAAAAAGGGTAGAAAGGTAAAGGTTCTGCTTAAGGCGTTTGAGTCCCTGGACCTCACGGACCTAGCTAGGACCATCTCCAGGCTACGGCTGGCAAAGCCGGTCTACATTCTCACGTCTAGGTACCCGGAAGCCGATACAAGAGAGGCTAGGCTTGCTAAGTCCTTTGTGGAGAGGTTATCGAAGGCTATAGTGGTCTACCACAGTACCGGGGATCTGCAGGAGCTCTACGGGACCCTAAGGTCCCTCAGCTCTGAGAACGTGGTTAACGCCCTTAGACTTACCTACGGTGATGTGTGGGAGGATACCTACAGAGGGCTAGTCGGGGCGGAGACTCTTTGAGACCCCTCATAGAGAGGGCCCTAGACGTAGTACGCTCTACGGGGCGGGAACCCCCTCGGTTAATCGTAAGCGCTCCAACCGGGTACGGCAAGACGGTCTCAGCCCCCCTAATGGCTTCGGAACTAATTAGAAGGGGATTCAGCTACTCCTTCATTCACTCCCTACCGCTTAGAGCTATAGTTAGGGACGTATACCTCTGCCTCCTGCTCAACTCCCTGGTGGACCACCCGGGGCTTAGGGAGAGATGTAGGAAGAGCGCGGAAGTGCTCAGCCTAGTTAGGAGAGCCCTAGAGGAGGTGGGTGTGGACGTAACCAACGTAGCCTACCAGATGGGTGAGCACCTAACCGACGGTGAGCTCGAGGGGTACCAGAGGAAGGAGCCTCTATTCGACGCTAGGTACGTTGTAACCACACTCGACTCCCTAGCCTTAAACGTCTTCAGGATCCCGGTTGTCGAGCTCTACAGCTACCGGAGGCACTACACCATACCGTGGTCTCGGGTATACGTCTCAGCCCTCCTACTCGACGAGGCCCACGCCATAGTGGAGGACTACGACGAGAGCTCCAGGAGGAGGGCCTTTACGGTATTCAAGGTAATGCTGGAGGTCGCCGCATCGGCTAGAATACCGGTAGTCGTATCCAGCGCTACCCTACCTAGGAGCCTCGTCGATACCGTACTCGGGAGTGTTGGTGGAGGTACCGTGGTAGAGCTCGGCAGATCTGCGGAGGAGGGGGGCCACAGGGTAGTCGTTAAGGATACTGACTTCGAGAACTCGGTACTTAGCGTTAGGTGGAGGACGGGTACCGTATCGAGCTCCGAGGTCGTGGGTAAAGTTGTAGAGGAGGTAGAGTCCGGTAGGAGGGTCTTCGTAGCGTGCGAGAGTATAAGTAGAGCCGTCGAGCTTTACAGGGAGCTTTCCTCACGGCTCAGCAGGGAGGGGGTAGTACTCCTCCACAGTATGCTGAAGATGGGGGACAGGGAGGAGAGGCTTAAGAGGCTGTCTGAGCCGGGTAGGGTCAGGGTCCTCGTAGCTACTAGCGTCGTGGAGGCGGGGGTCGACCTAAGCTTTGACAGCCTAATCACGGATGGGGGTAACCCCTTCTCGGTAATCCAGAGAGCCGGGAGGGTCTGCCGAGACCTGAAGTGCGGGGAGGCTGAGATCTACGTAGTCAAGGATTCCAGGTCAGACCCGGGGTTAGTAGAGTTCGTAGAGAAGTGCAGGGATAGGGTACTGTGGAGACTACCCTATGACCTAGATGGTATGTGCGGTTACGGTAGGCTCCTCGAGGGCATAACCCTAGGGGAGGATTGGAAGATTAGGGGCCTCCTCGAAACTCTACTATACCCCCTACTCATACCTCAAGACGTTATAGAGCGGATCCTTAGGCAGTTTGGCGGTTCTCTATTAAGGGAGCTCCTAGTTACGGTACTGGTAGGTAAGGAGGGTGAACTAGGCGGGGTAAGCTATAAAGAGGTCCTCAGGTCTGTCGTAGTGACGGACCTCGAGCGCGTGAAGCACCTTACTTCGAGGGGCTGCATCACCGGGCTCTACGCGTTACTTTCATCGAGCGATGCCCCAACCCGGGTTGAGGAGGTTAGACGCGTAGACCTAGAGCTGGGGAGAGTCTTCGGCAACGCGCCGGTAGAGAGGGTAGCTAGTACGTACTTCGAGAGCCTCAGGCGCGTTTACAGGGAGTACAGGGGTAGGGTTCTCTCGGTAGTCTTCCTTGCTAGTGAGAGGTGTTACGGAGATGAGGGGCTCTGGTACGTGTAGGTGCTACGCGTTTAGGAGCGCTAAAGGCGGTGAGTGCCTAGGGGACCACCTAAGGGGGGTTGCCGAGTGCGCTAGAGGTAGGTGGGAGACTAGGGGACTGGCTAGGAAGCTCTCAACTCTATACGGAGTTAGCGAGGAGCTCGTAGAGGACCTAGTGACGCTGGCTGGCGCCCTACACGATGTAGGTAAGTCCTGTGCGGAGTACCAGCAGAACTGCAGGGAGGTCTGCGAGGAGTTCCCGGATCACTACGTACCTTCCGCACAGCTCTCGGTGTACATCGGCCGCCTGGCTGGCTTAGACGAGTTGAGTGCTGATAGGATGACCGAGAGCTTCGACCTAGTCCTACTAGAGGAACTGGGGGACCTTAAAGCCGGCTACCTCTACATACTGGCCGTAGTCGTTCCAGTACTTTCACACCACTACGCGCAGATCAACCTAGCTAGACTACCGTCTAAGGGGATGCGTACGGAGCTCCTAATCCACGGTGAATGCGTAGAGGAGCTCCGGACTACCTTCGTGGAACTCGAGGGAGTCGTGAAAACCGAGCTGGCGAGGAGGTTAGTAGCAACAGCCTACACCCTCATCACTAGGGGAGGTGGTAGCATTGGTGACCTACCTGTAATCCACCTCAAGAGAGAGCACTTATTTAATACCCGCAAACCCCCACCGCAGAGGTTCATCGTCGACGCCGTTCTGGGGGTACTCAACCTATGCGACGGACTAATAGCCGGTAGAAGCAGATAATCGCTCGAGGCGAAGCCTGGGGCTCTCCTGAGGAGAGTGTCTTTCTAATCCACGACCCCTCCGTAGACTACGTCCACACCCAGCTCGCGGGCCCTCTCGAGGGCCTCCCTATCTATGTTCACTGCCACCAGGATCAGCCTGTCGGCCTTCCTACCCAGGATCCTCTCGACCACCCCGGCCTTCTCGTAGAACCACTCCACGTCGTCGCGGTCCGCGTGGGACTTGACCTCCACTAGGTACGTCGCCCTGTCGTGGATGTACACGTCCACCTCTATTACGGCGCCCCTCCTGTAGTACCTACCGTCTACGTCTCGGTAGGTGAACCTCTCGACCCTGTCGACCTCGACCCCCACCTCCTTCAGCGCGTACCTGTAGAGCTCTAGGATGGTCCTCTCGAGGTCCCTGCCGAGCCTCCTACCCAGGGACCCTACGGCTACCTTGAGCTCCCCGACGACCTTCGTCAGCTCCTCCAGCCTCCTGGCGTGCTCCCCCAGTACCCTAGTGTGCTCCCCGAGGATCTTAGTGTGCTCCCCAAGAATCCTGGTGTGCTCCTCCAACCTCCTCTCGATAGCCTCGAACCTCCTGTATGCCTCCTCCCACCTCCTCTCCTCGAGCTCCGCGAGCCTGTTGAAGTCCTCCCTAAGCCTCCTGAGCTCCTCGACCACGGTCAGTATGCCGACGGCCCCGGCGACGGCGTACCTGAACTCGGCGTCCTCCTCGAGGGCCCTCAGGAACCTCAGCTTCTCCTCCCTAGTTAGGGGCTCGACCACCCGCGGCTCCCCTGTACGGGTAGCTACCGGGTTAATTACGGCGGCCGCCCACCGGGTCGGGGGCCGCGGCCCGGCCCTTATTTTACGGCCGGGCGATCCCCTCGGGGGTCTACAGTGGTCAGGGTCCTGGTGATCTCCCCCGTGGGCACTTCCCTGTTTAGGAACTTCTCCAGGTCCCCCCGGTTCTCCGGGGTGGCCGCTAGGTACGGGGTCGGGTCGTGGGGTGAGCTACCGATCGACGACCCTAGGAACGCGTACCCGGGTGGCGAGGTCTGCGGCTACCTACGCGAGGAGCCGCTAATCGAGGCCCTGCTGGAGTTCGCGGGCTCGGACCCCAGGGCCTCCTGCGCTGAGCTAGCCGGTACCCTGGCCGCCCTCGACGAGGCTAGGTCCAGGTACGGTAGGGTGGAGGCCGTGGCCCTCCTCTACCCCACCGCGACTTGCACCTCCTACCTAGCGTCCGAGGTCGTGGCCAGGTACCTGAGGTCCGCGGGGGTGCCCACCGAGGTGAGGGTGGTGGAGGCCATAAGGTCAGCCGAGGACTTCGACGAGGGGCTGGCCTCGCTGGTGGACGTAGCAGTCGGGGACGTGGTCGAGTACTCGAGGAGGGGCTACAGGGTCTACGTAAACGCGACCCCGGGCTTCAAGGCCGAGGCCTCCTTCCTGGTACTGGCGTCCATACTGGCCGGGGCCAGGGCCGTCTACTACATACACGAGACCTTCAGGAGGCCGGTCAAGCTACCGGCGATACCGTTATCCGTAGACAGCAGGTACCTGGAGCTACTCAGGAGGGTAGCGGAGGGCGGGGGCATAGAGCTAGCGCAGGCCTACGGGCTCCTGGGGCTGACCGAGGCTGACGTAAGGGACCTGGAGGACAGGTACCTAGCCTACGTAGACGGCACCGTACTGAAGCCGAGGAGGTGGGTGGTGAAGCTACTCGAGAAACTTGGTACTAGACCTACGGTCTGAACCCGTACGAGGGCTTCGGTGGCTCTGATGAGGAGGCTTCTCATAGCTACGTGGGGTTCCCCAGCTAGGTGGGGTACGGCATACTACATCCTCCGCGATGGGGATAAAATCCTCTGGGAGGGGGAGTCCTGCACCACACTTATACCTACTTTCAATTCTATCGATTAGATTCATGTCCCTAGACGCGTAGCCCACGACGAAGGAGACCACGGAGTCCTTTCAATTCTATCGATTAGATTCCAGGTTAGGCATTACGTTAGACACATAAAGTCTATCGCACAGCTTTCAATTCTATCGATTAGATTCTGGCGGCACCGACGCCCCTCACGTACTGTAGGTAGTTGATGTACGGCCTTTCAATTCTATCGATTAGATTCAGACACCCGCAAATGAGTCGAATACCCAGTCCTCGATGGTTGGCCTTTCAATTCTATCGATTAGATTCCATATCACAGATATGTAGGATATAAGCACGCAGGTGAGGTACTTTCAATTCTATCGATTAGATTCAGGATCAGGACGTACCTGACGTACACCGCTACGGAGGCTAGGAAGCTTTCAATTCTATCGATTAGATTCGAGTTAGGATCGCAGTTTTCTTCTCCGAGCCAAACCTACTCTCTTTCAATTCTATCGATTAGATTCTGACGTGTAAGAAAGTCCTAGAGCCCAGTAGAGTTAGGAGGAGTCTTTCAATTCTATCGATTAGATTCACCCCTCCTCGGACTCCCTCTCGATCTCCCTTATCTCCTCCTCGGCTTTCAATTCTATCGATTAGATTCTAGAAGAGAGGTGAGGAGGGAGTTATGAAGCTAGCGAAGTTCACTTTCAATTCTATCGATTAGATTCGGGGTGATTATAGCCGATACCGCGTAGCTGGAGGATACCTCCTTTCAATTCTATCGATTAGATTCTGCCCCCTCTAAGGGCTAGGCAATCAACATGACCACGCTGCTCTTTCAATTCTATCGATTAGATTCATACGTTAAATTCAAAGGGTATGCTAGTGTGGACGCGACCCACGCTTTCAATTCTATCGATTAGATTCCTTGCCTTGGACTCGCCATCTCTATCGTTCAGATTCAGGCTCTAAGTAAGCCTTGTACAGGGGTTTATAAGCTTTAGCCTGGGGAGCTGGCCCACCTCCCTA
>Ga0326760_1001319_pt1 | contig 11163 bp, 10 predicted proteins | sample GCREP_S_FD_207668 | JGI IMG/M metagenome (GOLD analysis project Ga0326760, IMG submission 207668) | Hot spring sediment microbial communities from Geyser Creek Basin, Yellowstone National Park, WY, United States - GCR.EP_S | ecosystem: Environmental > Aquatic > Thermal springs > Near-boiling...
CTCATGTCGACAGGCTCGCCCCTGAGGAGCCTAAGGGAAGCAGTCTCAAGCAAGCCTAAAGCCCTCTCCATAACCCTATGCTCCTCCAAAAGCAAACCCAGAGACCTCATAAGCATAACCATTAAACTCGAGGATCCGCAGAAGTAATCTAGGCTCATGCACGAAACACCGTAACCAAGCGTATTACACTTTTTAAAACCCCTCAAGGCTGTTACATACCCGAGGAGAGCTCCCCCACTATAAATCTTCATAGGAGCTCCAACCCCTAACACTTGGAAAGAGAAGCCTATACTGGATAGCACGGAATTCCACGTGGCTAGGGAAACCCTCCCCAATCCCGGCTGTGATGTCTCCCGGTGGAGGCCTTAAAGTATGTCTTCCCCCTTCCGGACACAACTAAGGCGTGTGGTTACCTGGGCTCTATTAGGGAAACTTGATATTCTCTTAGCCCTTTAACCAGCTCTCTTAGATCGGGGTAACGTGCCCCCGTCCTTCAGTACATGCTCCCCACCCGCTATTAATGTTCGAGGAACACTATAACTAGGTTAAAGTTGCTAGGTGGACAGACCTAACAGGTGGAAACACCTTAACGGACATCAAAATCCAACATCGTGCAGTCATGGTTGCTAGTTTACCGGTTGAACGCTACACCGGTTTAGAGTAACATTTAAATATAACCTCTATTGTAGGCTTTTCCTTAGAAGAAGATCAGAGGGTGTCCACGTTGAGTGTTACTGGTTTGGATTTAACCGTTATTGCCCTCTACATGCTAGCTTTACTCGCCATCGGTCTACTGTCTGAGAGGATTGCTATTAGGACTTTGGATAACTATCTTCTTGCTAATAGGCAGCTTAGCTACCTCCTCTACGTCCCAGCTATGGCTGCGGTTGTTCTGGGCGGTGCTAGTACTCTTGGTTCTGCTAGGCTCGGCTACCAGTACGGTATCTCCGGAGCTTGGCTTGTTATCATGATTAGTCTTGGTGTTATCGCTTGCGGTCTCATTGTTGCTAGGAAGATTATACCGTTGAGGATCTATACTATGGCTGAGTTTCTTGAGAGGAGGTATAGTAGGCCTACTAGGTATCTTGCCGCCATAGTCATAGCTGTCTATACTTTCATGATCTACGTTACCCAGGTTATAGCTATAGGTACTGTTACCTCGGTCGTCCTAGGTATCTCCTTTGAGTTAGGCGTACTAATAGGGGGTCTTGTGGTTGTAGCCTACGTAGCCCTTGGTGGTATGTGGTCTGTTACCCTAACAGACCTCCTCCAATGGGCTCTGATGACCTTAGGTGTCATAATACTACTGCCGGTAGCAGGCTATCTCGCTGTGAGCGCTAAAGGGGTTTCCCTGGCGGAGCTCCCCCAAGGCTACTTCTCCCCAACACATATAGGGTATGATACTATACTATCGTACTTCCTCCTCTTCTTCTTCGGCCTAATGCTAGGCCAGGATATATGGCAGAGGGTTCTCACAGCAAAGGATACAAGGATCGGTATCAACGGGACAGTCCTAGCAGGGCTCTACGGCATAGTGTATGCTCTAGCAGCCACGTTCGTAGGCATGCTAGCCTACCTGTACTTCGGGGGAGCTCTCGAAAACCCAAGACAGGCCATGCCCTTATTCGCTGTGGAGATACTCCCAGCTGGGATAGCTGGTTTGATGATAGCAGCTATGTTCTCGGCTTTCATGAGCACAGCTGATGGAGCTTTGATAGCTACATCAACTCTGATCACCTACGACCTAGTAGCACCCTTGAGGAGGCTTACGGAGAGGCAGCTAACCCTACTTGTAGCAGGTTTAAACGTAATCCTGGGAATCCTAGGGTTAGGCGTAGCTATATTCGTGCAGGAGCTCCTAATAGCACTGGACATAGCATACCTAGTGCTCTCAACAACACTATTCATACCAACAGTATTAGGCCTCTACTGGGCTAAGCCGTCAGCTAGAGCAGCCATGATAGCGATAGTCGGTAGCCTGGTAGTAGCTGTAGGCTACGCACTCTACATCGGATGGCCCGATGGCTTCGCAGATATAAGACCAATAGTAGCCGGGTTCGCCACAAACCTGGTGATCTTCCTAATAGCAACATACCTATGGCCTAGTAAGACAACGTAGATGAAGCCAAACCCAGCCCATACACTTTTTAAACCCCCACTTTCTCCTATGTAACCCTACATGGTGATATGGGGGGTTACCATGGGTTTAGAGTACCTTAACGTCATAGATGAGGTTAGCGATGATATTGTAGAGAGAGCCCTAAGTATTGTTTTAAACCCACCAATCCAGGCTATCAACCTAGAGGGGTCCATAGCTAGGAGGGAGCCTTTCATACCATCACAGCCTACCATCGAGTACATAGAGGTGGGTAGGCTTCAGCAAATCATGGGCCCTAAGGGGCTTGAGATATTCCTAGCCTTAGACCAAATTGTAAGCCTAACACCCTACTCCACCCTTAGATCCGCTGACCCCAAGAGCTTAGTAGAGGTTATCAGATATCTTGGTGGTAAACTCCACGGAAACCTAAGGAAAATCCACTCGCTTAAAGCAGTAGAGTTTAGAGGTGAGGATAGCATCAAAGAGGAGATACTCCTAGTCCTCCCCTCCAAAACACAGGTCGATAATGTTAGGGGTAAGCAGGGGTTGTGGATTTGGAGGGAGAAGACTCGCTACGGTGTTGAATCACCTGAGTTTGAGGGCCTCGTATCAGAGATCCTATCTATAGGGGAGAAGCTAGTCAGCCTAGGCCTCAAGGTGGACGTTGCTGTAGATAGCTCCACATACCAGTTCGTCGAGGATAGGTTGTACAAGTTTAACGTTGTAACCCTGGATATGCCTGTTGACAAGCTTAAAACCATATATGTTAGGGATCAGAGTGTAACATGGCTCCCCAACCCCATAATAGGTAACATGGCCCTACCCTTTAGGAGGGGGGAGGAGGGGGTTGTAGTTGAAATATACCATAAGCTTGGGCTAACACCCTTATTTAGGGTTAGGTGGGCTTTACTAGGTAACATACTTGTTAGAGCTGTTATGGAGGGTGGTAACTTCTTCGTCATAAAGGGTGGGGGTGGCGATGTAGTCGTACTCTCGGGGATAGGGGTTAGAGGGTCTAACTGGGCTACGTTTAAGGTGTTGGGGGAGCTCCTACCAGAGGATGTCAGGCTTGTAGGGGTTCCGTTAGCAGGTTATATTAGGAACTGGGAGCTTGGTGCTGTGCACTTAGACGTTGTATTCAGCTACCTAGGTGATCTTGGAGGTGTAAGGGTTGCCCTTGTGGACCCGTCTAGGCTTGGGTTCTACTCACTCCTTGAATACGATAGGAGAACCGGTCTATTCAAGCCCGTGGAGCTCCTAAAGCTCATGAGGGAGCTTGAGGTTATCGTGGATGAGCCTCCTAGGGATGGCGCTAGTGTAATAACAATGGTTAACGCCTTAAACCTAGGTAGGGGGAGGCTTGTGGCCGATGGTTTTAACGAGAGCGTTAACAGGTACCTGGAGCGTAGCTATGGAGTTGAGGTGATAAGAGTTGACATACCACATCTTGAAGCTGGAGGTGGTGGGGTTAGATGTGCTACGAGGGAGCTCTGGAGAAGTTAAGGGCTAGGGGTTTAAAGGTAAACCCGGAGAGGTTCCTAGCAGAGTTCGATAGGATGAGTAGGATCGGCTGGGTTGAAGGCTATGGGATGAATAGACTGGCACTCTCGGAGAACCACGTTGCCATTAGAATGGATCTCATGGAACAGCTTAAAGCTCTAGGTGCCAAGGTGAAGGTGGATGAGGCTGGCAACATAATAGCTGAGCTTGGAGAGCAGGGGGAGGCTATAGCGGTAGGATCCCACCTAGACTCAGTCCCAGGTGGGGGGAGGTTTGATGGAGCCTACGGTGTAATAGCTGGACTGGAGGTTCTAAGAACCATCAAGGAATCCAATGTTAGGCTGAGGCACAGGCTAGTCTTAATAGACTTTAATAACGAGGAGGGCTCTAGGTGGAGCCCACCACTACTAGGCTCTGGTCTAAGCTGTGGTGTCTACACAAGGGATTTCGTATACTCACGTGTTGACAGGAACGGTGTTAGATTCGAGGATGCACTTAGAAACACGGGGTTCATGGGGAGCCCTGAGAACAACATATCATGCAACCCACCCAGGTTCTACGTGGAGCTCCACATAGAACAAGGACCCGAGCTTTACAGCAAAGGCTACGATATAGGAATCCCCCAGGGCATAGTTGGTATAAGGGTGGTGGAGCTAGCATTTAGAGGGAGCCAGGATCACGCCTCAAGCCCCCTATGGGCTAGGAGGGATGCCCTAACAGGGCTAGTAATAGTCAAGAACAAGCTTGAAGAGTACGCTTTAGAACGGGTTGACAAGCTAAGAGTGACAATAGGTAGGGTTAACGTTGAACCAAACGTAGCCAACGTTGTACCCGGGGAGGTTAGATTCACGGTTGACATAAGAAGCTACGACCCCAACATTATAGATGAAACGGTAAAGTACATAGTGGAGAACGGGGAGGACGTAGCTAGGCGAAGAGGGCTGGATTTCGAGCACAGAGACCTATGGTACATCGAGAGAACACTATTCGATACACAGGTGGTGAAGACAATCGAGGAAGCATGCGAGGAGTTTGAATTCAAATGCCTAAAAACGTGGAGCTGGGCTGGACACGACGCACAGAACATGGCTAGAGTGTCGAGAACGGGGATGATATTCATACCCTCAGTTAACGGTAGAAGCCACTCTAAGGACGAGTATAGCGGGGATGAGGATCTGGTTAAAGGGCTACTAACATTGTTAAATGTGATCTTAGCCCTGGACTCTAGCTAAGGCTTTATACGAGGGGGTTTTGTGAGCTTCCCCTAGTACATCTAGGGTTCCTGGATCCCTGGTGTCGTGGGTTTTAGGTGGGGTCTTGTATTATCGTAGTGAGCAGGCTTTCCATCGGGGATGTGCCTCCAGCGTTGCACGGGATCTCGCTAGCACTTCTCGCACTAGCGGTCTTGGGTGTAGGAGGCTGATAGCATGTGGGCTTAGCATGGTCTAGGCTCTCGGTGTGAGCTGTTTTTGGCGGTTGGAGGTATTCGGGTTAATCAAAGGCTTTTACAGGGTTTTAGCCTTTTACCTCCAACTGCTGTGGGCAGGAATGCTACTACATCTCCGTTATTCAGTTTAACCTTGTCTAGAGGATCGTCTCTTACAGCTGAACCGTTTAGTAGTATCACGTAGCTTCCTCTAATGCCACCTCTTTCATCGAGTAGGGTTCTGGAGAAATTGGGGTTGAGCTTGGAGTTGATAACCTCTATTAGGGTTCTAAGACTGCTACCGTCTGGGAGCTCTAGATCAACCTCTCTGGTGTTGAGAAGCTCGTAGAGTGAGCCGTAGAATCGTACCTTGACCCTCATGGGATCCCGCCTCCAGCCTCTCGATTATGTTTCAGTGGAAACTTTTATAAATTCCATTTGATGTTCTTCGAGTTCGGTGTTACCACGTTGTATTACGATTTTGTCGTAGTAGGTGGTGGTGTGGGTGGTGGTGAAGCCTCTGTACGGCTCGCTAGATTCTTTAATAAACCTACACTCTTGATCTCAGACTACCCCTTAGTGTATAGTAGGATGACGCTCTCATATGGGCTTAAACAGGGTGTTAAGACAGTAGACCCATATGTAGTGTACACACCAGAGGATCTTAGGGGTGAAGGGGTTACCTTTATCCACGATAGGGTTGTAGCTGTGGAGCCGGATAGGAATACAGTTATACTAGGGAGCGGGAGGAGAGTAGAGTATGGAGTGTTGGTGCTAGCTACAGGGAGTAAGGCTAGGTTTCTAGATATAGATGGTGTTAGCCTCAAAGGTGTCTTCACCTTCCAAACGTTCACCGACATGCTAGGGTTAAGTAGTGTAGCCGAGCCTGGTAGGAGGGCTTTGGTTGCTGGAACGGGTATGATAGGCCTCCTTGTGTCCGACGCTCTTTCAGCTAGAGGTGTTAAGGTGTACACTGTAGACATCCTACCACTCCCTGGATTAACAGCTGTCGAGGAGCCTCTAGCAAGGACTATTCTTAACAAGATGAAGTTGAAGGGTGTAGAGTTCATGGGAGGGGTTACTGTCGAGAAGTTGAAAGGTGATAGGAGGGTGGAGGAGGCTATCCTAACTAATGGGGAGAGGCTCCAGGTGGATTTCGTGGTATTCTCCGTAGGGGTTGTCCCCAATATCCCACAGGGTTTAGAAGGTCTGGTTAAGAGTAGGGAGGGGGCTTTACTAACCGACAACCTCTTTAGAACCTCTAGACGGGATATCTACGCTATAGGTGATTGTGCTACCACCATGGATTTACAAACTGGTGAAAGTATCTACAGACCACTAGGTATAATCGCTTCATATGCTGCAAAGCTCCTCCCTAAAGCTATGGAGGGTGTGGGCTACCAAGGGTTCCTAGCGTACCAGGTCGAGGAGGCCTTCAGTGTGCTGTTCATGCGTGTTGGGTTGAACGGCTTAGAGGCTAGGAGGTTGGGTGTAAACTACTCCTACGCTCTGGTAGAGTTAAAAGTTCCAGGGGTGGGTGTTACTCGAAACCTCGTGGTCTACGAGAAGGGGTCTGGTAGGCTTCTGGGATGGCAGAGTGTGGGTGGGTACATAGCATCGTATAAGTCTAAGGTGTTCGAGCACATGATCAAGAGTGGGATGAGGTTAGAAGACTTAGAGGAAAAAGGGTTTAAGGTGTTAGAGTAAGTTCATCTCTAGACTGGGTTAAGCCGGCCTAATCCCAGACCATACCCTCTTAGAGATATCAGCTTTCACCTTAACCATAGCTGCATACTGGAATGCAAAGTCTAGCCCTACCCTCTCTGGAGGCTCGAATCTTAAAGCGCCATAGTTACAAGCCTTAACACAAGCCGGATCTCCACCACAGAGATCGCATTTAATAACCTTACCTTCACTACCCAACGTTATAGCTCCGTATGGGCATGCGTATACGCATGCTTTACAGTTGATACACTTCCTGTAATCTATTACTACAGCGTTAGTCTTAGGATCCCTGTATATCGCATCTACACCACAAGCCTCCATACATGGTGCTGGGTCACAGTGGTAGCAACCTGTAGTTATGAAGTCACCTGTATCCCTCCAGGCGAAGACTCTTATTCTCGAATCCCTAGTTCCGTAGACGTTAGTTTTAACGTAGTTACATGCTAGAACGCACCTCTCACAACCAGTACACTTTCCGGAGTCAAACACCAGGATCTTGTACGCCACCGCCTACCACCCCATGAACTTAAACACTCCCTCATCTACACCAACTCTCTTTAACGTCTCCTTTGTAGGTCTACCCTGCTCATCCCAGCCTCTTAGCTCGTAATACTCCTTCTTCATCTTCTCAAACCACTCCCTAGGTAGCACTCTACCCTTAGTGGGCCCGCTAGTGTGTGGATCCTCGTGTATCCTAGGTGGTAGGACGTCATCCTTACTGCTCATCCCCTCTCTTACGTTAAATACTCTGATGAGGTTAACTATCCTCTCACCTGCTAGCTCGAAGTTACGTACATCCTTGAACTCCTCAAACCCAGTTACAGCCCATGCTAGGAGTGATAGTCTCTCATTATCCCAACAACAGAAGTCGCATACTCCCAGTGCGAACTTAGCAGCATACTGGTGCTCCTGTTGAACTACTATTATGGCCTTGTTCTCCGGGCTAAACCTCTCTATGGGTATAGGCTTTGCTCCAAGCCAGTACCTGCCTAGAACCTCAGGCCCTATAGGCCATGACCTGAGGTGATCTCCACCTCTATCAGCAACAGCATAGGATAAGCCCATTGCTGGTGCTGCTCTAGGATCGTATGCTGGAAGCTCTAAGCCTTTAACATGTACCGCGTACCTACAGGATCCTCTTCCCAGCCTCTCACAAGCTCTCCTAGTACCCTCAGCTAGGAGATCAGTGAAGGGTGTCTTCCTATAGGCTATCGCCTCTACTAGGATAACGTAGGCATCATCATTACCAAATCTAAGGTCGAGACCTCCTGTATCCTCCTGGGTTATAATACCCCTCTCGTAGAGCTCCGAAGCCCACCCTAGGACTCCGCCAAGGCTGATGGTGTCGAGTCCGAGCTCGTCAGCTAGGTAGTTTAGCTTACCTAGAGCCCCGATATCGCCTATCCCTATGTTGGATCCTAGTAGTGATGATGTCTCATACTCAGGTCCCTCGGTTAGAGTTCCAGCATACTTACCACTTGGTATGAAGATCCAGTTGTGGCACCCAATTGGGCATTGCTTACAGGCTGCTCTCTTAACCCTAACTTTGGCTACAGCTAGGGCATCAATACCATTATACATATCAAAATGCCCTGTCTGGAAGTTTAGTGTTGGTAGAGCTCCAGCCTCGTTGGTAAACCATCCTAGCGATATGCTACCCCATTTTATGCCGAACTCAGCCTCAGGGTTCCTGAATATATCCTTCTCTTCCATCTCCTTAACTATCCTCTCAAACTCTGAAGGTAGAGCTACACTAACTGAGCCTGTACCCCTTACGGCTATGGCTTTAAGGTTCTTAGAGCCCATAACGGCTCCAGCACCACCACGACCATGCTGTCTACCCTCAGAGTCTACAATTGCGTATCTTACTAGCCTCTCTCCAGCAGGCCCTATAGTCATAACCTTAACCTGTGGATCGCCAAGCTCCTCCTTGATAGCCTTTCTAGCCTCGCTAACCTTCAGACCCCATAGGTGTTTCGCACTCCTAAACTCTATAGTCCCATCGTTGATGTAAATGTAAGTCGGCTCCTCGGCCTTACCAGATACGATGATGCCATCGAAACCAGCATACCTGAGTTCAACACCCACAGCACCACCAGAATGGCTATCAAGCCAGAACCCTGTTAGAGGAGACTTAGTAACAACAGGGTACTTGGGGGAAGCTGGAGCGAAAGTTCCATTAGCGGGACACGTCATAACAATGAACAGGTTCTCAGGAGATAGAGGGTCAACTCCAGGCGGTAGATACTCAAGAAGATACCTAGCAGCTACACCCTTACCACCAATGTAAAGCCTAGCCCACTCCATGTTAAGAGGCTGGACAGAGACCTTCTTCTTGGTTAAATCTATGAAAGCCACCTTACCAACATAGCCACCGGGCAAGCTCTCACCCACCTCGACCGAGCCATAGGCAGACTCGTACAAGGGATTATATAAATCTTACTCACCAATATGGTGTGCCACCCACCAATTATTTATGCATCTATAATTCACAGTAACTTCGTAAGGACTACAACTTAGTACTTTGGTCCTCATCATAATGCTGCGATCCCCCCATAAACTCCCCTAAGATCTCAATACCGGTAATGCTAATGCATGTCAAAAACTTCAAGCTTTAAACTCATAAATCGCATTATCTACTATGAGCTCCTTGTGGCGACTATTATCCCTCCTAGGAGGATTGTGGAGGAGCTTGGGAGGAGGGGTGTGGATCCCGAGTCTTACATTGTAGACTTGCTGGTTAGATCTCTAAGCTTAGACCCCATGGTTGGTGTTGAGGCTCACCTAGAGCTAGCATTAAGGTACCTTGAGGAGGGTAGAAGACTTGCTGACGGTGACCCGGTTCAGGCTAGCGGGAAGCTCTACAAGGCTGCGGAGGAGGTTGTCAGAGCTCTAGCAACTTACTACAACCTAGACGATGTACTCGGGAGGGTTGCCGAGAGGGGTAGGTGGGCTGCTACGGAGCTCCCGAAAGCAGTCCTAAGGATCTCAGATAAGCTGGGGGAGTGGTTTAGATACTCCTGGAGCTCAGCATGGGCCCTACACTTCTGGGGCTTCTACGAGGCTAGATTCGACTCAGAGGTGAACAGGAGGTACGTGTCAGAAATCGAGGGGATGGTATTAGAAGCTAAGAGGGTAACCGGTGGAATCAGCTAGCATCACCCTGACTCAAACCACATTTAAAGGCTTGGAGTCTATCCGAGCTCTAGGTAATCCCTCGATGACAGCCTATGTCTTAGATCCCCCCTACGGTCACCTAGCGGATCGCGTTGGTCTTAGTAACCTCGTTAGAACTTATAGCCTAGAGTGCCCTGGAGAACTCCTACACCTAGTCCCCTTCCTTCAAGGTTGTGTATCAGAACACCTGGTTCGATTGTCCGTCAATGTGTAGATAATGCCATCCTCAAGCTCTTGAGTTTACCAATGGCCATTGATATCTGGATTCCTGATACGGGTGGGGGTTGGGTTGTATGCTCTACTCGCTTCATCCTCATGGTTTAGCTAGGGCTCGTAGGGTTTCTAGAAGTTCTCCTAGATCCTCTGTAGTCTTAAGTGTGACTGTTCTACTATAACTTCTATACCGTTGGTATGCTTTGTAGTACTCGCTTTTAGGATCCGGGTGCTCGTATATGGCTAGTCGTTTTCCATACCTTATCGACCATGTTATCTGGTGCATTGAGCCTCCTTCGGGTCTCGCCTCGACCACGACCACCAGATCCGACATGCCGGCTATTATCCTATTCCTCATATAGTATAACATCTTAGGGCTCACGGGTGGTTTGATGTAGTGCTCTGAGGCTAAGGCTATCCTATCCCCGTGACCCCCACCCGCATCCCCGGAGACCTAGCCCTGTGCTAGGCCTCCCCGAGCGGTTTGTCGGATCTCCGCTCGGACGCGCACTCCTCATCCCTCCTATCGGATTCCCCATGCTTGGGGCATCACAGTTCAGGGCCGGGGGGCCTCGGCCCCGGTGGGACCATCGGACCTCCTTCCCACACCGGGCGGCTCGGTCATAGATAAGTAGGCCTAGCCTTAAATCTTTTTCGCTCGTAAATAGTCTGGGGAGTAGAATGGGATGAAGGCTACACCTTCACGCTTCAACTCCTCCGCCAGCGCGGCCGCCTCACCTAGAACACCCCTATAGCGGGTGTAGATCACCTTCCTGACCCCGTCGAGCAGGGAGCGGTCGGCGAGAATCCTATCTATAAGTTCATCAACGCTGTTAACCCCTATTAATTTCCTAAACTCAAGCCAGCGGTGCCTGGGTACAGCTAGGTTGGATAAAGCAATCGTAGTTATGTCAAGCTCGCCTGCCTCGACTAGCCTCCACTTAGCTAAGCTCATAAAGGTACACCACCAGCCAATTCAAATATCCGGGCCTCAGCACGAAATCACAGTAGCAGCTCCCTGGTA
>Ga0326760_1001321_pt1 | contig 11130 bp, 10 predicted proteins | sample GCREP_S_FD_207668 | JGI IMG/M metagenome (GOLD analysis project Ga0326760, IMG submission 207668) | Hot spring sediment microbial communities from Geyser Creek Basin, Yellowstone National Park, WY, United States - GCR.EP_S | ecosystem: Environmental > Aquatic > Thermal springs > Near-boiling...
CCCCCTCTCTAGTGGGAGGAGCTTGAGTCCGTGACCTGGGACTATCTCCACCCTGAAAGCCCTCCTGTAGTGGTTCGTCATCCTCATCTTCTTCACTATGAGGTACCTCACCACCTCCCCAGCGCGCTCCACGTCGTCCATCCACAGGTGGAAGACCCCGTCAGCTATGTGCTCGAGCCCGAAGCCGAACGTGGACTTCGTCGTCATGGCGTACTGGGAGACTAGGTACGCCGTTACGTTCTCCCTGTGGGTGGCTACCTTCAGCTCGTAGCTGTACCTCCTAGCCATGGCCGGCTTATCGGCCCAGAAGGCACTTAGGGAGTCTATGACGAGCCTTACGTGCTTTACGGGGCTCTTACCACCCTCCTTAAGAACTCCAAGGAGTCTGTAGGCCTCCCTTATAGCCGCGACCAGGGTCTGGATGTCGAGGACCGCGTACCTCCTCCCCTCCTCACCCGGCTCCTCACTTAGCTGCTTAGCTACCTTCAGTAGACCGAATATGTCTACCACCACGATCCTCGGAGTCTCCTGAGGCTCCCTAGGGTTGGATATATCGTAGACGGTGTAGGACTCGAAGTCCATGCCGAACTGCCTAGCCTGCCTAACAACATCCCTGAACTCAGCCTCCGTAGTTACGTAGACAACCGGGTCCCCCTCCCTAAGCCCAGCCCACGCGAAGTGCATGCAGAGTATCGACTTACCAGTACCCGGCTCCCCCGTTATAGCTACCCAGGAGCCCTTCGGGACACCCCCCTCGAGGGCTTCATCTAGTTCGGGAACCCCCGTCGAGACCCTGACTATGTAGTCCCTAGACCTCGTAGACCACGTACTCGAAGAGCCCTCCACAACCCCTTCCGAGTATGAGGGTACTGGGTAACTTATAAACACCGCTTCAAATCCGAGGACAGCTACGGGAGCTTCCACCCTGTACTCGCAGTCTGCAGAGGGGTTGGAACCAATCTCTAAGCAGAGACCCGTTAGCCCTAGCTACTCTCCGCGGACTCCGCTAAGTCATATTTCCGAGACCTCTGGGGAACCTACCGAGTTAGGTATTAACGTAGGTGAAGCCTAGACCTACAGCGGTACCTAGGCGTGGTTAGGGCCCCTCCTCTTGCGGAAGATGTACTCCGATAGCCCGTCCACTATAGCATCTCTAATCTCACCAACCGGCTCGTAACCTAAGGTCCTGTAGAACCTTATAGCCCCGTAGTTAAACGACGATACCAGTAGGAAGACGTTCCTCCTGTACCTAAAGATCCTCTCCTCTGCGTAGCTCATTAATGCTCTCCCAATACCCATACCGCGGAACCTCTCATCTACAGCCACGGCTCTGATGTACCCTCCGAGTGGGAAACCGTCGAACACCCTGAATACGATGAAGCCGACCACTCTACCACCATACTCAGCAACTCCTACCCAGCCCTCTTCTAACCCCGAGAGCACTACGTCGTAACATAGGTCCTCGGTGTACCCGAGAGTTACGTAAGGGTCTGTGGAGAGCATTATCCTACAGATACTCACTATATCTTGCTCAGAAGCACCCCTGATGCGAACCCGATTACCGCCCCCCATAGCCTTAACCGCTGGGGAACCTAGGGTTAGAAAAATAAGAGTGTGCCTCCAAGGTTTCGGTACGCTTCGTCGAACTACACCATCTCTACTCATCAGTAGGGTACCTGCCTTCAGAGAGGTGGAGAGCCTAGGGGTGTAGGTACGGGGCCGGTTAAGCTTATAAGCTCTAAACCCTAGCACTAGTTACTGGGGGGTCAAGGCAGCGGGGTGGGGTAGCCTGGTAGCCCGCGGGGCTCATATGGGTAGAGCCCTGTGAGACCCCGAGGTCGGTGGTTCAAATCCACCCCCCGCTACCAACCCCCCGCCAAGTAACTTCAACGGGTTAGCAGGGCTCTATCGTCGACGGGGGCTTCGAGGTTATCGCGTAGGTGACCATGGTTACCTCGGGTATCTCCCCGGTTATCCTACTGGCTATCCTCTCGAGAACCTCGTAGGGTACCCTACTCCAGTCCGCGGTCATGCCGTCCTCGCTCTCCACAATCCTCACAGTCACTACGTAGCCGACGGCCCTCCTATCACCCTTAACCCCGACCCACCTATCCTCACCTACGACAGCGAAGGCCTGCCACACACTCCTGTAGAGCCCCGCCCTCGTCAACTCCTCCTCGACTACCCTGGAGGCCCTCCTGACTATCCTCAGCTTCTCCTCAGTTACCTCACCCACGATCCTCACAGCTAGGCCCGGCCCTGGGAATGGGTGTCTGTAGGCCCACTCCTCCGGTAGTCCTAGGGCTACCGCTATCCTCCTAACCTCATCCTTGTAGAGGTACCTCAGTGGCTCGACGACCTTAAGACCAAGCCACCTAGGTAGTCCAGCTACGTTGTGGTGGCTCTTTATCCTATCGGCTCCGGGGGCGAAGCCGCTCTCGATTACGTCGGGGTAGGTAGTCCCCTGCGCAAGCCACCTTATACCCCTATCCCTCTCCGCGACCTCCTTGAATATCCTAGCGAAGAGCTCCCCCACGATCCTCCTCTTCTCCTCGCAGTCCCGAACACCCTTCAGAGCCTCTAGGAACTCCCTCGATGCGTCTATGTATACGGGGTTCAACCCCAGCTTCCTCAGAGTCTCCAGTACCGCCTCCGGCTCCCCCTCCCTCATGAGGCCGTGGTTTACGAAGACCGCCACCAGCCTATCCCCCACGGCCCTCTTAAGTAGTAGGGCTGCTGTTGTGGAGTCAACACCTCCGCTAACTGCGCAGAGAACCTTCTCACCTGGTGGTACCGTCCTCCTAATCTCCTCCACGATCACCTCCACTACGTTCTCCGGAGTCCAGCTCCTCCGTGCCCCCGCGACCCCCACTACGAAGTTCTCCAGTAGCTTCCTCCCCTTAGGTGTGTGCGTAACCTCCGGGTGGAACTGAACCCCGTAGATAGGTCTGTCGGTCAGCCTGAAGGCGGCTACGTAGCCTGTTCCAGCAGACCTAGCCAGTACCACCGCCCTACCCTCAGGTAGCTCAGCTACGTAATCGCTGTGACTCATCCAGACAACCTCCCTACTACCCCAACCCTCGAAGAGCCTGTCCTCGGTAACCACCTCTACCTCGGTCCTACCGTACTCCCCGACCCCTCTCTCAACCCGGCCACCGACCATGGAGGCTAGTAGTTGGTGTCCGTAGCATATCCCGAGTACCGGAACCCCGAGCTCGAGGACCCACTCCCCGATCCTCGGTGCGCCCTCAGCGTAGACGCTACTAGGCCCTCCGGAGAGTACTACTGCCTTAGGTCTAACCCTCTCGACTAGCTCCCTAGAGAACTCGGAGTAGTTAACTATCTCACTGTAGACGTTGAGCTCCCTAATTCTCCTAGCTATGAGGTGCGTGTACTGCCCGCCGAAGTTAACTACGAGAACCCTGTCGAACCCCTCCGGAGAGCTCATACACCTCCGGAGAGCTCTCGCAACTCGTGGTTATAAGCTCGCAGACCTGTGTAGGGATGAGTTGGTAGTAGACCTACGTGGAGGAGTTAACCAGGTGTAGGCGGATTCCGATAGAGCTCGCTTGAGCTTTTTAACCCAACCTAGAGGTTGAGTTGGTGGGTAGTTTGCCGCTCTGGAAGTGCTCGGTGTGTAACTACATCTACGAGGGTACCGAACCACCAGCTAACTGCCCTAAATGTGGTGCCCCCAGGGAGAGGTTTACGAGGCTGAGTGAGGAAGAGGAGAGGCTGGTCCTCAGGTCTAGGTACACCAACGCCCTCCACATGGAGATCTACACCGCCCTACAGAGGCTTGTGGAGTTAGCTGAGAAGGGTATCCAGGATAACCTAGACCCACCCTGCGTAAAGATCTTCAGCGAGGTGAAGGAGTTCTCCCTAACGACTATGCAGAAGATCAAGGCCGAGCTGGAGACCCACATGAAGAAGGGTAAGTGGGGCTAGTCGACCGGTTGAATAGGTGGGGGTAGGGCTTTCCAGATCTCAAACCACCTACGTGGTTTTTAACCTTCTATGTATATGGGTACCGGTGGTCTAGCTTGATGTCTAAGCACCCGCTAGACCTTCCAGTAGGTAGGAAGCTATCCAGGGAGGAGGTCGCCGAGGCTCTCAGACTGTCGATAGTGGCCGAGCTCGACGCCATCAACCTCTACCTACAGCTAGCTAGATCTGTAGACGACGAGCGTATTAGGAAGGTCTTCGAGGACATAGCTAGGGAGGAGAAGACCCACGTCGGTGAGTTCCTAGCCCTACTGAGGAGCTTAGATCGGGAGCAGGTTGAGGAGCTAAAGAGGGGTGCCGAGGAAGTTAGGGAGCTAACCGGTATAGCTGTACAGAACCCTCCGAAGGGTTCTGAAGGTTCTTCAGGTAGCTCTGAGTGGGAGCGGGTAGTTAAGGCTGTTACCAGTACGGTTAACTCAGTAAGGGTCTTCAGGAGGTACCTACCCGTAGTCAGCGTAGGTAGGGGATCCGTAGCTGTACCTATCGAGAGGTACGGCTCGGCCGAGACCTCGGTAGTACCAATGACCGAGCTCTCGGTGAGGTTTAGGGTCTCCCAGAGGGCTCTGGAGTACGCTGAGAGCTTTAAGCTCCCGGCTGAGCTTGGGGATGCCTATAGAGCTGCGGTAGAGTTTGCTACTGCGGAGGATAGGTATATCCTAAGCGGTTTGCTGGAGCTTAAGGGGGCTACAGCCCTAGGTATGTCGAGTTGGGACGAGCCTGGCTCAGCTGTAGCCGAGGTCTCTAGAGCTGTTGGTGAGCTAATAAAGACCGGGGTTAGACCACCCTTCGTACTCTTCGTAAGTCCGGCTAGGTACTCCAAGCTCCTAGCGGTACACGAGAGGACCGGGGTTATGGAGCTCCAGAGGGTTAAGGCACTGGTATCCGAGGTAGCTGTAGTACCTGTACTACCCGACGAGGTAGCACTGGTGGTCCCGGTATCTCCGTACACCATCGACGTAGCTATCGGTGTGGATACCGACGTAAGCTACGTAGGACCTGAGGACGGCTACCACGTGTTCAGGCTGTGGGAGACCATAGCCCTTAGGGTTAGGTACGAGAAGGGGGTGGCAGTACTTAGGCAGGTGTAGAGTATGGAGGGGCTGGCTCCCCTATTTAGGAGGTACGCTGAGCTGGAGCTTAGGTACGCTGAGGAGCTTGAGAGACTCTCCCAGTCGGTGAAGCACCCAGTGCTCTCGGCACTGTTCACCGCAGTAGCTAGCGACTCGAGGAAGCACAGCAGGATGTACGCGGCCCTAGCGGAGCTAGCCGAGAGGGTTACCCCAGCTATATCCGAGGAGGATCTGAGGACTATCTCAGCTACCGTAGAGAGGCACATAGCTACGGAGGCCTCGATGATTGGGACAGCCAGGGAGCTACTAGAGAGGGTTGAGGATGTGAGGGCTAAGCTAGTACTGGAGGCTATACTGAGGGATGAGGTAGACCACCATAAGCTACTCAGAACTATAAGGGACGCCATAGCTAAGGCGGAGGTACTCAGCGAGCAGCAGCTCTGGAACCAGGTATGGCTCGATAGCCCCTGGCACGGAGCCCCCGGAGGGTAGCCCGGAGGTGGGTTAAGACCCTGGAGGAGCTTTTTAACTCAGCTATAAACGGCTTAATCGCAGCTGCCTTCACCTCCCTAGGAGGCGTCCTAGCCCTAGTAGGTATCAGGAGGAGTATGCGCCTGGTCGACACCTCCCTAGGGTTCTCAGCCGGGGTCATGCTCTACGTAGCCTTCGTAGAGCTCCTAAAGCCCTCTGCGGATACCGTGGGCCCTCACTTCCTAGCCGGCTTCCTCCTCGGGGTTCTAGCCGTCCACGCCGTAGACCGCCTCATACCCCACGACCACATGGTTGGGGAGGTAATACTAGACGGCTTCGGGAGTAGGGTGAGGGTCTCACTACTCCTAGCTATGGCTGTAGTCATACACAACTTCCCGGAAGGTCTAGCTATAGGTTCTGCAACCACGGTAGAGCGCTCACTAGGGATCAGGGTAACCCTAGCTATAGGTATCCAGGATATCCCGGAGGGTCTGGCGGTAGCCCTACCCTTCATAGCAGTAGGTAGGAGGGGGTTAGCCCTACTCTTCGCAGTAGCCTCGGGACTATCCGAAGCAGCTATGGCCCTACTACCACCGCTCCTCGGCGGGCTGGCACCCCAGCTACTACCACATCTACTCTCCCTCTCTGCGGGAGCCATGATCTACGTAGTAAGCCATGAGGTGATACCGGAGACCCACAACCACGGATACGAGAGGGAGGCTACGGTAGGGCTGCTAGCCGGCGTAGTCCTAGCCCTCCTACTGGAGACCCTGATAACCTGATGGACCCCGCACCGCCGTGTAGACAACCACCGCGGCCCAACCCTCCTCAGGGGCTTGAGGCTTCCCTAGAGTGCGTTAAAATACCCTACGCGTAGTTGTCTTAGGGGCTTTCGTTGGGTGTACTGGTAATTGGGAGTATACACGCGGACTTCTACGTTAAGACGTGGAAGTTCCCATCACCTGGTGAGACCGTCAAGGGGTCCTCATTCTTCGTACTAACCGGTGGTAAGGGGGCTAACCAGGCGGTTGGATGTGCTAGACTCGGAGTCCCATCCTACCTCGTGAGTGCCGTTGGTGGGGATGACCTCGGAAGGATGGTACTTAGGGACGTGCAGTCTAAGGGGGTTGACGTAAGCTACGTCCACGTAGACCCGGGTACTCACACAGGTGTAGCGTTTATAGTATTAAACGAGAGTACTGGGGAGAACCTGATAGTAGTTGCACCAGGTGCTGACGACTCCCTAAGGCCTGAACACGTTGAGAGGGCTCTGACGGATCTGCAGGGTAGGGTTAGGGTACTCCTAACACAGCTTGAGGTACCTCTAGATACTGTCTACTACGCTCTACGTAGGTGTAAGGAGCTGGGTCTTACCACCATACTGAACCCGGCACCAGCCCGGAAGCTAGACCTCGGGATTCTCGAGTACGTAGATTTTCTAACCCCCAACAGAGTCGAGGCTACACAGCTATCCGGGGTAGATGCAACCAGCTTTGAGGGGGCCCTTAGAGCTGCTGAGAGGCTTACTGAGCTAGGTCCCAGAGTCGTTGTACTAACCCTGGGGAGCGACGGGGCTCTCCTAGTAACTAGGGGTTCTGCTAAGCACGTACCGGCCTTCAGGGTTAGGGTAGTCGATACCGTGGGAGCTGGTGATGCCTTTAATGCAGGTCTAGCGGTGGCTATTTACGAGGGCATGGACATCGAGAGGGCTGTACTCTTCGCTAACGCCGTGGCGGCCCTGAAGATCACCCGGGTAGGAGCTCAGAGCGTTCCAGATAGGCGTGAGGTTGAGGAGTTCCTAGCTAGCCGCGGTGAGCTACGTGAGCTCTGAGGTCTTAGCTACCCGGGGGTTAGTTAAGGAGTTCCCAGGTGTGGTAGCTCTTAAGGGCGTGGACTTCGACCTGAGGTACTCCGAGATACACGCACTAGTAGGTCAGAACGGTGCCGGTAAGTCGACGTTCGTAAAAGTACTCGCAGGTGTCTACACACCAACGAGGGGGGAGATCTACTTTAAGGGGAGGAAGGTTAACATTAAGAGCGTACGGGATGCTAAGAGGCTCGGTATAACTCTAGTACACCAGGAGGCTACCCTAGCTCCCAACTTAAGCATAGCTGAGAACGTAGTGCTGGGGATCCTAGGTAAGGAGGGGAAAGTCCTCACACCTCTTAGAGCTAGGGAGCTTATTGAGACCGCGAGGAAGTACCTAGAGATGGTCGGGTTAAACATCGACCCGAGGACTAAGGTAGAGAACCTCGGCGTCGGGGAGAGGCAGCTAGTGCAGGTAGCTAGAGCCCTAGCAGAGGATGCCGAGGTTATATGTCTAGACGAGCCTACTAGCCCTCTAACAGCTGTTGAGTCCGAGAGGTTGTTCAAGGTTATGAGGGAGCTGAAGGCAAGGGGTAAGTCCATGATCTTCGTTACCCACAGAGTTGAGGAGGTATTCGCTATAGCTGATAGGGTTACGGTTCTCAGGGACGGCTACAAGGTCTTCTCATCCGAGGTAGGTAAGACAGACCCCAGTGAGGTAGTGAAGCACATGCTCGGTAGGGAGCTTGAGCAGTTCTACCCACCTAAGGGAACTACCAAGGTTGTTGATAGGGCTAGGCCTAGACTTAGGGTTGTAGGTTTAACAACAGCACCTGAAGGTAGGGGGGCAGTCCTAAGGGACGTCTCCCTGGAGGTGTACCCAGGTGAGGTACTGAGCGTCGTAGGCCTCCTAGGTTCCGGTAAGACGGAGCTCGGTAAGGCCCTGATCGGTATGAACAGGGTAGTTAAGGGGGAGGTGTACCTAGACGGGGTTAGGGTTAGGATTAGGAGTCCCGCAGATGCCCTAAAGCTGGGGATTTTCTACATACCTGAGGATAGGAGGCGGGAGGGTTTGGTTGGGGTTATGAGTATAGCTGAGAACGTAGTCCTACCTAAGGTCCGGGAGCTGTCGGTGTTGGGCTTGGTTAGGCTACCCAGTAGGGAGGTCTCCGCAGCTAGGAAGTGGATAGGGTTCCTAAGGATAGTACCGCCGAGACCTAGCTTCAAGGTCATGTACCTTAGTGGGGGTAACCAGCAGAAGGTCGTAGTAGCTAAGGCCCTGGAGGCACGCACCAGGGTCCTAATATTCGACGAACCCACCTTCGGTATAGACGTGGGGGCTAAGGTGGAGATCAGGAGGCTCGTCAGGAGCCTAGCTGAGGAGGGCTACTCCGTGATACTCCTTACAAGCGACGTTGATGAGGCCCTGGCCCTCTCCGATAGGATAGCGGTGCTGGTAGGTGGTAGGATTGTCGGGGTATTCCAAGCCTCCGAGGTAAGCCGCGACCTCCTAGTAGAGCTACTGGGGGGACGTGGGCGTGGCCCGTAGGCTACCTACCCAGCTTAACAGACTTGGGGGATTCGTCCGGGGGCTCTTAAGGTACGAACTCGGGGGCCCTATCGTAGCTCTCCTAGCTCTAGTAGCTGCGTCTAGCGCACTCTCACCGCGCTTCCTCGAGCCCTACAACCAGAGGATACTACTACTCCAGACAGCTCCTCTAGCTCTACTAGGCCTCGGGGAGTCCATGATAATACTCATGGGTAGTATAGACCTCTCACCAGGCTCCACCATGGCGCTGGCCGGGACGATCTCGGCCATGGTCTTTACGCGTCTCGGCTATCCTCTAGGTGTATCTATCCTCGTGGGAGTACTGGTCGGGCTAGCTGTAGGTCTGACCAACGGGCTGCTGGTGACTAAGGCCAGGATCCCGTCATTTGTAGCTACCCTAGCCTCACTCGTAGCTGGGAGGGGTATGGTACTGGTACTAACCGAGGGGCAACCTATAGTAGGGCTCTCACAGTACAGGGTATTTACCGACGAGGTAGCCGAGCTTCCTCTAATGGTGTGGCTGTTCATAGCCTTCGGGATCGCCAACTACCTCCTACTGAGGAGGACCTCGATGGGTATGCTAACCTACGCTATAGGGGGTAATGAGGAGGCTGCTAGGTATTCCGGTGTTAGGGTAGACGCTATCAAGCTACTAAACTTTACCCTAGCCGGAGGCTACTACGCTGTAGCGGGCCTCATGATGAACGCTAGACTTGAGGTAGCCTACCCGTGGACTGGGTGGGGGTACGAGCTCGATGCAATAGCTTCGTGTGTCCTAGGTGGGATCATGCTCTCGGGAGGTGTTGGAAGCCCCCTAGGACCTCTCGTAGGTGCCTACATGCTCACCCTACTAACGAACGTACTTATACTCCTAGGCGTCAACCCTTACTTCCAGTGGGTAGTGAAGGGGTTTGTCTTAGTGGCGGCTGCTGTAGCCCTTACTAGGGGTGTTAGGTACGTTAAGTAACCCCACTACAGAGAAACTTATTTAGGCGAGTAGCAGTAGTTACAGGGGGTACCTAAAGTGCCGAAAGCTACCCTACCCGTTATAGCAGTAGTACTCTTCATACTAGGCCTCGTTATCGGCATCTTCATACCATCTCCCCTAGCACCCACACCTACCGTAGCTCCTACCACGGTTACGGTAGTCTCTACAGTCCCAGCTACACCGGCTAAGCTAACCCTAGCCCTACTGGTGAGTAACCTAGGTAACCCGTACTTCGTAGCCCTTAGGGACGGTGCCCTCAAGGCTGTTGAGGAGCTTAGGGCTAAGGGGGTTAACTTAGAGCTCCTAGTCTACGATGCTAAGGATGACCCAGCCCTCCAGTCTAGCCAGGTCGAGACGGTAGTCGGTATGAAGGTGAGCGCCATACTAATCAACCCGGTCCACATGGAGGCTGTGCAGCCAGCCCTCGAGAAGGCCGTTAAGGCTGGTATACCGGTTATCACTACGGATAGGGATGTAGCTAACCCAGCTCTGAGGATAGTCTTCATAGGTACTGATAACGTTAAGGGTGCTGAGCAGGCTGCTCAGGAGCTTATAAAGGCTCTCCGGGCTAGTGGTAAGCCTAAGCCGTGGAGGGTGGTGATACTCAACGGTATACCGGGGACCACCGCAGCTGAGGATAGGAAGAAGGGCTTCCACAACGTCCTAGACCCGCTGGTTAGGGATGGGACTGTGGTGATAGTAGCTGAGGAGGTCGCTAACTTCAGAAGGGATCAGGGGCTCAGCGTTACGGAGTCCATACTAGCTAAGGGGAGGTTCGACGCCCTGATAGCCGCTAACGATGAGATGGCCCTGGGGGCTATACAGGCTATAGAGGGTGCCGGACTTAAGCCCGGTGTGGACGTAATCGTAGTAGGCTACGACGCTATACCCGATGCGGTTGAGGCTGTGAGGGCTGGTAAGATGTACGCAACTATAGCTCAGTCACCGTTCCTACAGGGCTACTGGGCTGTTTACGCAGCATTCTACAGGTGCTACTTCAACTGGAAACCCGCAGTAAGCTGGATACCGACGCCTACAGTAGTCGTAACTAAGGTCAACGTGGATACCTTCTCGGTCGAGGTTGCGAGCCCCAGACCCCTCCCCTAATGCGTTTTTAGTTCATAACCGAGGGTCTTCCTTCTAAGGTGGGGAGCTCAGCATCGGCTAAAATGTACCTCTAGGCTGTTACAGATTTGTCAATATGTTTGGGTATCTCTGAGTACTTGTAAATACTTGGTAT
>Ga0326760_1001323_pt1 | contig 11127 bp, 7 predicted proteins | sample GCREP_S_FD_207668 | JGI IMG/M metagenome (GOLD analysis project Ga0326760, IMG submission 207668) | Hot spring sediment microbial communities from Geyser Creek Basin, Yellowstone National Park, WY, United States - GCR.EP_S | ecosystem: Environmental > Aquatic > Thermal springs > Near-boiling...
GCCAATGTTAAATGTAAAATAATGAGTAAACAAGGCTATTTTATCCAAGCTTTAAAAAAGAAACAAGAACTTTTTTAGCTTAAGGAGGAAGTTATGGTTAATGATCTCAAAGGGGAGATGCTCGAGATAGCTAAAAGGGCAAAAGGGGTTTGCCCAACCTTGGCTAAACTCCCGACGGAAACAAAAAACAGCGTCTTAAAAGAAGTAGCCAAAAGGTTAAGGGAAAAGAAGGAAGAGCTAAAGGAAATAAACTCTCAGGATGTAGCCCATGCCCTTTCCTTAGGGCATACCAAGGCTTTCATCGATAGGCTAACCCTAACGGACAGAATAATAGAAGGCATGGCCAAGGGGCTTGAGGAAGTGGCTCTTCTTCCCGACCCTGTAGGGGAGATTGTGAAGATGTGGAAAAGACCAAACGGGCTTCTTGTGGGGAGGATGCGCATCCCCCTTGGGGTCATCCTTCTTATCTATGAGAGTAGACCTAATGTGACCATCGATGCTGCAGGGCTATGTTTTAAGACCGGGAACGCGGTGATCCTTCGCGGAGGCAAAGAATCCCTTAGGTCTAACCTTGCTTTAGCTGAGGTCTTTAGAAGCGTCCTGCGGGATTTCGGCTTGCCCGAGGATGCCGTGCAGGTTGTTCCCACCCCTGAACGGCAAGCTATGGAATACCTCCTCGAGCTTGAAGAGTACATCGACCTTGTCATCCCAAGAGGCGGTGAAGGCTTAATCAGGTTTGTGGTTGAAAAATCAAGGATCCCGGTCATCAAACACTATAAAGGAGTCTGCCATGTTTATGTTGATGACGAGGCAGACTTAGAAAAGGCTATCAAAATCTGCGTTAACGCTAAATGCCAAAGACCGGGTGTCTGCAACGCTATGGAAACGCTTTTAGTGCATGAAAAGATAGCTCAAGAGTTTTTGCCAAGGCTTGCCAAGGAGTATGAGGCTTATGGTGTTGAGCTGAGGGGTTGCCCAAAGACCCTTTCCATTCTACCGAATGCCAAGCCAGCAACCGAAGAGGACTGGTATGCCGAGTATCTTGACCTAATCCTTGCGGTCCGGGTAGTTTCTTCCATTGATGAAGCCATAGAGCACATCTCCAAATACGGAAGCAACCACACTGAAGCCATCGTTACAGAAAACTACACCAAAGCCATGAAGTTTATTCAAGAGGTTGACGCAAGCTTAGTTTTGGTCAACGCCTCTACAAGGTTTAACGACGGTGGAGAGCTTGGGCTCGGGGCAGAGATCGGCATCTCAACGACTAAGCTTCATGCCTATGGACCGATGGGGCTTGAGGAGCTTACCACCACAAAGTTTATAGCCTTTGGTAATGGGCAAATCCGAACCTAAAGTAGGTATACTTGGGGGGACCTTTGACCCCCCACATCTTGCCCATCTTCGCATCGCTGAAGAAGCCCTCGAAGCTTTTTCGCTTAATGAAGTTTGGTTCTGCCCAGCCTTTGATCCACCGCACCGTAAAGAAAAACCAAAAGCGGACTTTGAAAAAAGACTTCACATGACAAGCCTTGCGGTCGAGAATAATCCTGCCTTCAAAGTTATCGACATTGAAAGAGGGGAAAGCCCATCCTACACCATTATCACTCTCCAAAAGCTAAAAAAACTCTTCCCTCAAGTGAATTTTTATCTGATAATCGGCTGGGATTCCTTTCTTGAGCTTTCCTCGTGGTATCGCTATCAAGAGCTTATAGACTACGCCGAGCTCATCGTTTGCACGAGAGGAAATATGGATAAAGCGGAAGCGGAAGCTATCTTTTCTAAAAAAGTAGAAGCTTATTGGGGAAGCTTAAAGAAAGACCGGGTGCATTTTCTCTTTGTTTTTCCTTTTGAGATCTCAAGCTCCGCTATAAGAAAGCTTAGGGCAAACGGCAAATCCATCAGGTATTTGGTGCCTGAAGGGGTATATGCTTATATTTTAGAGAAGGGGATTTATCTACCATGCGAGGCTCGGTAAAGCAAGAACTCACTCCCATGTTTAAGCAGTATCTTCAGATAAAGTCGAAGTATCCTGATTGTATCCTCTTTTTCCGTCTTGGGGATTTTTACGAGATGTTCTTTGAGGATGCTGAGACGGTGTCTAAGCTCCTTGGGCTTGTTCTAACAAAAAGAGAAGCCGGGAAAGACTTTTATGCCCCCATGTGCGGAATTCCCGCAGAAAAGAGCGATTTTTACATCCAGAGACTTCTTGAGCTTGGCTTCAAGGTTGCTATCTGTGAGCAGGTTGAGGACCCAGCCCTTGCTAAAGGCTTAGTGCGAAGGGAAGTTGTCCGAACCTACACCCCTGGCTTAAACACCGAGATATCTTATTTGCCTGGCAAAGATAAGGTCTACCTTGCAAGTTTTCTCCCTGGCTCAAAGGTTGAGTTAGCCTTTCTTGAGCTTTCCTGTGGAGAGTTTATCTATACCGAGCTTCCCTTTGATAAAGCCTTGGCTGAGATTTTAAAAAAGGAGCCAAGGGAAATTCTCCTTCCTGAAGACCTAAAAGCGGACCCTTTGTCACCTCGAGCTGAGCGAGAGGTCACAAGCGATACAACGCTGCAAGATAAACTAAAAGCCCTTCTTCCTAATACGCATCTAACCTTTCTTCCGAAGAAGGTCTTTCAAGATGCCCTCTCAGCCATTAGATACTATGTTGAAACCTATCAGCCTGAGCTTAAAGACAAACTCTCCTCACCCCTTTGGTATTATCCGGAGGACTATCTTTTTCTTGATGAGAACGCCAAGCGCCATCTTGAGCTTCTTCGCAACCTCTGGGATGGGAGCCCAAAGTATAGCCTTTACTGGGTGCTTGATGAGACGATTACACCAATGGGTGGAAGGCTCTTAAAGGAGTGGATACTTTATCCCCTGCGAGATGCAAAAGAGATCACAAAAAGGCAGTCTGCCGTTGAGTTTTTCTATGAAAGAAAGAGCTTGAGGGACGAACTACGGAGCCTGCTGCAAAAGATTTCAGACCTTGAGCGGATCGCTCAAAGATGTAAGCTAAGGCTTGCCACACCAAAGGAGCTTGCCCTACTTCGGGACTCCTTAAGCTTTATACCAAGCTTAAAAGCCCTTTTTGAAGAGGAAAAATCTCTTCTTCCGGAGCTTATTACGGAGATCTTGGAGAAGATTTCTGAGTTTCAAGACCTCTACGAACTTTTAAAAAATACCCTTGTTGAAGACCCGGCTCCTCTCGGGAAGGGGGCGCCTATCATAAAACCTGGAATATCTGAGGAGCTTGATACATTAAGGAGCCTAAAGGAAAACTCGGTTGAATACTTAGCCAACTTAGAAAGGGAGCTCCGTATAAAGACTGGACTTCCCAACCTTAAGGTGGGTTACAACAAGGTTTTTGGCTACTTTATTGAGCTTCCTAAAGCTCAGGCAAGGCTTGCTCCACCCTATTTTGAAAGGAAGCAGACTTTGGTCAACGCTGAAAGGTTTACTACACGTGAGCTAAAAGACCTTGAGGCAAAGATCGTCACCGCTGAAGAAAAGATAAAAGCCCTTGAAGCTCAGCTTTTTTACGAACTAAGGGACAAGGTGTCCACAAGGGCATCTGCTCTTCTTGAGACAGCAAGGGCTATTGCTGTCCTTGATATCCTTCAAGCTTTGGCTCTTGTTGCCGAACGGGAAAACTATGTAAAACCAGAAATAACAGAAGAGAGGGAGCTTATCATTGAAGAGGGAAGGCATCCTGTGCTTGAGAAGGTCCTTGGTCCCCATAATTTTATCCCGAATAGTCTCCACATGAATGAGTCTTCAAGGCTCCACATCATTACTGGTCCGAACATGGGTGGAAAATCTACCTTCCTTCGGCAGAACGCTCTGATCATCATCCTTGCTCAGATGGGAAGCTTTGTCCCAGCAACCTACGCAAAAATTCCTGTCTTTGATAGAGTTTTTACTCGTATTGGAGCAGGGGATGAGCTTATTCGAGGAAGGAGCACCTTCATGGTTGAGATGAGCGAGTGTGCAAACATCCTAAAAAATTCTACCCCTCAAAGCTTTGTTATCCTTGATGAAGTAGGAAGAGGCACGAGCACTTTCGATGGTTTGTCTCTTGCCTGGGCTATAGCCGAAAAATTGTACCAAAAGGGAGTTTTTACTCTTCTTGCCACCCATTACTTTGAGCTTACAGACCTTGCTAAAACCTATGAAGGGATTAAAAATTATCATGTTGAAGTTAAGGAATGGGGAAGCGAGGTAGTGTTTCTTTATCGGATAAAGGAAGGAAGGGCAAGCCAATCTTATGGGATAGAAGTTGCTAAGCTTGCTGGCCTTGACGAGGATGTAATCAAAAGGGCTCAAGAGATCCTAAGCAAGTTAGAAGAGAAAAGCCTTAAGTCAACCACTGAGGCTAAAAGGGCAAAACAGCTATCAATTTTTGTTCCTCCTTCTTACGAAGGGATAATAGAGAAACTTCGCAAGCTTAACATTGAAACTCTCACCCCTCTTCAAGCCTTACAAATCCTTGCCGAATTAAAAAGGGAGATTATATCTTAACCATGAAAAAGAGCCTTTTTCTTTTCTTAATCTTAATCCTTCTACCTCTTTTGGTCTTTGCTGAAAAGACCCATCAAGTAAAACCCGGTGAAAGTTTAGAGAAGATCGCTAAAAAGTACGGGGTAACGGTAGAAGATTTAAAAAGATGGAACAATCTACGGAGCAATGTTATAAGAGCAGGGGAAGTTTTAATAATCAAGGATAAAGAAGAGGCTAAAAAGCAAGCTAAAAAGGAGACTAAAAAAGAAGTAAAAAAAGAGGAGGAGTCCAAAATACATATCGTTAAAACAGGAGAAACGTTAAGGGATATTGCAAAAAAATATGGAGTTAGCGTTGAAGAACTTAAGGCTTGGAACAATCTAACTACAAACAAGCCAAAGCCTGGAACAAAACTCATCCTTCAACCGCCAACTGAAAAGGCGGAAAAATCAAACATTTATCATGTAGTTAAAAAAGGGGAAACCTTAGAGACAATTGCTAAGAAGTATGGAACAACTCCTACCGCTATAAAGGAGCTAAACAATCTTAAACAAGACAAGGTTTATGCTGGACAGAAGCTTTTAGTAAAAAGGGTTGAAGAAGAAAAGGAGGTCTTAAGCAAAAAGCCTAAGAAGCCTGAAGCTGAAAGATCAAGCGACCTTTTCTCAAAGCTTCAGGAAAGAGAAAGGCAACTCCTCAAGCAAAACCCTACAAGAAAAACCTATATTTCGCTTGCGAGCGAATACCGAAGGCTTTTCCTTCTCTATCCTTCCTCTGAATTTGCACCTTTAGCCCTTTTGCGAACCGCTGAACTCTATGACGAGGTCTATCAGAAATTTCTAAAAAAAGAAGACTTAAGCCAGGCTGTAAAATACTATGAGCAGTTTTTGAAACACTACCCCGGACATGGGGAGGAGCGAAGGGTCTTTGAGAGGCTCATCCAGATATACGCTGAAGACTTAAAGGATAAAAACCGGGCTAAGGTTTTAGAGGAAGAGTATAGAAAAAAGTATAAGGTAGAGCTTGCTAATGAAAAAAAAGGAAAAGCCAAGGAAAAGCGCGAACCAGAACTGAAAGCTGAGCCAAAACCCGAAGTTAAACTCATCCCCTCAAAGGAGCAAGCCCTTGTCTCTGATGTCAAAAAAATCATTAAAGTTGAACCCATAACAGGAGAGGACTATACTCGGATCATCGTCGATGTCTCCGGAAACTTTGAGTATCAAGCAAACATCCTTCCTGAGACCAAAGATAGACCTCCAAGGATCTATGTCGACATCTATCCTGTTATCCTTTCTGATACCGTTGAAAGGGAGATAAACCTTGAGCACAAGCACTTGCAGAGAATAAGGGTTGGTCAGTTTGATAAGACGACGGTGAGGATCGTTCTTGACCTCTCAAGCCTTACCTCTTACAAGCTTTTTAAGGTTAAGGAGCCCCATCAATTGATTATAGATTTAGTTGGCAAAGAGAAGAAAGAGCTTAAGCCATATGTCACCAAGGAAGCCCCAGAAAGGAAGAAAGAAACGAGAATAGCTAAGAAAAAGGAAAAAGCAGTAGCGGAGGAAAAGAGGCAGCCAAAAGAGGAGACAACCTACATCCCTCTTGCGCGGCAGCTTGGTCTTGGGGTAAAAAGAGTAGTTATCGATGCCGGTCATGGAGGGGATGACCCAGGAGCCGTTGGTCCAAACGGTCTTAAAGAGAAGGATGTAGCCTTAAAGATCGCCTTGAAGCTTGGAGAGCTTTTGCGGGATAGGCTTGGGCTTGAAGTTATCTACACTCGGAGCTCCGATGTCTTTGTCCCTTTGGTTAAAAGACCAGCCATCGCAAACAGCATGAAGGCTGACCTTTTCATATCCATTCATCTTAACGCAAGCCCTGACCCCAAAGCTAAGGGGGTCGAGGTCTACTACTTAAACTTTACTACCGACCCTGAAGCTATGAGGGTTGCCGCTCTGGAAAACAGCGTAGCCAACAAAGGATTAGCCGACCTTCAAGACCTGGTAAAAGCTTTGATTTCCAACACAAAACTTTCGGAATCACGAGCTCTCGCTGAGAAGGTGCAAAGGGAGCTTGTGCAGACGCTACGCAGACATTACCCCGATGTGGTTGACCGAGGGGTAAAATATGCGCCCTTCTTAGTGCTTGTAGGCACAAGGATGCCAGCAATCCTTGTAGAAGCAGAATTCATCACCAACCCGGAGATGGCTGAAAGGTTAAAGGATGACCGGTTCGTTGAGCTTATAGCTGAAGGGCTGGCTAAAGGCGTGGAATCCTATGTTAATAGCCTAAAAATATCAATTTCTAACCTTTCTAAGGAAGGCATAAAGATTGAAAGAACAAAGCCTTAAATTAGGTGTAGAAACTTTTTTAGAGGAGGGCTACTACAAGAGGTATCTAAACCAAAATTTAGCCCTTCTTACCAATCAATCAGCCTGTCTCAAAAACTTAACCCCCTCCTATTTTGCCTTAAGAGAAGCCTTAGGAGAAAGGCTAAAATTTCTTTTTAGTCCTCAGCATGGTTTCTTTGCTGAAAAACAGGCAAACATGGTGGCATCAAACGATGAGGTAGAACCTTTCTTTGGGCTAAGAGTGGTTAGTCTTTATGGACCAAGGCTTAAGCCAGAGCCAAAGCATCTTCAAGGGATAGATGTTGTTTTTGTGGACCTGCCTGATGTTGGGTGCCGGGTCTACACCTACATTTGGACGATGTTTCTTCTGATGTCAGCATGTGAAGAATTAGGAATCAAAGTTCTTGTTTTTGACAGACCAAACCCAATCGGCTCTCAAGTTGAGGGACCTCTCTTAGAAAAGGAATACTACTCTTTTGTGGGGCTTGATAGCCTTCCTCTAAGGCATGGCCTTACGATAGGAGAAATAGCCCTTCTTTTTAAAAAGAGGCACTTTCCAAGGCTTGAGCTTGAAGTCATTCCCTGTAGAAACTACAAGAAAAGCCAACTTTGGCTTGACCTTTCCCTTCCCTGGATAAATCCTTCACCAAATCTTCCTGATTTTTATTCAGCCTTATGCTATCCTGGCTTAGTTTTACTTGAGGGGACAAACCTATCCGAAGGAAGAGGGACGACAAAGCCTTTTACTACCTTTGGTGCACCCTATCTCAAGATAGAAAAGCTTTACCCTAAGCTAAAGGAACTCTTTCCAGAAAAAGATTGGGGAGTGGTCTTTCGCCCCTTAGCCTTTGAGCCAACCTTTGATAAGTGGAAGGGAAAGAGGTGTTACGGTTTTGAAATACATGTGACCAAGCCATTGAAGTTCCGCCCTGTTGAGTTTGGTTTAAAGTTGCTAAAGCTAATCAAAATGGAATATTCGGAGTTTGAATTTTTGCCCCCACCCTACGAGTTTGAAATGAAAAAAAACCGATTGAAATCCTTGTAGGTTCAAAAGAAGTGCTTGAATGGCTAATGAAAAAAGATGGCCTTGATTTTGACTTAGACCTATCTTATACTTTAAAGCGGTATCAGCTGGAAATATCAAACCTTTCCCTTTATGAAGAATAGCTCTTTAAAAGGGCAACCTAAATTTCGTTCTAACAAGGAACGTTTATCTGCCTTCTTAAGGCTCTTTAAGAAACAGGACCAAGTTTTGATTTTAATCGTAGCAGACCCGGATTCCTTGGCAAGCGCCTTAGCGGTAAAAAAGCTCCTTCAAGGGAAGGTACAAAAAGTAACCATCTCAAACGTTAACGAAGTAAAGAGGCTAAACAACCAGGTCATGGTTTCAAGCCTCAAGATCCCTCTTACACCCTTTAAACCCAGCTTACTTACTCAGCATAATAAGTTTATTCTAGTTGATTCGCAACCTACCCATCAAGAGGTCTTCAAGAACGTGAAGTTTACCGCTGTCATAGACCATCATCCCTTAACCTCTGGTTGGTCTGCAGATTATGTAGACATAAGACCAGACTATGGAGCCACAGCTACTATTCTTTACGAATACCTAAAAACAGCAAAGCTTAGACCAGGGATCCGTTTAGCAACCGCTATGGTCTATGCCATCAAGACGGATACGAACAACTTCGAAAAGAGCGCAAAGACCCAGGATGTGCTTGCCTTTCAGTATTTCTATCGTTACATGAACAGGCACCTTTTACACAAGATTGAATGTTCGGACTTAAGAAGGTCAGAACTTAAATATTTTAAGATAGCCCTCGAAAACTTAAAGTATGTTCAAAAAAGAGCCTTTACCTTCGTAGGAAAGGTCTTGAATGCCGATATTTTAGTTGTGATCGCTGACTTTTTAAACAAAGTCTTTGAGACCTCTTGGGTCTTTGTAGCGGGAGAGTGTAAGAAAAAGCTTGTTGTGATAGTGAGATGTGATGGTTATAGGAAGGATGCAGGAAAGCTTGTTTCAAGAGCTTTTAAACATCTTGGTTCAGCTGGCGGTCATAAAGAGAAGGCTCGAGCTGAAATCCCCTTTGAAAACTTAGGTATTCCCCCAGAAGAATTTACTACTCATACCCTTATAAACCTTCTTAAAAAGCATTTTAGAAGGCCCCCAAAAAGGGAGGCTCCTTTAATCTAAGGCAGCTTTATGGCAAGGTTTGTTGACCGAGTAAAAATCTATGTTAAGGCTGGTGACGGAGGAGCTGGTTGCGTTAGTTTCCGTCGGGAAAAGTATGTTCCCCGGGGAGGTCCTGATGGTGGAGATGGAGGAGACGGTGGGGATGTAATACTGCTTGCCGACCCCCAGCTTCTCACTCTTTATGATTTTTACCATCAAGTTCATTTTCGTGCTGAAAACGGACGTCCAGGACAGGGAAAAAAGATGAAGGGCAGAGATGGTAAGGACCTCATTCTTCGTGTGCCCGTGGGCACAGTGGTTATGGATGCAGAAACCGGGGAAGTTTTGGGAGACCTAACGGTACCTTATCAGACTTTGGTTGTGGCAAGGGGAGGAAAGGGAGGAAGAGGAAACGCCCATTTTGCAACGCCTACAAGGCAAGCTCCCCGGTTTGCAGAACCAGGAAAACCTGGTGAAGAAAGATGGCTTATATTAGAGCTTAAACTTATTGCCGATGTTGGGCTTGTTGGGTTGCCAAACGCTGGAAAATCTACCCTTCTTTCCCGAATTTCCGCAGCCCGTCCCAAGATCGCCGACTACCCCTTTACCACACTTGAGCCAAACCTTGGAGTGGTAAAATTACCTGAAGGAGAAACCTTCGTGGTAGCAGATTTGCCAGGATTGATTGAAGGAGCCCACAAAGGAGTTGGTCTTGGTCACGAATTTTTGAGACACGTTGAACGGACAAGGGTGCTCCTTTTTGTGCTCTCCGTCGACCGGGAGGACCTTTATGCTGATTATCAAACGCTAAGAAAAGAGCTTGAGCTTTATAACCCAGCCCTATTACAAAAGGACTATCTCATTGCTATAAATAAAATCGACCTCCTCGGTCATGTCCCTTCGAGCCCCAATTTTGTCACCCCGAACCCAAATCATGTGAGCCGAAGCCATGAGGTGAGGAATCACCCAGCCCTCGAAGAAAAAATTGTCAAATTTCCTGAGGAAGAAAAAAGCAGGATGTATTTTATCTCTGCCGTAACCGGCGCTGGCATTGAACAATTGCTCTACGCCCTCTGGAATAAAATAAAGGAAAATAGATAAAGAAATGCTCAGTAAAGACTTTGATCGAAAAAGATTTGTAGAGGAGGTCTTTGCTAAATCAAAAAGGGTGGTGGTCAAGGTTGGGAGCGCTGTTCTCACGAAGGATGATGAGGGGCTAAACTGGGAGGTTTTAGACCAGATTGCCTTTGAGATAAGTAGGCTTAAACAGGCAGGAAAGCAGGTGCTGTTAATCTCCTCTGGAGCCATAGCTTGCGGAAGGAGCAAACTAAAGCTTTTTAAAAAAACTCTTAGCCTCTCGGAAAAGCAGGCTTTAGCAGCCTGCGGTCAAGCAGACCTCATCCATGCCTACGAAGAGGTGTTCAAGAAGTATCAAACCTTTGTGGCTCAGGTGCTTTTAACCTCTCAAGACCTTGCCGAGAGGGAACGCTATCTTAACGCCAGAAACACCTTGAACACCCTTTTAAAATGGGGCGTCCTCCCTATCATAAACGAAAATGATACCGTAGCTACAGAAGAGATCCGCTTTAGCGATAACGACTTTTTGTCTGCCCTTGTTGCTGGCTCAATGCAGGCAGACCTTCTCATCGTTCTTTCAGATGTTTCTGCCCTCTTTGAGAAGGACCCTCGTGAGGACCCCTCCGCAAAGCCAATCAGATATGTAGAGGAGATAAACGAAGAAGTCCTGGCCATGGCCGGCTCAAAGCCCGGAAGAGTGGGAAGGGGTGGTATGTTCTCTAAGCTTAAGGCTGCTCAAATGGTTACATCTATGGGTATCCCAATGGTTTTGCTTCCGGGAAGGGAAAAGTTAATCCTTGAGAGGTTTTTTGCTGGGGAAGAGGTGGGAACAATATTCTTTCCAAAAGAAAGAAGCCTTCCTCTTCGAAAATTTTGGATAAAGTATATTCTGAAGCCCGAAGGTAGGATAACCATCGATAAAGGAGCTGAGCGGGCTATCCTTTTTGAAGGAAAAAGTCTACTCCTTCCTGGATTAAAGGAGGTGGATGGAGAGTTTAAAAAAGGAGCCTGCCTTCTCGTATTAAACGAAGAAAAGGTTCC
>Ga0326760_1001324_pt1 | contig 11126 bp, 6 predicted proteins | sample GCREP_S_FD_207668 | JGI IMG/M metagenome (GOLD analysis project Ga0326760, IMG submission 207668) | Hot spring sediment microbial communities from Geyser Creek Basin, Yellowstone National Park, WY, United States - GCR.EP_S | ecosystem: Environmental > Aquatic > Thermal springs > Near-boiling...
CTGAGGGAGTGGGTGGAGCGGCTCCGGGAGGCGAGGGAGATCAGGAGGAAGTACGCGAACTGGGAGTTCATCAAGTCGCAGCCGCCCAAGCTGAGAGTGGCACTCGAGTACTTCGTGGAGACAGGAGACTTCAGGACCGCAGCTGCGATGGCCGAGATGGGCGTGGACGAGTTCGTCGACCTAGCCAGGTACAGGGCCGGGATACCGCTCGTGTACTAGCGCGCCTCGAGCTCAGGGAGGCAGAGGCGTGTAGGTTCGGAGGAGCGCGCGCTGCGCTCGTGGAGCGCAAGGACAGGAAGCTAGAGCACTAGAGCCATGCTAGTAGGGCCAAGAGACTTCAACCTACGCGGGCGCGCTGCGCCAGTGAATGTCTGCGTAGTTGATGTGGAGCCAGTTTGCTGTGTCAACAGATGTGCAGCGCCCGCGAAGGCGATCACCGAGACTAACACCCCCAACTAAGAGACGGCTCATCCTCATGGAAGTCAAGAGTTCCCAAGAGTTATTCTTCTAAGTATTCGTTAACGGAAATTACGTACGGCGTCCCTAGATGGGGATGTACCGCCAGCGATATGTAGTTGCCGAGTTTCAAGTGTCTAGTGGCTACATCTATGTTGTACCTCATGGAGGCTACGTAGTGTATCTTTGTGCCTCTCAGCGGCTCCGGGTGGACGCCTGCGGTAGGCCCCGTCAGGACGTTAAGCCCCCGAGACCTCTCCAAAATGCGGTCTATGGTGAAGTTGAGGAGGGTCATCCCCGTGATTATCAGCGTCCCGCACCTGGGCAACAGGAGCTCCTCCTCCACGTCAGAAAACGACCCATGCCTCAGCTCCTGCGACCTCTCAAAAACCCACACGGTTCTGCCCTCACGCCGAAACCTCTCGGCAAGAGGATACATGTTCCCAACAAGACATATCGGCTCCCTCCCCACGGGCACCCCGCCGCTGGGCTCCACGTCGCCCAAAAAATACTGCGAAACAGCGTTAGCCATAGCCAGCCCCAGCACCCTATTCAGCGGGTTCAAATCCAGCAACATCTCCACAACCTCCTCCAGCCTCGGCTCCCTAACCTCGCCACCCATACCGTGAAGATCCTCACGAGGAACATGCGCAAAACCCATAGCCCTCCCGTGGGGCCCCTCCACAACAACATAGCCCCCAGACAAGCACAGACAATAATCAACAATCCTCAGCCCATCCACACGCCCAACAACCCACTCGCCAATCCGCCTAACAAGCACATCTCAGTAGGAAAGCAATCATATTAATTTTTTACCTCTTAGACGCGCACCGGCCCCAACCTCGGCCCCTCACCAACACCCAAGACATACCCCACGCAAAAACCCATACACTCGTCACTCACCCACATCCTTCAGGACAAACTTATTCACGCCATACGACAACATGCATCCCATGCCAACTGGTCATAGCTTGCTTTAAAGCTCCACCTCTTCAAAAAATTCCAGTAAGGCTATGGAACCTGTAAAACATTTCTCACCACTACCTGAAAATCTAAGCAAAGACCCTTTCCAAGTAGCTAGCTTGACCCTAGGAGAAGAAGGAGCAATCAATACACATGTATCGGGAAAAACCTATATTGGGGGACTTTTACAGTAAAACATTAGGTGGCAAGGTATTAAGGCGAAGCAGGTTCTACGAGAAGTAAGGCTTCCAGCGATAAGCGAAGAAGATCTTCCCGACCTCCTTAAGAGGCTCGGAATATATGAGGAGGTTTTAGCTGGGAAGCATCACTGCTACATCTGCGGGAAAACATTATCCCTAGACACGATAGGGGCAGTAGGCATGCTCAACGGCAAAACCATCCTCGTATGCGACAACCCAGCATGCATAGGCAAAGCCTCGAAACTATTCAGCAGGAGACAGTATAATCAAAGTTCTCCACAGGAAAGCTCCGATTAGCACGCGCGAACTCATCGATACTGCTAAGATTCGTTATCCTCAGAGAGACCCCCTCATAGACAATGAAGTTTTAGAACTTATCCAGAAGCTTCAAGGCGTTGTTAGAGGAGGGATCTCTGACCCTATAATGTGCAGAAAATACTTTAAAATGGTTATTGTTCGAGTAGCAAAGCCTGAAAAAAATCGACATGCTCCTGCAACCCCACCTGAACTATGTAAAACATGCCATAAACAACTGTAAAACATTAGAAAACATATACATCCTAGCAGCCCGGCAAACGCAACATTGCCGCAGCAAAAGCATTCAAAGAGTTTCTAAAGAACGAGCTTGAAAAAACAGGTATACAAGTGAAAACGCTCATAGAGCACGAATACATAGCGAGATACCGGCAAAAACCAGCAATGAATCAGTATGTTTGCCGAGTGAAAATTCAAAACCCCCTCCTCCAATGTCTAAAAGTTACTCTTAGCACGTGAAGCGCGCGCACTGCTTAAGATTCTTCCTATTTTTATGTTTTACGCATCGGATCACGCACCTGGTTAGCACGCTAGCGTGCCCGGGGAACGCTTAAAATCTTTAGCCTCTCCTATAAAAACGAATATGGAAGAAGATGTAGTGATTCAGGTTTTCAGAAACTACTTGGAAAATGTTGGGAAGAGCGTGCGCGCCAAACCGAAATCAGCGGCAGGGCCTGATTTTGTCGTGGAAGGCCATGCTTATGAGTGCAAGGGAACGGATTTTGACAAAAAGAGGCTATTTAGCCAGCTTCTCCAATACGCTTCCCAATACTCGGGTGTTAGCTTAGTCCTACCGTATGATGCGTTAACCCTCGAATTGACTTGGAATTAGAAGCGATAGAGCAATTTTTGAGGAGGGATCTAGAGCTATACCTGGTGGCCGATATAGATGATCGAATGTACGCCATCCGCAGAATAGGCAGTGCGGGGCTTCTCGACATGAGGGTACACCAAGCCTTGAATAGTTTGGCTCAAAAACTTTCTTCCATTAGTTCCATAGAGGAAAAGGAAAAGAGGGTTTTGGAGTTCTTGCAAAGCATGGAAAGCGAGCTTAGAAAAGAGCTTAAGGAGCTCATCATCGGAGAGGCTACTGCGCGTAAGAGTGCTTGGGAAGGCGGTATATTTTACCTAACAGCTTGAGTCTAAGTCTTTAGGTTTAACCTTAACCTCGCTAGCCGTAAATTTCAGCGTTCAGCGTCTCCTTGGGGACTCGCCGGGAGCTACTTTGTGCAGCCAATCCCTAACCCTCTGCCTGCGCTCTAAAGCTAGGTCCGCCACGAGCTCCAGCTCTCCCTTGTCGAAGCGCGCGCTACTGATCTCCAGTGCCAGCTGGATACCTGCAGCGCCTTGGCTAAACAGCTTGACAATCTGCTGTAGCCTTTTTCTCGAGCAGTGCTCAACGGTGTCTTACCGTACTTGTCACGAGCGTTCGCGTCAGCGCCGTCGCTGATCAAATTACTTTACAATATAGGCATCCCTGCCCTCAACTGCGTAATGAAGCAGTGTTCTACTTCCTTTATCCCTGGCGTTGGGATCCGCGCCGTGATGTAGCAGCTTGCCACAGCGCTACTTATCGCGGGCGTTCGCGTTTGCGCCGCGCTTCAGCAGCCGGTTTACGGCGCATGTCCGGCTCGAGGCAGGAGCGACGTACTTTGCATCATCGAACAAGCTGGGGTAAAAGTAGAAAAAGTCGCCATAGTTGCACATCTTCCTAGCACGCGAAGGATATAAGGGTGGATAGGAAAGCTGAAAATGAACCGAATGCCCGTGCTTGTGGTTGCTAATGTTATAGGGTTTAGGGATGGAAACTATCATGCCGATATAGATGAGGTTACCAGGTTTCTTCCTCACATAAAGGAAGGCGGAAGCGTAAAAGCTTACATAGTTGAGGTTAGAGACGAAAACAATAAGCTAGTGAAAAGATTCAAACCATTCAGAGAACTTTCATTAAAAATTGATTCATACCTTTATTATAACAGTTGGCGTAAATGCCTATGCATCCCAGCAGACCTCGCATCCGAACTCAATATATGCGTTAATTACCGGTTTTCCGCTATTCTCACTGCTTACGAAGAGAAGCCGCTACTGCCTTTCGAGGTGAAACCCGCAACTTACGATGCTAGAAATACTCTCGAGAATATTTCGAGAATCGAAACAAGCTTACTTTTGCTGAGCCTTGAACAAGCAGCGCTTAACAAGGCTGTCAGCTACCTATGGGATGCTAATTCCCGGTTAGAGGGGGGAGACGTTGAAGGCGCAAGAGTCTCTGTGAGAAACTCGCTCCAAGTATTGCTAGACGAATTCGTACCAGTGATAGAGGTTAGGGAAGAGAGTGAGGAATTCCCAGAAAAGCTCAAAGGGTTAATAAACAAGCTTAGGGAATTCGTCCACTACGGGGGACCTCATCCAGGTCCTGCACCAAAGACTACTACCGAAATGGTGATTTCGATAACAATAGAATTGGTAAAATACCTAGCAAAAGCGCTCGATACCAGAACCATATCCGTAAAGCCCCCTGCTCAAGAGCAAGCGAAGGGGCAGTAGCCTCAAAGACCACTCAGCCTGCGGAAGAGCTCGAGCATGAGCGCAGGGTCTTCGGTGTGGACGGGCACGAGCTCCCTCGGTCTCGCGAGCTGGATCAGCTTGGCTAGCTCGTGGGGGTAGTAGTGGCCGGAAACCCTTAACCTGTACGGTTGGAGGCCGAGCCTCCGCAACCAGCCCAGTGCGACAGCCTCCTCTAAGCCCTCCTCCGCCTCATGCTCGGAGAGCATAAGCAGAGCCAACCCGCCTCTGAGTCCCACCTCTGGGGCTGCATCTCTGGCGAACTCTACTAGCTCGTAGAGGTCGGCTGCGACCACGTAGCCGCTCGTATCCCTTAGGTCCTCGGGGCCTGCGAGCTCGATCGTCGAGGGCTCATCGGCCAGCGCGGGTGCCCTCAGCAAGTCCTCCGCGGGGAGCTCGAGCCTCCCGAGCCACAGCTCGACAACGTCCAGTAGCTTCCTCGAAGCTATGACAACCCTCCTGCCGACGGCTTTCAGCTCTTCGAGTAGTGCGGCGAAGAGGTCGAGCTCCAACCTGTGCAGAGCGACGAGCAGAGGGGCTTTGAGCGCGATCAGCCTCCGCAGCAGGGGCAGGGCGTCCTCCCATGAGAGAGGCCACACGGGCCTTCCGAAGTTCGTCCCCTCCACAACCAGCTTGTCCACCTTGATGTCGGGGTTCTCCTCGAAGTACGTGAAGAGCGTGCAGAGGTAGAGCTGCCCCGCTTGGCTCAGCTGCTCAAAGCGGAAATCCCCTGTGTAGAGCACCGTCTCGTCGCTGCCGAAGTAAAGGTAGGCTGTAGAGGGGTACGCGCTGTGCGGCACAGGCAGCGCCAGCACGCCGCGCTTATCGGCGACGCGCGGCTCAGCCTCCTCTACCGTGGCGCCGTACCTGGGCGGTATGTAGGCAGTCCAATCCGGTGACTCGCCGTACCACTTCTCTACGAGGCCCAGCACGTCCCTAGAGGGAACCCTGATCACAAGCTCGTCGGGGAGGTCCCCGAGGAGGCCGAGGTGATCGAGGTGCAGGTGTGTGATGTAGAGCGCCTCCGCGCCCTCCAGCACCCTGATGCTTGGGAGGACTCCGAGCCCCCTCAGCTCGTCGGGGCCCCTGGGCCTCACCCTGAGCCCGTACAGCCTCCGGAACCTCGAGAACCTCAGGCCCTGGTCGAGCACGAGGGCCCTGTTGCCGTCGACAACCCTGACGCAGGTGCCCCCGATCTCCGAGCCGCCCTGGACAACCTCAACGCGCACCATCACGCCTGCACCCTGGGTACGAGCAGGTACTTCACAGCCCCCACAGGGTTCACGCTCATCTTCGACAGCGGGTCCTGCACGGCTACGAGCTGAGGCTCCCCCCTGGCAATGTTACAGACGATGTAGAGCCAGTAGCGGTCTCTCTTCTCCAGCGCCACCCGATACTCAGCCTCGCTAAGCTCCGCCAGCAGCGAGGGGCCCGCATGCCCCTTCACCTCGATGTACCGCAGCTCCCCCGTCCTCGGGTCGCGGCTGAGAATGTCAAAGTGCTCCCTGCTGCTCACGTCCACCGGATCCCGGCCCTGCGAGCGCTCGTGCTCGAGCGTGATGCGCATCGCCTCAGCCTCTATCCTTCTCTTCTCCTCCATGCTCAGCTCGCCCTCCAATCCCCGTGAAACCTCAGAGGCGAAGTGGATCACCCCGAGGAGCCGCGGCTCCCTGACCTCCAGCCTGCTCAGCAGGCTACTGCCCCCTCCCCTGGCGAGGCCGAGGCGGCTCAGCTCCTCCCCGTACCTCTCGAAGTCCGCGGTCGAATACCTGAGAAGCTCGTTGGCAAAGTTCCTCAGCCTGACCCGGTCGTCGCCATAGCCTGCACTGAACTCTTGCGCCTCGAAAACAACTTTGCAGAGAGCCTCGGAGAGCACGCTCACTAGCTCCGCCCCCCTCAGCACACGGCCAGTGTTATCGACGCCGACAGGCTCCTTGTACAGGACGGAACCGCCCCTCACCGCAATGCACACCTCGTAAACCCTCACCTCTCCCTCCCCGCTTCCCAGTGAGACCACGAAAGGCGCCTTATCACCCTTGGGCAGGCCGGCCATGAGGGCTGCGAGAGCCTCCTGAGGCCTGTCCAGGGACCTCAGCGCGCCCCCGTAGGCCCGGACGTACAGCCTCCCTCCAGCCTCCTGCACGAGGTCTGGGCGAAGCCTCGCAATAGCGCCCGCGAGCTTAACGAGCGAGGAGTAAGCCTCGTTGTAGGATGAGAAGCCCACCGCGCGCTGCATGAACGACAGTACCTCCTCCCTGCTAGGCCTCCTGTACGCTCCCACCTTCTCCAGGTCTCTCTGCAGCTGCGCAATCGTCCCCGCTATCGCGTCAACCAGCCTCTGGAGAGCGCCCCTACCACCCCTGATGTACTCCCTCCTCAGAGCGTACTCCGTAACCCTCCTCAGCCTAGCCCCCCGCCTGACAGCCAGTGCGACTGGCTGCGGCGCCGCCCTCTCCTCTAGGTCTATGACATAGGCCTCCTCGCCTACGGGCGGCTTCGGGAGCCTGCCGAGCGCTCTACCCATAGCCACGAGCTTCCTGTAGAGAACGTCCAGCACATCCTTGTCGCTGTCAACAGCGAGGAAAACCGTGTAAACGTCCACGTCCCTCATCTGACCCAGCCTCCACACCCTCCCAATCCTCTGCTCCAGCTTCACCGGCGACCACGGAGGCTCGTAGTTCACCAGGACACTCGCTACCTGCAGGTTGAGGCCCTCCGACGCCACGTCTGTCGCTACGAGCACCCTCCCACCCTCCCGCTCCAGCCACAGCCGCACGGCGGCGAGCTCCTTCTCCCGCGAAGCCTCCTCGCTCGTTAGCAGCCTGACGGTGTCCGAGCCGAGAACTTTGGCGAGAGCGTCCCGCACGTAGGTAGCCGTGTCCTTGAACTCCGTGAACACGATCACCTTATCCCCAGCCCTGACATGCTGCTCCACCAGGCTAACGACAGCGCTCAGCCTGCTATCCCGCTCTATCGAAGCCCTCGCCAGCCTGACGAGCTCCCTGAGCTCCTGCACATCCCTATCGTTCAGCAGGGCTGAGCAGGCCTCGGCGAACTCGTCCACAACCCTGTCGGGGTCCGCCTCGGCCTCGTACTCCTCGAAGCCCATGCCGAGGACGGCCCTCGCGAGCCTCCCCCTCTTCTCGAGCTCCCTCAGCCTCTCAGCAGACCCCAGCGAAAGCCAGGTGGCGCGCCTCCCCAGTATCACCTCCATCGTCTTGACAGCAGCGTAGGGGCTCGAGGAGGCGCGCTTGAACATAAGCGACATGAGGAGGCCCAGGGCCTTCGGCTCGGTGCCTGTCTTCCTGTGGAAGTCGAGGAGCTTCGTCCTGAGGAAGCTGAGCAGCCTCCTGTGGAACTCCGCCTCCTCCTGCGTCGCTGGGACGATGACCGCGGAGATCTTGCAGCCGGGGAACACCCTCCTGCCCTCGTAAACCTCGTTCACGTCCAGCTTCGTCCGCCTGAACACGAGCACGTTGTGCGTGAGCGCGTAGAAGCGCGGCGTGTCCAGCCTCCTGAGGTCGGGGGTCAGCGAGGGGTCGAGCAGCCTCAAGCGGGAGAGGTAGTCCTCAGGGTCGCCCCTGTGGGGTGTGGCCGAGAGCAGGAGCACGCTCCTCTCCTTATTGCTGGCGATGCGTTCGGCGAAGCTGTAGCGCTGCGTGGGCTTCCTATCCCTAGCCTTACCCACCCTGTGCGCCTCATCCACGATGACGAGGTCCCACTCGACGCTCGCAATTGTGTCCGCGTACCTCTTCCGCTTGACCAGGTCCATCGAGGCGACGTAGAAGCCCTCCGGGAAGCGGCCCGCGGCGAGCTTCCTGAAGCTGGAGCGCTCTATCCTCCGGGGGTTCAAGCCGAAGCGGTCCAGCTCGAGCAGCCACTGCCTCACCAGGACTCGCGGCACGATTACCAGGATCCTCCTCGCGAGCCCTAGGTCCCGGAGCCTCTTCGCCACGGCGATGGCGGTGATCGTCTTGCCCAGGCCGATCTCATCCGCCACGAAGGCCCGCAGCGGCACCCTGAAGAGAGACCTAGCCAGGAACTCGGCCTGGTGGAGGTAGGGCTCGACAGGGGGGCTAGCCCTCAGCGAGGCCATGTAAAGGACTGGGTTGTAGCCCGTGTAGAGCCCCAGAACCTCCCGCACCAGGCTCAGCGACATACCTAGTCCAACCTATGGAGAACCTTGAATGCCCTCGCAGGCCTGTAGAGCGCCAGCCTCCCCCTCTCCGCCGCCTCGAGGAACTTCGAGTACCAGAAGTGGAGCTCGTACTCGTCCAGCCCCCTCACCACATCCTCCAGCTCCCTCGCCTTAGCCCGGCTCCTCAGCGTCTGCCTCACGGCGGCATACATAAGAAGTCTCTTGTACGCACTCTCGCCCACCCTGAGCGACCTACCCCTCACGCCGCGCTCCCCCAGCGATTCAGACAGCAGGACAAGCTCGCTCCAAGGGCACACTGCCGACAGCTCCGGCTTCAGCGAGTAAGTGAAAGGGTAGAAGCGGCAAACCTGCACAACCTCAAACCCGCTACTCCTCCTAACCCTCCTCTCCGTGTAAGAAACCCTCTTCAACACTTCACTGCTCACACTACCTCACTGCTTCCTCCAGCTTCCTCACGTTCCTAAGGCCCGCCGTGAGCCTGTCAACCTCGGCTGGCTCTCGCTGCTTGGGAAGTCTCAGCCTAGCGTGGAACCTGGCAGACCGGACACCAGTCAGGCTCATCGCCTCCTTCACCAGCTCGATGAACACATCGGGAGCTAAGCCCCTGCCGGAGACTGAAATCTCCTGCTCCTCAGCAGCAAGCCGAGCCTCTCCCTCCTCGAGGATCACGCCGGGGAAGAGCTTAGCCAGGTTCTCGCACTCAAGGAGATCACTTACCTCGAAGCCCCACACCACAGTTACACGCTCCCGCTGGACAGAGACTGTCAGCTGCCTGGCCACAGGCTTCCCCAAGACACTCACAGCCCTCACCTCGTAGGCGTACCTGCCCTCGTCACCGGGAGCCTCGAGCCTCCAAACGGCGGTGAAGGGCGGCGTCCCCTTCCTCGGCTCAATCCCGCCCGCGTCCACGCTCAGCTCGACAGGCTGCTCCACCTTGCCAATGGGCACCACCGAGACTTTGACCTCAATCCGCGAGCCAGGTTCCACCTCGACGTAGCTCGGCTCAACTCCCACATCTACACCCAGCACCACCTCCTCGCTTTTGCGCATAATAGGATAGGCCTTCAGCATCTCCACAGCCTTCTCCCGCGGGATACCCTGGAGCTCCAGCTCCTGCCCCTCCGCCACTAAGACGTAGTACACCCGCAACCTCCTCCCATCGAGTTGCTCCATCACCTCCGGCCTGAGGCGATCCAGCAACTTCTCGGCAGCAATCCTCCAAGGTAGCACTATGTCTGAGTCCTCAAGGAGGCCTGGCGGCCTCCCCTCGGGCACAGCCGCGATCTCGCCCAGCTCGTATACGCGGGCGAAGTACACCTCCCCACCCTTCTGCACGCCTATCTTCAGCAGCCTGACACCCTCCTTGAGAGTCTCGAGCACGAGGTCCCGCTTGATGAATGGAAGCCTCGGGTTCGTGAAGATGTAGGACAGGATATCCTTCACGCTCAGCTCCCTGTTGCCCTCCGACAAGTCCACGCCAGCCTGCTTAAGCAGGTGGTTGAACGTTTCGAAGTCCAGCTTACTAATGTAGGCTTTGCCCACATCAGGGCTCTCCAAGGTCATCTCCGCGATTCTGGCTAGCGAGGTGGCCCGCGGGCTTACAGTGCTTTTACCGAGGTCGCCGTCCGTAGGGAAAGCGATGCCATCGTAAGCGTTTATAATCTCACTGTACAGCTGCGCCACCCTATCCCTCTTGTACTGGTTCAGCTTCCTGCGCTGAAGCTCCCGCATGTCCTCGGCAGCGTAGAGCTCCTCGATCCTCTCAGCCACGGCGTCGCAGGCAACAAGCTCCCTACAGAGGTCGAGGAGCCTGTTAAGCCGCTCCTCGCTCCTGGGGTAGAGCACCGCCACAGTGTTCCTGTACACCCTCGCCCTACCCCCCGCCGTGCTGAGCACGAGCTCCCTCAGCTCACTATCGCTCGGAACTTTCGGGACGATGACCAGGCTGTACTTGGGCTCGTCCACCGGCAGCGGCTCGTCCCTGACCTCAACCACGGAGAACAGCTGCGGCGCCGCCTCCTTCTTGGAGGCTCCAGGCGGCGGGCTCTCGGTGAGTTCCTTCAAGGTCCTCACCAGCCGCTCCCTAGCCTCCACCAAGCTGGCACGCCTAGCTTCATCCTGAACTATCTCGATTATCGAGGGCATCGGGTTGAACCAGTACCTCCCGTCTCGCTCCTGCATGTAGAGAAGCTCCCTAGAAGCCAGCTCGAGCGCGTTCACCACGTCCACGGGCTTCGTCCCAGTCAGCTCCGCCAGCGACCGCTCGTATACCATGAAGGCTACATCCTCCCTGCTGGGGAAGGCCCGCTCAGGCTTCGTCGCCAGCCCGTAGACGTAAGTCCTGACGAACACCGAGGCGGCCACGGCCTGGACAAGGGGGCCGAGCCTCGCCGCCCTGCCGAGCAGGTCCTTGTCCACCACAGGCTTGAAGTACGAGAAGGCCTGGCCCAGCAGCAGCCCCTCAACCCTCT
>Ga0326760_1001325_pt1 | contig 11119 bp, 9 predicted proteins | sample GCREP_S_FD_207668 | JGI IMG/M metagenome (GOLD analysis project Ga0326760, IMG submission 207668) | Hot spring sediment microbial communities from Geyser Creek Basin, Yellowstone National Park, WY, United States - GCR.EP_S | ecosystem: Environmental > Aquatic > Thermal springs > Near-boiling...
ACCTTAATAACAGAAACAGCCCTTTCGATAACTCTCCCATCACCAAGATCGGTGGCTCGATCGACTGCGCACTACGCAATGGCTAATTCGTATATCATAGTTACAATCACATCTCCTAGTTTACTGCTTTCGTTAATTAAGTTGGCTATGTATGTCTCTATAGAAACATCTAGAGCGGAAGTGGGCTCTCTGCACAGGGTTTAGTGACTTAAATGAGTTTTGTGAAACATAGCAGATTTTCTGAGAAGAAAGATCTACTCTTTTTCGCCACGGTAATTTATATTTGGTATCCATATATGAGAACTCTACTACTAAATGGCTTTAGTAACTCAAGTATGACTTTAAGTAAAGTTGACTTACTCGGGTCGCCCTTTTTGGGATGTTTTAAATATTTGTTTGAAGAATACTTCGGGCGTATAATTAGTAATTTAAAATGCTTTTAAGGCATTAATAGTAAAAAATACTACAGGGGGTATTGTTGGATTATACTGCTTTGTTTATAGATGTAGGGAGGAAGAAGTACTGGAAAGAGGACTATCTAATCAGAGATGTCTGCGGACCCGCAGAGCTTGGAGTAAAGCTGCACTTAGAGAGATTTGAGTCGTGGCGAAAACACGTATATCACCCTGACAACGCTCTAGTCATTGGTAGGGGGATTTTTGCTGGCTCAAAGCTATATGGGTCTCACAGGCTAGTAGCAGTTTTTAGAAGCCCCCTTACTACCGGGCTACACGTTTCAGCTCTCGGCGGTGCTGCCTACCAGTTTAACATTAGTGCGGATTCACTGGTAATTAGTGGGCGTAGTGAGAAACCACTAATACTCAAAATTACAGGTAGGCGTGAAGGAGACATCGAGCTGGAGTTTCACGAAATAGAGCTAGAAAAGCTTACTGATATATGGCGTGAGTATAGTGGACTTAAAGGCGTATACGCGCTACAGAAGTACCTTATTGACCTACACAGAGACTTCTACGAGAAGTACAGCGCAAGGAGTATTCTAGTAGGACCGGGTTCACTCAACACCAATATTGGTGCACTAGTATCTATAACAATTATTAAGGGCAAAATGGACTTCGGAAGCGAGGACTTCGCCGCTAGAGCCGGTGGGGGAAGCGTACTACTCAGAGCTCACAATGTCGCCGCTATTATTTATGGTGGAGAATACGATGTTTCCACCAAGCTTCCACGAGAGCTCACTGACGTTAACGCCTTAAATAAGATATTCATGGAGACTCTAGGTAAGCCCTACATACAGGCTGTAATAGACTCTGGGGTAAAGTACAGGTACGATCCTAAAGTCAATAGTGGTGGAACATTAGGTGGAAACTACCCTCACCTAGGAGTAACTACCCCTATGCTTAACTGGAAGATCATATACGAAAGCCCGGAGACGAGGAAGAGGCTACACGGGCTTATAATGAAGTACATGTGGGAGATCTTCAATAAAGAGGCCATTGAGACAAGAAGCTGGAAAACGTGCGGCGAGCCGTGCCCACTAGCGTGTAAAAAAGTGCGGAAAGACAAGTATAAGAGCGACTACGAGCCGTATAACGGCCTAGGGCCATTTATAGGAATATTTCACATTCACGAAGCAGAGAAAGTAGTAGAGTTAGCAGACGCCTATGGGCTAGACGCCATAGAGCTTGGATATATCATCGGGTTTATTCTCGAGGCCGTTTCGCGCGGTCTCCTCAAACCAGAGGACGTCGGTATTTCCGGGGTTCCCGAGCTCGACCCACTGTCTATGGGAGAGAAGTCCTCGGCCGTGAACTCTAAACTAGCAGTCGAGCTCGCGGAGCACGTGGCTCTTGGTACAAATCCAATAGTTAGACTTATTAGTGAGAGAGGAGTGAGAGACGCCGCTAAGATCTTAGATATTCTCTACAGTGAGAGGTGTAGTCTATTAAAAGTAAAGTTCAGCGATATACCAGTATACGCTCCCTACGGCGAGAGGGGGCATATTGGCCCCAATTACTACTGGACGCCGGGGCTTGTCGCGCCACTATATGTTCTAGGCAAGTACTGGACGGTCTATTCAGGTGTCTTCGCCGAGCCCGAGGACTTCGCAACTAAGTGCGTAGAGAGAGCTATTTACGAGTTGCTAATAGAAAACGCTGGTTTCTGTAGATTTCACCGGGGGTGGGCCGAGAAAGTACTACCTAAACTCATGGAGAGACTCTACAACATTGAGAAACCGCTTGACAGAGCTAAGCAAATCTACAAGCTCATTGCTAAGTACCAGAAACTAGCTGGTGCGTACCCCACACCGTGGGATTCAAAGAGAATTTTAGACTTCATGGCTAGAGCCGCTGAGGAGTATGGAAACGCCACGTGGGCTAAGCTGTTTAGGGAGAACCCGGAACAGGCGGCTATAGAGTGGTGGAGTAGGTTTTACAGTACTCTCAACAAGCTCTTAGAGCAGTGAGTACTAGTAATTGGAGTGTCTGCACTATAACCAGCAAACTCGCTTTTAAAGCGAGTATATACTTCTACTCATGAGAAGACTCTGAGTGTGCTTTATGAGCAAAATAAGAGACTGCATTACAAGGGCTCTAGTAGGTGTTTTAAGCGACACTTTTAAGACTACTCGGGAGAGCATAGAGAAACTATTCAGTACTGGAAGGCTCAAGTTAACTCCTACTCCCGACCCGAAGCTTGGAGATTACGGGATATCACTCCATATTCTCCTAAAAAACTACGATAAGAGCTCTTGGGAGGAGATCGGTTTAAAACTGTGTAATGCTATTCTAGAAGCCGCTAGAGAAGAGTGCGGTGTAGAGAAAGCTGAATTTATAAATGGGTACTTGAATATGACTGTAAGCCACGATCGAGTGCTACTAGACCTTGCTAAGCTATTTTTAAACAACGAGATCTCTAGAGACCTGAGCGGTATTGGTGCCGGTAGAAAAGTCATAGTAGAGCACACAAGCGCCAATCCAGTTCACCCACTTCATATTGGTAGCGGCAGGAACAGTGTTCTGGGCGATGTACTCGCAAGGCTACTGAAGAAGCTAGGTTTCACCGTGGACACGAGATTCTACGTAAATGACCTAGGTAGACAAGTTGCGACTCTAACCTATGGTGTTCAAATAGCCGAGTCTGCTGGGATTAGAAAACCAGACGACGCGAAAATAGATCACTGGTATGGAGTAATATACGCAATAACTAACACGCTGATTGAGCTAGATAAGCTAAGATCGAGTCTGAATAATATAGGAGACAGTGTCTTATCCCTACTGAGAAAACTACTTGAGGCTCTAAGAGAAAAGAGTAAACAAGGCGAGTTTCTTGAACTCTCATTAATACTCACAGAAATTCAAGAAAAAACTAAATTTGTTCACAACTCACCACTCCTCTTCAAGAAACTCTACAAGGCGTGTAGAGTTCACGCTAAAAAACTCTCAGAAGACCCGGATTTAGCCCCTCTCGTCAACCAGATCCTAGATGCTCTTGGCAAGTATAGAGAAGCCTGGATCGAGTACAAGAGGTTTCATAGGGCTGAGATGAGGCTCTCCACGACATACCCCCACCTCTACAGCTCACTTAAATCTGCTATAAAGAGCTACGTTGAAGCTGAGGACTCGATAAAAGAGATTACGAAGAGGGCTGAGAGCGGAGATGAAGAGATATTGTCTACTATTAGGAGAGTTACGCAGGATATTCTGGAGGGGTTTAAGAGTACTCTAAGTAAGCTAGACATAGCGTTTAATGGGTTTGACTTCGAGTCTAGTAGTGAAATACTGGGTCTCGCGAGGGAAGTCGTAAACAAGATCTCGAGGACTAAGTATGCGCGTGTCTTGGAATCCGGGGCTGTCGAAGTAGACTTGAACTCCGCCGCTCAGGACTACAGCTACGTAAGAGACCTGTTTTACCCTGATCAAGCCGGCAGGTTTATCATTATGAGGAGTGACGGCACTACACTGTATACTACAAGAGATGCCGCGTACACCCTCTACAAGTTTAGAGCACTTGGAGCCTCAGAGGTGTATAATGTTATAGCAGTAGAACAGGAGCGTGAGCAGAAGCAAGTAAAGGCTACACTCTATGTTCTAGGATACGACAGTGAAGCCGAGAAATTACACCACTTCATGTACGAAATGGTTCAATTAAAAGGAGTCAGGATGAGTGGGAGACGAGGAGTCTACTACACTATGGACGAGTTACTACTCGACATGGAGGAGTGCGTGTACAGAAGCCTGATCAGAGAGCGCGGTGCGCCAGCGGGTCCTGAAGATGTGATCTCTAAGCTCGCAGTAGCCAATACTAGATCCCTGTTACTATCAGTTGAGCCGGGTAAAGTGCTATCCCTCGACCCGAGTAAACTCTGCGAGTATGAGCAAGGCACTATTATCGAGTACGCGTTTGTTCGCGCGCAGAGCATATTGAGAAATGCCTTCAACCTCGAACCTTTAGAAGACCCGGTAGGGCTAAGTAGTAAAATTAGAGAGATACTCGAGCAGATCAATAGTAGTTTTGAGCGACGCGCCCTCTCTGTCGAGGAGAAGCTCTTAGTTGAGCTCCTCGTTGACCTTAAAACCACACTACTAGAAGCGTACAGGGAGCTTAAACTAAATAGAATTTTAGAGTACGCTGTGAAGCTAGCTTTACAGTTTAATAAGTTCTACGAGAAGTGCCCCGTTATAGGTGAAAGAAACGAGAAAACAAAAGCGTGGAGGCTCCTATTAGTCTACGTTACGCACAGAGTTCTATTAGAACTACTCGACGTACTGGGGTTACCAAAGCTGAAAAGGATATAGAGCTTGAGGGCACACTTAAAACTCCTACTACTAGGGTTAACCGCGTGGATTTCTATTAGCTCTGCTAGTATACTCGTGTTACTGTCTAATGCCCATGCTGAGGCGTGTGCCTTTTGGAGACTCGTGATCTCAGCTTTTATTCTGAGTATTGCTTGGATTTCCAGGAATAAGCACGTTAACTTAGATCTAATTAGAGTAAAGTGGTATCACTTTCTAGCCGGGTTAAACCTAGCTTTACACTTTATTTTCTGGATGAGAAGTTTATTTATGATTCCTGTTTACATCAGTACTCTACTCGTAACTCTCTATCCTTTCTACTCACTACTGGGAGAGGTCATAGTTTTACGCTATAAGCCTCCCAGACTACAATTGCTCGGCTTAGTAATCAGTACTCTCCTACTTGCACTCTACTTGAATATCGAGAACCTAGTACTGAATGAAGGCGCTCTCTTAGCTTTACTAGGTGGTGTCGTGGCTGCCGTATACTTTGAGCTAGGTAGTTACGCGAGAAGAGTTATTAAGGAAGACGTTGTGACATACGCGCTACTCACATATACGATTTCGGGTGTGTTTGTACTACTCTACGCTCTAGTAAGCGGTGTAGAGCTCTTTAACTACTCTCCCAGCACCTATATATATTTTGCTCTACTCGCCCTCGTACCAATGACCCTGGGTCACACCGTAATAAACTACATTCTCGCTAATTACCCAGCCTCTCTTGTAACAATGATTGCTCTAGGAGAGCCCTTTGGCGCTGGCTTACTAGCCTATGTAATCCTAGGGCAAAGTATTGAACTCGCCCACTTATTTTACGGATCAGTAATAGTAACTGTAGTCTTCGTGACTCTTACTGCAACATCTCGCAGGATTGGTGAAGGTTCACAGTGAAGAGACCTGAGACCTTTATTAGCGTAAATGAGGCTAAGATCAAGCTCTCCAAGGTATTAAGCGAGAGAATTACTCTCGAAGAAGAACTCGTCAAAATAGTCGACTCGCCGGGGAGAGTGTCTTCAAGACTCGTTAAAGCACCTTTCAATAGGCCTCGAGTAAATTTGAGCGCTGTAGATGGATACGCTGTGCGCTCACTGGACACTATTGGCTCGTCTACTTTTACTCCAGTAGAGCTAGTCATTAAGGGTGTTCTTAAACCCGGAGGCGACCCCGACGAGGTCTGCGTTGAGCCGGGTTTTGCTATTAGAGTTCACACAGGCGCGCCTATACCCTGTGGAGCCAACGCGGTAGTTATGGATGAAGACGTGAAAGTACAGGGAGACACCATACTGGTCTTCAAGCCGGTAGCACCCGGTGCAAATATCATTTTAAAGGGCGAGGATATTAGCGAGAACAGCGTCCTAGTTGAGCCTGGCACGCTGATCCGCCCAGCGCACGTAACAGCCCTAGCCTCAATTGGTGTAAACGCTCTACACGTCTACCGGAAGATCAGGACATCTATTATAGCTATAGGAGACGAGCTCGTAGAACCAGGTCATCCGCTGAGCAAGGGCAAGGAGTACAACTCCTCAGCATACATTATCTACACACAGCTAGTGAGAGACGGCATATTCCAGGTTGACTACACTGGAATAGTTCCCGATGACACGGAGGCTATTCTAGACGCTATTAAACGCGAGGTCTCCAAGGGATCAGATCTCATCATAACCGTTGGGGGAACAGGCGTAAGTGAAACAGACAAAATACCGGAATTACTGGAAGAGTACTCATCTCCTATTTTCCGAGGAGTGAGAATGAGACCTGGTAGAATGACAAGCGCCTCAGTGGTACTAGGTAGACCAGTGTTAAGTCTATCTGGGTTCCCCGTTGCGGCTTGGGCTGGTTACGAGTTAATTCTGCGACCAGCCATAGCCGCGTGGCTTAATATTAGTGGATTTGAGCGCCCTGTGGTTTACGCCTATCTCGCTAGGAGGCTGCCAAATATCTCCGGGTATACCTCCATAGTGAGAGTGTCTCTCGCTGTTAAAAACGGCAAGTACTACGCTGAGCCGTACATGCTGAGGGGTAGTGGAGTTATATCGAGCCTGCTGAGAACTCACGGCTACATTGTTGTTCCAGAGGACACTGAAGGGTTTGAGGAGGGAGAAGAAGTCCCAGTATACATCTACACTTAGATGTGTGCGTAGAGGAGTATAATTGGCTCCCTACTTATTCCTCTAAGTATAGAGGGTGCCTATACAGCGTAATAGCGGGTCGTATTAGTATGCGTATAGGGGATCTAGGCGAAGACGTTGTAGTTGAGTTAATAGCTAAGACCCTGATCTCTAAGCCGGGTCGTGGAGAATACCTCTTTTACCCTGAAGACGCGAGGGACATTTTACCCAGAGCACCCAGAATACTGCTCTCCACGGATGCTTATAGTGCTTCATCGCTGAAGCTCCCTTGGAGAGATTACAGTGATGTGGGGTGGTCGGCGATTACTGGAGCTATTAGCGACATAGTGGCTAAAGGAGGTATTCCACACGCCTGTATGATTGCACTAGGCTTGCCGCCTACGCTGGATCAGTCAATACTCGAAGACCTGCTAAGGGGCCTCCGCGAGGCGGCCGACTATTACGGCGTCAAGATCATCGGCGGCGACACGAATACAGCTAATGAGGCGTGGATAGCTGTCTCTACAATTGGTTTCACCTCGGCTAGAGTGCCCCCGAGTAGAGGGGGGCTTAAACCAGGAGATTACATTGTGGTAACAGGACTTTACGGCGCTATGGGCTACCTCGCGAGAAACGGCGTAGAAAAAGCTTCTAGTTTAGAGTGGATAGTAAAGTACACTAAGAGGCCGATCACGCGAGTAGACACGGCCTTCGTGATCGAGAACAACTACAAGTATATATCAGCCTCTATGGATGTGAGCGATGGATTAGGGTATACACTACACACTATGAGTAAACTGAGTGACTGTGGCATACTAGTAGAAAAACCACCACTAGTGTACAGTGAGCTCTACGAGTACTGTAAAGAGGACGAAGAATGCCTAGTTGAGTACTCTCTTCAGGGAGGCGAGGAGTACGGAGTTGTATTAGGCGTTAAGTCAGAGTACTTAAACCTCGTACAGAGAGACCTAGAGTACTTCAATATACCATACGGGGTTATTGGCAGATCAGTGAGTCAACCCGGCCTCTATTACCGTGACAGAGAACTTAAAGTCTACAGGTATGACCAGTTTAAAGGCTGGTGCAGAATAGGTTCCTAGTTTCTCAAATACTGCTTTCAAAAGTACAATTCACACCTTTGAGGAAACATCCCCTCCCGAGGTCAGTGCCCGCTTTTACGTATTCATTCATCGAGATATCTCTATCTCCCGGGTTCTTCTTCATCCCTGGAACTCTAAGCTGAAAATAGGTATTAATTGTAGCGTTTAATATTTAATTCTCTTCTTGAGCCATGAAATTAGCTGGAGAATAGTAGATAGGAGCACGTCTTTAGCTGAGTAGACGGTGTAGATAATCGCGCTCTTGACTCCTTTTTCTTCGTGCAATCTGTTAACTTCACTCCAGTTTATTTTATTAATGATGTATATAGCTAGTAGCGTTAACGCGGACATTGCGAGAACATATACCCAGTCTTGCACCCCTGACTCTTCGATGACATATACGACGGCTGCACCATATACTGCTGTTAGTGCTGTTATTACTAGTTTGCCGAGGAGTAGTGCTGTGAAGAAGTATATTGCACTGTAGCCTGAGATCCCGGCTGGAATATACACGACATCATCAGGTACTGGTAGAGCAGCCGCTAGGAATATTGCAGTAAACGTGGCTTTTTTATACGTGTTTAAAGCTTGAGTTAACCCACTTAGTTTTAATTTAACTCTGTGCACACGCCTTAAACTCCTACTTATCCCGTATACAACAAGCTTACCTAGGGTAGCTCCAAGAGCGAGTGCAAAAATTGATGATACTAACTCTAAACCGCGCATTCTGGCTAGAAAAGGCGCTATGATTATGAGGTATGGTACAGTCATATATGGAATACTATTAGAGATAAATGCGAGTCCAAGTAGCTTTACGAAACTGCTGTCTAGTAGCTCCTTGATCACTATTCAAGCACTCCCGTTTCACTTTTCTCAAAGCACTTTTTCACTATTACTATTACTGCTATAGTACTTTAAAAGCGAAGCCAGCGCCTTATCACTCTTGGCTTTGTCTAAAATAAACCCAATTTTCTCAGCTTCTAGTAAACCCAGTTGCATCTTGTAGAGGCAGGCTCTGCACACTTTCTGCGATGACGGTTCATCACAGACGAGGCAGTTGTAGCGGCTTCTGCTGTCTACTCGCCCTTTTAAAACCGGCACTATAGCTTGTAGACTCCTGAGTAGGCCATACTTAGCCCCCGGGTACTTGTCTTCTAATTCATTAAGCATTCTTCTAACTGTAAATCTAACATTGTACTTCACGTAGGGACACTGTATAAACTCGGGTTTTACCAGATTATTTAGTATGGCATATAGAGCAGATTCTTTTTCTGGTACTTCGTAAAAGGGCTTTATTCTCTTAATAAAACCTCCACTCTCCTCACTTCTAACAGGAGTTAGAGCAGACACTCTCTCCCAGCTGTTTGAAATAATGTTCATTAAGTATGTTTGAACGATGTCATCCATGTTGTGCGCTGTAGCAATAACAGTCGCTCTCACCTCGCGAGCTACTTGATTTAAAACATGTCTTCTAAATACACCACAGTAGCTACACGGCATGTAGGGCAATCCTCTTCTGCGCCCTTCTTCAATAATGTCGTCTAGAGTCATACCTATGTACTCTTTGAAGCCCGCTACTACATACGGTATTCCGCGGATCTCAGCGTATTTCACTAGGTTCTCTACTGTTCTCTCTCTATACCCTTTAATACCCTCATCGATGAGGACGGCTGTTATTCTCCACTTTGGGTTTTTTCTTGAGAGCTTTACTAATATGTGAAGTAGGCTTAAAGAGTCCTTTCCCCCACTAGTAGCTACTACTATGTGCTCGTCTTCACTGAGCATATTGTACTTTCTCATTGTCCTGCGGACTTTACGCTCAAAGTACTCTATGAAGTGCCTTTTACAGTATGCAAGTCTACTTATTGGGTTAACGTATACTGCTGGTTTCTCGCAGAAACTACAATTAGTCATAAGCTGTTACCTCAATAACCCTCTAATCTATTAAACTAGAATACGGCTTTTAGTACCTGTGAGGTGAGAAGACTGATACTTCTAGCGATTAGTGATATACACGACCGCGTGAAACAAATTAGTAGAGTTGCTTCTGAAATAGACTCCCTAGGTATTAGAGTAGACGCCGTGATCGTAGCTGGCGATCTAACGTACTTTAAAGGAGTGGAGACCGCTAAGAGAATTCTAGTCGAGTTAAAAGAAGCACTAAGACCTAAATACGTATTCTTTGTTCCCGGTAATTGCGATGATCCTGCCACTTTAAACATCAGTAAAATTGACCACGGGATTGTGAATATTCACAGAAACACCGCACAGATCGAAATCTACGTATTGTACGGCGTGGGTGGAGGTGGTATTAGCCCATTTAATACTCTGATAGAATTTAGCGAAGAGGAGCTTCGCGAGTCCATTAACCGTATTATAGAAGTTCACGGTGACACGGCGAACACTATTATAGTTACACATCAACCCATTTATGGCTTTTTCGACGATGTTGATGGATTAAATATAGGTTCAAAGGCTTTCAGAGAGTTTCTCGACAAGCACCAGCCGCTACTATGGATAACTGGACACGTTCATGAAAACAGCGGGTACACCGTGTCCGGTAAAACCACGATTATTCACCCAGGTCCCTTAATGCGCGGACACTATGCTCTCGTGAAATTAGATGATAAAACCCCACGCGTCTTAGAAGTAAATGTCTATAAGTTGAAATAGTGTCTAGATTCGCCTAGTGCTTTGCTTCACGCTTCTATACCCTGAACCCGAGGTAGCATTTATCAACGTGCTAGAGGTTACTATGTGTATGAATAACCTTTAGGAACCTCGAGGCGCGTAGGTGAGATTTAACACAACTTAAAGGGGGCAGATTAAAGCTAAAGAGTCTCATTGAGCCTGAAAAGACGAGAAAAATAACTTTTAAGGCCTGGGTGAAAAGCGCTGAAAGCCCCATTTGGATTCTGCGTTTTCCTACAAGGACACGTGGATTTTACTACATTGAAGACCACGAGAAAAGCGGGTATAACGTGGACTATGATCTGCTGATACCTGGCGGATATGGAGAAGTCCTCGATGGTAGGTGTAGAGAATATATGTATGAGAAGCTATTAGACAAAATAAAACAGCATGGAGAGGACTTGTCAAAGTACTCGTGGTTCTTAGAGCTGACTAGAGCGGGTTTAATACGTCCCACATGCGGCTG